>WBZP01005850.1_pt1 | contig 12360 bp, 15 predicted proteins | sample 5204301 | NCBI WGS metagenome assembly WBZP01 (sample SAMN12412401, study PRJNA552823) | activated sludge metagenome | isolation source: activated sludge from nitrification reactor of wastewater treatment plant... | place: USA: Pennsylvania | collected 2017
GACACCGTCTCTGCATCAACAAGAGGCCAGATTTCCGAGACAAACCCGACACGGCCCGGCATGCTCTCACCATAGCCCGTTTCAATAACGGCGGCCCGGTTCGCCCCCTCGAACGTGCCCGCCTCGCCAGCGTGATTGACCCCGATGATCTGCTTGCGGCTTTCCCGCCAGACAGAGCTATCAACAGGAATGGAAACGTCATCTGTCACGCTTGACCCTGCCACCGCCGCAATCCCCGCATCGTCGTTGATGTTGATACCGGGACGCGGGGCCTCAAAGATCAGGCTCAACTCGCAATCGTCGTGCGTCCATTTCTGGTCGGCAATCGAGTAGGTGAGCATTTCGGCTGGCTGGCTGGACCCGCCAACAGGGAAGATCACCCGCAGCAGGCGCTTTTCCATGTCAACGGCCATCGAAACCAGCGACCTGCGCGCATAATTGAGGCGGGAGGCGAAATACCTGTCAACCTTGCCCTCCCCGATCCCCTCAGAACTGTTGCCGTCCGTCATCCTGAACCCGTCTTCAGAGGCAAAGAACGTCAGGCTTCCGTACCTGCACACCGCGCGCGGACCTAACGCGCCGCGCTTGTCTTCAATCTCATCGCGTTCGAACGGGGCCGCGCCGCCCGTATACGTCATGCGATGGACCTTGCGTTCCTGGAAGATCAACCCGAACTGGCCGCCAACCCCGGCAACGAAAATCCCGCCATCGCCTGGAAGATCGAATTCACCGGCCTGCGTGCCGCTGTCTGGAACCCAATCTGTATAATTGTTGAAAGCGGAGTTCTTCATGGTGAAGTTCCGGCCCGAAAACAGGAACTCGCGGATACGAAATAGCCCATCCGAAGCCCCAGGCCCCGTTGCCAGATCCCCAAAGGCCGTATCCGTTCCAAACCGGAAGTGCTGAACCTGGGAAAGCCCGCGCGCCGTGGCGATGATGTTCTGGCCGAACTGTTCAAAGCTCCACGGCCAATCCGTGCTGGCGGCATATCCGCCAATCTTGGAGATATTGACCGGAACACGCGCCACGATCTCATAGAGCGCCGATGCGTCTGCGAGGAAGGTGCGCACCGTCACGCCGTTTTCGTAGAACCCAGCCCCGCCAAGGGCCGTGCCGCCGATGGCAGAACCCGCCTTATCCGGGGCATAGCGTCCGCCAAGATAGACAACGCCCTTGGCCTCACCGGCAGCGCCGGAAATCGAGGCCTTGTCTGGGGTCCATTCTGCAAAGGCGAGCGGTGTTTTGTTGCGCATCAGATCGCAAACCCGACCTTGCGCTTCAGAACCCCTCCAAACGTCCGCGACACAACCGCATAAGCGTTGGCAGCCGTCACGGCATCGGCGTAACGCCTGAGCGCCAACTGCTCCTGCGTTGCATCCCGCGTCACGCGCGCCAGTTCCACCTGACAGCCATAAAGATAGACGCCTGGGAACGTGCTCAAAATCGCGTTGGTGTCGTTATCAGCAGCGAGCGTTGCCGCCTTGCCGTGATAGAGCATCTTGGCCGTTCCCGTCAGGCCTGGCGTGATCTTGATAGCCAAGCCCTCAACCGTGTAGGCCTCTGGAAGACTGCCGCTCTGTCTGGCGATTTCCTGCCCGTAAAACAAATCCGGCGGCTCATAGGCCACCGGAACCGTTACCGCGCCGCGCCAGTAGAGCGCCCGCTTGTCGAGATAGTCTGCCGGCAGGCTGGCGGCGCCTGAAACAAACGCAACGTCAACTGTTGCCTCGAGATTGCGCACCCGCAACGGAGGAACGCCGTCGCCGCCGTAGTACATGCGCTGCTCAGCAAGCGCCAGAATGTCGGCAAACCGGCCAACGAGATCAGACCGCGTGATCAGAACAGCGCCGCGCAAATCCCCCAGCGTGCCAAGCGCCATGGTTATTCGTCCCCGCTTTCAGCCGCACCCATGCCGATCAGTCTTTCAGCATAAGCCGTCTCGATACGATCACCCGCCTTGTGCGCCCCGTGCTCTGAAAACACGCCCTCGCGTTCGCCTTTTTCCGTCCAGATGACAACGCGCAAGACCTCGGTCGGCTCATCTGGCTTGGCGTTTACATCTTCGCCTGCGTCAACCGGCGTGCCGTCACTGGCAATTTCTATCTTGGATTTCTTGCTCAAATGATGATCTCCGCCGTTTTCAGATACCGCCATTCAGGATCGTTCAGCAGCCGCTCGAGCAGATCGCTGTGTTCGGCCTTGAGTGGATCAACCCCGTAGCGGCGCATCCATTCGTATTGCACCGTGACCGGGATGCTCGCGACTTTCCAGACATCCTTGTCTGAGGCGTAGTAGTCGCGCCCGCAAAGTTGCTTGGCCTTGTTCATTTCAAGGACAGGCTCAATGTCCTGCGAATAGTGGAGGGCGAAACCGCCGCCCTCCAAAGCCTCGTAATCGATGCGCAGACCGCGCGCTTCGTCGTAGTCCAGAAGACGTCTAGACATCAGGTCGTCTGCACGTCAGCCAGAATCGCGTTGCGGGCCTCATCGGCGCATTCCAGCGTCAGCTCGCAAAAGAGCATCTTGCGATCCGAGTGGCCCGTCTTGGCCAGATCAACCGTCTTCATGGCCTGGAGGAAATCGATCTTCCATGTGCTCATGTCGAGGATCAGCACGTCACGGTTTGCAGTCGCCTGTACCGTGCGGGCCTTGTTGGTCCAGGTGTTGTCGCGAGAGCCGCCGCCATGGCCGATGAAGCGGTTGAACACGATCGAGTGCAGGCCGAAGTCCGACTTGTAGACATCGGCAGACCCGACAATCGTGTTCTTGTCCTTCTGGTTGAGCTGATTGTACTGCGTGGCTATGCCCGTGAACGCGGTCGAGACCTTCTGCTTCATCTGGGCATTGACCATGATCGTATCGGGCTTGCCGCCGCGTGTGGCAGCCGCTGCGATGGTCGATTTGAACAGCGCCTCCGTGATCGTGCGCAGCGTCCCATCCGTTGCAGCATTGATCAGGCCAGTGCCAGTCTGATAACCGCCGCTGGCGCCCGTCGCGCCGCGATCCACGTTGGAGGTCAGAAACGCGGCAGCGCCCGCGCATTCGCCAGCCGTACCAGCCGCACCAAGCACGGAAGCGAAGTTGCCGGTGATACGGGCTTCGATGTCGCGCTTCAAAGCCTTGCCAGCCTTGACGACATGATAGCTCAGCTCATCTTCCCGGCCATAGGTTTCGACGGCACGGGCCGTGCTCGACACGCCCAGAACCTTGTCAAAAAGCTGCACGACGTTCTTATTGCGCACCGGCTGAGAACTGGCATCGTTCGTAACGTCGTCGCCTTCGATCGTCTTGTTATTGGGGTTGGGATCGGCCAGCGAATCGATCATCCACTCAGGGGTTCGGCTCTTGCGCGTGCCCTTGGAAACGCCGGAATAAAACGGGGTCTCGGTCGGATCGGTCAGCGTGATGATGTCGGAAACATCTTCCTTGATGCCGACCGCCGCGAACGTCTGAACGGTATTTGAAGGAACAGCCATTGCTTAAATCCTCTATGAAGGGGGCCTTAGATGAGCCCTTTAAGGGCCATGGCCGCATCACGCATCGAGCCGGTGGACGCGAGGCGATCCATGGCGGCTGAACGGTTGGCGGCTTTGGGATCGGTCGTGGTACGCGCGGCACCCTTCACAAGTTTTGGCTTCTGGCGCACGACCTTTACCGCCTCAGCCTGCTTCGCCTTCAACGCGCGAAGCTCAAGAGCATCACGGGCCATCAGCAAAATGCGATGGTCTGCGGTGCCCTCTACTTCTCCATCCGAGAACCCGAATGCCTTGACGAGATCGTCACGGAACTGCTTGCGGGTTTCCAGTTTCGAAAATTCCGGCCATTGCTTGAGCAGGGATTCCTGCTCACGGGCAATGGCCGCTTTCGTCAAAATATCACTCTCGCTCTTGCGCGCGGTTTCCTCCTGGCGCATGCGCTCGCGCAACTGAGCAATGACCTGCCGGTCCGCATCGGCCTTCTGCTTGGCCGCGAAATAGCCTTGCGGATCGTACTTGTCGGACATCTCATTCAGCATTTCGATCGACGGATCGGCAGGGCGGATCATCTGCGTGATGACCTGCAAGCCTTGCAGAAGGTCCGTGCGCGTTCTGACCGTTTCGGCCAAGCCTTGCACATAGTCCATCGGAACAGGCGCGGATTTGCGGGCGTTCTCCAACTCCTCACGGACTTTGGGAAGATCCTCATAGGCCTGCCAGACCTCATCGGCCTTGATGCGGCGCGGGGCCTCGCCGTCCTTCTCAGGAGGCAGCTCCCAATACATATCTTCGTCTTCGGCAGGCTCGTCTTTCGCAGCCTCTTTGACCGGCTGGCCTGTCTTGAGGTCAACGACCTTTTCGGCTTCAGCCGTCTTGTCAGCCTCAACGGCACGGCCCGCAAACCGACCATCCTCGGAACGCTCTTGCGCAACAGGACGGCCTGACAGCGCGCTCGTCATGGCCGATACGGCCTGAGCCTCGCTCATGACGCTATCCAACTGCGGTGTTGGGTCGTTATCGATCTCGTCAGCCATTTTTGTTCTCCGTCAGCGCCTTCTTTCCAAAGGCGGCCTCAGTTTCCAGATGTTGCCGCAGCCATTGCAGCGCCTTGATTTTCGTCGCAGCCTCGCGGCGCTTGGTATCGTCAGCCAGTTCCGCACTCAGCATTTCGCGCACGAACCGCTCATGCTCAGCCGAGAACCAGGCCAGGACGAATTCATCTTCCAGCAACCGGAGCGCGCCAAGACCGCGCTGTACCTGCTCGAACTGGCGTTCCTCTCGGGGCCTTGATGGCTTCATTGCGCCAGGCTCCCGCCGGGACGATTGGACCCGATGCTATTGGCCTCGCCATTCATCCCCTTGGCCCGTGCCGCCGCCATGCCGGCTTCATGCCGGCGCTGGCTGTCCCGTTCGGCCTGCTGCGCTTCAAGGATCGCCCGCTCTCTGGACAGTTCCATTTCCATGGCCATCCGCTCGCGCGCCAACTGCATCTCTGCGGCCTGCTTCTCACGCGCCAATTGCAATTCAAGCGCCGCTTTCTCGCGCTCCGTCGCCATCTTCTGCTGATCGGCCTGTGCCTGATGCTGAGCCTTGGCCACATCCAACTGGATCTGCTGTTCGGCCTTGGCCTGCTCAAGCTGCAGCCGCCCCTGCACCTCCGCCGTCTTGGGATCAGGCTGGGCCGGGGGTTGCCAATCCTCTGGCACTTCGCCAAAAAACAGCGAGGGATCACGAAAGCCCATGGCGGATGCCATCGCAGCATAGGTGTTGCGCAAGTGCGAGAGAGAAACCAGCGGATTTGACGGGCCTGCCGATGACAGGATCAATTCCTGCTTGCCGGCCAACAGCGCAAGATTTGCCAGCCGCGCCTGCTTGGAAACACCCGCCGCGCCGATGTTGACCGCAACCGCCATCTCATCCGACCAAGTGCGCGGATCGACCTCACACCATTCGCCAAAGAGCTTGACCTGCCGAGGCTGATCCTGATGGCTCACCAGCAAATGCAGGATGCGCTTGAACACGTCCTCCATGCCAAGGCCGAACCACGTTGCGACCATTTCAATGCGCGTCTTGGCGGCAGCCTGCAGCAGCTCAATGCCGGTGGCGGTCTTATTCAACGCGCTAGGGTCCATCCCTTGCGCGTGCTTGGTGACGCCGGATGCCTCCTGCCCGCGCTGATCGAAGTATTCCAGTGCGGAGAGACACGGAGCAGACACATCAGGCAGCGTTGCCTCACGAACCGCCATGCCAGGATCACCCTTGACGGGGATGATTGCGCCAAGATCATTCTCGACAATGGCGTCAATGCCGTCCTGCTCGATGGCCTGCACGTTGACATAGGTGCGCGGGGAGACCGTCTGGCTAAGGCTATCCAGATACCGCCGGGTGATTTCCGTCCTGATTTTGGCGATGTCGGCAATCATATCGACGACCGAACGCCCGACTGCCCGGTGCGAAATGCGCGTTGGGCTCCACAGCACGAACTCCGACGACTTGACCCGGATGTTTTCCAAAATCACATCGCCAACCCGCTTAATGTGGCGAAGCTCAACAACCCCGTCGCCATCCGCGTCAATGCGGAGGTATTCCTCATGAAGATAGACCTCGCGGCGGCCTTCCTCGCTCTCTCCGTCGCTGCCCCAATCCACGCTGTCGTTGGGGTAGCGGGCATTCAAGCGGCCATCATCCGATGTCTCATCAGACGTGGCATCTGTCAGAGCCTCTGCCTTGTCAGAATAGCGGCGCTTCAGTTCAGACAGATAGTGCTTGCGTTTGCGGCGATGGTATTTGGCGTCCGCAATGCCCTTGGCCAACTTGTGGATGGCAAATTCTTCAGGCGGCACAGCCTCGATATGCACCCGGCCCATACGCGGCGTGCGGCGCACTTCCAGGATAAATTTCGGTCCTTGCGGCCCGTCGTATTCCTCGAAGGAAAGGATCTCGTACTCTGGATCTTCCAGATAGCGGTATAGCTGCTCTTCGCTGACGCCATCGATAATATCTGACGGCTCGGGCTCTGGGTCTTCCCAATTAACGCTCATGATGCCGACACGCTGCACCAGACCGTCGAAGCAGGCATCATGCGTGGTCACAAGGCCGTCGTTGTCCTCGAAATAGACATGCCCCAGATAGGCCGCCATGATGTCCGCCTTGGAGCGGCTGGAGAACTTCGGCTGGCCAGTTTGCTGGTCAACACCGATCTGCGTCGGCATGTCGTCCTCTGCCGAGCGGGCCTTGAGCGAGATGAGATCGTCAGCGCTGCGGAACGTGCGCATGATCTCGGGCATCATCCAATTGACGGCATCCTCAATGTCATGCGTGACGATATCGCAGCGGCCCTTGATTTCGTTGCCGTAGGGGCGCGCGAAATAACGATTAAGGCCCTCCTCCTGAGCCTTGGCCAACTCGCTGTCGTGATACGAGGAGGCTTGAGACGCCTCTTGCTTGAGGATGCTGACAAGCGTCCGGTCATCCATCATGCCCATGCGGCACCACGCTGCTTGAGAACCGGACCCGGCGCTGCCTTCTGGCGGTAGTTCACGGCAAATTCTCCAAAGGCGTCAGCACCGTGAGACGACCAGTCGTGCAAAGGTCTCTCCCGGAATGTCTTGCGTTTATCGTCCCACTCGCGGCGGTAGTTCTTCAGAACATCGATCCCGCGCTTGCAGTTCGTCGTGTCGAAGTAGCATCGGCTCAGCATCATGCGCACCGCGTTAACCCGCTCAACCGGGTCTGCCTTGACACCAACATGAATGTTGCGAAGTCCCAATCCTTCGAGCGTGTCCTTGCGGCTTTTGCCGGAGATCAATTCCCGGATGGCGATGTCATGCGGCAGGTAGTGCGTGCCGTAGGTATAGGGGCGCGAAAGAACCAACCGTGCCGTTTCATCGAGGCCCTGATTATTGACCTCGTAATAATCGATCACCCGGATTTCCCGGCCCACCGTCTGGAAAAACCAGATCGCCGTCGCGTCATCGAGACCCAAGTCCCACGATGTCTCGACGCTTATCGACTTTTCCCAAGGCACCCGGCAAAGCTGCTTGCGATCTTCCAGATCGGCCAGATCGCGCCCGTAGTAGGCACCAACAATCGCGGCGTCGAAACTGCACTCAAACTCCTGATTGTACTGCTCCGGCGTCATCGCGCGCCGGGCGTCTTCCAGTTCGTCCGCGTCGACAAGGCCGGTTTCCGATGCCTTGAGCATCAGCGAGAACCAGAGCTTCTGGTCGTTGACGGCTCCGATCCAGCCCGTCTCCGTGTTCCCGGCCCATATGTCGTAAAAGCCGTTGCGGCCCTTCGGCGTACCGATAAACGTCGCCCATCCCTTGCGGTCTGCCAGCGTGGCACGAATAACCTCGGACCATGCACGCGGGTCCATATCGGCGTATTCATCAAGCACCACGCCATCCAGATAGATGCCGCGCATACGCTCGTAGTTGTCGGCCCCGTAGAGTCTGATCCTTGCCCGTCCGCCGTGCCCTGTCGGCACATCAACGCGCAACTCGCTCTCGTTGATGTCAACACCGGGAATGGCCGCCGTGAAGCGCTTCAGATACGACCATGCCACGTCCTTGGCCTGAGCGTAGTACGGGGCCACGTAGGCAAAGCGCCCATCCTGCTTCTCACAGCGCAGAGCCGCATCTACCAAATCCATGATGCAGGCGACCGTCTTACCGGCACGCCGATGTGCCACGAGGCAAGCCCATCGCTGCTTGCGCGTGTGGAACGGTACGAACTGCGGGCGAGCGCGATAGCCCAGATCAATGACCTGTGTGATGGCCATTCAGCGAAGCTGTTTCTTTTTCATCCAGGCGCGGAACGCCGGATGTGATCAGCAGGGACACGGGCCTCTCGTCATTGCCACTGTGCTCAATGGCGGCCAACCTTGGATGAATGAAGGGAGCAGCCGATTGCGCCATGGCATCCCGGCGCTTTGTGTCAGCACCTTCGTCGCGCATGACGCGCAGCATGTATTCCAGAGGCGTCTCTCCACTGGCTACAGCCGCAGCAGCGACCTCCTGCGTCCGGCGAGACTTTGACCCGTTCTTACGCCCGGCACCCGTTCGCTTACCGCCGCGCACCGTTTGATTTCCTTTGATTTCCAATCAGATCAATCAAAACAATCAAAGCCCCTTGAGCAAATAACCAGCAACGGCGATCTCAAGACCGCCGCCACTGATGGGAATGTTGACACCAAAGAACTTGGCCAAGCCTGCAATCAGCAGGACGGTTCCAACAATGACGGCAATAGGCCTGATCGGCGTGATGACTGCGTTGATGTCCATCGTCAGGCTGCCGTGAGCTTTGGTGTCGCTGCGATATTCGTCAGCACGTTCTTCCAGGTGTCGTCCGTTCTGTTGACGACTGTGTGATTCTCAACGACCTTGACGCTATTGGGCTCACGGCCAAAGAAGACGCGGGCGAACCAGCGGCGGATGTTAAGACCGATGTTGGAGCGCTGGCGGGTTGAGGTGCGGCGCAAATGCTCCAATTCATCCCGCATGGAGCCGAATGAGAGCAGGATCGACACCACGATAATGGAGAACAGCCCGTTGAAGATCTGGGCGCTCTCCTCCGTCATCCCGGCGTACTTGGTCAGAATGACGAGATCATTGCGCGCGGCGCTGGTCTCAACCTTGGTAGAGGCTGCAACCTCACGGGCCTCGTCAAGCTTGACTTGAAGCGCCTTGATTTCTTCCTGACGGGTAATGCGGTCAAGAGCGTTGGCCTTGTCAGCCTTGAGGCTGGCAGCAAGCTGCTGCTTGGCGATGCACTTGGAGCGGCATCCTTTGCGGGTTGCCTCATAGGCGGCATCGTCCTCGGCAGCCTTGATGCGGGCGTCATAGGATTGAGGCGCGTCCAGCGTCTTGGACCAATCGACGGACTTGGTTTTGATGTCGATCTGGTTCTCAAGGTCTTTGACGGCCTTGCGCACATCGGCGGACTGAAAGAACGCCGCCTTATGCAGGTTGGTCTTTTCAGCCTGGTTCTCGCTTGCCGCGCCAATCCAGTTATTGATCGAAAAGCCGAACGCGACAGCCCATATGATGGCTGACCAGACGACAGCGCCAGGACGGCCTTCCCACCAAGCGCGCACCATGGATTTTGACGCGCTCATCTCGTAAAGCAGAGCGGCAACGCCAAGGGCGATGCCGAACCACATGGCATAGGACCAGACATCATCGGTGGCGTTTTTCTTGACGATGGTGATGGCGCCGGCAAACAGCACAAGATAGAGCGCCCAGCGATCTGGGTTGGCGATGATGCTGAAAGCCTTGCGGGCAGAGCGGCCAATCGCGGCGGCGCTGCCAACGATGCCGCCAACAGGTGCTGATGTCATGGGGGAGGCTCCGTTCAGCCGAGATTCATTTGCGTTGGTGTAAGAAGACCCCCAGGCTGTCAGGCTCGATTGCAGGGGTAAGGCGCAGCGGCGCATGTGTCGCGCTGGCCACGAGGGTTTAAAACAGCCTGGGGGATCGAGAATTTTATTGTGTCACTTGGCGGGAGGCACCCGCCTCTAGTCGCACCGCCCAGGTAGGGCGTGTACGTTATACCAGCGGGCCGGGACTCATAAACATGACACCAGGTCGCCCATGGGCCCAACTGACAGGCCTTGCTGAAAACGCCACTAGCGTAGTCATTGGCCTGATTTGTCGCTTTTCGTCAACCCGTTGGTTGCAGTTGAGCTTCTATTTTTAAAATAGTCTTCATTCCTCTGTTGTTTTTTTGCATGAAGATCTATGAATCTTTGAAGGTCCTTTTTGTCTTTTTCGATACGGCGTTGATCACCAAGTATCTTCCGCAGAGTCCTATCATTGCAGTTCCCCAACGTAGACGGCTTTTGGTTTGGGTAAAGCGGAGTAACGCTATCGTTTTTTCCGCCGTTCCTAATCCAGTCAATAGTTAGCGGACCAACCTTCTTCTTTCTAAGTCTTGGCGTTCGACCCGTTCGGCCTGCTCGATAACGTCTGTTTCATGCACCAATGTAACAGGACGCGGCATCTGTTTCGAACGTGCAGCGGGGTTCACACTATGACCGAGCTTTATGCGACCCTCATTGTCGACCATGATGTATATGCGCGCGTTTGTTTTCATCGGCGTTCCCTCTTTGCCGCGCGGGCGTCCGCTTCGAATACAAGCCTCATGACCATTGCCGTTCTATCGAGCACCGGCTTTTGAGACAGCCTAAGCCGATCGAGCGCTGCCAAGAACTCAGCGCCCTGCTCATTATCTGTTCGCATCGAGAATAGTTTCTGCATAAGCACCTCTCTAGCGGTGCATTATGGTGTAATTACGTCACAAGTCAATAAATCTTCTCGAATGTATTGACTGCGTAATTACGATCAGCTACATTCACCCCAGTACAAAAGAGTTGCCCCGGAAAACCGCTCGAACGGCTCCGGGGCGTTGTCGCCACCCATCATCCACGAAGGATCAGCAACATGACACTTCTAGCACTCCTTGGGCTCGTCGTCATCGCCGGGCCGCTCGTTATCCTCACCGGCTTCGCCTTCATCTGCAATTCTGTAGAGGAGTTGTGGAAATGAGCCGGACCCCTGCTCTTATCGCGGGCACACTCCTCACCGGGGTTGGGCTTGCCTTCAACGCGTCCTACGGCTGGAGCCTGGGCGGCTCCGACGTTCTGCGCTCCATCGGCATGGCCGGGGTCTTTGTCGCCTGCGTCGGCCTCAAGGATTGGATGCTTGGCCAATCGGCCCTTGCCGTGCGTGCGCGCCGGTATGGGCTGGCCGCTGCCTGCATTACCGGCCTTCTCATCGGGGCGGCCGGTTCGTTCCTGGCCGCGTTCGGGTCTGCCTCGGAAGGCCGTGACGCCAAGGCCGATCCGCGCGCCGCTCAGATCATCGCCTATCAGACGGCCACCAAGGTTGCAGCCGATACCGAGAAGCGCCTCGCCTCTCTGGGCGAGGTCCCCAACATCGAGGAAGCCAAGGCACGAGCCTCCCGCCTGCTCTCTGGCGTCGAGCCCGGCATTGCCAAGCGCACGTCCGGTTGCACGGTTCTTCCCACCAGTGTCGGCAAGCGTGTTCAGGCCGTCAACCGGGAGGCCTGCCAGCCGGTGATCGATGCCCAAGCCCTGGTTGCCACGGCGGACGAGGTTTCGGGCCTGCAAGCCAAGCTCGACGCGGCGCGCGAGGTGATCGCGAAGGGCGCTCCGAAGGCGGCAGATCCCCTCGTTGCCAACGTGCAGGCGTTTCTCTCGACCGGCATCGATGCGGCGGCCGTGCTGTCCTTGATCGTTGCGCTGATCGTTGAACTCGGCGCACCGGTGTGCTGGATGATCTGGCAAATGTCGGCAACGATTTCCGGCAAGCAAACGTTTGCCGGAACGTTTTCCGGGACCAACGAAACGTTTGCCGGCAACGATCATACGTTTTCCGGGGACGATCCCCAGCCTCCCAAGCCGCGCAAGAAAAAGCCGGAACGTTTGCCGGCAAACGTCGTGTCGTTTTCCAGCCATCCAGTCGTGAAGGCTCTACAAGAAAACGGCGGTTCGGTTTCCAGCAATCGAGAGCTGGCAAGGCTCATGGGTGTTTGCGATGGCGAAGCCAGCAAACGATGCCGGGAGGTTGCCGGAAAACTCAAGATCGAACGGGTCGGAAAAGAACTCAAGATCATGCTAAGAGCCTAACCATCCAAGCAGGTCCAGAACCACCAAGGGAGGGGCAAACGTCCCTCCCTTTTTCATGCTGCCGACTCCACGTTTTCTCTCTCGACGGTTATCACACGCGCCGCTCCAAACAGCCTCGCTTCCAGCCCGACACGTTTCGCCGTCACCCACTGCACTGTGCCAACACGCCCTGCCAGCGATCCTGACTTGACCACCGCCTTGCCGCCTTTGCGAAGCCAGTAGCGATGACGTGCAT
>WBZP01005851.1_pt1 | contig 12358 bp, 10 predicted proteins | sample 5204301 | NCBI WGS metagenome assembly WBZP01 (sample SAMN12412401, study PRJNA552823) | activated sludge metagenome | isolation source: activated sludge from nitrification reactor of wastewater treatment plant... | place: USA: Pennsylvania | collected 2017
AAACCGCGGCCTACGGCCACTTCGGCCGCGATGAGCCAGAGTTCACCTGGGAGAATATCGATAAGGCCGCCGCCTTGAAAGCCGATGCGGGGGTTTGATTGCAGGTTTTGAGCCGTGCGAAAAAAGGGCCGCGCGGCCCTTTTGTCATATTATGGGCACTTATCGATGTAATATGGCGTCAAAGATCACCGGACGCGTATCCAGCCGTAAAGCCATGCTCAAGAAAATCAGCGCTAAACAACTGGTCGTCGGGATGCACCTCAAGGAGTTTTGCGGCTCATGGATGGAGCATCCCTTCTGGCGTACTGCCTTCGTGATTACCGACCCAAAGGATATCGACAGCATCCTGGCCAGCAGCATTAAGGAGGTCTGGATCGACAGCTCGAAAGGGCTTGATGTTGTCGACGGCGAAACGGCCATCTCGGAAGCCGAATCGGATGTGCAGGTGGAAGCGGAACTGAAGAATGCCGCACAGGAGCAACGTAAGACGGCTGCAGTTCCGGCTTCCGTCGAGTATGCCCGAGCCGCGAAAATCTGCGCCCAATCCAAGCGTGCCGTGGCATCGATGTTTCAGGAAGCGCGCATGGGCAAGGCGGTTGACACCGAGGGCGCGCAAAAACTGGTCGAGGAAATCTCCGACTCAATCAGCCGCAACCCTGGCGCTCTGATCAGTCTGGCACGCCTCAAGACCGCAGATGATTACACTTATATGCACTCGGTTGCGGTCTGTGCGCTGATGATCGCTTTGTCCAAGCAGCTCAACCTCGACGAGATACAGACCCGATCAGCGGGCGTCGCCGGATTGTTGCACGACCTCGGCAAGGCCTTGATGCCGATGGACGTGCTCAACAAGCCGGGCAAGCTGACCGACGAAGAATTTGCCATCATCAAGACACACCCTGAAGAGGGGCATAAACTGTTGCTTGCCAGCACCGGGGCCGACGAAATGGCGCTCGACGTGGTGCTGCACCATCACGAAAAAACCGATGGTTCGGGATATCCGAAGCACCTCAAAGACAGCGAAATCAGCCTTTACGCCAAAATGGGCGCGGTATGCGATGTGTATGACGCCATCACCTCAAACCGGCCCTACAAGGCCGGTTGGGATCCCGCCGAATCGTTGCGCAAGATGGCCGAATGGGCGAATGGTCATTTCGACCCGACGGTTTTCCAGGCCTTTGTCAAAAGCCTCGGGATATATCCTGTCGGCTCGCTGGTCAAGCTCAATTCCGGACGCCTGGGTATCGTGATTGAACAGGCCGAAAAATCGTTGTTAACGCCGCGCATCAAGGTCTTCTATTCGACCCGGTCGAACACCCGGATCAAGCCGGAGATTGTCGACCTCTCTCGCCCCAAGTGTCCTGAAAAGATAGCGGGTCGCGAGGATCCCGCCCAATGGAACTTCGCGGATCTCAACGAGTTGTGGTCCGGGCAAAAAGGGTTCTAGATTAATCGCTTGCGTTGGCAAGACCTTCACACCGGACAATATTTGCGTATAATCTGACCCTTGTCCGAGGAGCGCTGCAAAACTGTTGCTTGACAGTTTCAGGCTCGGAACCTCAAACGGCGCTCATCCAACCAATCCGTGCCGGGCACGGGAAGTCGGGTGGGCCTGATCAGCAGCATATCGGCACACCGCCACGCGAGGCGCGTCTTCCCAGATTCCGGCCACTCTTGTATGGAGTTCTGCCGTGGCTGAAAATTCAAACGATTACGTTATTGCTGATCTTGGGCTCGCCGACTGGGGCCGCAAGGAAATCCGCATCGCCGAGACCGAAATGCCGGGCCTGATGGCGATCCGGGAAGAATTTGCCGCTGCCCAGCCGCTCAAGGGCGCGCGCATCACCGGTTCGCTGCACATGACGATCCAGACCGCTGTGCTGATCGAGACCTTGACGGCACTCGGTGCGCAGGTGCGCTGGGCGTCGTGCAACATTTTCTCGACGCAGGATCACGCTGCGGCCGCGATTGCCGCAATCGGCGTGCCGGTTTTCGCCGTCAAGGGCGAATCGCTGGCCGACTACTGGGATTACACGCACCGTATTTTCGAATGGAAAGACGGCGGCTACAGCAACATGATTCTTGACGACGGTGGCGATGCCACGCTGCTGCTCCATCTCGGCGCTCGGGCAGAAAAGGATCTCTCCGTCCTGGCCAAGCCGACGTCGGAAGAAGAAACCATTCTCTTCGCGGCGATCAAGGCCAAAATCGCGGTCGACAAGACCTGGTACTCGGTGCGTCTGGCCGCGATCAAGGGTGTGACCGAAGAAACGACCACCGGCGTGCATCGCCTGTACCAGATGCACGAACGCGGCGAACTCAAGTTCCCGGCGATCAACGTAAACGACTCGGTCACCAAGTCCAAGTTCGACAACCTCTACGGCTGCCGCGAATCATTGGTGGACGGAATCAAACGGGCGACCGACGTGATGATTGCCGGCAAGGTCGCGCTGATCGCCGGTTACGGCGACGTCGGCAAGGGGTCGGCACAGGCCATGCGTGCGCTTTCGGCGCAGGTGTGGGTCACCGAAATCGACCCGATATGCGCCTTGCAGGCAGCGATGGAGGGCTATCGTGTGGTAACCATGGAATACGCGGCCGACAAGGCGGATATCTTCGTCACCTGCACCGGCAACTACCATGTCATTACGCACGATCATATGGCCAAGATGAAGGATCAGGCCATCGTCTGCAATATCGGGCACTTCGATAACGAGATCGACGTGGCTTCGATCGAAAAGTACTCATGGGAAGAAATCAAGCCGCAGGTCGATCATGTGATCTTTCCCGCTGCTGATGGGAAACCTGGCAAGCGCATCATCCTGCTGGCCAAGGGCCGCCTGGTCAATCTCGGCTGCGGCACCGGCCACCCGAGCTACGTGATGTCGTCCTCGTTCGCCAACCAGACGATCGCCCAGATCGAACTGTTCACGCGCAATGCCGACTACCCGGTGGGCGTCTACACGCTGCCCAAGCATCTTGACGAAAAAGTCGCCCGGCTACAGTTGAAGAAACTCAATGCCCAGCTCAGTGAACTGACCGACCAGCAGGCCGCGTATATCGGCGTTCCCAAGGATGGTCCATACAAAGCCGAGCATTACCGCTACTGATCCGGACGAAGGCAAACTCAACCCGGGCCGGCCATGGGACGTCTCCTGCTCTGGATTCTCAACGCCGTGGCGCGGCTCGCCGTCGGCTTCTGGCCGGCGGTGTGGGGTTTGCTGGTCTACAGCCTGCTGTCGTGAGGGGGGCGGGAATGCTGGTTTCCGGTAAGGATGGACGCCTTGTTTGAAAGTGACCGATCTGAATGAAGCACACTGAACTGTCGATTGAATTTTTTCCGCCGCAAACGCCCGAAGGCGTGGATAAGCTGCGCATCGTGCGCGGCAAGCTGGCGGTTCTCAAACCGGAATTCTTTTCCGTCACTTTTGGTGCCGGTGGATCGACCCGCGACAAAACGTTTTCGGCGATCAGGGAAATCGCTGCCGAAGGCTATGCTGCCGCGCCGCACCTCTCGTGCATTGGCTCGACGCGTGTGAACATCCGTGAGATTCTTCAGGAATACAAGACCGCCGGCATCCGCCGCCTCGTCGCCTTGCGCGGCGATTTGCCATCGGGAATGGCCGAAGCAGGCGAATTCCGCTACGCCAACGAACTGGTCGAATTCATTCGCAACGAGACCGGCGATCACTTTCACGTCGAAGTGGCCGCTTACCCCGAATGGCATCCTCAGGCACGTTCGCCGCGTGACGATCTGGCGGCTTTCGCCCGAAAGGCCAATGCCGGCGCCAACTCGGCCATCACCCAATACTTTTACAATGCCGACGCCTACTTCCATTTCGTCAATGAAGTGCGTGCGCTGGGGGTCGCTATTCCGATTACCCCCGGCATCATGCCGATTGCCAACTTCTCCAAACTGGCGCGCTTCTCCGACGCCTGCGGCGCCGAATTGCCGCGATGGATGCGTCGCAAGCTCGAGGGTTTTGGCGATGATGCCGAGGCCATTCGCGCATTCGGCCTCGACGTGGTGACCGAGCTATGCGAGCGCTTACTTACTGGCGGCGCCCCAGGGCTGCACTTCTATACGATGAACCAGTCGGTGTTGACGCTGGAAATCTGCCGCCGCCTGAACCTCAGAGCGTAGCGTCATGGCTCGCCCCTTGCCTGAACTCGTCGATCATGCCTGCGAGCTCTTTGCGCCGCTGGGAACGATCCGCGTCAAGGCGATGTTCGGCGGCTATGGTTTCTACTGTGACGAACTGTTCTTCGCCATCGTGGCCTATGAAACGGTATACCTGAAAGCGGACGCCGAAAGCTCCGAAGCATTCCGTCAAGTGGGCGGCGAACCCTTCCGCGTGACCTACAAGGATGGGCGAACAGAAACCATGAATTACTGGACCGTGCCCGACGAGGCCATGGAATCTTCCGCCGAAATGCTGCCTTGGGGGCGGCTCGCGCTTGCCGCAGCGGTGCGTGGGCGCAAGCCGAAGAAGACGAAAACCAAGCAATAGATACGGGAATCGAGAGGCATGCTCCCGACTATGACTTTTCCTCTACCTGCGCGAAACCAGCATCACCCCGGCTAGAACCAGTCCGACGCCGGCCATTTGTGCCAGCGAGAGCGGTTCACCAAGCAGCCACCAGCCGAAAGCGATGGTCAGCACCGGGCCCAGGGTGCCGATCAGCACGGTTGGCGAAGGCCCGATCCGGCGAATGGCTGCCGATAGTGTGAATACCGGCAACACCGTCGAAAACAGGGCCATTGCGGCGCTGTAGGCGTAGACAGGTAGGGGTTGATTCAAGGCGGATGGGGGCTGCGCGAGAAAAAAGTGAATCTGCGTGGCCAGGGTCGAGACGATCATCGTCAGTGCCGTGAATCGGGCTGTGCCGAGGCGCTGGATCATCGATGCGCTGCCGGAAAGATACAACGCGTAGGCGAGCGACGAGGCGAAGACGAACAGACCGCCGATCAGAACCGCATTCGTTTCGCCAACGAATTCAAGGTCATGGAAAAATGCCAGGGCGATGCCGGCATACGTCAGAAGCAGCGCCGCCATTTCCCGTCGATGGATTGGCCTGCCCATGAACAGCACGCCGATCAAAACGGTCAGCGTCGGATAGGTGAACAGGATCAGCCGTTCGAGTCCCGCCGAGATGTATTGCAGACCGATAAAATCGAAGATGCTTGCCCCGTAGTATCCGAGCATGCCGAGCGCGGCGAGCGTCATCCAGTCGCGCCGGCTGAGCGGAGGCGCCGCACGTCCCGACTGAAACGCCACCCAGGCGAACACTGGTAGTGCAAACAGCATGCGCAGCGAAAGCAGCGTTACGGCATCGACCGGAACGACCTGCGGCACGGCATAGGCAAGCTTGACGAAAATCGCCTTGAACGAGAAGCCGAGAGCGGCGACGATGGCCAGTGCCACGCCAAGACGTTCCGGTGACCAGTGTTTCCAGGGCATACGGTAGGCAACCAAAAAAGTGTGCGTTAAATACGAAACCTCTGGCTGGGGCAATTTCCGAGCATTTCGCCAGGAGCGAATATTGATGCGCATTTACAGGCGGCACAACTGGTATTATCTGAATAAATAATTCGTCTATAACGAACGCAAATGCGCTACGACCTGACCGACCTCCGTCTCTTCATCGCCATTGCCGAAGCGCGCAATTTGACGCGCGGTGCGGCGAGTGTTCATCTGGCGCCCTCGTCCGCCAGCCATCGCCTGCGTTTGCTGGAAGAAGAACTGGGAACGCCGCTGTTCGAACGCCGGGCGCGCGGTCTTACGCTCACGCGCGCTGGCGAGACACTGCTGCGCAACGCACGGCAGGTCTTCGCCCAAATCGAACAGATGCATGCCGATCTCTCGCCCTTTGCCGAAGGCGTGCGCGGGCACGTCAGCTTGTGGGCCAACACGCACGCCACGCACACGTTTCTGCCTGACGATCTGGCCGATTTCCTGAAACGGAACCCGCAACTTTCCGTCAGTCTGGAAGAGCACACCAGCCCCGAAATATCGCTGGCCGTATCGCGGGGCGAAGTTGAGGTCGGCGTCCTGGCCGAAGCCGACAGCGCTGCCGAAGTCGAGCTGATTCCCTACCATCGCGACCGGCTGGTGTTCGTCGTTCCCGGAGGCCATGCACTGGCCGTTCGGGCCCGCGTGCGTTTCAGCGAGGTACTCGACTACCCGTTCGTGATGCTGCATGCGGGTTCGGCGATTCACACGTTTACGATGAACGCGGCGGCTGCGCTGGGCCGACACCTGGATGTACGCATCCAGGTCCGCAGCTTCGGCGCGGTGTGCCGGATGGTCGGCGCCGGCGTCGGCATCGGGCTGGTGCCGCGCAGCGCGGTACCAGCGGCGGCGCTGCCCGAACCCCCGGTGGTCGTTGAGCTCGACGAAACCTGGGCGCAGCGCGATCTGCAAATTTGCGTAAAGCAGCAAACGAAACTGTCGGGGTTCGCGGCGGCCCTGGTCGATAGCCTGAAGAGCAAAGCAGATGCGGACCTTTAGATCGCGACCGCTCGCCGGCAGTGGCTACAGCGGGGTCACAGCGTTGATCCCCTTGCCTTTGCTGATCACCTTGACGATCACGCACCGGCTCAATGATAGAGTGGAGCGCGTGGTCTGCGGTGTGATCAGCGCCAGACGCGCGTTACCTATTGCCTCGATAAGGATCAGCCCGGAGCCCTCGATAATCAAGCTCTTGCCTGGATAGAGTTCGAGATCCTGCCCTGGCTGCCCGCGCGGCCCTGGGACGCTGATCGACAGCCAGCCGCTTCGGCAGGCGATGCGGTAACCCGAGGCCAGCCGAAGGCTGATCAAACCGCCGTCGGCAAGCTCATAATGTCTTGTCTCCGCAGTTGTAAACTTCAACAATTCCAATATGTTTTGCATGGTGCCGCCAGATTACGGCAGTCTTGTTGGCCGGTAGGGCTACAGAAACCGTGGTGACCGCCATGCTGTGCTTGATGATTGCCGAGCCTGTATTGGTGGCAGGCACAATACAGTCGTCATTGCCACAGCGTGATCCGTATTTGTTGGAAACATCCGGCAGGGATAGGATGAGCCTGGGAATTGGAACGGGGGAAATGCCATGATCCATGTCGATCGCGATTCGCAGATACCGCTCATGGAGCAAATCGTCAGCCAGTTCGCCGGGTTGATTCAGGATGGGCAACTGCCGCCGGGGACCCGTCTGCCATCGATACGCAAGCTGGCGTCAATGCTTACCGTCAGCGCCGCCACCGTGGTCGGCGCGTATGACCGACTGACGGCGCGCGGGTTGATCGAGTCGCGTGCGGCGTCGGGATATTTCGTCGCGCTGGTGCGCCAGCATTTGCCACGCCTTCCGCGACCGGCCGCTTCCCGTGTCGAGATCGATGCGATCGGCCTGATGCGCGGCCTGCTGCGCCGTGCGGAAGGGTTAACGGCAGTCGGCAGCGGCTACCTGCCGGCGCAGTGGCTGGAGGATATGGTCAACACCAGGCTGCTGGCGCGCGTGGCCCGCAAGGGAAAACGTTTTTATGCGCAACCTGCGGCACCTGAGGGTTACCCTCCGCTGCGCAACCAGTTGGCGCTCAAGCTCGGCATGATGGGCATTCCCGCCTCACCCGATCACTTGCTGACTACGTTCGGTGTAACACACGGGTTCGACCTGATCTGCCGGGCTCTATTGTCTCCGGGAGAAACCGTTGCCGTCGAAGAACCGGCTTATTTCGGGTTGTATGCGCAATTGCGTTCACACGGCATCAAACTGGTGGGCGTTCCACGACTGGCCAACGGCCCGGATCTGGCAATCCTGGACCAGGTTTGCGAAACCCACCGGCCGCGCCTGTTCTTTACCCAGACGCTGTTGCACAACCCGACAGGAGGATCGATTGATGCGGCCAATGCCTTCCAATTACTGGAGCTTGCGCATCGGCATGGGTTCATGATTGTCGAAGACGATGTGTATGGCGATCTGCACAGCATGGCCAACCCCTTGCGTCTGGCGCAGGTGGACCGGCTGGAGCGGGTCATCTTTCTGGCCAGCTTTTCCAAGGTCATGTCGCCGGCGATTCGCGTGGGCTACATGGCGGCGGCACCACACCTGATCGAACTTTTTCTCGATCAGAAGTTGCTGTCGGTGCTTACCACCTCGGAGTTCGATGAACGGCTGGTGCATGAACTGCTCAGCGACGGCAGCTACCGGAAGCATCTCGAGCGCTTGCGTCCGAGACTCTCGCACTCCCGTGCCAGCGCCGTGCGCGGTCTGCGCGATGCCGGTCTTGAGCCTACCCTGGAATCCGAAGGTGGCCTGTTCATTTGGGCGGCACTTCCGGAGAAAACGGACTTGCAGGCACTTGCCGAGGATGCCGCAAGCAACGGATTCCTGCTTACGCCCGGCGATGCCTTCTTCCTGTGCCAGCCCCAGCGCCCGATGCTGCGCTTTTCGGCAGCCGCGGCCAACGACGAGCGCCTGTTCGAGTATTTCCGCAAGCGTTTGCCCTTGCTGACTGATATTCGATCCGGGCTGAAAGTTTGAGCCTGAATTTCGTCGCATCCGCTGAATCGGAAATGTAGACCGCGAGGATGGTTGTTGGCGCGGCAAAAACAGGCCAAACCGGGTCTGCGTTGAGCCAAAGATAAGCTTTCGAGTATGGAATGGCTGTGATAGCCTCGGAAACCTGTTTTACTCGAATATGCCTTTCGTTCCCGATGAAGTTATTTTCCTGTCTTTCGCTACGCCAGTGGCTGACACTGCCCTACATCGCCCTGGTGCTCGGTGTTGCCGTGCTGATCGGCGCTTTGTCGTACCGCACCGGCAGCCAGACGGTGGATACGATCGCCAACCATTTGCTTCTGGAAACGGTTGCTCGGATCGGACAAGCGGTTGACCGGCACGTCGTCGGTTCAGCGGCGGTGCTGGAAGCGGCATTTCCAAATGGCATGGCCGCGCCGGACTCGATCGATGCCGATCTGCCGGCCTTGCGCACCCGATTCTGGATCGCCACTTCACTGCATATCGACCCGAATAATTACGTTTACTACGGCACTCAGCGCGGACAGTTCTTCGGCTTATGGCGCTTCAACCTGGAAGATGCCGAATTGCGTGTCAAGTTCCAAGTCGACCAGCCGCGCCAGAGATCCCGGTTCAGCGGTATCAACGGCACGCCGACCGCGCCAACGTTCGAGCAAAAAATGTATGAACCACGTGAGCGGCCTTGGTACAAATCCGGCGAAAATAACCTGTCGCACACCTGGACATCGATCTATATCGACTTCAGCAGTGCCGAATTGGTGGCTACCCGAGCAAGGCGCGTACTCGATTCCCACGGGAGGTTTCAGGGTGTGGTGGCGACCGATCTGTCGCTGAAGCGGCTAAATGACTTCGTGCGCAAGCTTAGTCTGAGCGACCACGCGGTAGCCTTCATCATCGAACCGGACGGCAAATTGATCGCCTCATCGCGCAGTCCCAACACGGCGATCCAGGCGGATGGGAGTAATGCCCGTATCAGCGTTGCCGATAGTGACAATGCCTTGCAGCGAGTGGCCTATACGCAGATGCAGCGCTTTGTCGCGGCAGGCAACAAGATCGAAGGTGCGATCACCCAACGCTTCACCGGGCCAAACGACGAGATGGTGGAACTGGCTCTGGATCGCGTGCGGGACGCCGCCGGGCTGGACTGGGTAATCGTGGTGGCCGTGCCGCGCAGCGACTTCATGCAAGGTGTTACAGCCAATGTGCAGCGCACGATTTTGATCGGAGTATTGGGTGCGCTTGCGGCGGTGGCCCTCGGGCTGAGCATTCTGGGTTGGGTCGTCCGCGATATCAAACGACTCACACTGGCCGCACAGGAAGTTGGCGAAGGGCGTTTGGAAGTGCCGCTGGAGGTATTTCGCAACGATGAAATCGGCACCCTGGCCAACACGTTTCGCCACATGCAGCATCGCTTGCGGACGGATATGCTGACCGGTCTTGGCAATCGGGACGTGATGATCCGAAGCATTACCAGTCGGATCGAAAAGGCGCGTCGAACCGGCGATTCGATGTCATTTGCGGTGCTGTTCGTGGACCTGAACAATTTCAAACTGATCAACGACCGGTTTGGTCACGATGCGGGCGACCGCGTGCTGATGGAGATCGGCAATCGCTTGCTTAAAGCGTCACGCAATTGCGATCGGGTGGCACGCTATGCGGGCGATGAATTCTTGCTGATGATCAACGATATTCCATCGCGCCAGGTGGCCGAGCAGATCAGGTTGCATGTCGAGGAATTGCTGCGCGAACCTTTGCAATCGGTAGATTTGCCTTCGCTCGCCGTTGATGGACAGTTCAGTGGCTCGGTAGGAATGGCCTTCTACCCCGACGACGGGGACAACGCCGATGAGTTGATCAAACGCAGTGATCACGACATGTTCGAACGAAAACGCGCGTTGCGGGTGTAATCACTCGGGCCGTTCCTGATAAGCTTTCGTCAAGTGCCATAGGGTCTGAGAAATTCTTGCCTAGTTGGCGAAGCAGGTTGCCCCTGTGCATTTGAGTTAATTGACTCGCAACAGAACGAATTCATATCCCAACCACGACAGGGTGGATGAAGACGGTACCCATGCTGCAAGCACTTAAGAACCTGTTTGACTTATTCTCCGGACTGTCACTCGACACTTCATCGCCAGATCGGGAACATGCCCTGCAGCTGGCCTGCGCCGTACTGTTGGTGGAGGTCATGCGCGCTGACCCGGCCATAGATGCGGCTGAACGCAGGGCGGTGCTGGTTGCGCTCAAGAACAAATTTGCCTTGGCAGATGAGGAATTAGACCGTCTGCTTGAAGAGGCGCAGCAAACCGCCAAGAATGCCTACGACTACTATCGTTTTACCTCCAGCATCAATGAGAATTTTGCTCACGCGGAGAAAGTGCGCATGATCGAGAGCATGTGGCAGGTGGCCTATGCCGATGGCCACCTGGATGTCCATGAAAACCACCTGATCAGCAAGGTGGCTGGGCTGTTGCATGTGACGCACCGCGAATACATTGCCGCGAAGCTTCAGGTTAAAACCTAGCGGGGGCTGCTTGCGAGCCGGTACAGACGGGCTTGCCGTCATGGTCGTAGATACTCGGATTTGCGCACTTGGTTTGATTTATATGTCATTCCCCAAGTGCCAGCAGAATTTACGATACAACGGAATAAAGACTTAGGAAAAGACATGCACATGGATCCCTTCATGCCGGAATTGGTGGGCAGTATCGTGGCCATACTTCTGGCGGGGCTTTTGATGCACGAGTTGCGTCAGCCCAATGTAATTGCATACTTGATCGCCGGCATCATGCTTGGACCTTCGTTGTTCGGGGCGATAACCGATCAGCAGGTGTTGGACCGGCTTGGGCAATTCGGTGTTGTGATGCTGATGTTCTTCATCGGTATGGAAATCTCGCCGGAAAAGGTGATTGCCAAGTGGCGGGTGGCCCTGCTCGGCACATTCATGCAGATTGTCGTCAGCGTCGCCCTGACCACCGCCATCGGCCACTTTTTTGGCTGGCCGTTTGTGTTGTGCGTTTTGCTTGGCTTCATCATCTCATTGAGCAGTACGGCGGTCGTGCTGAATCTGTTGCAAGCACGCAAGGAGCTTGAAACACGGCACGGGCAAAATGCCCTGAACGTGCTTCTGGCCCAGGATATTGCCGTGATTCCCATGCTGATCGTTGTCAGCATCCTGAGTGGCGAAAAAGTGTCGAGGATGGAAATGAGCATGCAGATCATCGGCGGTCTGCTGCTGATCGGTTGTTGCATGTGGATCGTGATCCGGCCTGGTTTCCGTATTCCCCTGATCGGCGACGCGGTGAAGAAGGATCACGAACTGCAGGTATTCGGTGCGATGTTGCTCTGTTTCGGCCTGGCATTGCTGACCGGACTCTTTTCGCTTTCTTCGGCTTTGGGATCCTTCGTGGCCGGCATTGTGGTGTCGGCGGCGAAGGAGGCGAAGTGGGTGCATCATAGTCTTGAGCCGTTCAAGACGGTATTCGTGGCGCTGTTCTTTGTTTCCGTCGGCATGCTGGTGGATATCAATTTCGTTCTTCTGCACTGGGGGAAAGTGCTCTCCTTGTCCCTGATTGCGCTGACGGTGAACCTGGCGATCAATGCTTCGGTATTCAAGATACTTGGCGAGACGTGGGGAGACAGTCTCTATACCGGCGCCATTCTGGCCCAGATCGGCGAATTCGGCTTTGTACTGGCCGCAGTGGGTGAGTCTTCAACGATCATTACAAAGGAGTTTTATCAGCTGGCCGTCGCGGTGATCGTTGTCTCGCTGCTGCTGTCTCCGCTGCTGATAGCCCGGATGCGCCGATATGCGCATGGGGGCGACGAATTGCACAAG
>WBZP01005852.1_pt1 | contig 12358 bp, 14 predicted proteins | sample 5204301 | NCBI WGS metagenome assembly WBZP01 (sample SAMN12412401, study PRJNA552823) | activated sludge metagenome | isolation source: activated sludge from nitrification reactor of wastewater treatment plant... | place: USA: Pennsylvania | collected 2017
TACGATATTGATGGGGGCAAAAGAAAACTTATTTAATGAAGCTATACAACCAATATATTGAAGATGTTTTAAGTGGTAAGCGAATAGCAGGTCAACTTGAAATATTAGGGGTTAAAAGGCACTTGAATGATTTGGAGAGGGCTAAAAGTGACGACTTCCAATATATGTTTAGTGAAGATCATGCAGACAGGGTAATAAAGTTCATTAGTTTGTTAAGGCTTACCGGAGGTGCTTATATGGGTAAAATGTGGGATATGCAACCATTCCAAGCGTTTTACTTTGCAATGGTGTACGGATGGGTAAGGAAAGACAAAGACGACCACAACAGGCATTTAAGGCGGTTTAGAACGGTATATTGGTGTACTGCCAGAAAGTCTGCAAAGTCTGAAATGAGCGGAGCGGAGGAAGTTTACCACTTGTTTGCTGACGGTGAGGGAAGCCCCCAGATTGTTAATGTAGCCACAACAAGAGACCAAGCGGCCTATGTGTACAATGCAGCCCACTATATGACCAAAAGAGCAATGCAGGACTATGAAAGTATAGGAGAAATTGGAAAGCTGACACAGTACCATATTAGGAATAGTTCAAATGAGGGGTACATAACTTGTTTAACAGCAGATCACAAAACTAATGATGGCGGTAATATTCATTTTGGTTCAATAGACGAATACCATGCTCACAATGATGATTCAATGTTGAAAGTTATTGAGACTGGTATGGGTATGAGAGATCAGCCTTTGTTAAAGATAACCACCACAGCCGGATTTAACAAAGAGGGGCCTGATTTTAAGCTAAGAGAGATTTGCAAAAAGATATTGAAGGGCGAAATAGTTAACGATACTATATTCACAATGATATATGCACTTGACGACGAAGACGATTGGAGCGAAGAAAGCAACTGGTATAAACCAAATCCCATGTTGGGTGTCACCCCAAAGCTGGATTTTATGCGGTCACAATATGAAAAGGCATTAACAGAAGCAGGAGAAACAGAGGTGCAATTTAAGACCAAAAACTTGAATATGTACACCGATGCAGCAACCGTATGGATAAGCGATGACAGATACACAAGTTTAGCGAATTATAGACCTTCGGAGCAGTTACAAGGCTTAGAATGTTATTTGGGTGTGGATTTAGCGAGCATTACTGACTTAACAGCGGTAACGGCATTCTTTCCAAAGCAAGAAAGATTAAATAAGGCTTATTATTCAACTATGTACTTTTGCCCTGAAAGTAAATTTGAAAAGGTAAGGGTTGACGGTGTAGTTTACCAGGATTTTTTAAAAGATGGCTGGGTTAAAAAGACAGACGGCAATGTTATCGACAAAGATCAGATTTTGGACTATATCAGCTACTTAGCCCAATATGTTAAAATCAAAATGATAGGATATGACCCTTACAAAGCAGTTGAAATTGTGGTCGATCTATCAAATTCAGGCTTTGAAACTGGTCAGGTAAGACAAGGGGCTTTGTCAATGTCTCCTGCAATAGATCATTGGGAAACATTAATGTTAAATAATGAAATAGAACACGATGGTAGTCCGGTAACACGCTGGCAGATGGGCAATGTTGAAATGAAAAGAGATGACAACAATAACAGGCGAATAGTTAAGGCAAGCGGCAAAGTTGAGAAAAAAGTGGATGGTCCGGTAAGTGTAGTAAACGCAATTGTAAGTTATTTGGATGCAACAAAAAATGAAGAAAAGGAGACCGGAGAAGATGAGATGATGGAATTTTTGAGAGCAACAGGACAAATTTAAATAACATGGACACATTTACAACAGGATTACTAATAATTGCAGTTTGTGTAACTGTATGGTGTTTTTGGATGGGGAATAAAAAAGTTAATTAACAAATAATAGAGTTTGGATAAATTCACATACTTTGAACTATACTACATAAATTTGCAGTTAATAAGTGCAGATATTAGGGTAAACAATCCGGCCTATATGGCATGGGTGGCAACGGAAAAAGAACATTTTGATATGTTTGGAAAGCCAAAATACAAAGAGTATACCACATTCAGAAAAGTTAAATACCGTTGGAATTTAAAAAGACTTCCAACAAAAAGATAGAGTAGAGTTTTTTCATTGGTTATTAGGTTTGAGCCTCGGCAATATGTCGGGGCTTTTTTATTTAACTTAAAAATGTAGACACTTTTGTAGACACATAGAAATATATTTAATATGTACATACGGCTATTATTGCAGCATGGCAATATTACCCGATATTATCAATCGTTTGTGGCCGTCTCGATTAGAGCAAAGGGCGGCAACGGTACAAATAGACAGTCATCAAGACTGGATGCAGTATATCAGCATTCCGGGAATGGGCAAAATTGCCGTCGTTACAGAGGAAACAGCAGCCCAAATAAATGCGGTTTTCGCTTGCATTGATATAATCGTAAGAACTAAGACTTTAATAAGACCACAGATTGTAAGATACGATTTGGAGGGCAAGGTAGTTGATAGTGAACACGATCAAAACTATTTATTAAACATTGAGGCCAACCCATACACAAGCGCAATAGAATGGGAAGAAGCATTTATAACAAATTACCTACTTTTTGGTAAAGCATACTCAAAGATTGTCAGAAATGGCAGAACAGGAAGGCCAAAAGAGTACATTAATCTCATATCTAACCAAGTAGTTGAAAAGTGGGTTGGTAGTGAAGTAGTTTATGAATATCGGAACCCCGAAGTTGGCGAAGCTGAGATAATTAAACAAAGGGATATGATAACCATATCCGGGTTTAGTTTAGACAATAAGAAAAAGTACAGCCGAACAGCTTTAAATAAAACAGCCTTAGAAGACTATGTTTCAATGACCAATTACGGTAGGGAAATGTACCAAAACGGAACCCATATGATGGGCTTACTCATTAGTGAAGGGCCTATGACAAATGAAGCCTTAGAATTACTAAGGTCATCAATTGAAAAGAAATATAGTGCAAAGTCTGGACAATTAGGAGCATTGCCAAAAGGCGTGAAGTTTCAGGAGTTGAAATACAGCCTTCCAATGACTGATAGTAATTTGATCGAAGCCAAAAAACTATCCATTGAAGACATCGCAAGGGGTTTCGGTGTTCCGTTGACTTTGATATTCAGGGGTGAAAGTGCCGACAACAAAGGAGATAACGAGTTCAATATTTTCCTTACTACTACAATAGCACCTCTTTGCATGAAAATGGAGGTCCAACTAAAGAGAAAAATATTTAGGTCGTCAGAGAAAACGCACTATGTCAAATACGATTACAACGGACTTGTAAGAACGGATTACAAAACTAAGATGGAAGGGCTGCAAAAAGCCATAGATGCGGGCTTTATGTGTCCTGATGAAGCAAGACACGTAGTTGGTCTTAGCCCTATGCCTGATGGATTAGGTAAGATATTCAGATACCCAATGAACTACGTTGCAGCGCAAAATTTCCTTGATTACTTACCCAACAAAAAAGACAATGGAACTAATTAGGTCATTTAATATAGATGAATTTATGGTGCGTAAAATCGAAGGTGATGAGCGTACCAGGGAGTTCATTATAAGCACAGATAGGAAAGATTCACACGGTACAATTGTGCCAGTTGATAAGTGGGATATTGAGGATTTTAATAAAGCGGGGGCATTCTATTACCAGCATCAAACAGGCGGTGGCTTTTTAACAGATGCAAACCCTGACAATGCACTTGGGCCAGCAACGGCACGAGTTGAAAAAGGCAAATTGATTGGAGCCGGAAAGTTTGAGCCTAAAGAACTGAATGAGTTAGCAGATAAGATATTGGGCAAAGTTGATTATGGAACCATGAGGGCTACAAGTGTTGGGTTTATGCCGTTTGGTGGTCATTGGGGAAATGAAAAGTCAGGCGAAGACCCAACAGCATATTACTTCGACGGACAGATTTTAAAGGAGTGGTCAATCGTACATATACCATCAAACCCGGATGCGATTAAAAAGGCTTTAGAGCCTATGAGTAAATACATGGCTAAAGCTATTGAAGACCACAAAAGCGAAGGATTCAGAAAAGACTATGTATGGAGTTTGAAGAGACAGTTAACAGCAAAATTATTAATTAATTAATACATTATCATGGATCAGAAATTAGAGCAATTGCAAGAAAGGTATGAGGCTTTGCTTAATTCGCAAGTTCAAAGGAAAGAGGAGGCAGATGCGATCATAAAGAAAGAAGCCCCATCAGAAGATGAGCAGAAGCGATTTGACAGCATCGTTGACCAAATTAAAGCAGACGAAAAGGAGCTTAAGAGATTGAGCGACCAGATCGACAAGCTAAGAGAATTAGAACTTGTTGAGATTAGGGCAAAAGCAGCAAGGGCAAAAGAGCCAAAGAAAACACCAGAGGAAAAAGCAAACGAAAAATTTAGCTTTGAAAGGGCATTTATTGCTGCAAAAGACGGCAAATGGGATAGAGCCGGGTTGGAAAGAGAGGTGATGCAGGAAAGGGCGAGAACCGGTGCATTGGGATGGAACGAAAACCGACTTTTGATTGACCCAAATGTGCCTTATGATGCTTTCGCTACAAGGGCGGATGCCTATTCAGTTTTAGGAACAGCAGCAGACGGAGGTAATTTGGTAGGCACTGAATACAGGTCAGATAAATTTGTTAATGCGCTTTGGAATATGACCATTTTGGATAAGCTGCCAGTGGTTAGAAACACAGGATTGACACAACAACAGTCAATCGCTGTAAGTACCAGCAAGGCTACCGCCACAATGGTAACTGAGGTTGCTTCTTTGGGTGATTCTGAAAAACTGACTTTCGGATTGAAAACAGCCACACCAAAGGAAATGATTACCAAAGGTTCATTTTCTCGAATGTTGGATTTGACATCAGCCCCACAGATTAGGTCTGTATTCCAAAATCAGATCATGAAAGCGATTGCATACAAACTTGACCAACAATTTATTCAAGGTACAGGTTCATCCGGTCAAATGTATGGTATCTTAGGACTTACCACAGGTGGAGGTTCTGACCAGACTACGACCGTTGCAATGGGTACAAACGGTGGTGCTTTGACTTATGCAAAATTGGTTCAAATGCGAACTGAACTTGCAAAAGATAACATTGGAGGTTCACGAATTTGGTTAACCAACGCACAGGTAACAGGAACTTTGATGACAACCCTCAAAGACACTGCCAACACTGCATCAGGTTATATCTATATGCCCGGTGATGATAGGCTTTTGGGCTTCCCAGTTGTTGAGAGCCAAACAGTTCCTTACAACCTCGATAAAGGTACTTCAACAGGTGTTTGTTCAGCTATCATCTTGGGTAATTTTGAAGAAACCGAGATTTTCCAATGGGGAAATATTGCCGTTGAATTTGATAACACATCAGGAGCCGACAATTCATTGATTAAGGTAAGATCATTTAGTTTCTGGGATATGATCCACAAGAGACCAGAAAACTATGTGATAATCAAAGATGCTACAACCACAGCATAATAAATAGGTTTTGGTGATAGAATATTAATTGCAGTAGGGGTGTAAAAGCCCCTACTTTTCAAAACTCACAATAATGGCAAAGGGCAGAAAAGGAAAAATAAAAGAACCGGAAATGGCAAAAGCAAAAGAAGTTGATAATGTGGCTCCAAAAGAAGCACCAATTATCACAAAGGAAATAAATACTAATCCATTGAGGATAGTAAAAGCCGAAGTTTTAATTAACAATCTTTTGAATTATAGCTACGCTTGTAACAAAGGAGAGGTTCACCCATTCCCTATTCACGTAGCAGAATATTTAGAAAGCGAAGGAGCTGTAAAGATAGTTAAATAATGAGGTGGGTAGGTAGTGGAACGGTTACAGAGTTGTTGACGGTCAATGACGATCTAAAAGCCTATTGTCAGTTAACAGGAACAGGCACAACATACGATACTATGTTGACAGCTTTTGTCAAGACAGCGGGCGACTACTTAGAAAAGAAAGTAGGTTATCCACTTCGCTATCCTAATGTAACGGTATTCTTTGAGACAAAAAGCAGTTGTGAAATAAGACTGCCAAAGAATGTAAATGCAATAACTAAATATTACTACAAAGATGGTGACGAATATGTGGAGCAAACATTCACGGACATAATCAGAAATGACTTCCAATTGTATAGTGAATTGCTTTCAAGCGAAATAAAGCAGAATACACTTTATAAAATCGTTTGTACGGCTAATTTAAACACGTCTGAGACTATTAAAAGCATAGCACGGGCAATTGTAGCGGAAATGTTTGAACAACGTGAGAATAAGCAATTAAAGGCCACAGGAGGCGTATCTAATTGGGATAACTGGATAGACATTTATTTGGCCGGAGAAATAGCACACAATATATCGTGAGGTTCTTTTTCGACATAGGGGCAATGGATAGGCTAATAACAATCCGAAACACAAGTTCACCAAGCTTGAATGATTGGGGCGAAACTACGAGCGCAACCAATACAGATGTAACGGTAAACGCAGCTTATTCATTCGCAAGTAAAGATGAGAAAAACGAGATAGCCAAAGAAAGTCAATACAACTATTTGCACTTCATAATAAGGTACGGTATAACGGTTAGTTTGACTTCAAAAGTTATCTATGAAAGTGAAGAATACGATGTGATTAACATTGAACCGATACAAAGGCAAAGATTTTTGAAACTAACTGTAAAAAGGTTTGAGTAATGGCTGATGATTTAGATAGACAGATAAATGCAATTTCAAAGCAGTTGGATAAACTAAGTCAGGAAATGTATATCAATGTTGCACGCAATAGGACATTAAAAAGGAACGCAGGGCGAAGCACAGAGGCGGCAATGTACCTATTAGCACCGAGAGGGGAAACAGGTAATTTGAGGAGGTCTATTAAGTTTTTGCCATTCAGAAAATCTTATGATGCGTTTATCGGGCCTGACTATAAGATAGGGCCACACGCACACTTAGTTAACAACGGTTTTATACATCATTCAACAAAGAAGTTAGTCAGGGGCAAAGGTTATCAGTTTATCCAAAAGGCATACGATAAGACCAAAGAAACAGTATTGAGGCAATTGGAAAGGTTAGCAACAAAAGAGTTTGAAAGGATCGGAAGAAAATTAGAAGTCGGTGAGTAGTTCAACAGTAAGACTATATGAAGCATTAAAAACTGAATATCCTAATAAGGTGTATTTAGGACAATTTGACCAAAGCGCAAATTTAAGGTCAACGGATAGCGTAGTCATGCTTGAAATGATAAGCCAAACCAGTTCTATTAATAAGGACATAGCGAAAAGAGACCAAATAACATATAAAGTACACATTGTTGGAATACTTCAAAAAGAAGTAGATCAAAAGGCAAACGAGATAAGAGACTTAATAGAGCCATACAATGATGAGTACATTTATTTAATGAAGTTTGACGGAATAGAAACAATCTATGAGGACAATGCAGAGACTTTTCGTAAGGTAGTAAATTTTACTTGTTATCCTAATCAGTCAGGCACAAACGTTCCGACAGGATATTGGGAACATTTAGTAAGGTTTTTTGAAAATTCAGGTACACCACAGTATGAAGTATTGAACGAAAATGAGTTAAACTATTTGCCTATGGTTTGGGGATATGGTTCTTATCCGGGTTATTATATATGGTCTGTTAATGATAATACATTTTTACAAAACGATGTCGAATTTTATCAGCAGTTACCAAATGATGATTCATTAGTTAACGACACAAGCGTAGTATGTTCAGTTGATGCCAGAATTAATGTAGCTAAGCATGGGTTTGGTAACACATTCGATAATTGCATAATATTAATTAGGATACGCAAAAGTGCGATAGGTTCAATAGGAGGGTCATGAACATACAGTTAATTAAAGATATACCCGAAAGAGGGCGAAGATGGACATCCGGAACAATAGTATATGGAGTTGATAGGAATTGGTTCCAAAAATACATTGATTCAGGACACGTCAGAGAGATATACGACAAAGAGCCGATATGGAAGAAGGAAGAAGAAGAAAGCGACGATATAAGCGATTATAGAGCGCAAAAACAAAGAGATGTAAAGGCCATGCGAAGGAAAAAGCGTAGAATTTTTTAACGTTAAAATCTTTTATACATGGCAACAACCGGAATAGTAAACGGGCATTATATGAGGTTGAAAATAGAGGGTACTAATATTGCCCGATCAACTTCGTGTAAGATAGAATTTAAAAACAAAGTGCGATCAACGGCACACAAAGACACAACAGGCGGCTGGCAGACAAACGGATACGGTGAATATTCAGGCAGTTTCAGCGGTGACTTCTTAGTTGAGGAAACAGCAGGAAACTTCGAAGATTTGTATGATTTCTTTAATGGTGCCACAAAAGTAACTGTATTGTTTGGAACGGCAACAAGTGGAGATACCACCTATTCAGCCGAGGCGGTTATTGATTCACTAAGCATCACAGCAGACGACAATGAGAACGTAACAGCTTCGATAAGCGGTGTATTTGATGGAGCCGTGACAAAGGGAACGGTTAGCTAATAGTCTTCGAGTCCTTTACATACTTTGGAGGGGGTGTAAAAAGCCCCCTTATTTAAAAACAGTTAATTAAAATCACAATATGAGTTTATTATTAGGAAAGCAGGTCGAAATTACAAACACAAGGCTATTTAGGTTTGCTAAAGAAAAGGGGTTAAAAGATTTATCCCAATTCGATGCGTTGGGCATTATAGATATGATGGAATTGATAGCTTATTGTTCTGACATTGATATTAAAGACTTAGAGGATGCACTTGATGAAGATTTGGCCTTTGGTCAGGAAATGGCAAAGTGCATAACAGATAGCTATGAAAGCGGAAAAAAGCCGAAGCCCAAGCCGTTGAGGAAAAGCCGTTAACACTATTTGAGTATGAACGAACGGCCTACTATTATGGCATGACAGTTCAAGACTTTGGTAGTGCCACGATTGGGCAAACATTAATGTTTATAGATGAACGGCAAAGGAGAGAAAAAGACGAATGGCAAGCTAAGCTAAACGAATATAGGATTAACAGATTAAACACGTGGATAATAGCACGGACATTTGGACTAAAGCAAAACAAACCGGAAGATATGTATAACCTGCCAGACGAGACACCAACAAAAAAGGTTGATCCATTTAGTAAAGAGGCAAACGATTTCTTTGAGAAGATGGATAAAGCAGAATACAAAGAAGTAATAAACGGCAAAGACTTAGCCACAAAACTTAAATAATGGCAACAGCGATTGGGAACCTATTTATAAGGATTGGAGCCGACACAAAGAATCTGGATGCTGATTTGCGTGCAGCACAAAGGCGGTTAAAAGCAAGTGCAAAGGAATTTAAAAGCATTGGAGCCGATTTAAGTCAAACTGTTTCTTTGCCTATTATAGCAATAGGAGCAGGAGCGGTTAAAGCCTTTGGAGATTTGGAAGCACTGCAAAAAGGGCTTATATCTGTTATGGGTTCAGCAGAGGCAGCAGGGGCGGAATTCACTAAACTAAAAGAGGTTGCAAAGTTACCCGGATTAGGATTAGAAGAAGCCGTACAAGGTTCTGTAAACTTACAAAGTGCTGGATTTAGCGCAGATCAGGCAAGAGAGGCATTACTTCAATTTGGTAACGCATTAGCCACAGTTGGTAAAGGTAAGAACGAATTAAACTTAGTAGTATTAGCCCTAACCCAGTTACAGAACAAAAGCAGTGGGTTTGGCCAGGATTTGAGGCAGTTAGTAGAACAATTACCACAGCTAAGAGGGGCTTTAACTAATGCTTTTGGCACAGCGGATAGTGAGGCCATTGCAAATTTAGGAGTTACCGGAAAGCAGGTAGTTGAAACGCTAATCACGGAGTTTGGAAAGTTACCGAGGGTAAGCGGTGGAATAAAAAATGCTTTTGAAAACTTATCGGATTCTACAAAGATTGCGTTTGCAAATTTGGGTGAAGCATTAAATAAGTCTTTGAACATTGAGGGTTTATTAAATAGGATAAGCAATTTTGTAACAAAGGCAGCGGAAGCGTTTTCAAGACTAAGCCCAGTCACACAAAAAGCGATAATAGCGATAGCAGGATTAACGGCAGCGATAGGGCCATTATTATTTATTGGTGGTCAGTTAGCGGGTAGCTTTTCTGCTATCATTGCAGCCATGAAAACGGTAGGATTAACGGCTACTGTATCACTTGGCCCCGTTGGTGTAGCAGTGGCAGCCATAGCAGCAGCGGCAACAATCCTTTATTTAAAATGGGATGATATAAGGGAGGTTATGGATCAAGTTGGTATATCATCAATTAATTTAACCCCATTATTGGATGTGTTATCTGGTTCGATTGGTATCCTATCAACAGCCCTAAGATTAGTTATAGATTATTTGGGCAATTTAATTGGTACTTATGTAAGATTGTCGGCGGTTGTAAGTGGCAAAATTTCATGGTCTGAATTTGCAAATAGTACTATTGAAGCATTTAAAGAAACTGGTAGAAATGCAATAAATGGATTGATAGACGCAGTTGATGAAGGTGCAAAAAAAGTATCATTAAACATAGCAGGGAGCACAAGCGGAAATGATAGGCTTTCAGGATATTCAAAATTAAGAGGCGGTTCTCAGTTATCTTCAATAGCAGGTAAAGCAAAAGGTAGCGGCAAAAAAGTTGATCCATTCAGTGCATTGCCTGAGGATGTAGCGATAAGGGCAGGATTACAAGCTAATGACATTACATTACCATTTACAGGTCAGTTACCACAGGTTAATAAATTCCCTGAAGCAATAGGCTCAAAAGTTTTGTCACCTATAAAAAGCGTAGGTAACGAAATAGCAAAAATCAGGGATGAAATGAAAAAGACGTTTCAGGATGGCTTTGAAACTTCAACAGAATATGCAGCTCGAAAATTAGAAGAACTTGCACAAGCTACGGCAGCAAAATGGGAAGGGATAAAGAATACAATTAATTCAGTTACAGACATAGCCTCAAATATCGGAGGTGCTTTGTCAAATATATTCAGCACATTAAATAACAATGAAACATTAGAAGCAGAAAACAGGGCTGCAAGAGACAAAAAGTTTATTGAGCAAACTGTAAAAAATGAAGATGAAAAGGCAAAGAGGATAGCTATAATAGATAATAGATTAGCAGAGGAAAAGAAAAAGATAGCACGGAAGCAAGCTATTCAAAACAAGTTAGCAGCAATATTTGATGCTTCAATAGCCACAGCAAGAGCTATTGCACAGGCTTTGCCAAACGTTGCATTATCAATTGTGGCAGGAGCATTAGGAGCGGCACAGATAGCAGCCATAGCAGCCACACCATTGCCAAGCCTTGCAATTGGTACTAATAGAGTAAACAGATCAGGTTTAGCAGAAATACACAGGGGTGAAGCAATTGTGCCCGCTGATGTTGTTCAGGGTGGGTTTACAGGTGGTAACTCACAAGTAGAAGTGATTGGTAAAATTTCAGGGACTGACATTATAATTGGTACAAAGAATAGTTCTGAATTATATAATAGAATGTTTGCATAATGCCGGGATCAGGAAGTAATAAAAGATTTGAGGCTACATTTGGAACTGATTATAACAGTCAGGTTAAAGTATCAATTATTGATTCATTGTATAGTGGTGAACCTTATATTTTTAAAATAGACAACGATGCAGGAGGGTTAGAATTATCGTATAATACAAATGACCAAGACCCATATCAAAGAGTTGACACCATGACCGCAAACATGGCCATAGTTAACGACAGCGAAGCCACACAATCATTTTTCACTGATTTATTAGATGCAGAAGAAGACAGGTTTTATTTAGAGATATTAAATGAATTTGACCAGTTACAATTTTTGGGCAAGATAGTTCCTGACGATATGACCCAACAAGACCGCTATCAGCCCCCTATTAAATTGGTAGCGATATGTTCAACAACAGATTTAAAGAACATTGATTACGATGCAGATTATGACGTTTATGTGCCAAAGACAGTAGCCGAAATATTATTGTACTGTTTAAATAAACTTTCTATTTCCTCTTTGTATTCAAATTCAGAAATTATACTGATGTGTCAATCAAATATTGATGCAAATGTATCGTATTCTTTAACTAACTTATTTAATGTAATAAGGGTTCACAACTACTTTTACACAGTAGAAAACGAAATAAAGAAGCCTTTAAAATGCTTTGATGTCATTAATGAATTATGTGGCCGATTAAACTGTAAAATGGCTTATGAGCATGGAAGATGGAATTTTACAGGCATGGAGGGAATGTTTGAGGATCGGGTAGGCTCTTATATCTTTTATGGGAAAAATGGTAGCGTTTTATCAGGCACAAGCCCGGCAAATACAGTTGTTGATTTATCAGAGTTGGATGTAGCAAATTATGGAGGAGTTTATAGACATACAGGAGCGA
>WBZP01005853.1_pt1 | contig 12353 bp, 10 predicted proteins | sample 5204301 | NCBI WGS metagenome assembly WBZP01 (sample SAMN12412401, study PRJNA552823) | activated sludge metagenome | isolation source: activated sludge from nitrification reactor of wastewater treatment plant... | place: USA: Pennsylvania | collected 2017
CCGACCGCGTCGACGAGTGGGTGGTTTCGCACCTGACCGAGTTCGAGGGCAAGCCACTGGTTTCCGTCGCCAAGGGCGGACTCGATCTCGGCAAGCTGGAAGACGAGGCCGAAAAGAAGGAGCAGGAATCGGCGGCCGACGAATTCAAGGATCTCACCGAGAAGATCGGCAAGAGCCTGAACGACCGGGTCAAGGAAGTGCGCGTGACACACCGCCTGACGGACAGCCCGGCCTGCCTGGTGGCGGACGAGCACGACCTGTCGGGCAATCTGGCGCGGATCCTGAAGGCCGCCGGCCAGAAGGCGCCAAACTCCAAGCCCATCCTCGAAATCAATCCGCATCACCCGGTGGTGCTGCGCCTGAAGTACGAGGACAAGCGCTTCGACGACTGGGCCGCGGTGCTTTTCGATCAGGCGCTGCTGGCCGAAGGCGGCCAGCTCGACGACCCGGCCACGTTCGTCAAGCGCATGAATCAGCTGATGCTTGAAATGAGCGGCAGCTAACGAAACGCGGCCTGGTCATCCCCGCAAGAGCGGGGATCCGCTGACTGGTCGCTGCGCCGCGTTCCGGCCCCAGGCCAAAGTCCGCGTTGACGCTCTTGCGCCGGAACGACGCGCCAAACGGGAAGCGCCTTGATTCTCACCGGCCTGCCGCCGATCATCGACCAACGCGCCCGGGTGCTGATCCTGGGCTCGTTTCCGTCCGCGGCCTCTCTAGCCGCCGGCCAGTACTATGCCCACCCGCGAAATCAGTTCTGGCGCCTTCTCGGCGCCGTGCTGGGGCAGCCATTGCAAGATCTGGATTATCCATTTCGGGTAGCGTCGGTGCAGGCCGCGGGTATCGCCATCTGGGACGTGTTTGCCTCGTGTTCGCGCGAAGGCAGTCTGGACGCCTCGATTCGTGACCCGGTGGCGAACGAACTTGGCGCGCTGCGCGAGCAGGCCCCCAAGCTGCGCCGCATCTGCTTCAACGGCCGCATGGCGGCGCGCCGCATCCGGGAAGTCGAGGCGCTGGGTTTCGCAGCCCTGGTCCTGCCGTCCACCAGCCCGGCCCATGCCAGCATGAGTTTGGCGGCCAAGCTGGCGCGCTGGCGGGCAGCCTTGCAAACAGGAGGATCCGTATAAGTACTTACTGAAATACCGCCCCTGCAAAAGCCGAATCCTGGCGTGTCGCGAACCGCAAATTGACGAGTATCATGGACGGCCGTTTTATCTGAGAGAGCGTTCCATGAAAAAGCCCGCTGCCTTGCCCGAACTCGACCATCTCACGTTTGACACCCCGTCGATCCGGCGATCGCTGTACAACCGGCTGACCTACACGATCGGCAAGGACACGATCAGTGCGACCGATCGCGATTGGCTGTTCACGTCCGCCGCCGTGTTGCGCGAACGGATGATCGAGCGCTGGATGGAAACCATGCGCAGCTACTACCTGGAAGACCGCAAACGGGTCTATTACCTCTCCATGGAATTCCTGATGGGCCGCACGCTGATGAACGGGATGCTCAATCTGGGCTGCGAAAAGGAATTCCGCGAGGCGCTGAGCGGCATGGGGCTGGACCTCGATACCCTGCGCGAGATGGAGCCGGATGCGGGCCTGGGCAACGGCGGCCTCGGACGGCTGGCGGCCTGCTTCCTGGATTCGATGGCGACCATGGGAGTGCCGGGCTACGGTTACGGTATCCGTTTCGAATATGGCATGTTCAACCAACGGATCGTCGATGGCCAGCAGGTTGAGCGTCCGGACAACTGGCTGCGCTACGGCAACCCCTGGGAGTTCCCGCGCCCGGAACTGCTGTACCCGGTCAAGTTTCACGGTCGGGTCGTGGAATACGTGGACGAGCGCGGCGCGACGAGCCATCAATGGGTGGATACCGACGATGTCATGGCAATGGCCTACGACTATCCGATTCCGGGCTATGACACGGACACGGTTAACAATATGCGTTTGTGGGCCGCCAAATCGAGCCATGACTTCGACCTCAGGGCCTTCAACCAGGGCGACTACATGCACGCGGTCGAGGACAAGAACGATTCGGAAAACCTGTCGAAAGTCCTGTACCCGGACGACAGCACCGAGGTGGGCCGCGAATTGCGCTTGAAGCAGCAGTACTTCTTCGTCTCCGCGACCTTGCAGGACCTGCTCGACCGCTATGCCAAATCGGGCGCGCCGCTCGATCGCCTGGCGGACAGGGTGGCGGTCCAGCTCAACGACACCCATCCCTCGATTGCCGTCGCCGAATTGATGCGCATCCTGGTGGACAAACACCGCTGCGACTGGTTTCGCGCCTGGGATATCACCCGCCGGGTGTTTTCCTATACCAACCATACCCTGATGCCGGAGGCCCTGGAAACCTGGCCGATGGCGCTGTTCGAACGCCTGCTGCCGCGGCCCTTGCAGATCATCTGCGACATCAACTTCCACTTCATGAAAGACGTGATGCGCCAATACCCGGGCGATCCCGCCTTGTGGCAGCGCATGTCGTTGATCGACGAAGGCCATGGCAAACGCATTCGCATGGCACATCTGGCGATCGTCGGCAGCCATACGGTCAATGGCGTGGCGGCAATCCATACCCAGTTGATGAAGGAGACCATCTTCGCCGACTTCCACCGCTATTGGCCGGACAAGATCGTCAATATGACCAATGGCATCACGCCGCGGCGCTGGCTGAATCAAGCCAATCCGCCGCTGTCCAAATTGATCAGCAGCCACATCGGAAAGGGCTGGCTGAAGGATCTGGACCAGTTGCGAAAACTGGCGCCGCTGGCCGAGGATGCGGCTTTCCGCGACGCCTTCGTGCGGGTCAAGCGCGAGAACAAGGTGCGTCTGGCGAAGTTGATCCTGGATCGGTGCCAGGTCACGGTCGATCCGGATTCCCTGTTCGACGTGCAGATCAAGCGCATTCACGAATACAAGCGGCAACTGCTCAACGTGCTGCATGTGATCACGCTTTACAACCGCCTGCGCGCCGGAGCCGATACCACGCCGCGCACCGTAATCTTCGGCGGCAAGGCGGCGCCGGGCTACTACATGGCCAAGCTGGTGATCCGGCTAATCAACGATGTCGCCGAGATTGTGAACAACGACCATCTGGTGCGCGGTTTGCTCAAGGTGGTCTTCATACCCAACTACGATGTCTCAACCGCGGAAATCATCATTCCCGCGGCGGATCTTTCGGAGCAAATATCGACCGCGGGCACCGAAGCTTCCGGCACCGGCAACATGAAGCTGGCGCTGAACGGCGCGATTACCATCGGTACGCTGGACGGCGCGAACGTCGAGATCCGTGACGAAGTCGGCGACGAGAACATTTTCATTTTCGGCATGACGACCGACGAAGTCGGGGCCTTGCGCGCCGAGGGTTACAACCCGTGGCTGCACTACGACGGCAATGAGGAGCTCAAACAGACCCTGGGCATGATTCGCGACGGCTATTTTTCGCCGGAGGACTTCAATCGTTACAAGCCGATTTTCGACTCGCTGACCAGCCACGGCGACCACTATCTGTTGCTGGCGGACTATGCATCCTACATTGCCTGCCAGGAGAAGGTCGGCGCCTTGTATCGCAATCCGCCGGCATGGGCGCGCAAGGCCATACTCAACGTGGCCGGCATGGGCCAGTTTTCTTCCGACCGCACCATCGGGCAGTATGCCAAGACCATCTGGAACGTGGTGCCCGTGCCGAAGGGGGCCGCGTAAGGGGGAAGCCCGGCCCACACACCGCGGGCCTGCCGCCCGCGGCCGGTTCCCAGCGCCGCCGCCAAGAGCCCTCCGATATCCGCCGCGACCTGCGCCGCGCGGCGGCTCTCCGAGGGCGCGCGCGGCTAGCCTTTCGATGCGGGACGGCGCTTCTTGCGTTTCTTGCGGGGCTGTTCGGCGCGCAGACATTGCTTCAGATCCTTGCCGGTCTTGCCTTGGCAAACCTCCTTGGCCTTTTGCGCCGCCTCGCAGGCTTGCGGATTTTGTGCCTTGGCACAATCCACCGGCGGCATGCTTGCCTCAAGGCAGGCCCGTTTGGCAGCGCCGCGCTGCTCGGCGCAGTTCTTGATGGCGGCCTGGCGCGCCTCGCAACGCACCGGATCGCGTGCCCGGGCGCAGTAATCCGCGGCGGATTGGGCCAGGGCCGGCAAGGGTAGCAGGGCGCCCAAGCTCAGTATCAGCAGTCTATTCATGCCGCGTCTCCTGAATGTCATCGGTCGAGGGGTGCCGCCATCTTACCCCGGCATTGAGGCGGAGCCGGGTTGTCGGCTATAGTTCGGCATCTCTCCAACGCTCATGGCAGCGAGAGCCACCCGCCGATGGCGAAACACGAATACAGCGAAGCCCGCTCCTCCCGTCCTCCCCTCGCGGGGAGGCTACTGGTCGGCTCGCTTCGCTCGGCTATCACCCGTCGCTCCGATCGAGTAGTTTCACCTTAAAAGGATTTCCTCCAAGGCGCTGCCCGCGCCGGATTTCCCCAATGAGCCAAGCTTCCCCGCCCGAACACCGACTGACCCTGGCTGAAGTGCTCGACGCCCTGGTCGCCGACGGCCTGGTCGATGCCGAGGAAGGCGGCCGCTTCAAGCAGGAGCGACGCTATCACCGCGGCGACGTGCATCCGCTGATCGTGATTGCGAGCCAGCGCTGGAAGTCCCTGGCGCCACCGCACCGGGTGCTCGATCTGGATACGCTGACGCAATGGCTGGCGAATTGGTGCGATTTGGAATATCTGCATATCGATCCGCTGAAAATCAACTTTTCGGCCGTGACGGAGGTGATGAGCATCGCCTATGCCACGCGCTTTCGCATCCTGCCGGTGGAAGTCAGGCCGAACGAAGTGGTGATCGCCACCGCCGAGCCGTACCAGCGCGCCTGGGAAGCCGAAATGCTGCCGATCCTGCGCAAGGACATCCGCCGCGTCATCAGCAATCCCGATGACATCGCGCGCTATCAGGTGGAGTTCTACAACCTGGCCAAATCGATCAAGGGTGCGCTGGGCAAGGGCGATGTTACCGGCGGCGCCTCGAACTTCGAGCAACTGGTGGAACTGGGCAAGGGCAACAAGCAGTACGACGCCAACGACGCGCACATCGTGACCATCGTCGATTGGCTCTGGCAGTATGCGTTCGAGCAGCGCGCCTCGGATATTCACGTCGAACCGCGGCGCGATCTGGGCATCGTGCGGTTCCGCATCGACGGCATACTGCATCAGGTTTACCAGATTCCGATGGCGGTGTTGAAGGCCATGACCAGCCGCATCAAGATTCTCGGTCGCATGGACGTCATCGAAAAGCGGCGGCCCCAGGATGGCCGGATCAAGACTCGGACGCCGGACGGACAGGAAGTCGAACTGCGCCTGTCCACGCTGCCGACGGCATTCGGCGAAAAGCTCGTGATGCGGATTTTCGATCCCGAGGTTTTGGTCCGCGATTTTTCGGAACTCGGCTTTGGCGAGGGGGAGTCGGCCCAGTGGCGCGACATGTCGACCCAGCCCAACGGCATCATCCTGGTGACCGGCCCCACCGGCAGCGGCAAGACCGTGACGCTGTATTCGACGCTGAAGCACCTGGCCACGCCCGAGGTGAATGTGTGCACGCTCGAGGATCCGATCGAAATGATCGAGGGCTCCTTCAACCAGGTGCAGATTCTGCCGGACATCGGCATGGGCTTCGCGGAGGGCATCCGCTCCCTGATGCGGCAGGACCCGGACATCATCATGGTCGGCGAAATCCGCGATCTGGAAACCGCCGACATGGCCATCCAGGCGGCCCTGACCGGCCACTTGGTGCTGTCCACCTTGCACACCAACGACGCACCCTCGGCGATGACGCGGCTGATCGATCTTGGCGTGCCGTCCTATCTGTTGTCGGCGACGGTGCTCGGCGTCATGGCGCAGCGCCTGGTGCGCACGCTGTGCCCGCAGTGCAAGCAGGCCGGCGGCATGCGCGCCGAGGACGAGGCGGCATGGACGGCGTTGGTGGCGCCGTGGAAGTCAAACATGCCGGCGCAGCTCTACCATCCGGTGGGTTGTCTGGACTGTCGCATGACCGGCTTCAAGGGCCGAATCGGCATCTACGAAATCATGCCGATGTCGGCCGAGGTCAAGAAACTGGTGGCCAACGGCGGCGAACTCGCCAAGTTGCGTGAGCAGGCGATGCGCGAAGGGATGAAGCCGCTGCGCATCGCCGGGGCGCGGAAGGTTGCGGCCGGACTGACAACCATTGCCGAAATCATCAAGGTCGCCCCGCCGATGGTCTCGTCGGGCTGAGCCGGAAAACAGTCAGGGCATCCGCGCCTGCCAGTTGCGCAGGCGCGAGGCAGGAAGCACCCTGTCGAAGCAGAAATCAATCAGTTTTGCCATGGTCGTTTCCGGGCGGCTTCAAAATTTCTCCATGTACGGCCGCAAATCCAGCTCATGGGTCCACGCGTCACGGGGTTGCCGGTGCAGCATCCAGTAAGCATCGGCAATGTGATCGGGGTTGAGGATGCCGTCCCGTTCTTTCAATGCGTGCCGATCGGGAAACAGGGTACGGATCAATTCCGTGTCTATGGCGCCGTCGATGATCGTATGCGCGACGTGGACGCCCATCGGGCCCAGCTCGCGTGCCATGCTTTGGGCCAGCGCGCGCAATGCCATCTTGCCACCCGAAAAGCCGGCAAAATTGGCGCTGCCGCGCAGCGAGGCGGTGGCCCCCGTGAAGATGATGGTGCCCTTGTGCGCAACCCCTTTCAGTTCCGTCTGAATCTCGCGCGCGACCATGCGCCTGGCCACCTCGCGTCCGTTCAGGAAGCCGGCCAGGCAGGCCATTTCCCACATCTTGGTATAGCGGCGCGCGGTTTCAGTCAGGATGCTGTTCGGTGAATTGGCCCCGACATTGAATACCAGCACCTCGATCGCGCCGATAGTCGTTTCGATGCGATCCACCAGCGCGACCACTTCTTCCTCCTTGCGCGCATCCGACCCGAAACCATGCGCGATGCCGCCCCCGGAGCGGATTTGTTCGAGCAGCGGGGCCAGCTTGTCCACGCTTCGACGGGTGACGCAGGCGACATAGCCTTCGCGCGCAAAGCGGCGCGCCACGGCGCCGCCCGTTGCATCGCCGGCGCCTACCACCAGACAGACTTTTTGCGTTGACGGCATCGCTATCCCCTGGGCCGAAGCGCCGTGCCAGCTCGCTTCGGCATTCGGGAAGATTCCGGTTCGTGTTGACGGCAGGCCGCGGCATCGGTGACAGATGAATCGACAACGGTGCAATTTGCAATATTTGTCATAAGCTCCCCTTCAGGAAAGCGTCGAATAGCGGCGGCCAACAGCTTGCGTCCCGAACATGGCCGCATTCGGCCCGCGTAGCCAATTCGCCAAGCCGTTAGTCCGGAACCGCCGATACCGGCAAGATCCACCCGCAAAAACCGGCTCAGTACTTTGCCCCGCCTTTGCCGTAGAACGGCGGCCAGCGGCCGACCAGGCTTTCGAGCAACTTGAGCTCGGCGTCGGTGTGATTGATGACGCCGGCCGGGACCATCAGCTTTGGCATCCTCAAGTCATTGTAGATGTACATCGGCTTGTCGTGGTGCTTGGTGCTGTAGGTCTCCGCCTCTTGCGGCGCGGCGCTGGGAGTCAATTCGACGCTACCGTAACAGAGGCAGAAGTAGGTGCGCGCCGTGACGCCCGATCCCTCGTCCTCGATGTAGCAGCCCGTGCCGCGAATGCCGACCGTGGCGGTCGATACCTGGATCGAACGGGCGCCCTTGCCGAACACCGAGAGCAGCTTGCCGGTTACCACGCGCAACAGGTTTTGCGCGGCGTCGGCGCCGAAGCTGATGGTCGAGTTTTCCCTCTGCAGGAAGGCATCCTGACCGATGACGTAGATCGCTTCGCTGTCGCGCCCGGTAACCACGGTGTCGCCGGCGCCGATCCGCTGCCCTTCCCGCGCCGGCTTCGAATTCACCGTAACCTGACCGCGCAGCTTCTGCAGACCCGATGCCAACGGCGCATCGCCCTTGGCGAGCGCGTCGCGGATCAGCGCGGAAATTCCCGCGGGCCCGAACAAGCCGGCCGCGGCGAGGGCTTTCAGCATGCGGCGACGTAGTTGCATGGCATCTTCTCCTACTTGTTCAGCTCGCGCATGGCGCGCTCCAGACCGGCCAGCGTCAGCGGAAACATGCGGCTGCCAAAGATCGTGCGGACCAGTTCGATCGAGTGGCGGTAGTCCCACAAACGCTCGGGTTCGGGGTTCAGCCAGACCGCGCGCGGCCAGGTGTCGAGTACCCGCTGCAACCAGACGGCTCCCGCCTCCTCGTTGGAGTACTCGACCGAGCCGCCGGGCTGAAGGATTTCGTAAGGGCTCATCGTGGCGTCACCGACCACCACCACCTTGTAGTCCTCGCCGTACTTGTGCATCACGTCCCACAGCGGAAAGCGCTCGCCATGGCGCCGCCGGTTGTCCTTCCAGACGTAGTCGTAGATGCAGTTGTGGAAGTAAAAATATTCAAGATGCTTGAATTCGCTCTTGGCCGCGGAGAAGAGCTCCTCGCAGACCTTGATGTGGTCGTCCATCGAGCCGCCGATGTCGAGGAACAGCAGCACCTTGACCTTGTTGTGGCGCTCGGGACGCATCTTGATGTCGAGCCAGCCGGCATTGCGCGCGGTGCCGGTGATCGTGCTTTCCAGGTCGAGTTCGTCCTCCGCGCCCTCGCGGGCGAAGCGGCGCAGCCGGCGCAGCGCGATCTTGATGTTGCGCGTGCCGAGTTCCACGGTGTCATCGAGGTTGCGGTACTCGCGGGTTTCCCAGACCTTGACCGCCGTGCGATTGCCGGCGGATTCGCCGCCGACCCGAATGCCTTCGGGGTGGTAACCGCCGTGACCGAAGGGCGAACTGCCGCCGGTGCCGATCCACTTGCTGCCGCCCGAGTGACGCTCCTTCTGCTCTTCGAGGCGCTTCCTGAATTCCTCCATCAGCTTGTCCCAGCCGAGCTTTTCCAGCTTGGCCTTCTCTTCGGGCGTCAGATGCTTCTTCATCATCATCTTCAGCCATTCTTCGGGAATGTCGGCATCGAGGCCGGGAATCTGTTGCACGCCCTTGAAATACTCGCCGAAGGCCTGGTCGAACTTGTCGTAATGGGTCTCGTCCTTGACCAGACAGGTGCGCGCCAGAAAGTAGAAGTCGTCGATCGAATGCCCGGCGACACGCTCCTTGATCGCTTCCAGCAGCGTCAGGAACTCGCGCGTCGAAACCGGCAGCTTCTTGGTCTTGAGATGGAGGAAGAAATCGATCAGCATGAAAAGGCGGTGCTGCCGAAGCAACGCTTACCGGTTATGCCTGGCCATGAACACCAGCCGCTCGAACAGATGCACGTCCTGCTCGTTCTTCAGCAGCGCACCGGCCAGCGGCGGCACCACGGTCTTGCGGTCCTTGGAGCGCAGCACCTCGGGCGGAATGTCCTCGGCGACCAGCAGTTTGAGCCAGTCGATCAGCTCGGAGGTCGACGGCTTCTTCTTCAGGCCGGGCACCTCGCGCAGTTCGAAGAAGACTTCCATCGCTTCGCGCAACAGGTTCTGTTTCAGTTGCGGAAAGTGCACGTCCACGATGCGCGCCATGGTTTCCTTGTCCGGAAACTTGATGTAGTGGAAGAAGCAGCGGCGCAGGAAGGCGTCGGGCAGTTCCTTTTCGTTGTTCGAGGTGATGATCACGATCGGGCGCACCGTGGCGCTGACCGTCTGGCGAGTCTCGTAAACATGGAACTCCATGCGATCGAGTTCGCGCAACAGGTCGTTGGGGAATTCGATGTCGGCCTTGTCCACTTCATCGATCAGGATCACGCTCGGCCGGCCCTGCTCGAAGGCCTGCCAGAGCACCCCCTTGATGATGTAGTTGGAGATGTCCTTGACCTTCTCGTCGCCGAGCTGCGAATCGCGCAGCCGCGACACCGCGTCGTATTCGTAGAGGCCCTGCTGCGCCTTGGTGGTGGACTTGATGTGCCATTGCAGCAGCGGCACATCCAGCGCGCGCGCGACCTCTTCCGCCAGCATGGTCTTGCCGGTGCCGGGCTCGCCCTTGATCAGCAGCGGGCGTTGCAGGGTGATCGCCGCGTTGACCGCCAGCATCAAGTCGGGGGTGGCGACGTAGGTGTCGGTTCCTTCAAAGCGCATGGTGTTCTCTTTCCGGGGTTGTCTCGGGAGATTATCCCAAAGCGGGTGCTTTGTCGCGCGGCGAAGCTTCATCGGAGTGCCGGGAGCTTTGTGCAGAGCGCGGAAAGGACGAAGACGGCGGGAAATGAGGCGAATGATCCGGCGGTGCTCTTCGCGCCAGATCACCTCACGAGCCTGCGCCAGTCCCGGTGCACCGGCAAACTGCAAGAGGGCAGTGATGACTCTAGCCCTTGCGTTCTCCTGGTGGGGTGAGCGCCCAAATAAGTCCAGTCAAGTCTTGCACCCCAATGGTCTTGCGATATCGTTCGTCAGAAATGCGTCCGATAGTGCCCCAGCGCATCAGCGTTAGCGGTGTTCCGTCGTCCCACGAGCGCCGACTTTCCTGTGCGAGGCGGCTGGGGTGTGCTACTGTCCGCCGCAGCGCCGACCGGACCCGGCCTTGCGCCCTACCAAAAAGCGAACCAGCTTGTATACGACCGCGATGGGAAACAGCATGACGATGGTCGCGAGCACCATGGCCACGAACGCATGGAGACTGCCTCGGCCCCATACCCAGCTTTCGAGCGGAATGACCTGGTCGCCCCGGACCTCGTACTTGTAGAACGAATCGTAGATGTCGGTATTGCGGTCGCGGTAGTGCAGTTCGATGAGCTGGGATTCTGCGTCCTCCCTGACGATCTGGTAGTAACCCTCGTTGAGGCCCTCCTCGTCGGGGTTCGCGCGTTTGGGCAATGGCAGGTTCGTGGGGCCGACGAGCCGCAGCGAATTTCGACTGATGCAGGTGTAGTTCCAATACCGCCCTTGGACCCACGCCTTGGGATCAGGATTTTTCTGATATTCCGCGCGCAACTCGGCCAGTTCGCGCAGGCTGTGCAGGTAGCTACCCTGTGCCGGATCACAGGCAATGCGGAAGAGCCTGCCTGCTTCGGCTGCACCGGCCCCGTCGCCAGCCATCCAATGTGGCGCGAGGACGCGTTCGAGGGCAGACGACCACGCCGGTTCCATGTTGCCGGCCTGCTCTCCCCAAGACGGAAATGCCAACGCAGCGGCGGCGAGTAGGATCAGCAGCTTGTTCATTCGGCCTCCCGACGATTGGTTTGTCGCCGACATTTCACGCCATCGCGATTGGCGGCGCAAGCGAATGTCAGCTATCCCAAGATGACAAGTTCGGCTGAGGGCACGCAAAAGTCATACGTTTAGGCTCAGCCTGAATGGCAGGAAACTAAGCGCTGCGGTCGTTGAGCATGCACTTTTCGGCAGGTGGCGATCAGTCTCGATTTGCCGCCCTGCAAGCGCCGACTTTCTACCCGATGCACTTCAATCCGTTGTCTTGCTCCCGAAGCACCCGTCCCACTTCCCGACCCTCCACCCGCCATCCGCCCTTGTACGCGCTCCTCGCAACCCGCGCCTTACCCTGCGCGACTTCGGAGTGTCGATTTCTCCCACGTTCGCCACTTGTGAATCAGCTTCGACTGTCGCGTCCGCCGTGCCGGCGTCCAGGTAGTCGCCAGCCTGCGCCTCCAATAGTCTGCTTGGCTCGCATATTTCTTTTCCTGCGTGGGAAGGGGCTGTCATGCCGTTGTTGATCTGCCGCGGTCCGCTGGTGACGGTCGCCTGCTTGCCATAGGCCACCGGCGGATTCTTGATCGCGGCCAGGGTTTCCGATCGTGCATGGCACTGGCTTTGCGTCTTCAGCGCCAGGCGCAGAACGGTTGCACAGTTCCTCAGGTACGGCTGCCGGATCGATTGCCGCGACAGGTTCATGAAGATGGCTTGCAAGGCCCGAGCCTGCCCGATCAGCATCGACTCGCAGCGCACCAGGTCGCCGTTCCATGCCTGCCCGGGGGAGTCGGCAATCGACTCCGCAGGCGCACCGTTGTCCAGTGTCCCTAACGACTTGCCGTACCCATGATTCAGGACCGCCGCAAAGCGCGCGGCCCCGGGGTCAGAGCCGCGCGGGCGTCGGCCGGCTGGCACGCCCGGGCATGAAAAAGGCCGGAAACCCTTGCTGCTACTGGATTTTCCGGCTTTGCTTGGAACGCTTTGGACTATCTGATGGGGTGAGCGCTACACAATAACCAACGCGAACCTTTGTGCCGCAAGGATCTTCAAATTTGCTATTTCCAGAGTACCCCCAAAACTACCCCGGCCGGAACAAGGCTGCCCTTGAAAAGAACTTCACCGCTCACTAAACCTTACCCACATGTGCTCACAAGAGCTG
>WBZP01005855.1_pt1 | contig 12351 bp, 8 predicted proteins | sample 5204301 | NCBI WGS metagenome assembly WBZP01 (sample SAMN12412401, study PRJNA552823) | activated sludge metagenome | isolation source: activated sludge from nitrification reactor of wastewater treatment plant... | place: USA: Pennsylvania | collected 2017
ATCGGCGGCGAACTGAGAACCCTCGCCGATGCAATGTCGCAGACCAGGGCGGCAATCTCCGCCCTCCAGATTGGGTCGCCTCCCGACATCCTGTTCGGGAGTTCACCGTGGGTGGGGTTGCAGCGTGGCTTAAACGTGCCGACCTCATTGCGCGAGTTGTCGGGGCTGTCACAGATGTCCGGAGCGGCGTGGTTGGGTGGCGGGGCTGCGATCGACGGCCTGTTCGAGGCTGTCGAGGGGTTGCCCACGCTGGGGGAAGTGGGGTGGGGTGCCGGAACTGATGGTTGGGTGCTGCCCGGTTCCCCTGGAAGCGTTGATTACCCGACGCTGACCGCTGCGAACTTTCGTGTGGTGCCCGATGCGGCCTGGTACGTGCTGCCTTTCGTCGTGACCGTTGCTGTGTACGGGGCTGTGACAGACGTCAGCCCAGAATTGTTGAAGTGGGCGTCCGAGATGCTCAATGAGTACGAGGTTCTCTGGTGGCTGCTAGGCATCGCGGGGTGGACGTCCGAACGGATCGCGCGCATCCGTCACAGGGACAGGTAGCAACGTCAGTCACTCTCCTGCCTCCTGCCCGTCCTCGTCCTCGGCTTGCCCGGCGGATGCGCAGTCGCCTGGGCGTTCGTGGAAGCCTTGCCCGTCGCAGCAGGCGCAGCCGAGTCCGTTTGCGATGGCATTCTTGCGGTTTCGGGCTGCGATGACCATTGCGAGTGCCTCAGCCTCATCCATATGCAGGTATGTGTCTGTGGAATGGGTTTGGCTGTGGCCAAGGATGGAGGCTAGGGCAAGGATGTCGACTCCGCGGCGTCCGAGATCGGATGCGAACAGTCGCCTCATCTGGTGGGGTCCGACGGAGGCCAGTGGTACCGCGGGGTTGAAATGTTCGTTGTAGTGGTCGACCACTCTGTTGAGTAGCCCCACGAAGAACTGGTGCCCCGGGCCGACGTGGGTTCGTCGGGAGACGATTTGGAAGATGAGTCGGGCGGGTGGCCCATCAGTTCCCTCGTGCCAGTCGGCGCGAACCACCATTGGGCTTTCGCCGAAGCGTTCGCGGGTTCGAACGATCAGAGCGTGGAGCGCTCGAAGGGCCTCTGGCGTTAGTCCGACGATTCGCTCGCGGTCCACCTTGCCGGGGTTCACGGTGATGGCTGGGATGGACTGGTCACCCGCGAGGATGCTTGCGACGTTCTCTACCTCCAGTTCGGATACCTCCTCGATACGGAGTCCGGACTCGCGAAGCAGAACCGTCAACGTGCAGGCTTGCGCGACTGTGTAGGCGCGGGCCTCAATGTCGAACCACGACATTGCCGGACCGTCGGCAAGGCGGATTGTCAGTACCGGAACACCTGAACCTTGCTGGGGTCCCTTGCCTGCGGGCCGCAGGTATTCGACGCCGTCCACAACGAACGAGCCGCCTTGCGGGGTTCTGCGTGCCTCGTCGCGAATCCGGTCCGTTCGCTCCATCAGGTCGTACGACGCGGTCACCAGTCCGTCTAGGTGTGGCAGTTGGACGTTCACTTTGCTGTGGAATCGGCTCCTGCGCCGGGCACGTTCTTTCTTGACGATGCGCTGGATGGTGGCATCCGACCACGGGAATGTGCCCAGAGTTTCCAGGTGTTGGGTGAGTTCAGCCCGCTGGACGACACTGTTGGCCATCCGGTAGGTGGTGCGGATGCGTCCCAGGAGGTGTCCCACTGCTTGTCGTTCCTCGGTCGGCCCGCCTGGGTATTTGCTGTTGGTGCGACTCAACGCGTTGAATACGGCCTCCCGGATGTTCATTGGGAGGTGAAGGGAGTCGTGCCCTGGCGCGACTTGGTGTATAGACCGAAAGTATGTGTTCAGGTCGCCGATGTGGGTCTTGAGTGTGGAGAAGTCCAGCGAGCCACCGTCGATCGTGTAGACGTCGTACGTGAGGTTGCGAACTCTCGGCGGCAGGTCTCTGCCATAGGTGGCAAGGATGTTCGTCAAGTTGACGGCCGGACGTAGGGCACCGTCCAACGTTGGGGGTAGAGGGTTTGAACCGGGTTCCGCCGGTCGGGGCTGCAAGAGTCCCGACCGTCGTGCCCCAGCGTAGGCAGCAGTGAGACTGAGAGTCTGTGACCACGGTCGGGCACGGAACGGCTGAGGAGGGATGGGCTGACCGTCAGGTGTCGCCTCGACGGCTTTCCGCCACTGCTTGTAGTCAACCTCGGACTGGCGTCGCAGCCGTTCAGCGGCCACCCATTCGTCCACACCGATGTCGGACAGGGGCCGCCCGGTGTAGACAATCATCGCTGCAGCGGCGAGCCTGACACGTCCCAGCGTCTGAACTGTCAACTGGCTAACCGCGGTGGCGCCATCCACGAGGCGTTGAATGTCGGATTCGTGGGCTGCCTCTACGCCGGGCAGCATCGACCTCGCCACACCGGGGTTGAGGATGAGGTACAGCGACGGGCGCAGAATGCCGTACCGCAGGAGGGCTTTGAACGATTGGGGTAGCAGCAACCGAATCTTGGGGTTCAAGTTGGGGTCACCTGGCGAGTGGTACCGCATTTCGGCGAGGTAGTACGCCTCGTGTTCCTCGCCCGCGGCCAGCCACTTTTCCTGCCAGGTGGCGCCGGGTAGGTCTGCGATTTGGCCCAGGATGAACTTGACTCCTTTGCGGAGGTCGTAGCGGCGGTTCTTGGTGCGTTCATCTCTGCCTGGGTGGGTGGCGTCGGCTACCCAGGCAGCGACGTCCGTGGCGCTGGCGGTGTGCAGGTTGATGTTGTTGCTGTTCATTTCTGTTCTCCTTGTTCGTTGCGGATTTCTGCGAGCAGGGCCAGTTCGTCGGGGCCGAACGTGTCGGCGAGGACGGGGTGGGCTGGGTCCAGCGGGCGGTTGCGTGCCTCTATGTGGGCAATGACCGTTTCGGTGACGGTGCGGTGCAGGTACCGCTGCGTGGTGGAGGTGTGCTTGTGGCCGAGGGTGATGCGGAGGTTCAGGATGTTCTGCTGGGCGGTGCCGGGCAGCAGGTTCAGGAGTTCAGTCGCGGCGGTGTGCCGGAGTGCGTGGGGGTGGATGTGGCGGTCCTGCAGCCGGTAGCGGAGTGCTTTCCACACCGCGTTGTAGGTGAGTGGCGGGTAGGGGGTTTGGAGGGACAGGAACATCGGCTGGTTGCCTGCGAGCCGGATTCCCTTGGCCTCCAATGACGCCAGGTATGCGTTGATTTCCGTGATGGTGCGGTCGCAGATGGGGATGGTACGGCGTTCCCCGCCGAGTCCTTTCCCTATGACCTCTGCTGTGTGCTGTTCGGGGTGGTAGTGGTCGAGGTCTAGCGACAGAACCTCACTGATGCGTGGACCGGAGTCCAGCATCAGGTGCCACACGGCCCGGTAGACGAGTTTCGATTCCCGTTCGCGCAGTTGTGTGGTCTGTTCGTCGGACAGGGTGATGACGACTTTCTCTTGCACTTTCGCGAGGCGGCGCCCCAGCCCGTGCCTGAACCCGGTGTCGTACGTCTGGTCGTGGGTGGGTTCGGGTAGGGGGCCGTCGAACGCGGCGACCGGGTTGGCCTCGACCAGTCGGATGTCCATCGCGGCGTCGTAGATGCGCCGCATCGCTGTGACTGTGTTGTTCACGGTGACGGGTGCGAGATGGCGGACCGCGCTGCCTGGCACGGGTGCTGAGTTGTGCCGGAGGCACATCAGCAACCATCGGCGTACGACGGAGAACTCGACGCCAGTCAAGGTGACCGGGTCGTATCCGGCGGCCCAGATAACGCGAAGTCCGCGGAGCATATGTTTCGCGTACGCCTCCAACGTGGTGGGAGCGAGGCATTCGCCTTGCAGGTACCGCAGTGCGCGGGACACCCATACGACCTCGTTGCCGTGCGGGTCGATGACGACAAGGGGAAGCCCGGAGGCGGGCAGGTGGGTGGTGTGTCCCGTCCTCGGCACCCAGAGGTCCTCGACTTTCAGGTCGAGGGGATTCGGCGGGGTTGGCGAACTCGGCCCACCGGCAGGCGGGTTGGGCCTGCTAGTGGACTGAGTTGTCAGTCCCGCCGATACTCTGGTCACAAGAGTCCTCTTGTTCTGGGCGGCGGTGGAACTGAGACCGGCCAAAGTTCCGGTTCCATCGCCGCTTGGTGTCTTAACTAGGGCGAAGTGATCTATCGGTCCGCCCTGCGCGTGAAATCGTTCGCGACCTCCCGTCCAACGCATTAACCGTCCGCCCGTGACTACACGACTCGCGTCCTAATGCAGATGCCCCGATTTTTCCCACGAATCAGAACTGTTCGTGTAGTCATATGTAGTCACCTAATCGAGACGTTAGCGTCCCCGGACGACAAGAAGGGGACCGTCCAGCGAGGATCCGACGCGTCTGAACCGCCACGACGGCCGACGGCAGACAGTTCCCTACGCGCATAGCCGTGGTAGACAAACCCCGTGACCGGCAACCAACCGCGTCTGTGCATCGCCACGCCGGACGCGCCGCACCCCGCAGACACCCGCACAGGCCGCTGCCGATTCCACCAGGACGAGTACCGGAAAGCGATGAAGCACTACCACGTGCTCCTCACCCGTCACCGGCAAGGCGAAGGCCCCGACCCGGGTGACAAGGAAACGTGGGAGGCGGGAATCGTCTACACGCCGCTGGCTGACCGGTTCACCATGGTCACCCCGGCAGACCGGCACACCCTCCGCAGCCTCGCGATGGCCGACTCCGCCGCGATGGCCCGCCTCCGGACACTCCTCACCGAGGACGGCATCTACGACACTCCCGCCGACGAGATCATCACGATGGTCGGGGACGCCCTCGCGGCGCACACCGCGATGTTGAACCAGGTTGACCGGATCACCGCCGAACCCGACAACTAGCGCCCGTAGGGACGTCCCAGGATGAGGTTCGTTGGGACGCCGAATGTCGTCTCCCGCCGATACCCTGCGACACAGATAACGGAACGGGGATACACGCACGATGGCTGCACTTGACGACCTGCTCGCCCGCATCGCCGACCCGGCATTGCGCGCCGACATTCAACGAGAGATCGCACCGCTACGAGGCGAACAGGAACTCGGCCTGGTCTTTGAGAAGCACCTACCGGAGCGGGTACGCCTATACGGGCATCCAGTCCGCCGCGGCCTGAACGTGGAGTTCAGGAACGACGATGAGTCAGCAACCTGGCAAGTCACCAAAGTCGTCGGACACATCGCCAGCCTCCGCCGTATGGACGAGGACGGGAAGACCGTGCTCGCTGAGGAATCCCCAGTGGCAGACCTGGTCGTCGTCCGCGACTTTGGCGACCCCATCTACCCCGGGCTGGAATCCCTCGGCAGGGTTGAACGTGGCGGCGACAAGCCGTTCCACGCGGTCATCAACGCTGAGAACTACCACGCACTGGAAACGTTGCTCTACACCCACGAGGGCAAGGTCGACTGCATCTACATAGATCCGCCCTATAACTCGGGAGCGCGGGACTGGCGCTACAACAACGACTACGTGGATGCGAACGACAGGAACCGGCACTCAAAGTGGTTGTCGTTTATGGAGAAGCGGCTGGAACTGGCCAGGCGCTTGTTGCATCGGCAAGGTGTTCTGATCGTCGCGATCGACGAGAACGAGCAGGCAAGACTCGGTGTTCTGCTGGAACAGTCGTTCCCTGGACGCCTGATCCAGATGGTGACAGTCGTTACGAACCCTAAGGGCAACCCCGGCGACGGCCTAAGTCGTGTGGAGGAGTATCTCTATTACGTCTTGCCAGAGGGTTTTGTGGCCTACGGGAGAGGCGACGATCTGCTTACTCCTGGCACCACAGATGAAGACGAGAGCCTGATTGAAGCAGGCGGCAAGCCTAGGTGGCAGGGTCTGCTCAACTCGGGGCAAGCATCAGCCAGGTCTGACAGGCCCAAGATGTTCTACCCCGTCCTGATCGACGAGAACCGTGGCGCTGTCGTCGGCGCCGGTGAACCCCTACTTGATCAAGAGGTGGAGCCAGATCTCGCGGCGAAGGTGGACGGATTAACAGCAGTTTGGCCCGTTCGTTCGGACGGCACGTGGGGGCGGTGGTATGTGTCCAACACCACTCTCCGCAACCTGATTGAGCAAGGGTACGTCTCGCTTGGAGCGTATGACGCCAAACGCAAGACTTGGGCGCTGAGTTACGCGTTTCGCAAGGTGCAGCAACAGGTTCAGGCTGGAATCATCGAGGTCACCGAGCGAGACGAACAGCGCAACGTAGTTGAGATGCGTTACGCCCAGGTCGGCACGAGGCAGATCAAACGGGTCTGGCACAGAAGCCGTCACGACGCAGGCGCATACGGCAGCGACGTCGTCAAAGAACTCACGGGCCGGAGTTTCCCCTTTCCCAAGTCGCTGTATGCCGTCTACGACGCTCTCTATCCCGTGATCGCGGACAAGCCAGAGGCACTTGTGGTCGATTTCTTTGCCGGTTCCGGCACCACGATGCACGCGGTGGCCCTGCTCAACGCCACAGACAGCGGCAGACGCTCGTCGATTCTCGTTACCAACAACGAGGTATCGGCGACAGAACGGCAGGCGCTGACCGACTCCGGCCACGCCCCAGGCGATCCAGAGTGGGAGTCCTCCGGGATATTCGAAGCGCTAACCCGGCCACGTGTGACTGCGGCCGTGACTGGCGCGAGGGCGGACGGGACGCCCCTGAAGGGGCGCTACATCGTAGGGGATCCGTACAGCAACGGTCTTGGGGAGAACGTGGAGTTCTTTCGTCTGACCTATGAGGATCAGGACAGGGTTCAGTTGGGGGCTGCGTTTGCTGCTGTTGCACCGTTGTTGTGGTTACGTGCGGGTGGCCAGGGTGCGCGGGTTGACCAAGTGAACCCCGTCGGCTGGGAGGTTCCTGAGGGCGGCCGGTATGGGGTGTTGTTCAAGGCTGACCGGTGGCCGGAGTTCGTCGCGGCGGTGGATTCGTCCGAGTCGGCAGAGTTGGCGTTCATCGTGACGGATTCGGATGCGGTGTTCCAGCAGGTGGTGGGGGAACTGCCTGCCGGGGTGGAACCCGTCCGGCTGTATGAGAGTTACTTGACGTCGTTCGCGATCAACACTGGGGGTGCTCTGTGAAGTTCGAGTTGAAGGAGTATCAGGAGACTGCCGCGTCTGAGGTGTTGGATCGGTTGGCGTGGGGCAGTAAGTCCCGGGTGGACGCCGACTTGTATGCGGCGGTGTCGTTGTCCGCTCCGACGGGCGCGGGGAAGACGGTGATCGCGGCGGCGGTCATTGAACGGGTGCTGTATGGCGATCCTGATAGTGGGGCAGCGGGTGATCCTGATGCGGTGTTCTTGTGGTTGACGGATGATCCGTCGTTGAACGCGCAGACGCGGAAGAAGATTCTGGAGGCGTCGGATCGGATTCAGCCGTCGCAACTGGTGACGCTTGATGAGACGTTCGATCAGCCGGAGTTGTCCGGTGGGCACGTGTATTTCCTCAACATCCAGAAGTTGGGGAAGAACTCGTCTTTGGTTCGGAAGTCTCAGGCGAACCCTCCCCGGAAGTATCCGATTTGGGAGTCCCTGACCGCGACGATCAAGGCGCATCAGGGGAACTACTATCTGGTGATTGACGAGGCGCACCGGGGTACTGGTACTCGGTATTCGGAGCGGCCCACGATCGCGCAGAAGTTGATTCACGGTTCGGAGGGGCAGGTGCCGCCCGCACCGGTTGTGTGGGGTATCTCGGCGACTCCGAAGCGGTTCGAAGATCAGGTGAGGGGCGCGTCTCCGGAACGGGTGCTGCGCACGGTGAAGGTACCTGTGGAGGATGTTCGCGATTCGGGTCTGATCAAGGACGTTCTCGCGATCTCCTATCAGGGCGAGAAGCAGACGATGGAGGGCACGCTTGTTCAGCAGGCGGCCGCGCAGTTGAAGGCAATGGATGAGGCGTGGAACGCGTATACAAACGGCGAGGAGGCGCCGCCTGTGCGTCCGGCGCTCGTCATTCAGATCCCGCCGAACGTGAAGGACACTGATGTGGAGGTGTGGCTGGACGCGTGCGTGACCGAGTGGGATGTGTTGCAGGGCGCTGCCGTCGCCCATTCGTTGCAGGAACACACCGTCCAGGAGTTCGGCAAACACCAAGTGCGCTACATCGCACCTCAGGACATTCAGGACAACCCGAACGTTCGCGTTGTCCTGTTCAAGGAAGCGTTGACGACGGGCTGGGACTGCCCGCGTGCTGAGGTGATGGTGTCGTTGCGTTCCGCGAAGGACACCACCTACATCGCGCAGTTGATCGGCCGGATGGTTCGCCAACCATTGGCTCGACGTATAGAGAGTGACGAGACGCTGAACCGGGTTCGCTTGTATCTGCCGCACTTTGACCACAACGCGGTGCTGGAAGTGAAAACGACGTTGGAGAAGGATCCGGAAGGGCCGCCCAGCCGCATCGAAATCGGCTCGGTGGACGCACCCCGCAACCCGAACGTTCCTGCGGAACTGTTCGGCCTGCTGGAAGGGCTGACGTCGTATGTCGTGCCTGGCCCGGTTCACCGTTCCCAGGTCGCCCGTCTGCACAAACTCGCTGCGCTGCTCGTCGGCGACAACCTCCTCACCGATGCGATCAGCGAAGCGGACAAGTTCCTCGTCGGTGTGGTGAACGGGGAACGGTCACGACTAGACACCGACGGAACTCTCCCATCGCTCGTTGCGGACGCGGAGACCGTTGACGTTGAGGTTATGTCGGTGAAGACCCACAGCAAGGAGGACGGCGAAACCGTCGTCGAGCAGTACGCGACGAGCGAGCAGGATGTGGCCCGGCTGTTCGCCGCAGCGAAACGAAGGTTCCGCGACGGCCTGGCCGACCACTACTGGGGCACCCTGATCACCGATGAGGATTACGGCTCGTACGACGCGAAGATACTCACCTACGCCCTCGCCAGAGAATCATCGGTCGTGGAGAAGGTGGAGGCGGAAGCAGCCGACCGGGTACGCCAATGGCTAGACACGTACGGCAACCAGATCGCAGCCCTCTCCGAGGACAGGAAAGCCCGGTACTCAGAAGTTCGGGCGATGGCGAAAGACCCAGAAACAACCCACCCTGGTCTGCCCACAGGCCCCATCTCAATGCCCGGCGACAGAGCCGTTCCCACCTACCCGCTGCACCTGTACGCCGACGCCAACGGCGACTTCCGCACGAAACTCGGCACGTGGGAACAGCACGCCCTGCAAGTGGAAACCAACCGGGAAGGTTTCGTCGGCTGGTACCGCAACCCGACCGGCGGCCAACGCTGCCTGCGCATCCCGTACGAGACCGGCTCCGGCTACGGCAAACTCCACCCCGACTTCGTCGTGTTCCACCAGGACGACAACGGGAACGTCAAGCCGAGCATCATTGACCCCCACGGTCAACACCTTGAAGATGCCGCACCAAAACTGAGAGGACTCGCAGCGTATGCGGCAAAGCACGGTGGGGAGTATGCGCGCATCGTCGCGGTGATCCTGGACGGGTCAGGCGAATACAGAATGCTTGACTTGACCGATCCAACCATCCAGACCGAAGTCGCGAAGGTCAAGAACCGCGACCACATCGAAACCCTGTTCAACAGTCAGGGCGCCGTGTACGCGTAGCCTGCGCACTGGCATTCACGGACTGGCCTGGGGGGGATCAGACCAGAGCGGCAGTTCCGCCCATCCCTGAGGGAAGCCCATATCGGACTCGGGTGAATGGTTTGGAACCGCGGGGAATTTCCGGACAACGGTTCGGAGGGATCGCGGCCAGTCGGACGTGGGGTCGATCTGGCGGACCAACGCGCCCGCGATCGCGAGAGGCACGTACATCTTGTCTCTGGGGCAAGATGCTGCGTGGGTGAGGGACTGTGGTACCTGGTGTTCGTTCCAACGCGCGGCGGGGTACAACAGAGTCCGGTTCCACATTCGTGAGTGGTGCGCGGCGGTGTTCCGGAGATAGTTGAGTTGCTTAATCCACGAAGTGAACACACCTCCGCCTTTCACCCCGTGCATTCGCGCTACCTCCTCACGGTGGGATTTGGCCATCAGGGAGTGAAGGCGGGTAACAGCCCCGAAATCTAAGAACTCAATCGCAATCCAGATTGGCAGCGGTTCTCGGTATTTGTGGAGATGATGTCGGACGAAGTCCTCTTTCTCCGCTCGCGACTGCAACCTGCCATACAGGTCGAGCCACTCGCAGAACGCGTCCACATCGCTTCCTTCGCGACGGCGCGCGCACGCCTCCTCGTTCAGGGACTCGCGGCGCAGATGCCCGAACGGGTCAGACGCCCCAAGCACGTAGGCGACCTTCGTACGAAGGCTGATCTCAATGAGTTCGGTGGCCTGAAGAACGGTCAGCCGCAGTTTTCGATCGAAAGCGGATAGGGCGACAGCCTCATCAAATGTTGCGCCAGGGACGAAGGTGTCCTTCCGGTAACTAGTGGGAGTCGCCGCACGCTCACCGGCGTCCAAGGGCATCCGCAGCGGATACAGGTAGGCAGCAAGGCGGTAGTAGCCCAGCACCTGCAGCGCTGCCAATGCACGGTCACGGTTCGGGATTGCCAAGCCCCTTTGCGATAACAGATCGATCTGCTGGTCAAACGTCAAGTGCGGCTTCTGATATCGAGGCGGGGAGATACCATCCCAGGCCAACTTCAACCTCCCCGCTACAAAGAAAACCGACCCTTAGCATCTACAAGAGATGACCAGCGGGGCCGGTGTTGATACTTCACTGTATCGGTCAGCCCCGACATTAGCCAACATCAACAAATGCAACGAATGGATAACGACCCGAGGCAGCGGGAGCCTGTCCACAGGCCGAAAGCACGCAAGGCAGAAGCGTGGAAGCCTGTGGGAATGGTTCACGTCACCCACAGCATCAGCACCCCAGTCCTGCTCTGGCCTGCGACGCAGCCGGAGACTCAGCCTGCCGTGATCCCGACCGATGAGGAACCACCGGAGCCGGTATAGTGAGCGTGCTTGCGTTCCCGGTGTCTCCCCCGTCGCCGTGGAACGCAAGCCCGTTTCGGGACCCACAGGGTCACCTCGCCCCTTCCCGTGCCCGGTTGGGGTCTACCCACACCTGACACCCCGAATGTCACACCCGGACGTCAGAGTGAAGCCGATAGAGCAAATACCTGACAGGTGTGAGGGTGAACCCAAGACCCTCACCTGACACCCGGAGGTCACGGTGAACGGACAGAACGTCGGCTACATCCGAGTCAGCAGCACCGACCAGAACATCGACCGGCAACTAGACGGCATACCCCTGGACACCCTGTTCACCGATCACGTGTCCGGGAAGAACACCGACCGCGACCAACTCCAAGCAATGCTCCGCCACGTCCGAGCAGGAGACACCCTCCACGTCCACTCCCTAGACCGTCTCGCCCGCAACCTCCTAGACCTCCGCACGCTCGTAGACGACCTCACCAGCCGAGGGGTAGAGATTCGCTTCGTCAAGGAAGGACTGACGTTCACCGGGGGCACCGGCGACCCTATTGCGACCCTGATGCTCAACCTCCTCGGCTCATTCGCCGAATTCGAACGGGCCATCATCCGCGAACGGCAACGCGAAGGAATCGCCCTGGCCAGGGAACGCGGAGCCTACAAGGGCCGGAAGCCCGCCCTCACAGACCAGCAAGCCGACGAGTTACGTGCCCGGGCAGCCGCCGGGGAACCGAAGGCGTCCCTCGCCCGCGACTACAACATCAGCCGCGAAACCGTCTACCAGTACCTGCGCCAGGCGTGCTGAGGGGAACACCCTCACGGCTGCCCACTCCCCAGCCACCCAACCGCTTGGTGAGCCAACTCGGCGATCTTGGACTTGAAGGTGATCGCATCCGCCTGAACCTTCCAGTCACCCAACAACAGACGACCGTCCTGGATTGCCAAGCGAACCTCTGCCACCGAAGGCACGGCACTTTCACCGTCCAGCCGTTCAGGCTGGACGATTCCCAGGACATCGCACACGGCTCGAAGGGCAGAACTTCCAACGACCCATATCCCGTCATCCACCACATCGTCTGACCAGAACTCGGGATTAACCTGCTCGCACATCACGACCCCGCCGTCTAGGAACGGATACGCGTTCAAGTCCCCAGCGATCAAGCGGCTCTCCCGCTGACTAACAGGTGTCAGCCCTCGGACAGCCGGGGAGTCCACTCGGCCCCAGTAGTCAGGGAGAACCTCGTAGAAGCCCGGTCCGACCTGCACGAATGCCGTTGACCAGGTCTCGTCACTCTCCATCGACACAGCACCCCCACTAACGATCATCGAGAACCACAGGTTAGTCCCTTTGGCGAGTAAACATTGCGCTCAGCAGGTCGACCACCTCACCCCCACGCACCTCGCCGACCACCACCCGATCGGGTCGCATCCGCAGCGCCTGCCGTACGAGATCCCGCACGGT
>WBZP01005856.1_pt1 | contig 12347 bp, 13 predicted proteins | sample 5204301 | NCBI WGS metagenome assembly WBZP01 (sample SAMN12412401, study PRJNA552823) | activated sludge metagenome | isolation source: activated sludge from nitrification reactor of wastewater treatment plant... | place: USA: Pennsylvania | collected 2017
ACAGACTGCAACTTACATCTGCTTTCCCCAGTTGCCTGATCGGGGCCCCTCTGCCGCGAGCGCTGCCGGGACATGAATGTGCCCATCCAGCAAGTCCACGGCGTGATGGTGACTGATATGGGGCCAGCTGCGATGCCAGTGCTGCGTCAAGCCGTTCGCAGATCCTTGCGTAGGATCTTGCCCACGGCGCTCTTGGGCAGCTCATCGCGGAACTCGATGTAGCGGGGTCGCTTGTAGGCGGTGAAGTTGTCGCGGCAGTAGCTGGCCACGTCGTCCTCGCTGAGGGTGGGGTCGTCCTTGACGACGAAGAGCTTGACGGCCTCGCCCGACTTTTCGTCCGCAATGCCGATAGCGGCACACTCCAGCACGCCGGGCAGCAGGCTCACGACCTGTTCGATCTCGTTGGGGTACACATTGAAGCCACTGACCAGGATCATGTCCTTCTTGCGGTCGACGATACGAAGGTAGCCGCGCTCGTCCATGATGCCCACGTCGCCGCTCTTGAAAAAGCCATCGGCGGTCATGACCTTGGCGGTCTCGTCGGGGCGGTTCCAGTAGCCGGCCATCACCTGCGGGCCGCGGATGCAGATCTCGCCGGCGGTGTCGTGGGGCAGGTCCTGGCCGTCGTCGTCGCGGATCGTGATCTCGGTGCTGGGCACGGGCAGGCCGATCGTGCCGTTGAATTCCCGCAGGTCCAGCCGGTTGCTGGTGGCCACCGGCGAGGTCTCGGAGAGGCCGTAGCCTTCGACCACCGGGCAGCCGGTGACCTTGAGCCACTTCTCGGCGGTGGTGCGCTGCACCGCCATGCCGCCACCATTGCTGACCACCAGCTCGGAAAAATCCAGCCGCGCGAACTCGGCATCGCTGGCCAACGCGTTGAACAGCGTGTTCACAGCCGGGAACATGTTGACGCGGTGGCGGGCCAGCGTACGCACCAGGCCGCGGATGTCGCGCGGGTTGGGGATCAACACGTTCATCGCACCGAAGTGCGCGCCCATCATCGCGCAGATCGTGAGCGCGAAGATGTGGTACAGCGGCAATGCACAGACGATGGTCAACGGCTTGTCGCCAACCTTGTCCAGCATGGGCTTGAACCAGGCCTCGCACTGCATGATGTTGGCCACCACGTTGCGGTGCAGCAGGGTCGCGCCCTTGGACACGCCCGTGGTGCCACCGGTGTACTGCAGGAAGGCGACATGCTCGCCCAGGATCACCGGGCGCCTGAGCGTCATGCGTGACCCGGCCTCCAGGGCCGCGGCAAAGCGGGTCACCGTACGGCCGCGATCCAGCGGCAGTGCGAACTCGGGCACCATCCTGCCCAGGTGGCGCACGGCAAAGTCGATCCAGCGGCCGTACCAGAAACCCAGCAGCTCGCCCATCGAGGCCAGCACCACGTGCCGGACACCACAGTCGTCGATCACCTCTTCCAGCGTGTGGGCGAAGTTCTCCAGCACGACCAGCGCCGCTGCACCCGAGTCGTTGAGCTGGTGCTGCAACTCGCGCGCCGTGTACAACGGGTTGACGTTGACCACCACCAGCCCGGCACGCAGGATGGCCGCGATGGCCACCAGGTACTGCGGCACGTTGGGCATCATCACGGCAACCCGATCGCCTGGCTTCAAGCCCAGCGACTGCAGCCAGGCGCCCATCGCGGTGGACAGCCGGTCCAGATCGCCATAGCTAAGGCGTCTGTCCATGCAGTCCAGCGCGTCGCGCCTGGCGTAGCGCCCGAACGCGGCTTCCAGCAGGTCGACCAGGCTGCCATAGGCGTCGATCCGGGCCACGGCCGGTATACCGGGCGGGTAAGACGAGATCCAGGGTGTGTGCACGGGAAACAGGGCGCCAACGCAAGAGCCACATCGTCGCCGCCTGCGCAGCCGCGCAGCTACGGGGGTTGTCCTAACGCGCGTCTGGCTCTGCGGTCGGCGGCGTCACCTCGGGGACATCGCCGCCGGCGAACAGATGCGCCGCCAGTTCGCGTTCGCGCCGGGTGATGGTCTGCAGGAACTCGCTGGCGCCGCGCATCTCTCCGAAGGTGTCGAAGCCTCGCTCCAGGAAAGCCTGCAGAACGCCCAGCCCGGCGGCCTGCGCCGGGCCGCGCATCAGGCGAAGGCTGTGGCGCAGCAGGGGGTTGCGGGTGTAGCGGTCCAGCGCGTTGCCCACAGCCAGCGTGAGCACGATCTGCCGTTCGCGCTGCGCCGGCTGGCCAACCGTGCGCCAGGCCAGACCGTAGCGGTGCGCATCGGGCACCTGCGCGCCCAGGATGCGGGCCATCTGGCTGTCCATGCTCTCCGACAGCGCATGCAGATCGGCCAGGCAAACCACCGTGTCGACGATGTTGCAGGGAAACAGGCGCACCAGGCCGGGTACGATACGCGCGAATTGGTCATCGCGTCGCGTGAAGTCCATCGGACCGTAGAGGTCGTCGAGGAAGAAGCGGGCCGCCCGGCCGAAGCGCGGGTGGGCCAGCATGTCCGCATAGTGGGTCTCGAAGCGGCGGTGCTGGAAGGCCTTGACCGCCACGACCGCGGCACCCAGCGCAGGATCCGCCGCACGCTGGCTTCTTTCATGGGCCACGGCTTGCAGGCCACGCAGGATTTGTTCGCCCTTGGAGTTCATGCGGGATCCAGTTTCACGCCGCCAGCGGGCGGGATGTTAGTCGTGCACCTCTACGGCTGCCGCTCACAACGGTGCAACACTGGGCGGCATGCGCAGACGTTCGCTTCTGAAGGTCGGGCTGGCCGGCGGCGTGGTGCTGGCCCTGGCCGGCACGGGGCTGGCCTTGGTTCAGCCTGCCCGCCGCGACGGCAAGTTCAGCGAAGCGGCGCGTGCCCTTTTTACGGGACTGGCGCCGGCCGTGCTGGCTGGCTTGTTGCCGGCCGAGTCTGACGCGCGCAAGAAGGCCATTGCCGATCTGCTGCCACGCATCGAGGCCGCCATCAAGGGCATGCCGCCGGCGATGCAGGCCGAAGTGGACGAATTGCTGACCATTGCCGGCAGCACTGTCGGCCGGCTGGCCCTGATCGGCCTGGGTAGCGCCTGGGATTCGGCCAGCAGCGAACAGGTCCAGGCCGCGCTGGGCAACATGCGCGACTCGTCGCTGGCGCTGCGTCAGCAGGCCTATCACGCCTTGCGCGACCTGACCAGCGGCGGCTACTTCGCCGATGAAGCCAGCTGGGCTGTGCTGGACTACCACGGGCAACGCCCGGTCTGACACGGATGCCCAAGAAATCACGATGAGCGATCGACCCGACCCCATTCGCGAAGGCCTGGCCCGTGGCTGGAAGGTCCTGGGCGGCGACTTCAAGCCGGCACCCGCAAGCCTGAGCTGCGATGTCGCCATCGTAGGCAGCGGTGCCGGTGCGGGTATCAGCGCGGAGTTGCTCACGGCGGCCGGACTGAACGTGGTGCTGATCGAGGAAGGCCCACTCAGGAGCAGCAGCGATTTCCGCCAGCGCGAGTCCGAGGCCTACCCGGCCTTGTACCAGGAAAGCGCCAACCGCAAGACCTCCGACAAGGGCATAGGCATCCTGCAGGGCCGCTGCGTGGGTGGTTCCACTACGGTCAACTGGACCAGTTCATTCCGCACACCCAAGGCCACGCTGGCCTACTGGCGCGAACGCTTCGGCCTGGCCGGGATGACCGACGAAGCCATGGCGCCCTGGTTCCAGCAGGCTGAGGAGCGCTTGCACATCGGCCCCTGGCGGGTGCCCCCCAATGCCAACAACCAGATGCTCAAGGTCGGGGCCGAGCGCATCGGCATCGCGGCGATGAGCATTCGCCGCAACGTGCACGGCTGCTGGAACCTGGGCTCCTGCGGCATGGGCTGCCCCACCAATGCCAAGCAGTCGATGTTGGTGACCACCATTCCCGCGGCGTTGGAGAGCGGCGCGAGCTTGCTGGTGCAGACCCGAGCCCAGGTGCTTGAGCTGGCCGATGGGCGCGTGCAGGCCGTGATGTGCGTGCCGGTGGCCATCAACGGCACGGTGCGGGACGGGCCCGTCACGCGCGTGACGGCACGTCACTTCGTGATCGCTGGCGGCGCCATCAACTCGCCGGCCTTGCTGATGCGGTCCAGGCTGCCCGATCCGCATGGGCGGCTCGGGCGGCGCACCTTCCTGCACCCCGTGGTGCTGTCCACTGCGGTCTTCGACGAGCGCATCGACGGCTGGCAGGGTGCGCCGCAGACGATTTACACCGACCACTTCCAGGATACGGTGCCCATCGACGGCCCGATCGGCTACAAGCTCGAAGCGCCGCCCCTGCATCCGGTGATCGCTTCGCTGACCATGGCCGGCTTCGGCGACCGGCTGGAAGAAGCGATGAAGGCCTTTGCACACACGCAGGCGCTGCTGGCGCTGCTGCGCGATGGCTTCCATGCCGAGTCGCCCGGCGGGGAGGTCAGGCTGCTGGCCGACAGCACGCCGGTGCTCGACTACCCACTCACATCCTTCGTGCTGGAAGGCGGACGTCGCGCGCTGCTGAGCATGGCCGAAATCCAGTTTGCTGCCGGCGCCAAGCTGGTGAGGCCGGGCCACGAACATGGCCAGGCCTACCGCAGCTGGGCCGAAGCACGTGCCGCCATCCTTCAGTTCTCACTCGATCCCCAGCTGCTGAAGGTCGTCAGCGCGCATGTGATGGGCGGCTGCGCGATGGCCGCCAAGCCCGAACAGGGGGTGGTGCGGCCCGATGGCAGGCACTGGCAGCTGGCCAACCTGTCGGTGCACGACGGCTCGCTGTTCCCGACCAGCGTCGGCGCCAATCCGCAGCTGTCGGTGTACGGACTGGCCAACATGCTGGCCACGGGGCTGGCCAAGGAACTCAGCGGCCGTAGCGTGCAACTGGTGCCGCCGTCAGCGGCCTGACCGATGCTGGCCCGGCTGCAGCAGGCGATCACGTTCGGCTTGCTGCTGCTGGCAGCCTGCATCGGCTGGCTCTGCTGGGAAGGCGGCCATCCGGGTTGGGCGCTGGGCAGTGTCCTGCTGATCCTGGGTGGCCATGCGCTGGTGCTGGGCGTGGAATTCTCGCTGCTGAGACTGGCGCATGGCGACGACCCCACGCCGCGCGCCGGCGCAGTGCAGTTGGTGGCGGCCTGGTGGGCCGAGGCCAAGGCGGCTCCGCGTGTCTTCTGCTGGCGCCAGCCCTTCTTCAGCCACCGCTGGCCGGACCACTTGCCCGCCGCTGCGCCAGGCCGCCGTGGTGTGCTGCTGGTGCATGGCTTCGTCTGCAATCGCGGTCTTTGGAACCCCTGGCTGCGCCGCCTGCACGCGCAGGGCGTGCCCTTCTTGGCCGTCAACCTGGAGCCGGTGTTCGGCTCGATCGACGACTACGTCGGCATCCTGGAGCAGGCGGTGCGGCGGTTGGAAACCTCCACCGGCCAAGCCCCGGTGATCGTGGCCCACAGCATGGGCGGCCTGGCCGTGCGCCGCTGGTGTGCCGAACGGGGAGGCGAAGCCCGCGTCCACCGTGTGCTGACGATCGGCACGCCACACCAGGGCACCTGGCTGGCGCGCCTGGCCCCGACACGCAATGGGCAGCAGATGCGGCAGGGCTCGGCCTGGCTGCGAAACTTGGCGGCGCGCGAACCGGCGGCGCCGGCCAGCCGCTTCACCTGCTTCTACAGCCATTGCGACAACATCGTCTTTCCGCCCGCCACGGCCACGTTGCCCGGTGCGGACAACCGGCACCTTGCCGGCGTGCCGCATGTGCAGATGGCCGACCGTCCCGAGCCTTGGGCGGAATTGCAGCGCTGGCTGGTCGCTAGACAAGCGCGCTGAATTCGCGTTCGCCGGGCAGCACCACGCCCGCTTCGATCTCGCCTTCGCGCGCGATGTGATCGCGCACCTGCCGGTACCAGGGCGTGAAGTCGGGCGCCGTGGCCTCGAAGAGCTGCTCGAACGAGTCGATCACGAAGTAGCCGGCCTGGTAGCTGTCGATGCGGTAGCGGCTGCGCATGATGCGGCGCAGGTCGAAGGCCACGCGCCGGGGCTCGGGCGCGCATACGCTGTGGCGCAGCTCGCCAGCCGAACTCAGGATGCCAGCGCCGTACGCGCGCAGACCCAAAGGCGTGCGGATCAGGCCGAATTCCACCGTGTACCAGTACAGCCGCGCCAGCAGCTCGCAGGCGTCGAGCCGGCTGGCCTTCAGGCCACCGGCGCCGTAGGCCTGCATGTAGTCGGCAAAGGCCGGCACGAAGAGCAGCGGCACATGGCCGAAGAGGTCGTGAAAGACATCAGGTTCGACCACGTAGTCGAACTCTTCGGGCCGGCGGATCCAGTCGGTCACCGGAAAGCGCCGCTGCGCCAGCAGCGCGAAGAAGGCCTCCTCCGGGATGAGGCCCGGCACGGCCACAATCTGCCAGCCGGTGGCGCGCATCAGCCGCTCGCTGACGGCGTCAAAGCGCGGGATCCGCTCGGGGGCCCCCAGGTGGCCCACGGCCGCGATGAACGCATCGCAGGCCAGGCCCGTCAACTGCTGCAGCTGCCGCGCATGCAGCCGGCGGTAGGTGTCGTGATCCGCCGCGGTGTAGCGCGCGTGGTCCTGCTCGCAGGTGTAGTCGCTGCGGGCGCGGCCGTAGTCGCCACGTGGCGGCCGATCGCCGGTGCCGTAGGTGACCGGGGCCACGCCCTGGTTCACGCCTTTGATGTTCGCGGGTGGGGTGGTGCTCACCGCGTCTCCAGCACCCCACGGCGCATCTGGTCGAGTTCCAGGCTTTCGAACAGCGCCTTGAAGTTGCCTTCGCCGAAGCCCTGGTCGCCCAGTCGCTGGATGAACTCGAAGAAGATGGGCCCGAGCTGGTTCTCGCTGAAGATCTGCAGCAGCAGTGCGCCGGCCTTGCCGTCGATCAGGACCTTGCGCGCCTGCAGCGCGGCGATGTCCTGGCCATGCCCCGGGATGCGCTTGTCCACCAGTTCGTAGTAGGTGTCGATGGTGTCCAGCAGCTTCAGGCCCTTCGAACGCAGGGCGTCCACGGTGGCCAGCAAGTCGCTGCTGCCCAGTGCGATGTGCTGGATGCCTTCGCCGTGGTAGCGGTCCAGGTACTCCTGGATCTGACCGGCCTTGTCGTTGCCCTCTTCGTTGATCGGGATGCGGATCTTGCCGCAGGGGCTGGTCATCGCCTTGCTCTTCACGCCGGTGACCTGGCCTTCGATGTCGAAGAAGCGCAGCTCGCGGAAGTTGAACAACCGCTCGTAGAACGAAGACCATTCACCCATGCGGCCGCGGTGCACGTTGTGGGTGAGGTGGTCGATGATGGTCAAGCCGTGGCCCACCGGGTTGAGCGAAGCACCGGGCAGTGGCTCGAAGTCCACATCGAAAAAACCGATGTTCCCGATCTCGCCCGGCCGGGCGCCGCCCTTGCCGCGCCAGCGGTCAACGAAGTAGATCAGGCTGTCGCCAATGCCCTTGATGGCCGGGATGTTGAGCTCGCCCGGGCCGGCAGTGCCGGCGTAGGCCCAGGCGCCCAGGTCCTTGGCGCGCTCAATGGCGGCGCGAGCATCCTGCACGCGAAAGGCGATGGCGCAGATGCTGGGCCCGTGCAGCCGCGCAAAACGCTGGGCAAAGCTGTCGGGTTCGGCGTTGACGATGAAGTTGATCTCGCCTTGCCGGTACAGGAGCACGTTCTTGTGGCGGTGGCGGGCGATGGCCACGAAACCCATGCGCTCGAACAGCGCCGCCATCGCAGCCGGATCCGGCGCCGCGTATTCGATGAACTCGAAGCCGTCGGTGCCCATCGGATTGTCCCAAGGGGTAAACGTCATCGCCTGTCTCCTGTTGGTATCGAAAAGACCGGCACTGTAGATTCGCAGACGCGCAAGGTGTCTGCAAGTCATCGCATCACGTCGGCAAGACTCGCAGGAATCGAGCAAGAATGATGTGATGAACGCAGAAATCGTCCTGGATGCGGTTGACCGGCGCATTCTTCTGGCCCTGCAGGCGCAAGGGCGAAGCACCTACGACGAACTCTCGGCCGGGGTGGGGCTGTCGGCAAGTGCCGTTTTGCGTCGCGTCAAGCGGCTGGAAGACAGCGGCGTGATCGCCGGCTACGTGGCGCTGGTGGCGCCCGAACAGGTGGGCCTGCAGCTGACGGCCTACATCAGCGTACGCCTGGCCAAGCATGCGGCGCTGGACCAGCGCAGCCCGATGGAGGCCTTCGCTGCCGCCGTGCAGTCCTGGCCCGAGGTGGTGGAGTGCGTCGCCCTGACGGGTGAGATGGATTTCCTGCTGCGCGTGCTGGTGCGCGACATGACGCATTACTCGCGCTTCTTGCTGGACAGCCTGCTCAGGCACCCGGCGGTTCAAGACTGCAAGACCAGCTTCATGCTGCGGCGGCTCAAGGGAACCACCGCCTTGCCGCTGTAGAGAGGGCTCAGCCAGCGACGGTTTTCATGATCTGGGTCGGCGTGGGTGCCGGCCAGCCGGCTTCGCGCGCCGTGCGCACGATGGCCTCGTTGGTGTCGAAATACACCTGCCAGTAGTGGTTGTTGTGGCAGTACGGCCGCACCGCGATGACAGGCCCGACCAGGTTCATGTCCAGCAGGTTGACTTCCGGTGCGGGCGACTCCACCACGTTGGGGATCCTGGCGACAGCGGCCTTGAGGCGGGTGATGGCATCCAAAGGGTCGACGCTGCCGGCCAGTTGTGCCGTGCGCTCGACGCGGCGTGCTGGCCGTGCGGTGTAGTTCATCACCGTGTCGCCGAAGACCTTGCTGTTGCCCACCAGCGTCAGGACGTTGTCGGGCGTGATGATGGTGGTGCCGAACAGGCCCAGTTCATGCACCGCGCCCGTGACACCGCCGACCTGCACGAAATCGCCCACCTTGAAGGGCCGTAGCACCAGCATGAAGGCGCCTGCCGCGAAGTTACCAAGCATGCCGCTCCAGGCCGCACCGATAGCCACGCCTGCGCCGGCCAGCATCGCCGCAAAGCTGGTGGTCTGGATCCCGAAGTAGCCCAGGATGCCCAGTACCAACGCGATGTTCAGCGCGATGGTGACGATCGATCCGAGGTACTTGGTCAACGTAGGGTCGACGCTGTTGCGGCTCATGCCGGCCTGCATCAGGCCCACCACCTTGCCGATCAGCCAGCGGCCGACGATCCAGAAGGCGATGGCCGCCAGGACCTTCAGGGCCAGCTCCAGCAAGGTGGTGCTGAGGAAGTTCTGCACGGCCTGCATCTGGATGGACGGGATTTCCATGGAGGGCTCCGGATCTGTGAAGGATGCCGCTGTTTTAGCCGAACTACTATGGCACGTTCATGTCTCGCCCTCCAGACAGAAGGTATGGGCGGCGAGCTTGTGCCACGCCTGTGTTGCAGCTGCTCTGAACCGAAGGCGGCGCAGTAAGCTACTCGGCGTCGATCTCCAGCAGCAGCCGCTGCGTCGGCACGGGCGCGAGCTGAAGCAGCGCCCCGATCTCGCGCAGATCGTCAGGCAGCGCGGCATTGTCCCAGCCCTGGGCGCTGTGCCGGGCGACGCGGATCGCCAACTGCACATTGCGCACCTGGACCGCCGCCGACTTGCTGTGGTCGTCGGTGATTTCCACCAGCAAGGAGGGAAGCCGCCAGGCTGTCATCAGTGCGTGCTGCAGTTCGCTGACTTCGATGTTCAGCACCTGGCGCTGTGCCGCGCCGGAGCGCAGCGTGGTGTCTTCCTGCTGGTGTTGCCAGATCTCCAGCATCAGGGCCGGGGCGCGGTACCACAGCAGCAGCTCGGCAAAGTCGTGCAGCAGTGCGGCTTCGTGGATCACCGCAGCATCGTGGTCCAGGCGGTGTGCGGCGAAGCTGATGGCAAAACGGGCCGCCCGGTGGCTGCGCCGCAGGACATGGCGGAATCCCTCCAGGGCTTCGGGCCAGTCGGCCAGGTGGTCCTCGACGGTTTCCTGCGGGCCGAAGGCGCGGAAGAAGGGCGGAATGCCCAGCATCACCAGCGCCTCCTTAACGGTCTCGGTGTCGCTGCCCTCGCGGCCACGGCGCAGCCTGGACAGGTGCGCCAGCAGCTTGAGCGTCATCAGCGGATCGGTGCAGATGCTGTCGGCCAGCATGTGGGCGTCCACCGCGTCCTCGACCGGACGCAGCTCCTCCAGCGTCTGGGCCGTGCCGGCCAGGACTGGCAGCGTGGCATGGTCGAACAGCGCCGCCCAACCCGCCACGCTGTTCGGGGCTTTGGTGATGAAGGCAGACGGATCGGCGGGCATGGCGCTAGGCTCGGCGAGGGATCGTATCCGCCTTTTCGGCAGTGGCGTGCTTCGGGTTTAACCCGCCCCGGCCAGAAGGTGCCACCCGTGCGGCCGTGCCCGGCGCGCACGGGGTGGCATGTCCCGCCGGCCTCCAGGGCCAGGGGGACGGGGCCGGCTTCACAGCCGGGTCACGCCAATCACCCGGCCGACGAGTTGGCCGTTGACGTACAACGCGCCTTCAGGTGCGCCGGCCTCGGCGTGGAACTCCAGCATCGGCTCGATGGCCGGGCTCAGCGGCTGGATCGCCAGTCGCGCGGCCAGTCCTTCGAGGATCCGGCTGGCGGCACGCAGGAGCGTGGCGGCCACGGTCCGGGCGCGATGCTCCCGCAGCGGCAGTGCTTCGTAGCTCAGTTCTCGCATCAACATGGTGGATCTCCGGCGGGAGCCTGGCGCCTGCAGGCGCGGCTTCCCGGCTTGTTCAGGGGCTTTGTCGCAAACGATGGATCTCGCGCCGCAGTTCGTGCTGAGCGCTCTGGCGGCAGCTGCCGACCGAAGGTCGGTGACTGCCGGCCCTGCGCAGCAGGCCGGCGGCGACGAAGGGGTTGCGTGGCTTGGGGTTCTGGAAGATCAGCTTCATCGGTTTCTCCTGGAGTGAAAGGGCAAGGCCTGCGCAAACGCTGCGCGGCGGCGCAAAAAGCCGACGGCCCGGTTTGCTGATGCAACCCGGGCCGTCGTGGGCTTGATGCCGTGCGTTGGGGGTGCGCGGCTTCAGCTCACCGGTACCCCGGGTGGAGCACCATTTCGGAAAACACCATGGCCTGCATCGGCCGCCAAGGCTGCCAGCGCCAGAAGGCGCTTGCGCGGCAGCACAGACGGATGACGTGGCGAAGAAGACATGGTGCAGGCGTTGGGTTGATCGGAGGCCGGGTGAACGATCGAATGATCGTCCGCCCGACCGGCTTGCGCAGATGATAAACATGGCGTTATCAAAGCGCAAGCATCGTTGATCAGGTGTGCACCTTCGAACTAGGGGGCCGGGCTGGCTACTTCTTGCGCCTGAGCGGCGCCACGCCGCTTTGCGAACGCAGCCACAGTGCGTGCGCATCCTCCGCGGCGGTGGACAGCGGGGCCTCTGCCGGTGTGCGTCCGGGCGGCGCGGCACCGCTGGGTGGTGGGGGTGATGAAGGCGCCGGCGTGAGCACCTCGCCCAACAGATCCAACAAGCGCGTGCGAGCACGCTGCGGGTGGCGCCGGTAGTAGGTCAGCACCAGGCCCACGATGAAGCGCTCGTCGTCGTCGCGGGGCGCCGATTCGTCTGCAGCCACCATGCGTTCCACCACCATCGTGGCCGGCGCAGCGAGATGCGCCTGGCCGTCGTGCGGCACGTCCATCCAGCCGCGTGGCTTGTGGCACAGGTGTTCGAACTGGCGCGCCAGCCGCTCGCCGATCTGGCGCGATCGGCCCTTGATCTGGCTCCAGTAGCTGGGCTGGATCTGCACCCGCTCGGCGAACCGCCGTTCCAGGCCGCGCAGCGTTGCCGCGTCAGCATGGCGGGCCGTCGCCCGCACAAATTCCTCGAACAGCGCCATCGCGTTGTCCAGGCGCACCTGGGCGAGGTCGGGAGGACTGGCTTGCATGAATTCCGATGATAAATCCGTGTTGACCGGATGCGCCGACGCTGGCATGTTCCACGCCGTGGACGAAGAGAGGAAGATCGCATGAACACTTTGGCCAGAGACTTTGCAGTCGCCGCGGCGGCTGCCACGCTCGCCACCGCGGCCTGGGCCGCCGAGCGGGCCATCGACAAGGAAGTGGTGGTGAATGCCACGCTGGAACAGGCCTGGCAGGCCTGGACCACAAGGGAAGGCATCGTCAGCTTCTTCGCCCCGGACGCACAGATCGAAGCGCGGGTGGGTGGTGCTTTCCACATCCACATCGACCCGGGCGCGCCGGCTGGCGCAAAGGGCGCCGACGACATGCGCTACATGGCGCTGCAGCCGATGAAGATGCTGTCCTTCGACTGGAATGCGCCTCCCTCGCTGCCCGAAGCGCGTGCGCAGCGCACATTCGTGGTCTTGCGCTTTTATCCCCTGGGTGAGAAGACCACGCGCGTGACCCTGCACCACACCGGCTGGGGCGATGGTGGTGAATGGGACAAGGCCTATGCCTACC
>WBZP01005857.1_pt1 | contig 12345 bp, 10 predicted proteins | sample 5204301 | NCBI WGS metagenome assembly WBZP01 (sample SAMN12412401, study PRJNA552823) | activated sludge metagenome | isolation source: activated sludge from nitrification reactor of wastewater treatment plant... | place: USA: Pennsylvania | collected 2017
AATCGGCTTGCCGGTGAGTTCGGAAACCTTCATCAGAAAGTCGTCGGTCCAGTCCACGCCCATCGGGATGTTGAGCTTGGGCACCTCATGGTTCCACGTGTTCTCGACCAGCTTCTTCGTCTTCTCGAGCTGGAACGGTTGCAGCAGGACGGTGCTGATGGCGTTCGGCGCGTCCTTGATCTCATGCTGCGTCGTGCCGCCGGCGTACATCCGGAACTCGCCGTCGGCCGGCGTGTCGAGGACCTCGGTCGGGTCGGAGAGCAGCGTCGCCGCGACGTCCATCTCGGCCATCATCCGCTTGATGACCCGGAAGTTGCCGAGATAGGTCTCGAAGCCGGGAACGAGGTTGAGCTTGCCGTTCTTCCCTGGCGCCTTGTCGGCCATGTGGTTCAGCGTGAACGAGCGCATGATGCCTTCGAACATGTTGTCCCAGCCGGTGACGTGCGAGCCGACGAAGGACGGCGTGTGCGCAAAGGGGACCGGGAAGTCGTCGGGTACGTGCCCTTCCTTCCTGGCGTTGTTGATGAAGGCATTGAGGTCGTCACCGATGACTTCCGCCATGCAGGTGGTCGATACCGCGATCATTTCCGGCTTGTAGATCGCACGGGCATTCTCGAGGCCGTCGAACATGTTCTTCTGGCCACCAAACACCGCGGCATCTTCGGTCATCGAATCCGAGACGCAGCAGATCGGCTCCTTGAAGTGACGATTGAAATAGGTCCGGAAGTAGGAGACGCAGCCCTGCGAGCCATGGACGTAGGGCAGTGTCTTCTCGAAGCCCAGCGCACAGAGGACGGCGCCGAGCGGCTGGCAGGCCTTGGCCGGATCGACGGTCAACGCCTCGCGCTTGAAGTTCAGCTCCTGATATTCCGCGGTGGTGGTCCAGAGGAAGATCTCCTGCACCTTCTCCGGCGGATGGCGCTCTTCGCAGCCATCCCGCTTGTTCTTCAACAAGGCCTGATAGTCGGCTTCGCCAAAAAGCGGGTAACAGGGCTTGATATCGTCTACGACTTGCATCTTCATCTCCTTTGGCCGCGCCACCCATGTGTGGACGCGGACACAAGTTGAGGGAAATTCTCTCAGGCGACCTTCTTCAGCTCGCCTGCTTCACTCGGCGCGGTCGAAGCGCCCGACTCCGGCTGCTTCTTCCACGGCGGCGTCTGCTTGCTCCAGCAGGGGTTGGAAATCGCCATGTCCATGTCGCGGGCGAAGATGGCGAAGCCGTCGTAACCGTGGTACGGACCCGAGTAGTCCCAGGAGTGCATCTGGCGCAGCGGAATGCCCATCTTCTGGAAGACGTACTTCTCCTTGATGCCGGAACCGACCAGGTCGGGCTTCATCCGCTTGATGAACTCTTCCAGTTCGAAGCCGGTGGCGTCGTCGTAGAGCAGCGTCGCGTTGCCCATTTCCTTGATCGTGCGGTCGTAGTCGTCGTTGTGCGCGAACTCGTAGCCGGTACCGATGACCTGCATGCCCAAGTCCTCGTAGGCGCCGATGACGTGCCGCGGTCGCAGGCCACCGACGTAGAGCATCACGGTCTTGCCCTGCAGGCGCGGCTTGTAGTGGGCGATCACCGCCTCCATCATCGGCTGGTACCTGGCGATCACGCGCTCGGCGCCCTCCTTGATGTGGTCATCGAAATGGGCGGCAATGGCGCGCAGCGACTCGGCAATCTTGGTCGGGCCGAAGAAGTTGTATTCGAGCCAGGGAATGCCGTACTTCTCCTCCATGTGGCGGCTGATGTAATTCATCGAGCGGTAGCAGTGCAGGAGGTTGAGCTTGACCTTCGGCGTCATTTCGATCTCGGCCAGCGTACCGTCGCCAGCCCACTGCGAGACCACGCGCAGGCCCATCTCCTCAAGCAGGATGCGCGAGGCCCAGGCATCGCCGCCGATGTTGTAGTCGCCGATGATGGAAACATCGTAGGGGGTGGCTGCGAAGGCCTGGCCGTCGCGCTTGTCGAGGACCCAGTCGCGGATCGAATCGTTGGCGATGTGGTGCCCGAGCGACTGTGAGACGCCACGGAAGCCTTCACAGCGCACTGGAACGATCGGCTTGCCGATTTCCTTGGCGGCTTTCTTCGACACCGCCTCGATATCGTCGCCGATGAGGCCGATCGGGCACTCGGACTGCACCGAAATGCCCTTGTGCAGCGGAAACAGCATCTCGATCTCGCCGATCAGCTTCGCCAGCTTCTTGTCGCCACCGAAGACGATGTCCTTCTCCTGGAAGTCGGAGGTGAAGTTCATGGTGCCGAAGGTGTCGACGCCGGTGGTGCCGACGTAATAGTTGCGGCGGCCGGCACGCGAATACTGGCCGCAGCCGATGGGGCCGTGCGAGACGTGGATCATGTCCTTGATCGGACCCCAGACCACGCCTTTGGAACCGGCGTAGGCACAGCCACGCACGGTCATCACACCGGGCAGGGACTTGCGGTTGGACGTAATGCACTTCTTCGATTGTTCGACCGACTGGTCGTTGACCGCGAGGTGCTTGGCGCGATCCTTCCTGGCCTTGTCGGGGTAAACCTCGAGCACCTCCTGAATCAGGGCCTCGGTTTCTTCACGGGTCAATTCAGACATCCTGCTTCTCCTTTTGCGCTGCCGGCACTCATGCGTGCGCGGCAGCCGCGGGTTGAGACGGTTTGGCGCAATCCAGGCGGCTCAGGCAGCGGCGAGCGCTTCAGCCTTTTCGGCCGCAACCTGGGCGGCGGTCTTGCCGATGATCGACTCGTCGTCCGCCTGCAGGATGCCGAACTCCATCAGCAGTTCCTCCAGTTCGTCCATCGTCACGGGCGTCGGGATGACGAAGTTCCTGTTGTCGACGATCTTCTTCGCCAGCGTGCGGTACTCGTCGGCCTGCGGCGCCGTCGGGTCGTACTCGATCACCGTCATGCGGCGGATCTCGGCATGCTGGACGATGTTGTGACGCGGAATGAAGTGGATCATCTGGGTGCCGAGCTTGGCAGCCAGCGCCGTGATCAGCTCGTCCTCGCGGTCGGTGTTGCGGCTGTTGCAGATCAGGCCGGCGAGGCGCACGCCACCGGAGTTGGCGTACTTCACGATGCCCTTGGCGATGTTGTTGGCGGCATACATGGCCATCATCTCGCCCGAGCAGACGATGTAGATTTCCTGCGCCTTGTTCTCGCGGATCGGCATCGCGAAGCCGCCGCAGACGACGTCGCCGAGCACGTCGTAGAAGACGAACTCGAGGTCCTCGTCGTAGGCGCCCTCCTCCTCGAGGAAGTTGATCGCCGTAATCACGCCGCGGCCGGCGCAGCCGACGCCCGGTTCGGGGCCGCCGGATTCGACGCACTTGATGCCGCCGTAACCGACAGACATCACATCCTCGAGTTCGAGGTCCTCGACCGAGCCGGCCTCGGCGGCCAGACCCATGACCGAGTTCTGCGCCTTGCTGTGCAGGATCAGCCGCGTCGAGTCGGCCTTCGGGTCGCAGCCGACGATCATCACCTTCTTGCCGATCTCGGCCAGCGCGGCGACCAGGTTCTGGGTCGTCGTGGATTTGCCGATCCCGCCCTTGCCATAAATGGCGGCCTGACGAAGTTTTGCCATGATGCAATCTCCTTGTTGAAGTCCTGCGTTGAAATCCGCTGAAGCAAGGAAGAATCCCGCGCTCCTGGCAAGGCTTGTGCACAGAGCGTGCCAGTTCCCGCCGTGGCCGCTGAAACCCTGACGTGGCAAGGCCTGCAGCGATTCCGGAGAGAGCCGGCGAAGGGCCGATGTCGGACATTCCCGCGAGTGTTTGTCGCGCTCCCGACAAGGACCGCGAGGTCTCGCCGCCGCCTCGCCCTGCCCGGGCACTGCAGCGAAAGCCGCGTCGGCGACTCACGGAGTCTCCTTCGCCGATGTTCCGCAGAAGGTCCGGTAGTGAGGGAGGCGGTCAACGCCTGTCTGATCCGGGGTGTCCCGGCAGTCATGACCGCTGGCCGCAGGGCGCGATGCGGGATGCCGCTCGCTGCAGCCGGTCCACGGTCGTCGGCTTGCTGGCAAGTCCGGCTCGCTTCTTGCTCGGAAAGGCTGCATTCACGCTTGCATCATCGCCCTGATGGGTGGCCTTGCCGTGGCCTCATCCGTCAAGGCGCACCGCCGCGGCTGGCGCTAGCTTCTGTTCGGCGTGCGCCTCGATCGTGATACCGAGCGCATGATTCTGGCCGATCTGGAGCACGACGCGGCAGTCGGACCCGCCGGTTGGGCCCTGATCCCCGGAGCGAACGACGGGGAACGGCGTTCTTGCCAGCGCATCGGCATCGAAATCGTCGAGGCGGATGCGCTGGCGCTGTTTGCCGGCGCCGTAACCGGCTGTGTCGCCGACGGAGCCGTCCGACGGCGATCGGCATGCTAGAGCCGGCCTGGTCGCGACAACACGTGCGACCTGTCGACCAGCCAACCGGTGACAGGGTCAGCGGCTTGGGTATTCGACGAGAATGTCCTCGTCGCGGACGATGTACTGGCAGGCGAGACGCCATTCTGTCGGTGGCAGGTCATCGACGTACATCTGCTCGATCTGTGCCTGTTTGATCTTGCCCAGATCCTTGAGGACTGCGACCTCGCGGGCGTTCAGCGGACCGCCCATGTGGCCGTACTTGTTGTGGCTGGCCTTGTCGACGCTGCTGACCTTGACGAGGCAGGTCCCGCACTCGCCATCACCACAGCAGAAATCGATCGGGACATGATGGTCCCTGGCAAGCTTCAGGATGGTCTGGGTATGGCTGCCGGCGACGGCGTAGACCGTCTTGTCGCGGTGCAGCGGACTGGAGAAGGTGATGTTGGGCATGGCAGGCTCCTGGTGAGTGTTGCGCGGTGCGGCGAAAGCTCAAGCGGGCTGGACGACCAGGCAACCGCCCAGCACCTGCGCCTGACAGGCCAGGCGGTGGCGGCGCGGCGCCAGGTTGTCCCTGAGCACCTGCTGCTCGAGGACCGAAGGTGCAGCGAGGTGTTCATGACCGGAAACGATCCTGGTCAGGCAGGTACAGCACTCTCCCTCGCGGCAGCCGTAAGTGATGCCGGCACCAACTTTTTCCGACACCTCGATCAGGCGGGTGCCCGCGGGCACGGTGACGGTGACGCCGATATCCTGAAAGGTGATGCTGGCCTTGGGCATGGGGTTTTCTCCGCTGGGTCGAATGAGGAGTCAGGAGAGCTGTGCGAGATCGAGAGTACGTGGCGTCGGGCGACCGAGCAGGTGAAGCGCAACTTCCCGTCCGAGATCATGGCAGGCGGCGAAGTCGTCGCCGGTCGGCGCCAGGCGCGCCCGGACACCCGGCAGGGGAACGCGGAGCTTCAGGCGGCGCAGGCGCTCTTCGATCATCGGTACCGCTTCGCCGCTCCAGCCGTACGAGCCAAAGGCCGCGCCCAGCTTGCCCTTGAGGTCCACGACGGTCAGCGACGAGAGAAGATCCCACACCGGCTTCACCGCATCGCCGTTGATCGTCGGACTGCCGAAAACGAGCGCGTCGGCTTCCTCGACGAGGTCGACGAAGGCCGCTGCGTCGCCGCCTTCGAGGTCATACAGCGAGACGCGAACCTCGCCGGCAGCGGTAGACGCCGACTCGGCTCCGGCGACGACGGCTTCCGCCATGCGGCGCGTGGCACCGTAGGCCGAAATATAGAAGACCAGCAGGGTCCTGGTCGCAACGCCGCGCACGGCGCGGGCGACAAGCGCACGATAGCGGGCGACGTAGGCGTGCGGATCGCGCCGCAGAATCGGGCCGTGCGCGGGAGCAACGATGCGCAACGGCAGCGGTTCGATCAGGTCCAGAGCCTCGCGCACGTAGGTGCGGAACGGGCGCATGATGTGTCCGTAGTAGTAATCGAAGGAGAAGCGGAAATCGCCGACTGCGTCGTTGAACAGTCGGCTGTCGCAGTAGTGGCAACCCAGGAAGTCGGCCGAGAACAGGATCCCTTCGGCCGCCAGCCAGGTGCACTGGGTATCCGGCCAGTGCAGGTAGGGCGTGTTGATGAACTGCAGTTGTCGATCGCCGAGATCGGCGTGGTCGCCGCTGCCGACGAAAGCGACCCGGCCCGCCAGGTCTGCCGGGTCGAAAAGCCCCTGCAGCATCAGACGCGCCTGCGGCGAGACCAGCAGCGTCGCGCGCCGGGCGCGCCGCAGCAGCTCCGGCACGGCGCCGGAGTGATCCGGCTCAAGGTGATTGAGGACGACGGTGGTGATTTCGTCGTAGTCGGCAACCGACTCCAGACGGCGAAAGAAGGTTTCAGAGAAGCTGCTCTTGACCGTATCGATGATGGCCACGCCCTGGCTGCCGCGCACCGCATAGGCGTTGTAGGTAGTGCCGTTGGCGGTGCGCAGGATGATGTCGAAGCGCCGCAGGTCGGGATCGAGGGCGCCGATCCAGTGCACTCGCGAGGCGACGGGCACCGCGCCGTCAGGGGCGGCCGCGGCTGTCATCGGCGCTCGGCCGGCGGCAGGGAGGCTTCGCCGCCATCGGCCGCCGGCACGGCAGAGCGGTCATCCGCAAAACGGCGCGAACGGCAGCTTGCAAGCTCATCGGGCGGGACTTGCCGCAGGCCGATCCAGGTGTCGATCGTTGCGGCGTCGAAACCGACCCGGCGTTCGTCCCCGACCTGCAGCAGCGGCCTGCGGATCAGCAGCGGATTGTTGCGCAGGAGGACGAGCGCAGTCGCCTCGTCCAGCGTCTGCGGCACGATTGCCCCCGAGCGCACGGCCGGTGCTGCCGGGTTGAACCACTCTGCCACGGGCAGGTCGGCGAAGAACTCGAGCAAGCGGAGATTGCTCCAGTAATGGCGACGCAGATCGCGAACGTCCAGCTCGTGACCGGCGGCAAGCAGCAGGGCTTTCTGGCGCGCGTTCGCCGCGCAACCGCTCTTCTCGAAGAAGGTCACCAGAGCCATGGCTCAGCGCGCCGCGATCTCGGCCTGCGCCAGTGCCCAGCGCTCGGGTGGAACGCCACTCAGCGACCCCGGCGGATTGACTGCCTTGCCGAGCTCGTCGATGATCGCCCCCTCGATCGGACAGATGCTGGCGCACTGTGCAGCGTCAAAGTCGCCGACGCACTCGGTACAGCGCTCGGCCCTGATGACGAAATGTTGCGGCCCCGCCTGAATCGCCTGGTTTGGACACAGCGGCACGCAGGCCCAGCAATTGACGCAGCTGGCGACGATGGTGAAGGCCATTCCCTGCTCCTCAGGCGCGCCTGGCGCCGGTTCTCGCGACGGTCAGCTTGCCGGCAGCGAGCATCTGCCGCCAAACGGCCATCACCGCCTCCTCGACCGCCTGCATGGCATGCTCGCCGTTTGGCTGGATGCCGGCCGCCACGAGCCGCCCCCAGGGTTCGTAGCCGATGCGCGCGCACAACAGCACCTCGCAGTCGACCAGCAGCTCGATCGTTCGCGCCAGCGCCGACTCGGCATCGCCACAGCCCTCCTCACCCGCGCAATAGGACGCCACGCTGCGGTGACCAATCAGGCGGCAGCCGGCGGCCGAAGCCTCGTAGATGAGGAACTCGCGGGCATGGCCGAAGTGAACGGCGACGACGCCGTTTCTCGCTGCGACCGCCATCAGCACCGGCCGGCCGGCCGAGGCCGCAGGCTTCGTCGCGCGGGAATGGAAGTGGACGACTTGCGGGTTCGCCCGTGCCACAGCCGATGACACAGCCGGCGTGGGTCCGCAGGCACGCCTCGCCGCCAGCTTGGCGGCAATCTCCGCACGCACCTCCCGGCGCACCACCATCGCTGCCTCGTAATCGATGTCCATGGCCGCGATCCTGTCGAGCGTGAACTCGGCGCCACGATCCTCGCCGAGCAGGCCGACCGCGTCCGCCCGGCACTGGCGGCAGTGACGCATCATCTTCATGTCGCCGGAGCAGGCATCCTGGAGAGCCTGGAGTTCGGCCGGCTGCGGACTCCTCTGGCCCATCACGCCATAGAATGTGCCGTGCTCGGGGCGGGCGATCAGCGGCATGACGTTGTGCAGGAAGGCCCCTCCGGCCTTGACGACGCGGGATACTTCGGGCAAATGCGCATCATTGACGCCGGGAATCAGCACCGAGTTCACCTTCACCAGGATGCCGCGCGCAGTGAGCATCTCCAGCCCCAGCTGCTGTTGCTCGACGAGAATCGCCGCCGCCTGCCGCCCGCGGACGCGCCGGTTCCGCCAGAAGATCCACGGATGGATCCGGGCACCGACATCCGGGTCGACGCAGTTGATGGTGATCGTCACGTGGTCGATGTGGTACCGGCACAGGTCCTCGACATGCCTGGGCAGCATCAGGCCGTTGGTGGAAACGCAGAGCTTGATGTCGGGCGCCTTCTGCGCCAACTGGCGAAAGACTTCGAAGGTCCGCTCCGGATTCGCCAGCGGATCACCCGGACCGGCGATGCCGAGCACGCTCATCTGAGGAATCCTGGTCGCTACCGCGAGTGTCTTGCGAACCGCCTGATCCGGGGTCAGGAGTTCGGAAACGACACCGGGCCGTGACTCGTTCGCACAGTCGTACTTGCGATTGCAGTAGTGGCACTGGATGTTGCAGGCGGGCGCGACGGCGACATGCATGCGCGCGAAATGATGGTGTGCATCCTCCGAATAGCAGGGATGATCCTCGATCCTCGCCCGAATGGCGTCCGTCAGACCCTCGATCTGTCCGGCTCTGGCACCGCAACTGCCAGCTCCACCACCGGCGGCGACGCGCGGCGAGGGTTCATTCACAGGCAGGTCCATGGCAAGCGGTTCCTTTCAGGCTGGAGGCAGCAGCAATGCAGCAACTGTCGTGCCAGCTCGTCGATCGGCTCAAGTCATTGACCAATCGGCATTTGTCCACTTTGTCGGTGATGTCGCAAAAGCGACAAGTACCGACTGACGGACACACGCATACGCCCACGGCGCGACCGCGTCAGCCCGCAACCAGCGCTGACGCGGGTCCCGCTGCTGGACGGTCCGCCACCCCACGCCCTCGTCGTGCTCGCTCCCGTTGGCCAGGAGCAGGCCCGCGGCCATCGGCAGGAGATCAGATTCGCTTCATCGGGATGTTCAGGATCTGCACCCGGTAGGCGATCTGCCGCGGCGTCATGCCGAGCAGACGGGCAGCGCGCGCCTGCACCCAACCGGCGCGCTCGAGGGCAGCAATCACCCGCTGCCGTTCGCCTTGTTCGGCCGCCGGCCCGCCGTCGCCGGCGTCCACTGCAGCGCCCGTGGCGCCGGCACTCGGCGGCGCGGTGGTCGCAGCCGGCGTGCCCGGCAGGGTGCCCGCGGCCACGCCCGGCTGGCGCCTGCTGCTCCGCTCGCGCACCCTGTCGATACGGATCAGCTCGACGTCGATCTCGCCGCTTTCCGACATCACGGCCGCACGCTCGAGGCAGTTCTCCAGCTCGCGCACGTTGCCTGGCCAGTGGTGCTGCACCAGCCGCCGCTGCGCAGCAGCAGTGAGGCGCAGCTGCCGGCGCTGCAGGCCGCCGAGACGGTCGAGCAGGTGCTTGGCGATCCGTGGCAGATCCTCGAGCCGTTCGCGCAGCGGCGGCAACAGAATGGGCATCACGTTGAGGCGGTAGTACAGGTCCTCGCGGAAGTCGCCGCTTTCGACCGCCGCTTCGAGATCGCGATGCGTGGCGGCAAGCAGCCGCACGTCGAGCTTCAGTGTGCGGCCGCCGCCAACCCGCTCGAGCTCGCCCTCCTGCAGCACGCGCAACAGCTTTGCCTGGAAGGCCGCTGAGACGTCACCGATCTCGTCGAGAAACAGCGTGCCGCCATCGGCCATCTCGAAGCGCCCCTTGCGCGAACTCACGGCGCCGGTGAAGGCACCCTTTTCATGCCCGAAGAGTTCCGACTCCAACAGGTTCTCTGGCAGGGAGGCACAGTTGAGGCGCACGTACGGGCCGCGTGCCCGTGGCGAGTTGTAGTGGATGGCGTTGGCGATCAGTTCCTTGCCCGTACCGGTCTCGCCGCGGATCAGGACCGTCGTCGACCACCTGGCAACCATGCGGACCTGGTCAAAGACGCGCATCATGGCCGGCGAATGGCCAACGAGGTTGCCGAATCCGGGACGGTGGCGCAGGGCGCGGCGCTGCGCATCGCGCTCGGCGTCGAGCGGACGACCCGCCCCCTGATTGACTTCGAGCGACAGCCGGACGTTCTGCGCGATCAGGTCGGCGAGCAACTCGACAAAGCGCACCCGCTCGTCGAGCAGGCCGTCGTCCGGTCCATCGGGCTGCACCGCCAGCACACCCTGCAGCGTCCCGCCGAGACGGATCGGGACAGCGATGAACGGCAGCTCGCGTTCATACAGGCCAAGCCGGTCGAGGAAACACGGATCCTCGCCCACCTGGGCGATCGCGCACGACCTGCCGCTCTCGACGATGCGGCCCAGCAGACCCTCGCCCGCCCGGTAGCAGACGGCCTGAAAATCATCGTGATCGAGACCATGCACCGCGTGCACACTGAGGTCCCCGCTTTCGGGATCGGCGACGGCGATCAGGCCGCGACCCAGGCGACCACTGATCTCCAGTGTGCGCAGCACTTCGCGCAAGATTTGCGGCGCATCGATCGCGCTCGCCAGCAACTGCCCGACGCGCGCGAGAACCGCAAACTGGGACTGCAGCAGCGATGCAGACGGATCGTTCATGGTCGTCGGCGCAGCGGCAGCAACACGCGCACGCGGCAGCCGCGAGTCGTCGTCGGCTCGATCTCGAGGAAGCCGCCATGCTCGGCGGCGACCTGCTGCGCTGCCGACAGGCCGGTGCCGAGATGACCGCCGCCACGCTTGGTGGTGTGGAAGGGCTCGAAGACTTTCAGCAACTGGGCGCTATCGATACCTGGTCCGCTGTCGGCGATATCGACTTCTATACCACCCAGACGCGCCCGACTGGCCACCGTCAGTTCGCGCGCACGGCAGCCGCGGGTGTTCATCGCCTCGATGGCATTGTCGATCAGCGCCTTGAACAGCGAGCGGAGCCTGTTCGGCGCGCCCAGCAGCGCCGGCAACATCGCCTGCGGTTGCCAGATCACCGTGATTCCGGCGGCGAGCAGGCGACCGGTGGACAGGTCGAGCACGTCGCGCAGCAGTTCGTTGAGGTTGACCGCAGCGATCGCTTCGCGAGTCTGTACCGGGATCATCGAACGGAGGTCCGCGAGCACCTGCTGGCCAGTGGCAACGGCCTCGGCAAGAGCGGCCGACATCGGATCCGTCCCGCCCTGGCGCCGCGCCAGCATGCCGACCACCGAGGCCATCATGTTAAGCGGCCCCTCGAGGCGGAAAATCGCCGCCGTGAGGCTCTCGCGCAGACCCGACGCGCGATCCTCGTCGGCCATCACCGCCTGCAGTGCGGCGACGCGCACCTTCTCCTGCTGCATGCGCAGACTCGTGATCTCCTTCGCCACGAGCAGCACGTAGTCGCGCCCCTGACCGGCGAGGAAGGCGTCGGCAGAGGTGTCGTCCTCACGGACGCGGCTGCCCGAGCACGAGAACCAGCGCGGCGGGCGACCACCGGCAGGATCGAGCCGCACTTCGCGATCGAGAAAGAGATAGCCGGATGGGCGCCGGCCACGTCCCGCCTCCGGTTCGAGGCTGGCGCGCACCGCCGACATGAGCATCGGTGCCGGCTCTGCCATTCCCAGGTCGGCCTGCAGCTTCTTGTACTCGTGGTTGTCGAGGACGACGCGGTCGTCGGCGTCGAGCAGCGCAATGACCATCGGTGCGGCATCGACAACCGACTCGATCAGCGCCTTCTGATTCCGTACCTGGGACTCGAGGCGGTGGAGGTCGGTGATGTCGCGATGCATGCCGAGGTAGTTGAGTACCTCGCCGCTGGCGTTGACCACGGGCGAAATGCTCAGCTCGGCAAGATACTTGCTGCCGTCCTTGCGCCGATTGACCAGATGCCCACTCCAGGGTTCGCCATGCGAGATCGTCTGCCAAAGGGTGCGATAGAAGTCACTTGGCATGCTGTGGTTGGAGACGATCGACTGGTTCTGGCCCACGGCCTCCTCGCTCGCGTAGCCCGTGACGCGGGTGAAGGCTGGATTGACGTAGAGGATGTTCCCCTGCGCATCGGTGATCGAGATCGCCATGTCGGCCTGATTGACCGTCTGCTGGAAGACCTGTGGATGGACGCTCGGCGGCAGCACCTCGACCACCCGTGTTGCGCCGTCGGTCGCTGCCTGGAACTGGCTGCTGGTCATCGCGTGCCTCCCTTTCGAAGTGTTTGGCCAATGCCGAGCACTTTTCGTGCCGCCGTTGATTCGCTGACATTTCTCGTTGTATTCGTGGCGATTTGTCGGGTTTCCGACAACGCTGGCGGCTGCCGCGCGCAGCCTGCCGAGGCGTGCACGAGACGGGAAAACGCCATGCTGGTGCGC
>WBZP01005859.1_pt1 | contig 12342 bp, 17 predicted proteins | sample 5204301 | NCBI WGS metagenome assembly WBZP01 (sample SAMN12412401, study PRJNA552823) | activated sludge metagenome | isolation source: activated sludge from nitrification reactor of wastewater treatment plant... | place: USA: Pennsylvania | collected 2017
GCTGGGTTAAAAGATAAATAATTAGCAGTAACTGGGTAACTGGCATCAACGCCAATTGCCTTAACTAGCCACACCATTAAAATGCCTTGTACTAAATGTAATACTAGAGCAATTTTATTTAATTTAATTAGTGATTTGATTTTTTGATTGGTAGATTTTTTAAAAAATTTCATATATTAATAGTAACCTAAAATATTGAATAGTGCTTATAGTTAATTCGTATTTCGGGCAATTGGTATAATAGTATGGTATGAAAAAATATTTACCTGTTATTTTAGTAGCAATATTAATTATTAGCGCCCTAGGCATTTGGTTTTTTGTATTTAATGATAATGACAAAAAGCAGAACAGTGAAACAAGCCAAGTTAATAACAATTCCCAAACAGAACAAAATGTTGCTCCGACAACCAGCAATACCACGGAGGCAGAAACTTCTGCCAAAAAGGGCTCATATATAACATATGAAGAATACCAAAATAACAAAAATACCAGTTCTAGTGACAAAGTTGTCTATTTTTTTAATGCCAAGTGGTGTCCTACTTGTAAAGTTTTAAATGAAAATCTGACAAAGAATCAAGGAAATATACCAAACGGAGTAACTATTGTAAGCGTAGACTACGATACATATGCAGATTTAAAAAAACAATACGGAGTAACCTACCAACACACGCTAGTCCAAGTAGATTCTAACGGTAACCAAATTAAAAAATGGAGTGGCGGAAATAGTTTAGAAAGTGTTTTAGAGCAAATATAGAATGATTTTACTAATATTATCGTTCTTTGCAGGAATACTTACTGTTTTTGCGCCGTGCATTTTGCCATTGCTTCCTTTAATTATTGGAGGCAGTATAACGGGAGATGCGAAGCAAAAATTTAGACCTTACATAATTATTGGCTCGCTAATAGTGTCTTTAATATTGTTTACTTTACTCCTTAAGGCAAGCACACTTTTAATTGGAGTTGACCAAAAATTTTGGGCATATATTAGCGGATCGTTAGTGATTATTTTGGGCTTTTTTACTCTTTTTCCTGGACTTTGGGAACAAATTATTGGCAGACTAGGTCTACAAGCAAAGAGCCAAGAAGCCTTAAGTAGTGGCTACAAAAATAAAAGCAATATATTGGGGCCAATTTTAATTGGAGCAGCCTTAGGGCCAGTATTTACCAGCTGCAGCCCAACATATGCGTTTGTACTAGCTTCAGTACTGCCAACAAATGTAATAACAGGAATTATATACTTGCTTGCCTACAGCCTAGGGCTTGGATTAGTTCTTTTAGCAATAGCTATTTGGGGGAATAAATTCTTGGCTCGCTTTAAGTGGGCGGCAGATCCGCATAGTGCATTTAGAAGAAGCATTGGAATAATATTTATTGTTGTAGGATTATCTGTTTTTACAGGCCTAGATAAACAGCTTGAAACATGGGTTCTAAGTAATGGCCCAACTTGGTACGTAAACTTAGACCAATCGTTGCTAGATTCTGCCAATAAATAAGGTTTTTGCAGTAAGCAGGGAGGGCGCTGTTTGTTGCGCCTCTCCCTGCTTACGATGTAACTATAGTTGGATACTCTTTGCAGATTCGAGCTTAGCAAGCTCGAGTTCTGCCTGGGCCTTGTCGCGATTTGCAAGCGCGACCTTAACCTTGTTATCGCTTTGGCGTTTCAGGACACTATCGAGGCTCGTGACTATGAACCAAAATATTCCTACTCCAACGAAAATGAGAAAATATTCCACTAAATCACCTCCTTAAACTGGAGTACTTTTCTATAAGAAAAGCCGTCAATATATTATTGATTAATTGTTTAATTGTCAAATATATTTATTAAAGTTTGCAAAAATGACTTATATGTGGCTAAATGTAAGCAATATGGATAATAAAAACGGCCTTAGCCTAGAGGAAAGCTTTCTTGATTCATTGTCAGTTGTAGGCGGGAATATATTCATAGCTGCTTTTGAGCATGACCTAGCTAATAAATTTAGTGACTATAACCCTGCCTATGAAGGAAAAAAGTTAGGCGACATAAAACTAGAGGTGACCCATAACATACACCCTGACTTAAAAGGAAGAAATGGTTATCCGTTTTTTGAACAAGCTAATTTTCAGATTATTGACCAAGAAGATTTTGAGATTTTAAAAGAAGAAGATGATATATATACATTTATTGCCGCCGAAGCTTTGTTTTATTCGGACATAATCCTATCTGATGAATATAAGATTGATCAAAACCGTATATGGCACCGAGCAATTAAAACAGATTACACGCTCAAACATGCTGGTTTAAAAACGGCTCAAAAGCTGGACACACTAATTGGCAAATGCCCCGTAGAACTAACTGATGATGCTTTGGCTTTTTGTGGTCTTGTAGATCAATATGTTAGGTCAGACGATTTTGAAATTCCCTATGCTACCCGTAAAGCAAGGGCAGAACAATTTTCAGAAGAACTGGTAAGGTTAAGCCATAGATGGACTATACCCAATAAGCCAGGTTTGCTTTTTAACGGTTATGAATCAGAGGAATTTTTGCAGCAATACATAAACTACGCCGAACGGACTATAAAAGAACATTCAGTAAATTTAAATATGCTTCAAAAAACTGGTCAAAAAGATAGTATGACCCTGGATACAATAGAAGAGATTGCTTCAGAGCTGAGCGAATTAAACACCTCACTAGCTAGTGCTCAAAACGCCCTAGACAATAATAAATCTTCTAGGTAAAACTAATTAATGTCTTTATTTAATGAGGCGTTAAGCTCGCCTATCATATACATTGAACCAGTTACAATTATGGGTTGTTCCGGAGTTGTATATTTAATTGCAACATTTAGTGCCTCTTCAGGATGCTCGGTTACACACAAAACATTCATACCAAGCTCCCGCGCCTTGTCCGCTACTACTTGTGGCTCTTCACTTTGAAATATATTACTTGGCTCATTTTTAAAGAATCCAGAAATAATTATAGTATCGAAATTCTTTTGTATTTCTTGAAGCTCTGCTAAGAAATCTTTTCCCTTTTTTGTACCAAAAATTATTACTGCATCGCCCGGTGTGTCAATTTCCTTTAATAGAGAAAAAAATGCTGTAATTTTTTGCGGATTATGAGCAGAATCAATGATAATATTTCTGTTACTAATATGTTTAATCTCTGTTCTAGCGGGTATGACTACACTGTTTAAGCCTTTTTGGACAGAAAAGCTGTCTATCGTAAAGTTGTCTTTTGTGGCCAAGTACTCTAGCGCCTTTACGGCAAGAGCAGCATTTTGCGCTTGGTAGCCTCCATAAAGTGGAAGCCTATATTTATTTTTTTTACCTGAACCATAAATTGAAAAAACTATACCCTGCTCGCTTACAGACTTATATGAATAATCAGATTCTTTAAGATATTCAACATTTGAATTTTTTTGTTCGGCTATTTTGTCAATTACGCTTCTTGCCATAGAAACTGGCTCTAACACTATAGCTTGGCTGTTTCTATTAATAATACCGGCTTTTTGCGCGGCAATTTCTTCTATAGTTTCCCCAAGTATTTCGGTGTGATCCAAACCTAGAGCGGTAATTACTGATAACTTGTCCTCTCTTTTAATTACATTTGTGCTATCTAATAAACCACCCACACCAGTTTCTAAAACTACATAATCTAAGTTATATCTGCTAAAAATATTAAAAGCTAAAGCAAGGTTAGCCTCGTAATATGTTGGCCTTCCGTAGGAACTTTCGTCCATAGTATTAATGAATGGTATTAGTTTGTTCACTTCTTCAACAAAATCTTCTTCACTTATATATCGGTTATTAACCTGCATACGCTCTCTTACATCGTAGACATGCGGAGAAACAACTAGGCCGACATTTTTTTCATTGGCCCTTAATAGGTTAGAAAGAATGTAAGCGACTGATCCCTTACCAGAAGTACCAGCAATGTGTATGGTTTTAATATTTTCTTGAGGATTGCCAATTAATTCCATAAAATACTTTGTTCGTTCGATACCCCTCTCTCTTCCGTAGGGCTTTTTTGCTGAAGAACTGAGTACATGAAACAAATAATTTTTTGCTTCTTCGAAATTATTACAATAATTTGTGCGATACTTTTCCATTAGACAGTGCCTTTGCTTAATGTATCATAATTATTTAAATTATTAAGGTAAATACTAACTAATATATAAGATATTAATTATTTTTAAATTCGCCCAACTAATTATTTAGTAGGTCGCTTAGGCGGACTACTTTATAGCCTTTGTTTAGCGTTTTTTCTAATATTCTTGGCATTGCAGCAACTGTATTTTCATGATCGCCTCCATCGTGAAGCAAAACTATACTACCGCCATGAAGAGACCTTACTGTCCGGCGGGTTATTGTGTTGGGTAATATTCTTGGCAAGCGCCAGTCTCCAATATCATAGTCGGTGAAAACATTAACCATTCCCAAGCCGGCGAGCTTTCTTTGTATGGCCTTTCCTCTTGTTAGGCCGGGCGAACGGAATAATCTATTTTCTACCCCCAGATTTTGAATAAGTTCCTGCATTGGCTCTATTTCATTAGCAATAATCCTTGGGTTGTACTGGTGGGTCATACTATGATTGCCAATATCATAACCACGCTCGGCGGCTTCTTCTGAAATTCCTTTATATTGTTTAATATTATTTCCAACTTGAAAAAATGTTGCTTGGCCTTCAAGCCCAAATTCTTGAAAAGTATTCATAATTTTTTTAGTATTCCGGAGCCAGGGACCGTCATCGAAAGTAAAAGCAACTGCTTTTTGGTTTTTATTACCACTGTAAATAATTGGGGCTAAGCTCTGCGATAATTCCGTTGCACCAGCAGGACCGTAATTATTACCAAGAACTAACCCCCCTAAAGAACCCGCTACTCCAATTAGTAGATCTCTACGAGATATCTCGACACTTTTTGCTTCTTGGGGAATCTCCATAAATATTATTTAGTTGATGTCGTCTAAATAACGCTCATTGCTTATTAGGGCTGGGTCATTCGGAAGAGCCATAGCATTTAAAAAACCATTGGGTTTTGGCAGATCTCCTGCCAGAATTGAATCTAGAATATCTTGAACCGAAGCGTCAAAGCCGGAACTTTCTACAGACTCATTAAAGCAATTTACTAAAGCATTGTAATGCTCGTCATCACCACCGCTTATGCGATTAAAGTAGGAATAAACACCTTCTTGACTATTAAAATTGTCAGACTTATTTCTGAATATACCAACTATTTTATGTCCTAAGCGGCTTACAATATTTTTATTTACATTAATATTTGATTCTAAACTTGAATCATCTAAACTATTGCCAATATTTCGTGGCACGGGTAACCATTCACTCATAAATATTATTTTATAACTTTTTTATAGTTTTAGCAATAGTTACTCCAACAAGTTATAATTATTAATATGAAGAAACAAGTATTAATAATTCACGGTGGCACTACTTTTAATAATAAAAAAGATTACCTGAATTATTTAGAGAGTCAGACCATTGATATTGACAGAATAATGCCCGGCTACGACTGGAAATTAACCCTAGGAGATGATTTAGGCGAAAATTATTCAGTTCTTGCCCCAAAAATGCCAAACAGTACTTATGCAAAATATAGTGAATGGAAAATATGGTTTGAAAACATATTAACCGTGCTAAATAAAGAAATTATATTAATTGGCCATAGTTTGGGAGGTATTTTTTTAGCCAAGTACTTATCTGAACATTTAATAGATAACAAAATAACTAAGCTAATCTTAATTGCTGCACCTTTTAGTGATACTCCAGAAGAGCCTTTGGCATCTTTTAGTCTTGGTAGCGACTTTTCTAAAATAAACCAGCAAGTACAAAAGACTTATATTCTACATAGCACAGATGATCCGGTCGTTCCGTTTTCAGATAGCAAACTGTACAATAATAAACTAACTAAGTCATGTCTTATTACTTTTAAAGACAAAAAGCATTTTAATCATGAATCTTTTCCTGAACTTGTAGAGCTCCTCAGAAAAGCTTAAGCAAATAAATATATTCGCAAATTGGTATATAATTTGCCTATGAAAAAGATAATTGTAGGTACAAAGAACAGAGCAAAACTAAGTGCATGTAAGATAGTTTTTGATGAGGCTTATGGCCAAGATAAATATATTTTAGAAGGTATAGAAGTAGATACAGGTGTTTCTGCAATGCCTATGACTAACCAAGAAAGTTACTTGGGCGCGCATAACAGATTAATAGCAGCAAAAGATGCAGAACCTAATGGTGATATTTTTGTTGGCCTAGAAGGTGGCGTAGAAGAAGGCCCGGGCAATGGATTGTATCTACTGGGTTGGGCGGTTGTTATGGCTGCAAACAGCGGAAAGGTTGGCGTAGGTCATAGTGGAGGCGTAAGACTGCCAAACAATATAGCCAAAGAACTAAAAAACGGCAAAGAACTTGGTCCATTAGTCCAAGAAATTACTGGCGATGTAAACAATGAGATAAGGCACAGCCTTGGCACGAATGGACTACTCACTAATGGTCTTTATCCAAGGAACCGAGAATTTGAAGACGCTCTTAGAAATGCAGTGGGAATGTTACTTTCTAAGTATTACGAATAAGTTTATTTAGATCTTCGGCAGATTTGCCGTTTCTGGCTAATGTAACTGTTGCAGCAAATAGTGCATGTTCAAGATCCATGTTTCTTATGTCCGTAATTGTTTGTAAATCTACTGTGTCTGCGTTTTCGCCTATTCTATCGGCAACAATGTCAGCAAGTTTATCTACTTTTGTTTGTTCTGACATTAGCTGTCTTAGCTTCGGATAGTAAGCCGGAGTAGTATAGTCTAATCCAAGAGCATCTAGTAACTCGGCTAAAGCAAGTCGCTTTTCATAAATTGAATGCTTTGTATCTTTTGCTTTTCTGAGATCGACTGTAATTTCTTCAATATAACTTAAAATTTCTTTTCTAGTTAGTTCTGAAGGTTCTAATATATTCTTAGACAGATCAATTTCTTGTGTTATATCTGAATCTTTTTCCATAATAATATTATATAACATAATTATTATTTTGTAAAAGTTTAGTATTTTGCAAAATAAGCTTACTGCTAGTGATTCTTATAAATCGGCTTATAATTATAGTAATGAATAAATTTATAGAAAAATGTGTTTGTGATGATAAAGGAAAAATAGCTATTGCGCAGTTTCCTAATTTACCGATAATTTTTGCCCTAGTATTTTCATTGCTAAGTTTTCTTCCAAATGTAAATAATGGCCTTGAAAATATGTTTAGTTTTTTAGCATCTGGTTTTTTATTTGTTTGGGCTTATTTAGAAATCTTTCAGGGCGTGAACTATTTTAGAAGGTTACTGGGAATAGTGGTGCTAATATTTTTAATTTATAGCGCTATACAATAATTATTCGTTCGAGTAAGTATTTATGATTGACTGAAGCTGGAGCGCTTGCTGTTCATTCCAGTTGTCTGGTGGAGAAATTGCAGCCCAAGAATCAACAATTGTATTAGGGTAGTTATGGCCGTGTCCATTCGGAACCGTAACTCCGAAAAACTGGTCAACTGTAACCTGAAAGAAAGTTACAAAAGGATACCAATGCATTTTGCTAGAAACATCCGGGCCTCTGGGCTCTTTTAACCAATCTGGTTCGCTAAGTAGCAAATTGAAATTAAACCAAACTACCGGATCAGAAGCGTGCTGCATATATAGAATTCTAGGGAATTGCCATTTATTTTGATCTTTTTGAATGTCGTTTGTACTTGCTGCAAATCTGACAGATTTACCCTGTTCATATATTGGTTGCCATTCAGGCGAGCCTTTATCTCTGTTTTGGGTAATATTTTGCCATAAAACAGTCGAGCTAGGTGTACCCATAAATAACGCACCATCTACCAGGCTTGTAATATTTCCGGCTGTAGTAAATGCAGATTGTCCTCCAAAAGACCCTAAGCTAAGACCATAAACCAATAGCTTAGGCCGTTTATCAACCGGGAGCTGGCTCCACTCTTTATAAACTGCATTAAAAAGCTCTTGGCCAGCGTCAGTGGCATTTTGCTGATCTACTAAAAACGAAATCCAACTTGGAAGATAAGAATACTGCTGGCCGACTATAGCTGTGTCTCCACCGTACATATATTCAATACTATCTGTTGACTGTGGCTCAAGCCAGCCCGTACCGGTTACAGTAGCAATAACTAAAACCTTCCTGCTAAACGCATCTGTTCTTTTTAATTCAGCTACTGCTAAATTTGCTCTTTCTTTTGGAGTAGGAGCGCTGTTTACTCCGGAATATATTCTAATTTGTTCTTTAGTATTTGTTTTTGTGAAGTCTCGCAATTGCTGCTGGCTTGGACCACGGGCAACAAAGTTTTTACCTTGATAGCCCAAGGTTTCCCATTTTGCATAAGATTCGGGACTGCCCGATCTATAAAAGCTGGTCGGCTGATTAACACCTACTGGGGTGGTGTCATTTTTTGCACTATATATTTTGTTTGATTGGCTTACAAAAGTATCAACTAGGACACCCTTCACAAGAAGTACAGAAAGGAAAACTACCAAACCTACTCCCAATAATATACCGAGTTTTTTAGGTAAAAATTTCGATAAATATGAATTTAGGAAACTATTAAATTTTCTAATTAATCTCGCTAGTGATATCAAAATAACAAAAATGATTATAGTTAAGAATAAAATCCTAAAAGTATGCCTTGCATCTAGCGGCTGCTCGCCAACCAACTGCCTTACCTGATTTTGCCAATTGGCGCCAAAATACAAAAATATCAACATTGAAATCGGTCCAGCAACAATTAATATTTTCCAAAGCGTCGATTTAATCTTTTTGGATACTTCCTTTTCTATGAGCCATCTAACAAACTTGCTTAGTAAAATGCCTAAGCCATACCCAACGGCCATGCTTAAACCACTAATTAAACCTTGATAAAGCCAAGGCCTTGGCAAGAGCGAAGGAAGCATAGAAATTAGAAAAAATAATACAGCGAAAACTAATCCAAGAAATGAAAATTTATCAAAGTATTGAATTACAAAGTTTTTAGATTTAGTACTTAAAGTTCTTGCTTCGGGTTTTTTCATTCAATGACCTGGACGCCTCGCCAAAAAGCTACGTAATTAGAGAAATCTTTTTTTACTCGTTCTATTGAACCGGGCAAAGGATTAGGATAGTACCAAGCTGCACTTTTATTTTTTTCGCCATCTACCAACAGGTCATAATAACTGGCCTGTCCTTTCCAAAAACAAGTTGTGTGTTCATTATTAGGTACGAAATACTGCCTGGTTATACTTGTAGGGGGAAAATACCAATTACCCTCTATATAAATGAGATCTTCTTTATCTGCTTCTGCTATAACTTGATTATTAAAAATTGCCTTCATAGAATAAATTATTGCATATATTTTGATAAAAAAGGTATTTGTTAAATGCTAGTACTTAGTATATAGTAATAGTGTTACAAGCTGCTGTGCTAACAAAATTACTAATCAAGTTCTATAAGAGGAGCAGCTATCTGGTTCGGCCATATACCTCTAGTGAATAAGGAGCTATATGGCAACAAAATTATTTGTAGCGGGTCTACCCTACGCATTAAAAGAATCAGATCTAGAAGCAGCATTTGCAGCTGTCGGAACTGTGGCATCAGTAAAAATTATTACTGATCGCGAAACAGGCAAGTCTAGAGGATTTGGTTTCGTAGAGATGGACAGCGACGAAGAAGCTAAAGAAGCTATCAAGCAACTTGATGGTAGCGACATGCAAGGCCGCTCAATTGCAGTTTCTGAAGCAAAGCCTAAAGAAGAAAAAAGCCGAGGAAGTGGTTCTTTTAGAACCAACAACCGTTACTAATTATTTTTTAGTAAGACAACGAAAAACCCACTCAAATTAATGAGTGGGTTTTTCATATTGCGTTCGAACTATTTGGATTCGCTCTTTGCGAGTCTTGCTACTGTGGGAACTTCCTTGAAGGTTCCGCCAGCTTTTTTTATCATTTCAAGAGCTGGCTTGCTTGCACCCTGGAGTGCAATATCAACCTTTGAAGTTAGATCGCCTTTAACAACAAGCTTAACCTTAACATATGGGCTGGTTGTTAGACCTGCGTCAAAAACGGTAAAGTTATCTACTGCGCCTTTAAGGTTATTGATTTGACCAGTATAAACTGTTTCTGCCTTTGTTCTAATGCTACGAAAACCTCTAAGTTTTGGTGTGCGCATCATTAACGGAGTCTGACCACCCTCGAATCCTGGACGCCTTTTTCCGCCACTTCTGGCGCTTTGGCCTTTAGTACCTCTACCGGCAGTTTTACCTTGCCCAGCACTAATTCCGCGGCCAACTCTTTTGGCGGCTTTTTTCTTAGGTGCGTTTAATTCGTGATACTTCATTACTTAGCCTCCTTTTTAGAGGTTTTTGCCTTTGTGGTTGGCTTTTTTGCAACGGCTGCTTTTTTAGTTGTTTCAGCAGTTTTTTTAGCGGCTGTTGGCTTGTTTACCTTTTTTGGCTTAACAATCCATTCAGATTTTGGCTTAAGCTGAGCTAACGCCTGCAATGTAGCATAAGATGTGTTTAGCTTATTGCTAGATCCTAAATTCTTAGAAAGCGCATTATTAATTCCCGCAACTTCAAGTATCGTTCGCACTACGCCACCAGCAATAAGTCCGGTACCGGCTGAAGCTGGCTTAATTAAAACATTTGCACCACCCACTTTGGCCTGTACCTCATGAGGAATTGTTCCGTTTTCGGATACGATTTCGATCATACTCTTCTTGGCGCCATCAACGGCTTTTGAGACAGCACTGGTAACATCGGCACCTTTAGAAATACCAATACCAATTTTACCTTTTTTGTCGCCAACAATAACTAATGCACGGAATCGGAATCTACGACCGCCCTTTACGACTCTGGCCACTCTATCGACATTTAATACTCTTTCGTCGAATAGTTTTTCTTCTTTTTCTCGGTTATCTCTTCTTCTTTCCATTTTAGAACTCCAGTCCTTCTGCGCGGGCGGCATCGGCTAGTGCCTTTATGCGACCATGATATAGTCGGCCATTGCGATCTAGTACTACTTTGGATATTTTAGCCTTCTTTGCACTCTTAGCGATTTCTGCGCCAATAACTTTGGCTTTGTCGGTCAATGTTCCAGTAACTTTTTTGCCAACTGTTGTCGCTGATGCTAGTGTAATTGACTTATCGTCGTTGATTATTTGAGCACTTACATGCAAGTTAGTTATGCTAACGGTTAATCTTGGCCGTTCAGCTGTTCCATGAACTTTTGAACGAACACGATTTTTGCGGAGTGCTAGGTTCTGAGTTTTCTTTACTAATCTATTCATAATTATTACCTATTAATCCTTACCTGACTTACCGCTCTTGCGAATAATTCGTTCATCAACATATTTAATGCCTTTGCCCTTGTAAGGTTCTGGCTTTTTGAGCGATCTAATTTCTGCTGCTACCTGCCCAACCTGCTGCTTGCTAATACCGCTAACAATAATGTTGTTGGCTTCTACAGAAACCTGAACACCTTGTGGTGGCTGATAGTAAACATCATGGCTAAAACCAAGTGCCATTTTTAGCTTAGTGCCTTCCATGGCTAGCTTAAATCCGACTCCATTTACCTCTAGTTTCTTTTCGAAACCTTTGGTTACTCCAATTACCATGTTATTAATTAGGGCTCTTACAAGACCATGCTTGGCACGATGCTCACGAGCATCGCTCTCGCGGGTTACGACAATTTCATTACCTGCCTGCTTTACAACTACTCCTGGCTGCATTGCCTGAGTAAGAGTCCCCTTGGGGCCAGCAACGGTAATCAAAGTATCGTCGACAGTGATTGTCACACCGCTTGGGATTTGTATAGGTAGTTTTCCTATTCGACTCACTTTAATTTCCTTTCTTAGTTATAACTGTTCTTCTGTTTTACTGCTCTCAATTTCATCATATTCCATTCTAACAATCTCTAAAATTCTATTTAAAGATAGTTTTCCTCTTGCCATCTTAAGATTATGAATAAATTCCTGGGCCAGTAACTCTTCAGTATTAGATCCACCCAAACCCCTAAAGCTAGCTTCGGTTGTAGTAAAGTCAGGCCTCCAAGTTGTTGATAAATTTTCCATATTAATATACCTGACAAATTAATTCGCCACCAAGGCCAGCTTGCTTAGCTTCTGAACCAGTCATTATGCCTTTAGAGGTTGATATAACTACCACTCCACGGCCATATTTAACTGTTGGTATTTCTTTAGCTGCAGCATACTGCCTTCTGCCTGGCTTACTTAATCTTTTAATCTCTGTAATGCTTGGGTTTGATCCTTCTTCGTTAATTGTAACTACTAAAGATTTAAAGCCGCCCTCTCCATTTGACTCGACCTT
>WBZP01002600.1_pt2 | contig 12338 bp, 9 predicted proteins | sample 5204301 | NCBI WGS metagenome assembly WBZP01 (sample SAMN12412401, study PRJNA552823) | activated sludge metagenome | isolation source: activated sludge from nitrification reactor of wastewater treatment plant... | place: USA: Pennsylvania | collected 2017
GAACGTCTGCCCACGACGCCTCGCCCAGCATGGCCGCGCTGATGTAGGTCGTCGTGGCCATGGCCGCGGGTAGCACCAGCGGTAGCGAAATGGGCAGCAGCAGCACCGGCAGCAGTACCTCGCGCGTGCGGGCCTGGATGGTCATCGAGGTGATGAGCACCCCGGCGGCCACGTAGCCGATCGTGCCCAGAAACAGCACCAGCAGCACCACCGGCAGATAGAACGGCCGGTTGAAGAAGACGGTGAATAGGATGACCAGAGCGGCGTCGAGCAGCAGCGTGAACAGGGTGATGCTGATAACCTTGCCGGCGTAGAGGGCGTTGCGCGGCACGGGGGCGATGAGCAGGGCGTCGAAGACCTGATTCTCGCGGTCGAGGGCCAGCGAACGGTTGAGGCCCAGAATGGCTGCCAGCAGCACCACCGCCCACAACAGCGCCGGCGAGACGTTGCGCCCGGCGTCGAGGTTGACGTTGATGGCCATGCCCAGCCCGAAGTTGAACATGATGATCGTCGCCAGCGAGAACATCACCATGATGCTGACCGTCTGGCGCGTCCGCCCTTCGATGCGTAGGTCTTTCCACACGACGGCCCACACGGCCGATAAATACTCATTCATCCTTAACACCGTAGAGCGATTCTCCAGAATCGCTCTCGCTTCATCGCCGGCACTACCGAGCGATTCTGGAGAATCGCTCTACGCCGCCATTGCTTCGGCGTACACTTCGTAGATACCTCCCGGCCCAATCTCCGCCCGCCTCACCTCGCGGGCGATGCGGCCGCGGTGCAGGATGGCCAACCGGTCGGCCAGCCCCAGCCCGTGCTCCAGGTCGTGGGTGATCATCAGGATCGTCCGCCCGCGCGCCGCCTCGGCCCGCAGCAGTTCGTCGAGTAGCCGGCTGGCTTCCTGGTCCAGCCCGGTGTACGGCTCATCGAGCAGCAGCACGTCCGGCTCGTGGAGGGTGGCCCGGGCGATGGTCAGGCGCTGGATCATGCCGCGCGAGAACGTGCCCACCGGGTCGCGCTGGCGGGCGAAGAGTCCAACGGCGCGCAGGGCGTCCAATGCCCGTGCCTCGGGGTCGTCCAGCCGGTAGAGCTTGCCGTAGAAGGTCAGGTTCTCGGCCGCCGTCAGGTCGCGGTAGAGCAGGGCGTGGTGGGAGACGAGGCCGATGTGGCGGCGGACGCGGTCGGCCTGCTGCGGCAGTTGCCAGCCGCCGACGCGCACGATGCCCGACGTTGGCCGCAGCAGGGTGGCGACGATGCCCAGCAGCGTGCTCTTGCCCGCGCCGTTCGGCCCCACCAGGGTGACGAACTCGCCCGCGGCCACATGCAGGTCTACGCCACGCAACACCGGGTTGAGGCCATACTGTTTAACGAGGGCTTCGAGGCGGATCATGGAAGAAGAGAAGGAACCACAGATTTCGCAGATTACACAGATTTTCGCTAAGGGCGATAAGCCACTTGTGGGATTGTAGGGGATTGGGCGGTGGGGGCAACTTGTAGGGGGGTGGAGATATGGAGCGCGGATGAGAAACGATGAGGCACTTTCCTGCTACAATAAAGCGCATGACACAACGCACCTGGACGCCTGAAGAGTTGGCCGTTTACCGTGATACGGCTATCCGCCTGCGCGAGCAAGACCGGGAGGCAGAGAAGGAGCGGCGCGAGAGGGCCTGGGTGGCCGCGCGCGCCGCGGCCGAGTTGTTGCGCAGCCGCTTTCATGCGACGCGGGTCGTTGTCTTTGGTTCGCTCGCCCGCGAGAACACCAGTTTTACCCGTTGGTCGGATATTGATATTGCCGCCTGGGGCCTTGCCGAACGGGATTCACTGTACGCTCTGGGAGACGTCATGGACATGGACACGGGCTTCGAGATGAATTTGGTAGACGTAAACGTCTGTAAGCTGGCCATTCTAGAATCGATTGCCCGGGAAGGAATCGATATATGAACACTGATTTTATCGTATTGGCCAATCGAATCCGGGAAACGGTAAGCGAGCTTGAACAGGTGATAGCGCGGGTAGAGCGAGGCATTCGCGCGGCCAAACGACATCAGGATGACGTCGATCTATACATTGATGCCATTGCCTTGAATCTACATGACTTCTATTCTGGCCTAGAACGGGTCTTCCGGCAGATAGGCTCTATCATAGATAGGAGTACCCCGGCAAGCGAAGGCTGGCACCGCGATCTGTTGAACCAAATGTGTCTCGACCTACCTATGATTCGGCCGCGTGTATTGTCTGAGCAAACGTGCGCAGCCCTAGAGGACTTCCTGCGCTTTCGCCATATTGTGCGTAATGTCTACGCCTTTCGGTTGGACGGGGATCGAGTCAATCAGTTGGCGCAGAAGGCGCGGGCGTTGCACGATCAGATAGCAACCGAGCTTCACGCTTTCGCTGATTATCTGGAGCAGGTGGGTAGGCTTTAGTTATTCTGGTGAGGTCTGGGCCACGTACACCACCCACTCCCCCACATCATACAACCCCAACCCATCCCACGCCGGATAGACCTCCACCGCGGCAAAGCCGGCCGCCCGCAGCAGGGCCGTCATCTCCGCCACTTCGTAGCTCTGGTCGCATAACACGATCTCATTGAGCGCGCCGGTGCTCAGGTCGAGCGTCGTGAAGCGCTCCACCGACGCCCGCTCGGCCGCGTCCCAGCGCCGCTCGCCCAGGTGGAGGAACGGCCGCTCGCCCCACAGCCCTTTGTCATCGGCAAACCACCACGTGCTATCCTTTCTGTCAATTTGCGCCGGGTCGAGTAGCTCCACCACCAGCCGCCCGCCCGGCCGCAGCGCCCGCGCCGCCTTAGCCAGCAGCGCCGCCGCCTGCTCGCGCGGGAAGACGGCCAACTGCCCATAGAGGAACAGCGCCGCGTCGTAGGCCGCCGCTTCCGGCTCGTAGTCGCGCACGTCGGCCTCGACGAAGACGCACTGCCCGGCCACGCCCGCCGCCTCGGCCAGTTGCCGGGCGTGGGCGATGGACGCCGGGCTGAAGTCCACGCCGGTGACGCCGACGCCACGCTGGGCCAGGGGCACGGCGTAGAGGCCCGGGCCGCAGGTCAGGTCGAGCAGCCGCCGGCCGGGAGCCAGCGCCAGCCGCGCCCACAGCCAGTCGAGTTGCGCCGCGCGCTCGGCCGCCTGCCGCGAGGCCGCGCCGTGGCTTTCGTCCAGGTGTTCGCGCAGCATCCGCGCCGAGAAGGCCGGGTCGTTCCAGGGCAAGTTGCCGCCGTCCTGCCACAGCGCCGCGTCTGGCCGGCGGTAGATGCGCCACAGGGCGCGGGCGAAAGAGTTAGTCTGGTTCTCGTCGTCCATAGGTGAGGGCATTATAGCCGCCGCTCCATCCTTTGAAACTCCTTACTACGTGCCCCTCCCTGTCTTCCCTCCGTGTTCCTCCGTGTCCCTCTTCGCCCGTGCGCGATTTTCACCCATCTTTCCCTGCCAATCTGTGAAATCGGTGTAATCTGTGGTTACTATTCTTCAGGGGCAAACATGGACGAGCAGGAGCGACAGAATCGAGCGATGATGCTGGAGCGCGTGCGGTCGGTGTGGCTGGCGGGCGTGCTGGAGGAGTCGCTCCACGGCGGGGAGATCATTGACCTCGGCTTCGCCTATCGCCCGGCGGCGCTGGGCAACAGCGGCGTGCCCAGCTGGCAGCAGGCGGCCGAGTACGACTACTTGCTGCCCGTGGGCACCAAGATCGAGAACGTCTTCGCCGCCGCCGAGCGAGTGCTGCTGGTGCTGGGCGAGCCGGGCGCGGGCAAGACGACGATGCTGCTGCACCTGGTCAGCCACCTGCTGGCCGCGGCCGAGGCCGACGCCAGTTGCCCCATGCCGGCCGTCTTCGCTCTGTCGGCCTACCGCGACGGTCGCCCCCTGGCCGACTGGCTGGTGGAACAACTGGCCAACAACTACGAGACGCCGCGCAAGCTGGCGGCGCAATGGATTGACGCCGGCCGCTTCGTGCCCTTGCTCGACGGGCTGGATGAGGTCGCCCCTGACCTGCGCCCGGCCTGCGCCGAGGCCATCAACGCCTTCCGCCGGCAGCACTCCGGCGTGGCCCTGCTGGTGACGGCGCGCAGCCGCGACTACCAGGCGTTGGCCACGCGACTGAACATGGACAAGGCCATCGTCCTGCAACCGCTGACGCCGGAGCAGATTGACACCTACCTGTCGCGGCGCGGCCCGCGGCTGGCCGGCCTGCGCCAATCGCTGGCCGCCGACGCGACGCTGCGCGAGTTGGCCCAGACGCCGCTGATGCTCAGCATCATGACTCTGGCTTACCGCCGCATGCCCGAACCCGTATCGTCGGGCGACGGCGGCGAGATGGGCGACCGCCTGCTGACCTCCACCCAGCTCTTCGACGTCTACGCCGAGCGCATGGCCCGCTATCGGGGCAAGGAGATGCGCTTCGCCCCCAGCGATACCATCGCCTGGCTGACCTGGCTGGCCAAGCAACTGACGCGCGAGGGCAAGCCGACCTTCTTTCTGGAGGACATGCAGCCGTCGTGGTTGGCCGCCGACGACCAGCGGCGGCTGGCGCGCTCGACGCGCCTGCTGACCTTCCTCTTGCTGCTGGCCGGGGCGCTGCCGGCGTCGTTCTTGTTCATGCTCTTCGGCCGCTGGGGATCGGCGCTGGCGGTGCTGCTGGTTGGGCTGCTGGCGGCGGCCGTGCCCGTGTTGACCGGCCGCTTCCTGCTGCGCGCCCGGCTGCCCTTCCGGCGCATCGAAACGGTGGAGTCGCGCGACTGGTCGTGGCCGTATGGGGCGTTGGGGCTGGGCGTGGGGGCGCTGGGCGGGCTGGCCCTGGGGGCGCTCGTCGGCTGGCTCGACCGCTGGAGCGCTACGCCCTGGGCAGCGCTGCTGGCCGCCGCCGGCGGGGCGTTGGGCGCGGCCGAGGCCGGGCTGCGGCCGGGCGACCTGCGGCTGCGGATGGTGCCGGGGCAGGGGGTGGGCCAGTCGTTCCAGAGTGGCGTCACCGTCCTCGTGCGCCTCGGCTTTCTCGCCGCAATGCTGTTTGGGGCGGCTCTCTTCGTCGCAATGTCGCTGGCTGGCCGTTCCATTGTCCTGGCCTTCGCCCCGTGGATGATGTGGCTGATGGCCTACCTCAGCATGGGCTTCGCTCTGGTCTACGGCTGGTTGGCCTACTTCCAGCACGGCCGCCTGCGCCGCCTCCTCTACGACCGCGGCCACATCGCCGAGGACTACCCCGCCTTCCTCAATCAGACGGCCGAGCGCAACCTGCTGCGCAAGGTCGGCGGCGGCTATACCTTCGTCCATGCGTTGCTGCTACAATACTTTAGTAAGCGGGGGTGACGGGTGGCGGGTGGCGAGTGGCGAACTACGAACTACGAACTACGAATGAAGAACGCGACCGCCGACCGCCGACCAACCACCAACGACCACTGATCCACTGACCTACTGACCTACTGACCTACTGACCTACTGACCTACTGACCTATTGACCTACTGACCTACTGACCTACTGACAACTCCCCCCGTGACCCTCCAAACCCTCCCCCCCGAACAACGCTGGCACGCCCAGACCGCCCCCGTGCCCGTCGTCGTCGGCCTCATCCGCCGGGCGCACGACGACGGCGAGCGGCTGCTGCTCATCCATCGCGTCGGTGGGCCATACGCCGGGCAGTGGGCGCTGGTCGGCGGCAAGTGGGAGTTCGGCGAGACGCTGGCCGAGGCCATCGTGCGCGAGGTGACCGAGGAGACGGGGCTGGCCACGACTTTCGTCGCCGTGCGCGGGCTGGTCAGTGAGCGCGTGACGCCCTTGTCGGCCGGGGCGCTGGGGGCGCACTTCCTGCTGCTGGTCTGCGACCTGCTGGTGGGCGATGGGGAGGCGGCCGAGCAGCAGGAGGGCGGCGTCGCCTGGTTCGACCACGCCGCCATTGACGCCCTGAGCGCTGCCGGGGCCATCATCCCCAGCGACTACGCCATGATCCGCGAATTCGCCGCCGCCACCGCCCGCGCCCCCCACGTCGAGGTGGACATGCGGTCGCTGCTGGGCGGCGCGGGCGAGGCGCTGAGCGAGATGATCCGCTTTGAGAGGTATGAGTAATTGGAGAGGGATGAGCCGCGGATTGGGCCGATTGGGCAGGTTTTCTAGAAGAAGCGGTCTACAATCTGTATGGTAACTGAACTGCTGCGCCAATCCGATCACAATGCCCCTTCTGCCCGCCGAACTCCTGCACAAACGCTACCGCATCGTCAGCCTGCTGGCTGCCGGGCCATATGGCGCGACCTACCGCGCCTATGACCAGACCGACCGGCGCGACGTGGCCATCAAGGAGTATCTCGACCCGTCGGTGGAAATCCAGCGCCGCTTCCGGGCCGAGGCGCGGCGGCTGGCGGCCCTTGAGCACCCCCAACTGCCGCCGACGCTCGACCACTTCGCCCTCGACAACGGCCAGTACCTTGTCAGCGCCTACGTGGACGGCGTGGATTTGGGCAGCCTGCTGGCTCAATACGGCCCGCTGCCCTCGGACCTGATCGTCCCCTGGCTCCAGGCCGCCTGCCGTCCGCTGACCTACCTGCATGCCCAGAAGCAACTGCACCTGAACGTTAAGCCGGCCAACATCCGCCTGACGCCGACCGGCGACGTCTTCCTGGTTGACTCCGGCCTGCCGGGGTTGGGGGTGCGCCCCCACGCCAACGGCTTCGGCGCGCCGGAGCAGCAGGCGCAGGGTGAGGTCGGCCCTCTGACCGACATCTACAGCCTGGGCGCGACGCTCTACGCGCTGCTGACCGGCAAGACCCCGCCCAACGCCCTCAGCCGCGAGACAGGGCTGAGCGACCTCACTCCGGCCCGCGAGGTCAACCCCGACGTGGAACCATACCTGTCCATCGTCGCCGGGCGGGCCATGTCGTTGCGGGCCGACACGCGCTACGAGACGGTCGAGGCCTTCGCCCGCGCCCTGGAGCGGCCGGCCGGGCGGCCCGCGCCGGTCGTCAGCCCCTTGCGCCGCGCCGGGCCGGAGCCGACGGCCGCCGCCCCGGCCGCCGCGCCGCGCCGCCGGGAGCGCGTCCGCCGCCGCATGGAGCGGCGCACGGTCTTCGCCCTGGCGGCGGGGGCGATCTTCCTGCTGGCTTTCACCGCCTTCCTGCTGATCACCAATCTGCGCCAGCCGGAGCCGGTCACTGGGCCATCGGCTACGGAGACGCTGCAATCGGCGGTCATCGCCGCCCTGACCGAGTTCGCGCCGACGCCCTCTCCCTCGCCGGAGCCGACAATCCCGCCCACGCCGACGCCGCAGCCGTTTATCACCCAGACCGGCTCGCGCATGGTCTACGTCCCCGGCGGCCAGTTCACCCTGGGCAACGACGAGAGCGAGGAGAACGACGAGAAGCCGGCCCGCGAGGTGCAGATTGACGGCTTTCTGATTGACGAGACGGAAGTGACCAACGCCGCCTACGCCCAGTGCGTCGCCGCCGAGGTCTGCCCGCGCCCGGCGCGCGCCGGGGCCACCTATCACCAGAGCTACTACGGCGACCCGGCCTTCGACGACTACCCGGTCATCAACGTCAGTTGGTTCAACGCCCAGGCGTTCTGTGAATGGCGCGGGGCGCGGCTGCCGACCGAGGCCGAGTGGGAGTTCGCCGCCTCGTTCGACCCGGTGGAGGGCGTCAAGTACCCCTATCCGTGGGGCATTTCGTTCGACGGCGTGCGGCTGAACTTCTGTGACGTCAACTGCCGCACCGACGGGCCGGACGCGGTGTGGGACGACGGCTTCAACGACACCGCGCCGGTGGGCAGCTACCCCGACGGCCGCTCGCCCACTGGCGCCTATGATATGCTGGGCAACGTCATGGAGTGGGTCGGCGATTGGTACGACTTCAACGCCTACGACAACGTGGCCGACACCAACCCGCGCGGCCCGACGGAGGGGGACTTCAAATCGCTGCGTGGCGGATCGTGGCTGTCGCCGTCAGAGGAGACGGCCGTCACCGTGCGCGGCAACTTCGAGCCGACCGTGGCCCAGGCCAACCTCGGCTTCCGCTGTGCCATGCCGCCGCCGTAGGGACGACGGCCGACGGCCGACCTTACCCTTTTGCCTAATTATCGCCTAAACACCGACTAATACTGACCCCGACCCAACTCCATCTGCCCATCCTCGTCGACTTCCCTATCTAAAATCGTTCTTTGCCTCCTCTTCGTAACGATCAGGAGACGAGCGCCGGCTATACTGGCCTCATTCGTAACGATCTGAGGACGATCCATGCTCGCTGATAGGCAATCATTAGACGTAACTACCATCCGCGATCGGGAGCGCCGCTTTGATCGCTGGGCTTGGCTGACGCTGGCCGCCGGTCTGGGGCTGATGGCGCTCGCGCTCAGCATGGTTTTGTGGGCCTTCACCATACCGACCGACGGCTGGTGGGCGCAACAGGAGAGCGGCGGCGCGGATGCGCCGATCCGGCTGCTCATCAACCAGAGCGGACAACCGTCGCCGCTGAGGGAGAACGACCTGATCCTGATGATGAACGGCCAGCGGCCGGAGGAGTTCATCTCCGGGATGGGGCCGATCCTGGCGCGCGATCAGCCCTTCACCTACCTCATTAGTCGCGCCGGGCAGGAGATGGAGATCGTCGCGCCGCCGGTCAGACGCCAGCCGGCCGGCATCTGGCAGGTCATTGTCTACGATTGGCGGCAGAATCCGCTCACTACCCTCTCGCCTCTGTTCTTTTTCCTGATCGGCGCGTTTGTCTTTCTGATGCGGCCGGAAAATCTGGGCGCCCGCTACTTGTTCCTGGTCGGCAGCTACTACGTCTGCACGCTATGGGGCTTCGCCGATAGTTTCTTCATGGGCAGCCTCTACCCGCCATTGTTGCTGTGGCTCAATGCCTGGTTTGGGGGCGCCTCATGGGCCTGGCTGTTCTTTCCCTTGTTGATCCAGTTGGTGCTTGTGTTTCCCCGGCGCATCGGGCCGATGCGTCGCTGGCCGCGCCTGTTTCCACTATTGGTTCATGGCGTTCCGGCCGTCATGCTTTTCGCGGCCAGTGTTCCTTTCATCCGTAACGGAGACCCGGCCACTCTCGGTTATTATATGAACGACCTGGGAGTCTTCATCCTGGTTCCCATTATTCTCCTTTTCCTGGTGACGCTCATCGCCGGGCTGATCTACAACTTCCGCACTATCCACGATCCGGTTGAGCGCGCGCAATTACGCTGGTTTGCGCTGGGCATAGGGCTGGGGCTGGGCGGGATGGTCGCGACCTTCCTGATTGGCGGCCTGCTGGATAGATCCAACCTGCTAACCGAACGCACGGATTCGGTGAGCGGCATCTTGATGAATCTGCTCTTGCTCTGCGTGCCACTGGGTCTGGGCGTCGCCATCCTGCGCTACCGCCTGTTCGACATTGACGTCATCATCCGCAAGACGCTGCAATACACCGTCGTCACTGCCCTGTTGCTGTTGGTCTACTTCGGCGCGGTAGTCGTGTTGCAGCAGATTTTCACTCGCTCGCTCGGCTGGGACTCCACACCGGCCATCGTTTTGTCCACCTTGCTGATCGCCGCGATGTTCAACCCCATCCGTCGCCGTGTGCAGGACGCCGTTGACCGCCGCTTCTTCCGTCGCAAGTACGATGCCGAAAAAGTGCTGGCGCAATTTGCCGCCACCGCCCGCGACGAGACCGACCTCGATGCCCTGACGACCGAACTCCTGCGCGTCATTCAGGAGACAATGGAGCCGGAGAGTCTGTCGCTGTGGCTGAAGCCGACCGCCGACGGCCGACCGCTGACCGCTGACCGCTGAAGATTTCACGCAAAGACGCAAAGTACGCCAAGCTCAGAACCTTTCTGAGCTTGGCGTACTTTGCGTCTTTGCGCGAGATTTTCTTTTGCGTCCTTGCGTCTTTGCGTTAAAACTTCCCCATGATCCCAACCTCCGCCGACATCGTCATCTGTGGCGCCGGCATCGCCGGCATCTCCGCCGCTTACCACCTGGCCACCCGCCACGGCATCGGCGACGTGCTGCTTGTCGAAGAGCACTCGCCCCTGATGCTGACCAGCGACAAATCCACCGAGGCCTATCGCAACTGGTGGCCCGGCCCCGGCGACGCGATGGTGCGCTTCATGAACCGCAGCATTGACTTGCTGGAAGAGCTGGCCGGCCTGAGCGACAACGTCTTCCACCTCAACCGCCGCGGCTACGTTTTCCTGACCGCCGACCCGGCCAGGGCCGAGGTGTACCGGCACTCGGCCGAGGAGTCGCAGCGCTTGGGCGCGGGCGAATTGCGCGTCCACCGCGGCCAGCCCGACGATCCACCCTTCCCACCGCACGCCGCCGAGGGGGTTGCCCCGGAACTGGTCGGGGCCGACCTGGTACTCGACCCCGGCCTCATCCGCGCCCGCTTCCCATTCGTCGCCCCCGACGTGTCGGCCATGCTCCACCCGCGCCGCTGCGGCTGGCTCAGCGCCCAGCAGTTGGGTATGTGGCTGCTGGACGAGGCCAAAGAGCGCGGCGTGCGGCTGGTCAACGGCCGTGTGACGGCCATTGACACCGCCGGCGGCAAAGTCAACGGCGTCACCATCCGCGCCGGCGGGCGGGAGCAGCGCGTGGCCACCGGCGTCTTCGTCAACGCCGCCGGGCCGCTGGTGGACGTGGTGGCCGAGATGCTGGGCGTGGAACTGCCGGTGTTCAACGAGTTGCACGGCAAGGTGGCCATCAACGACCCGCTGGGCGTTGTGCCGCGCGACGCGCCGCTGATGATCTGGAGCGACCCGGTGACGCTGCCGTGGAGTGACGAGGAGCGCGAAGAGTTAGCCGCGGCCGACGAGACGCGCTGGCTGACCGAGCCGCTGCCGGCCGGCGTCCACTTCCGGCCGGAGGGCGGGCCGGGGGCGCAGACGCTGCTCATCCTGTGGACCTACGACGTGCGGCCGACGCCGGCCGTCTGGCCCACGCGCTTCGAGCCGGAGTACGCCGAGGTGGTCGTGCGCGGCCTGTCGCGGATGATCCCCGGCCTGGCCGCCTACGCCGGCAACGTCGGCCGCCCCTACGTGGACGGCGGCTACTACTGCAAGACGCAGGAAAACCGGCCGCTCATCGGGCCGCTGCCAATTGCGGGGGCCTACATCTTCGGCGCGCTGTCGGGCTATGGCATCATGGCTTCGCAGGCGGGGGCGGATTTGCTGGCGGCCCACATTGCCGGGAGCGCGCTGCCGGAGTACGCGCCGGCCTTTGCCCTCAGCCGCTATGATGACCCGGCGTATCGGGCGTTGCTGGCTAGTTGGGATCCGACGACGGGGCAGTTATAGGGTCGGTGTTTAACTCATGCAGAAAGCATCCACAGATGACACAGATTTCACGGATTGATCTCTTGGTAATCTGTGAAATCTGTGGATGCTTCCTCTATCAAATACACGAGACGCAATGACAATTCAACTCTGTCTGGCCGGCGCAACCGGGTGGGCCGGTTCGGCGCTGGCCCGCCACATCGCCCAAACCGAAGATGTCCAACTGGTGGCCGCCGTGGCGCGCACGCGCGCCGGGCGCAACCTGGGCGAGGCGCTGAACGAGCCGCGGCTGACCTGCCCCATCTACACTACGGCCGCGGAGGCGCTGGCTGCCCATCCCTGCGACGTCTTCTTCGAGTACACCAAGCCGGACGTGGCCAAAGACAACGTCCTGACGGCGCTGGGGGCGGGCGCGCACGTCGTCATCGGCACGTCGGGGCTGACGGACGCCGACTATGCCGACATCGCCGCCGTCGCCGAGGCCGGCGGGCGCGGTGTGCTGGCCGTCGGCAACTTCGCCCTGACGGCCGTCCTGTTGGCCACATTCGCCGAGACAGCCGCCCGCCTGATCGCGCAGTGGGAGATTATTGACTACGCCGGTGACGGCAAGCGCGACGCGCCCAGTGGAACCGCGCGCGAATTGGCCGCGCGCCTGGCCCGTATTCGCCCCTCCGAGCTGACCGTCCCGCTGGACGAGACCCAGGGTCTGGCCGAGACCCGCGGCGCGCGTCTGGGCGGATCACAAGTCCACTCCATCCGGCTGCCCAGCTACGCCATCTCGGTGGAGATCATCTTCGGCATGGCCGACCAAAGGCTAACCATCCGCCACGACTCCGGCCAGGGCGCGGAGCCCTACGTAGACGGGGCGCTGCTGGCGATTCGGCGGGTCAGGACGTTTGTTGGTTTGCGTCGGGGGCTTGATAGTGTACTTGACCTCTAGCGGCCGATGACCTGTCAAGGGCACGGCCGCCCCTAATCAGAGGCTCTACGATGCAGCTAGTAGTCTAACAAACAAAGATTGCCAGGCAAGCCAAAAGGTGGCATCCTTCGACCAAAACCAGGCCTGAGGAGCGAAGAGATGCCCACCAAAC
>WBZP01000833.1_pt3 | contig 12336 bp, 9 predicted proteins | sample 5204301 | NCBI WGS metagenome assembly WBZP01 (sample SAMN12412401, study PRJNA552823) | activated sludge metagenome | isolation source: activated sludge from nitrification reactor of wastewater treatment plant... | place: USA: Pennsylvania | collected 2017
ACCGTCACTTTCCCGGTCTCGACATCATAGCTGAAGGGCACTCCCGCCGCGTCGACGAGCGGGCCGAGGCGAAGGCCGGCCGCCGCGACGTCCTCGAGGCGGGCGGGCCGGCGCCCCGCCCGGCGCGTGAACTCGCTGACGGCCGCCGTCAGGGCGTCGGCCGCATCGAGCGAGTCGAGCATCCGGAGCCGCACGCGGGCGTTCTCCTTGAGCGCCCCCGCTTCGGACTGGTCGAGCATCTGCTGCCACATGCGACGCGACGACGCCCGCTCGCCGCCCTTCTGCAGCACGTCCGCCGCGAAGGTGCGAAGCCAGTACGGGGCGCCCGGAATCCCCGCCGCCTCGAGCAGCACGGCCGACGCCCGGTTCGCGTCGTGCAGGAAGAGGTAGTGGAAGAAGGCGAGATCCTGCCGCAGCCGCCACGACCGCGGGTTGTTGCGCACCCCCTTCTCCAGCACCTCGACCCCCTCGAGCGGCCGGCCCGCGCCCTCGGGGGCGGCCTCGGCCAGGAAGATCGCGCCGTAGCGGTAGGCGACGTCCAGACGCGGATCGAGGTCGGTCGTGATCTCGATGAGCGGGCGCAGCAGGTCGAAGCTCTTCTCGCGCGAGAAGCGCCGCTCCGCGCCGAAGTACTGGACGGTCCGGAGCCAGTAGATGTCCGCCGCGATCGCCTCGAAGCCCGGGAAGAGGCGCTTCACCTGCCCGCCCGACCACAGGTAGAGGGCCTGCTTCTGGGCGCTCGTCTCTCCGATCGACGCGGCGATGCGGGACTGCGTGGCCGGGATGGCCGCGGCGAAGAGGGCGGCCAGCGCGAGGAGACGCTTCGTCACTGGAAGTCGCGCGAGCGGAAGGCCGCGAGGCCCAGGCACACCACGACGCCGGTCCAGGCGAGGCCGTACCCGACGATCCAGAGGACGACGCTCGCCGGCACCGGGTCCCCGTAGGCGACGCGGCTCTTGAGGTCGAAGTGGCCGAAGTTGGGCAGCGCCGCGTAGAGGAGCGGTCCGAGCCACGCCGGGACGTCCTGCGCCACGTCGCCCAGGCCGCGGACGAGGTCCGTGAACCGGCCGGCCACCGCGATGCCCACCGTGAAGATCGCGGCGAGGGTCGACGAGGTGAGCGAGGAGAAGAGCATCGCGAAGGCGACGACGAGCAGAAGCCCGGCGTAGATCGGCACGATCGCCGAGACGAGCCCGGCGTCGAGGCGGCGGCCGGTGGCGAGCAGGGTGGCGTAGAGGCCGACGGTCATGACCGCGAGGTTCACGAAGAGGGTGAAGGCGAGGCCCGCGAACTTCCCGACAAACAGCTCGCCCCGCGAGAGGGGCTTCGCCAGCAGCGGGAACAGCGATCGCCGCTCGATCTCCTTGCTGACGAGACCCGTGCCGATGAAGACGGCGATGAGCGTGCCGAACAGCTCCATCGCGGCGAGGCCGATGTCCTTGATGATCTTCTCGTCCTGCCGGATCGAGAGCTGGCCCAGCAGCAGGCCCGAGCCCGTCATCAGGAGGGCGAACAGCACGAGGTTGTAGAGGACCCGCTCGCGGACGGTCTCGCGGAACGTGTTGGCGGCGACGGCGAGGACGCGGCTCATCCCTCCCCCCAGGCGCCGGCGCCCCCCGGGCCGGCTCCGGTCGGCCCTTGCATCTCGCGCATGAAGTAGTCCTCGAGGGTCTGACGCACGGGCTGCACGGCGAGCACGCGGCCCCCGGCCGACTCGACGGCGGTGATCGCGCGGCCGAGGTCCACCTCGCGCACCTGAAGCCGGACGCGCTCTCCCACGCGCTCGACCTTCTCGACACCGGGGAGGACGCCGGCCTCGTCGCCGAGGCCGGCCACGAGCACGTCCATGTGGTCGACGTCGAGCCGCAGCAGCTCGCCGAGCGGCCCGACCTTCAGAAGCCGGCCACCGCGGAGCACCGCCACCCGGTCGCACAGCGTCTCGGCATCGCCCAGGATGTGGGTCGAGAAGAGCACGGTCTTCCCGCCCCGGTGCTGGTCGACGATGATCTGCCGGACGAGCCGGCGGCCGATCGGGTCGAGGCCCGACGTCGGCTCGTCGAGGATCAGCAGCTCCGGATCGTTGACGAGGGCCTGCGCGAGGCCGACCCGCTGCACCATTCCCTTCGAGAACTTCCGCGTCGGCACGTTCGCGGAGCGCTCGAGCCCGACCAGCTGCACCAGCTCGCGCGACCGCTCCCGGCGCCGCGCCGCGCCGAACCCGAACAGCCGGCCGACGTAGTCGAGGTACTCCGCCGGGGTCAGGTAGTCGTAGAGGTACGGATGCTCAGGGAGATAGCCGGCCCGGAACCGCCAGGCGCGGGAGGCGGCCGGCTCACCCAGGACGAACGCGTCGCCCCGGTCGGGCTTCAGCAGGCCGATGAGGAGCTTCAGGGTCGTGGTCTTCCCGGAGCCGTTCGGGCCCACGTAGCCCAGGATCTCGCCCCGCCGGACCTCGAGCGTCAGGTCCTGCAGGGCGGGACGCCGACCCTGGATCACGTGGCCGGTGCGGTAGCTCTTCGACAGACCACGGATGTCGACGGCCGAAGGCGCATCCGTCATCAGTGGTGAGTCTACAGGAGTCGGCCGCGGAAGGCAGGGGCGGCCTGGTCAGGATTGGGGTCTTCGATTCGAGGAACGAGACCCGGGCGGGGCCCGGGCCTCGCAGGATTCCCGGCCGCTCCCCTCCTACTGGAGGATCGTGCAGCTCGCGAACGTGATCGCGCCGTTCGCGACGGTCGGCGCCGTGGTCCCCTGCGGCGTGAAGCAGATGATGCCGCTCGAGTCGCCGGCGAACGCCCGCACGCCCGACTGGCCGACCGTGACCGGCCATGCCGAGTACGCGTAGCTCGTGGCGCTGTTCGATCCGGAGATGGCCGTGTTGACCGACGAAACGGCCGGCGCTTCGAAGGAGCGGTTGTAGCCCGACTTCGGCGCCTGCGCGGCGAGGTTCGCGTCGAGGAACGTCGGCCCGTTCGTGGGATAGCTGGGAATGCAGCCGCTGCCCGTGGGCACGCTCAGGCAGGACATGTCGCTCGCGTACCAGCCGCCGTTGGCGGAGTGATAGGCGGCCTGGGCCGAGATCACCGCCCGGATGTCGCCGACGGTCGCCGCCTCGTTGGCCGAAACGCGCGCCCGGAGGAGGCTGGGGATCGCGATGGCCGCGATGATTCCGATGATCGCCACGACGATCAGCAACTCGATGAGCGTGAAACCCTTCTGCTCCTGCTTCTGCATTGACTGGTCGTCCTTTCGTGTGTCGCTGCACGGCCACCGGCGTGGGTGCGTCCGTTCTGGAGTGGGCAACTTGTGTACCAACGGCGACCACCCGTAAGTGTATGACTGCACGTGGCGCTCGTGCACGCTCGTCCGGCGGAACGCGACAAGAAATGCCCGGGCCGACGCTTCTTGTCCGGTTGCCTCGACAGGGGGGGCCGCAGAAAGCCCTCCCTGGCGAAAAGGAAGAGGGCCTGGGGAAAGATCCCCAGGCCCCTCGGGTGCGGCCTCTTCGCCCTTACTGGAGGACGGTGCAGCTCGAGAGAGTGACTGTGCCGTTCGAGACGGTCGGCTGGGTCCCGGTCGGCGTGAAGCAGATCACGCCGCTCGAGTCACCGGCGAATGCCCGCACGCCCGACTGCCCGGCCGTGACCGGCCACGCCGAGTATGCGTACGCGCCCGTGCTGTTGGTACCCGAGACCGCCGTGTTCACGCCCGTGATCGCCGTCGCGTCGAAGGACCGGTTGTAGCCGGACTTCGGGGCCTGCGCGGCCAGGTTCGCGTCGAGGAACGTCGGGCCGTTCGTGGGATAGCTCGGGATGCAGCCGGCGGTCGTGGGCACGCTCAGGCAGTCCATGGTGCTCGAGTACCAGCCGCCGTTCGCCGACTGATAGGCGGCCTGAGCCGAGATCACCGTACGGATGTCGCCGATGGTGGCCGACTCGTTCGCGGACACGCGCGCCCGCAGCAGGCTCGGAATCGCGATGGCGGCGATGATGCCGATGATCGCGACGACGATCAGCAGCTCGATGAGCGTGAAACCCTTCTGCTTCTTCATCTGGTTCCTCTCGTCCTTTCCATGCCACGGAACACTGTGGCCGGACCGGGAGAGAGCAACCCACGTGCCGGAGCTTCGACGACACAACTCCTTTAGAATCAGTGGGCTCGGCGTGCAGTTGGCGACAAAAATTGCCACCGCGACAGAATGTGGCACATCCGCGACCGCTTCTCGGACCGGCTCCGGTCGGGCGCGCGGCGCGCACCGGCCGCCCGCAAGGCAGGGTTCGCCGCTGTCGGCTCGCCGTCCCGCGGATGCGCGACGCCCGACGTCCTGGGCTCAGCTCGCGCGTTCCCGTCCCGAGACCGCCGGGTGCTTCTTCATGAGGTAGCGCAGGGAGCGGGGCGTCACCCCGAGCAGGCGCGCCGCCTCGGACCTGTCCCCGGCCGCCTGCTGGAGCGCCTCCTGCAGGAGCTTGGCTTCCACCGACAGCAGGTAGCCGTCGAGGCTGAAGCCGTGCCCGATCGCCGGCATCGCGACCCCCGCCGAGGGCCGCAGGAGCGCCTCGGGGAGCCGCTCGGCGAGAATCGCCTCCGTCGTCTCGAGCGCACAGGCGCGCTCCACCACGTTCTCGAGCTCGCGGACGTTGCCCGGCCACGAGTGGCGCTTCAGGCACGCCATCGCCTCCTCGGAGATCTTCGCGACGCGCTTGCCCATCTGGCGCGCGAAGCGCTCGGCGAAGTGCGCGGCGAGGAGGGGGATGTCCTCCGTGCGCTCGCGCAGGGAAGGCGTGCGGATCGGGATGACCTGCAGCCGGTAGAAGAGGTCCTCGCGGAACTTTCGCTGCTGCACGAGGTCCTCGAGCGGCACGTTGGTCGCCGCGATCACGCGTACGTCGACCTCGATCTCCGCCGTGCCCCCCACCGGGCGGATGCGGCGCTCCTGCAGGGCGCGGAGCAGCTTCACCTGCATCGGCGGCGAGGTCTCGCCGACCTCGTCGAGGAAGAGAGTGCCGCCGCTCGCCGCCTCGAAGAGCCCCTTCTTGCTCTGCCGCGCGTCGGTGAAGGCGCCCCTCACGTGGCCGAACAGCTCGCTCTCGAGGAGCGTGTCGGGCAGGGCGCCGCAGTTGACGCTCACGAACGGCTCCTCCGCCCGGCCGGAGAGGCCGTGGATCGCCCGCGCGACGAGCTCCTTCCCCGTACCGCTCTCGCCGGTGACGAGGACCGTGGAGCTCGTGGGAGCGACCGCGCGGATCATCTCGAAGAGCGACGCCATGACCGGGGAGACGCCGATCAGGCGCTCGAGGCCGTGGCTGCGGCCCACCTCCCGCTTGAGGCGGACGTTCTCCTGGCGCAGGCGCTGGTTGGCGAGGGCGTCGCGGACGACGACGCGCAGCTCGTCGACGTCGAAGGGCTTGAGGATGTAGGCCTCGGCCCCGAGCTTGCGCGCGGCCACCGCGGTCTCGGACGTGCCGTAGGCCGTCATCACGACGACCGCCGTCTCCGGGGTGGCGGCCTTGACGTGACGCAGCACCTCGATGCCGTCGCCGTCGGGCAGCCGCACGTCGGTGAGGACGAGGTCGACGTCGCCGTCAGCGAGAGCGCGGGCCGCCTCGGCCCGGCTGCCGGCGGCCCGGACGTCGAGCCCCTCCTTCTTGAGGAGGATGGCGAGCATCTCCCGCATGGACCGCTCGTCGTCGACGATGAGGATGCGCCGCGCCTCGCTCAAGCCGTGACCCGCGCCGATCCTACGCCGGTGCGGCCCGGCGTCCGCCTCGAAGATGACGGTGTGCCCCGGCGAGAGATCGCTCGCGATGCGCCGGCGGCGGCCGCGGGCGGGCCGGGGGCGACCACCGGGATGCGCACCTCGACCTGCGTGCCCGCGTGCGGCGCGCTGCGGACGCTGATGTCGCCGCCGTGCTCGCGGACGATCCGGAACACGATCGCGAGCCCGAGGCCGCCGCGGCCCCCGGTCGCGCTCTGGAAGGGCTCGAACACGCGGCGCTGCTCGTCCCGGCCGAGGCCGCGGCCCTCGTCGCGCACCGCCAGCACCACGTCCGTTTCCGTCCTCAGCAGGCGAACCTCGAGGCGCCCCCCGCCCGGCATCGCCTCGAGCGCGTTCCGCGCGAGGTTCCAGAAGACCTGGGCAATCTGATCCGCGTCGGCGAGGCAGACGTGCGGCCCGGCGTCCGCCTCGAAGATGACGGTGTGCCCCGGCGAGAGATCGCTCGCGTTGCGCAGGAGGGTGACGGCCGACTCCACGACGGGACGGAGGTCGACCGCCTCGTGGCGGCGCGCCGGAGTCCGGGCCTGGTACAGGAACCGGTTGAGCGTGTCCGAGAGCCGCTTGGACTCGCGCGAGATGATCTCGAGGAGACGGGCCTGCTCCTCGCCCAGCGCGGGCTCCCCCATCAGCACCTGCGCCGAGCCGCGGATCGAGCCGAGCGGGTTGCGGATCTCGTGAGCGAGCTGGGCCGCCATCTCGCCGACCGCAGCGAGCTTCTCCTTCGTGCGAACCTCGTCCTCGAGCCGCCGGATCTCGGTGAGGTCCTGGAAGACCACGAGGTACCCGGCGGAGGTCGCCGAGTTCGCGAGGGGCGTGACGGTCACCCCGAGGTCGAGGCGGCGGCCCTCGGGATGGTCGTAGGCGAGCTCGAGCCGGGCGAGCGTGCGGTCGCCGGCCCGCGAGCGCAGCTCGCCGGGCTCGAGGAGAGGCGAGCGGAAGATCTCCTGCACGCGCGCCCCGCGGATCGCGGCGGCCGGGCGGCCGAGCACCCGCTGGCCGAACGCATTGACGTGCAGGACCCGGGCCTGGGCGTCGGTCGTGACGAGTCCGCTCTGGATGCTGTCGACGATGACCTGGTTGAGCTCGCGGAGGTCCGCCACCTCCTCGGTCGCCTCGAGCAGCTGGCGCCCCGTGTGGCGGAGGCTCTCTGAGAGGTAGGAGCCGAGGAGGGCCACGGTCGCGCAGGCGACGCCGAGGACGAAGATCGGGTACACGAGCGCGCCGACGGGGGCCCCGCGCAGGTCGGCGAGGGCCGGGTGCCAGATCTGCCCCGACCGGACCGCGATCATCAGCCCGGCGTAGAGCGCCGTCGCGAGGCCGGCGAGGGCGACCGCGCCCCGCCGCGAGACGAGCAGCGTCGCGGCGAGGATCGCGAGCGGGTAGAGGAGGAGGAAGCCGCTGCGGATCCCGCTCGTGAAGTAGACGAGGGCGGTGATGACGACGAGGTCGACCACCACCTGCGCGTAGGCGAGCAGCTTCAAGGGGCGGAGGAAGCGCAGGGCGAGGCCGTGCACGACCGTGATGGCGTAGGTCGCCCCGATCACGAAGTAGACCGGGTTCGTCGCCCACAGCGTCTCGGAGACGGACTCGACCCACGTCTGGACGAACAGGAGGGTGGTCACCATGACCACCCGGAAGCCCATCAGCCTCCGCAGCCGGCCGTCGAGGTCGAGATCCATCGTCGGGGTCCGCCTTGCGCCCCCGGGCGGCGCCGGGGGCGCAAGACGGCGCGGGGCAGCCCGTCAGGTCAGCTTGCTGATGAGGTCGAAGAGCGGCAGGTACATCGCGATGATGATGCCGCCCACGCTGATGCCGAGGAACAGGATCATGACCGGCTCCATCAGCGTGAGGAGGTTCGCCACCGCCTGGTCGACCTCGTCCTCGTAGAAGTCCGCGATCTTGCTGAGCATCGCGTCGAGGGCGCCCGTCTGCTCGCCGACGCCGATCATCTGCACGACCATCGGCGGGAAGACCTTCGTCTCCTTGAGGGGCTGGGCCACGGTGAGGCCGCTCTCGACCCCCTTCCGGACCACCATGATCGCGTCCTCGACGATCGCGTTGCCGGCCGTCCGGGCCGTGATCTCGAGGCCGTCGAGGATCGGGACGCCTGACGAGATGAGCGTCGAGAGCGTGCGGCAGAACCGCGCGACGGCGATCTTCTGGAAGAGCGTTCCCAGGATGGGCATCCTCAGGAGGGCCCGATCGACCACCCGGCGCCCGCTGTGGGTGGCGTAGTAGCGCCGGAAGCCGATCGTGCCGAGCACCCCGCCGACGATGATGAACGGCAGGAGGCGCACGAACCACTTGCTGAGCCCGATGACGAACCGGGTCGGCAGCGGCAGCTCCGCGTTGAGGCCGGCGAACATCGAGGCGAAGGTCGGGATGACCTTCCACAGGATGACGGCGATGACGATCGCGGCGATGCCGATGACGGCGACGGGGTACACCATCGCGCCCTTCACCTGGGCCTTCAGCTTGACCGACTTCTCGATGTAGGTCGCGAGGCGCTTCAGGATGGTGTCGAGGATACCGCCCGCCTCGCCGGCCGCGATCATGTTGGTGAACAGATCGTCGAAGACCTTCGGGTGCTTGCGCATCGCGTCGGCGAGGCTCGCGCCGCCCTCGACGTCCATCCGGGTCTGCTGGAGGACCTTGGCGAAGGTCTTGTTCTCCTGCTGGCTGCCGAGGATCTCGAGGCACTGCACGAGCGGCAGGCCGGCGTCGATCATGACGGAGAACTGGCGGGTGAAGATCGCGAGGTCCTTGGCCGGGACGCCGCCCCCGAGCTTCGGGAGGGCGATCTCGCGACCCTTCTCCTTCACGGACGACACGAGGATCTGGTCGCGCCGGAGGATGGCCATCACGGCTTCCTTGTTGTCGGCAACCCTCTCGCCGCCGACGACCTTCCCGTCGCGTGTCTTGCCCTTCCAGACGAAAGCAGGCATCGGTTCCTCCCGGCGCTAGCGGCCCGCCGGCCGCATCGGCGGCCGTCCCGCCGCCTGGGGGGTGGCGAGGCCGGCGCCGCGGTTGATCATGTCCTGCAGCTCCTCGGGGTTCGAGCTGATGCCGAGGGCCATCTGCAGCGTGATCTGCTTGGCGAAATAGAGGCTGGCCAGGGACTGGTTGAAGGTCTGCATCCCGTACTTCTCCTGCCCGGTCTGCATCGCGGAGTAGATCTGGTGGATCTTGTCCTCGCGGATGAGGTTCCGGATGGCGGGGTTCGGGACCATGATCTCCATGGCCAGCACGCGCCCGGAGCCGCTCGCGCGCGGGAGGAGGCTCTGGCACATGATGCCCTCCAGCACGAGCGACAGCTGCGCGCGCACCTGCGACTGCTGGTGCGCGGGGAAGACGTCGACGATGCGGTTGATGGTCTGCGAGGCGGAGTTCGTGTGGAGCGTCGCGAAGGTGAGGTGGCCCGTCTCGGCGATGCGCAGCGCGGCCTCGATCGTCTCGAGGTCGCGCATCTCGCCGATCAGGACGACGTCGGGGTCCTCGCGCAGCGCCGCGCGAAGGGCGTTCGAGAACGAGTGGGTGTCGGCGTGGACCTCGCGCTGGTTCACGACGCACTTCTTGTGCTGGTGGAGGTACTCGATCGGGTCCTCGACCGTCAGCATGTGCTCGTGCCGCTCGCTGTTGATCTTGTCGAGCATGGCGGCGAGGGTCGTCGACTTGCCCGAGCCGGTCGGCCCGGTGACGAGCACGAGGCCGCGCGGCTTGTCGCAGATCTGCGCGATGACCGGCGGGAGCCCGAGGTCCTTGAATCCGCGGATGTCGTAGGGGATCGTGCGGTACACGGCGGCCACCGCGCCGCGCTGCATGAACACGTTCGCGCGGAAGCGGGCGAGGCCCTTGATGCCGAAGCTGAAGTCGAGCTCGAGGTTCTCCTCGAAGCGATGCTTCTGCGCGTCGGTGAGGACGCTGTAGGCGAGTTGCTTCGTCTCGACCGCCGAGAGCGCCGGCAGGTCGAGCGGGCGAAGCTTCCCGTCGACGCGGATCTGGGGCGCGGAGTTCGTCGTGACGTGGAGGTCGGTTCCCCCCATCTCCGTCATGGTCTTGAGCAGCTGATGAAGGCTGACCGCCACGCCCCTCCCCCTCTCCGGACGGTCCCGGTCGGTCCGACGGCGGCCGCCCCCGACGCGGGGCGGCCTAGAGCACCGTCTCCCGCAGGACCTCCTCGACCGTCGTCACGCCGTTCTTGATCTTCTCGAGGCCGCTCATGCGCAGAGTCAGCATGCCCTCCTCGAGCGCCTTCCTCTTGATCTCGACCGCGGTCGCCCCGACCATCACGAGGTCGCGGATCCCTTCGCTGATCTCCATGACCTCGTAGAGGCCGACGCGGCCCTTGTAGCCGGTGCCGTTGCAGGTCGCGCAGCCCTTGCCCTTGAAGACCTGGAACGTGCCGATCTGGTCGGGCTGGAAGCCGATGTCGATGAGTGTCTTCGACGGCACCTCGGCCGTGACGTCCGTCTTGCACTTCGAGCAGACGCGGCGGACGAGGCGCTGGGCCTGGATCAGGTTCACCGCGGTGCCGACGAGGAACGGCTCGATGCCCATGTTCACGAGGCGCGAGACCGTGGAGGGGGCGTCGTTCGTGTGCAGGGTCGACAGCACGAGGTGCCCGGTGAGGGCCGCCTTCACCGCGATCTCGGCCGTCTCGTAGTCGCGGATCTCGCCGACGAGGATGACGTTCGGGTCCTGTCGCAGGAACGACCGCAGGACCATCGCGAAGTTGAGGCCGATGTTGTCGCGGATCTGGACCTGGTTGATCCCGTGGAGGTTGAACTCCACCGGGTCCTCGGCGGTCATGATGTTGGTGTCGGGCTTGTTGAGCGACGACAGCGCCGAGTAGAGGGTGTTCGTCTTGCCGGACCCGGTCGGCCCCGTGACGAGGACGATGCCATAGGGCTTCGCGATCGCGTTCTTGAACCGGTCGAGCGAGTGCGCCTCGAAGCCCAGCTTGGTCATGTCCAGCATGAGCTTCGTCTTGTCCAGCAGGCGCAGGACGATCTTCTCGCCCCACAGGGTCGGCAGCACCGAGACGCGGAAGTCGAGGTCGCGGCTGCGGTCGTCGAGCTTCATCTTGATCTTGATGCGCCCGTCCTGCGGGAGCCGCTTCTCGGCGATGTCGAGCTTCGCCATGATCTTGACGCGGGAGAGCAGCGGATCCCTGACCTTCATCGGGAGCCGCATGACCTCGTACAGCACGCCGTCGATCCGGAAGCGGACGCGGAAGTCCTTCTCGTAGGGCTCGATGTGGATGTCGGACGCGCCCCGCTTGAGCGAGTCCACGAGGAGGTTGTTCGTGAGCTTCACGACGGGCGCGGCGTCGGCGGACTTCGCGAGGTTGCCGAGGTCGATCTCGTCGTCTTCCTTGACGGTCTCGACGTCGGCCTCGGCGTCGCCCATCGCGTCGAGGTCGACCTCGGACAGCCCGCCGAGCTGGGCCATGTCGTCGACGCTCAGCGTGCTCTCGAGCGCCTCCTTCAGGCCGCCGCCCGCGGTCGGAATCCCGGTGAAGGCGCCGCCCGAGGCACCGCCGGCCGGCGAGCCGTCGGGGCGGAGCACGAGCGAGCGCGTCGAGCCGTAGTAGCGGTCGATCGCATCCTCGAGCGCGCCCTCGGACGCCACGACGGGCTCGACGTTGTAGCCCGTCATGAACTTGATGTCGTCCATGGCGAACACGTTCGTCGGGTCCGCCATGGCGATCGTCAGCGTGGCACCGGAGCGCGACAGCGGAAGCACCTGGTACTTCCGCGCGGTCTCCGCGGGGATGATCTTGATGATCGCGGGGTCGACCTCGAAGTGGTCGAGGTTGATCGAGGGCACGCCGTACTGGCGGGAGAGGAGGCTCGTGATCTCCTCGTCCTTCACGAAGCCGAGGTTCACGAACGCCTTGCCGAGCTTCCCGCCGTTCTGCTTCTGGTGGCTGAGGGCCTCCTGGAGCTGCTGTGGAGAGACGAGGTTCTCCTTCAGAAGCAGCTCACCGAGCTTGACCGGCATCAGCTCTCAGTCCAGAAAAACTTCGACTTTATGCCCATTTAGTCGCGCGATGCTAACGCCGTGGTCTAAATGTGTCAAGCCTGCCCCGGTTTCCTGGAACCGAGTTTCAGGTCAGACCTCGGCCACCGCGTGCGAGGTTAGCACGCGCCGTGCCCGCGCAGCGGTGAAATGCGACACAACCAGGAGGCCCGCCGCCGAGACCAGACCGAGCGCGAGAGCCGCCAGCGCGGGCCCCCGCCACGGCGGACGGAAGCAGAGCGTGAAGCGCCGCGCGCCGCCGGCCGTCGGGATCGCCCGGTAGCGGCCATCGGCGCGAAGCACCGGCACCGGCCGGCCCGACTCGTCCACGGCCGACCAGTCCGGGTGGGCCCCGTCCAGGACCACGACGAAGCCGGGCGGCGTCTCTGCAGACACCTCCACCTCGTGTGGACCGAGGAGCCGGTACTCGACGGAGGGCGCCTCGCCCGGAGAGAAGGAGCCTGCTCCCGGGGGCGGCCCCGGCTCGGCCTCGAGGAGCACGGTCTGCCGCGGGTCGAAGGCCGGATCCCCCGCCACCC
>WBZP01004065.1_pt2 | contig 12336 bp, 11 predicted proteins | sample 5204301 | NCBI WGS metagenome assembly WBZP01 (sample SAMN12412401, study PRJNA552823) | activated sludge metagenome | isolation source: activated sludge from nitrification reactor of wastewater treatment plant... | place: USA: Pennsylvania | collected 2017
GGTGATTTTTATCTATCTGAGCAAGGTCGCATCATCGCAACCGGTCAAACGAAACTTACATTTAGTGGCATTGGAATCTACCGACCCCAACTGTTTGAACAGGTGACTATCAATTGCCCAACACGATTAGCGCCACTCTTGCATCAGACAGTCGCAAATCATCAAGTCAGTGGTAATTTTTTCTCAGGAGAATGGATCGACATCGGTACACCTGATCGTCTGAACGCGCTGGATCAACAGCTTCGATCCCAGCGATGCTAGTCAAGCATATTAACCAAATCGACCGGTAATATAATCTTCAGTTTGCTTGTTTTTAGGTTTAATAAAAATCGTATCAGTCAGGTCAAACTCGATTAATTGGCCTAAATACATATAAGCGGTATAGTCCGATACGCGAGCCGCCTGCTGCATGTTATGCGTAACGATCAGAATCGTCACTTTACTTTTTAGATCGGCAATTAATTCTTCAATACTTGCGGTTGCAATCGGATCAAGCGCGGAGGTTGGTTCATCAAACAGTAAAATTTCTGGATTGGTTGCCAGCGCTCGCGCAATGCACAGTCTTTGTTGTTGTCCACCGGATAAATTAAAGGCTAATTCATGGAGACGATCTTTAACTTCATCCCATAATGCAGCATTGCGAAGCGCTTCTTCGATTTTCTCATCCAGTAGCGCACGCTGCCGAATTCCTCTTATCCTGAGCCCATAGGCTACATTTTCATAAATGGATTTGGGAAATGGATTGGGTTTCTGGAAAACCATACTGATACGCATTCTAACTTCAATCGGATCGACACTCGGTGCAAGGATATTCTCATTATCAGGATATAAGATGATATTACCTTCATAGCGATTTCCGGGATAAAGATCATGCATCCGATTAAAACACCGGAGAAAAGTCGATTTTCCACAACCGGATGGCCCAATCAAAGCAGTTACTTGCTTATCATGCAAAACCATATCGATATTTTTTAATGCATTAAAGTCGCCATAGTAAAAGCTTAAATTCTTTACTACCGATTTATGCTGATTCTTCATAAGAGGTTCGTATTATTATTATCAGTTGAATATTTTCTATCACCATTTAATGTTCTTACGCATCTGATAGCGCAAATAAATGGCGAGTGCATTCATAGTCAGCGTCATAATGACTAAAACCAGGCCTGCAGCGGCCGCATTGAATTGAAATGCTTCTTCAGGCCTCGATACCCAATTAAACATTTGGATTGGCATAACTGTAAAAGGCGCGAGTAACCATTCAAATGAAACAAAGGGAAATTTATGCGTTACTGGGGCATCAGGTAAAAAGGCGATAAAGGTCAATGCACCGATGGTAATAATGGGAGCAGATTCTCCAATCGCTCTGGCGAGCCCAATGATAATACCGGTTAAAATACTTGGCGCAGAATAAGGCAATAAATGGTCAGCAACGGTTTGCCATTTCGTTGCACCGAGGGCATAGGATCCTTCACGAATGGCTACAGGAATAGAGCGTATCGCCTCACGGGTTGTCACGATAACAATTGGCAAAATCAGTAATGCGAGTGTTAAGCCTGCAGCTAAAATGCTTTGCCCCAAACCTAATTGATAAACAAAAAGTCCAAGTGCCAATAACCCGTAAATGATCGAGGGTACGCCCGCAAGATTGGTCACATTAATTTCAATTAATTCTGTAAAGAAGTTTTTGGGGGCGTATTCCTCTAAATAAACGCCTGCGGCGATCCCTAATGGAACGGCTGAAACAGCAGTCACAAGCATTACCAAAGTTGTACCTACCCAAGCTGACAAAATACCCGCCGATTCAGCCCGCCGTGAAGGGTAAGACGTAAAGAACTCCCAAGATAACCGTGGCAAGCCATCAATGAGCATATTCAGAAAAAGGGCTATAAAGGTCAGAATAGCAATCATCAACGCGAGCACACCACAGATCAGAAAAATCAAATCCCAGCGTTTATGCCGAACAATGATTGATCTTAATTCTCTTAGATCAGTTTGGTTTTCTTCTATCATAACCCTACTAAATTAGAAAAACACGTTACACTCGACAAGATGCTATTCTGGGACTCATTTATTAACTCACTCTTAATAAGACTCACGATAATATTTTCTTAATAAATGGCCTAGAATATTGAAAATGAGTGTAATGAGTAGCAACGTTAAGCCTGCAGCAAAAATTGTTTGGTAACCGATACTGCCATGCGGCAAGTCCCCTAAACTTACCTGCACGATATACGCAGTTATCGTTGCAGCTTGGTCCATAGGATTCCAAGTCAGATTAGGTTGCATACCTGCAGCAATTGCCACGACCATGGTCTCGCCCACTGCTCTGGAAATACCTAATATGTAGGCTGCTGCTATCCCTGATAAAGCTGCTGGTGTAACGACATTAATTGCTGTTTGGAAGCGTGTTGCTCCCATCGCATAAGATCCCTCACGCAAATTCATTGGAACTGCTCGCATCGCATCCTCGGCCATGGAACTTACATAAGGAATAATCATGATTCCCATCACCAAGCCGGCTGATAGCAAGCTGAATCCAGGTAAATTAGGAAAAATCTTTTGAAGCAGCGGTGTTACAAACAGTAGCGCAAAATAACCATAAACCACAGTTGGAATGCCACCCAGTAACTCAAGAAATGGCTTAGCAATTTCACGCACTCTAAATGAAGCAAATTCAGACAGATAGATTGCAATGATGGTTCCAAGCGGCAGAGCAACCATGAGTGCGACAACAGAACTTACCAGCGTGCCAGAAACGAGTGGAAGTATGCCATAGTGAGCATCATCAAATAAAGGAGTCCACTGTGTATCCGTCAGAAATTCTTTTAATGATACATGCTGAAAAAAAACATAGGATTCTTTTACCAGCATGTAAATGATTGCAAACGTAACAAGAACGGAAAAGACCGCGGCAAGTAATAGCAGTAATTCAATGATCTTTTCTTTGAGATGTCGCTTATAACTATACTTGAGACTCCCCTTAGAATAACCCGGATCGACACCTGTATCCTTTGTAAATTTAGAACTCATCTTATCGATTTACCGTTAGTGGGAAAGCCAATTCATATTTTTATTATGTAAGCTAGAATAGGCGCTTATTGTTACAAGCTTGTGAAATAAGCACCTTCCTCGACAACCTGATCATTGCTCAGATTAGGATGGGGCTCCTATAGAAGCGAAGATTATTCTTCAATTTCTTTGAACCTTCAACGAGGTCTCTGTCATCAGAGAACCTCGTCTTTGATACAACAGATGCTAGAATTGGATTAAGCCAACCTTACTCATCCTCGTCATCTTCATCATCATCGGAAGCTTCAGATTTAGCTTCAGTTGCACCGCTACTGGCCTCTTCATCGTCTTCGTCTTCTTCATCATCCGATGCATCTTCTTCAGGTTTCAACACCAACTTGCCACTAGCAAGACTCGCATTCAAATCCGTCATCGGTGCTTCCGTATGAACTAAGTTCTGATGACAATCAATACAAGTCGCACCTTCTGTTACCATTTTCTTATGCGCAGCTTGTGCACCTTCTCCCGGTGGGTCAGGATTCTTATGACAGGTCCGGCAGGTAATACTATCCCATTTCTTTAAGTTCATCCGCGCATCATGCGCCATGATCAATCGACGTTCATTAAACTTCTCAAGCGTCGAGTAATCATTCACTAATTCTAGGTAAAGTTCTCTCGCACCATCAACCACATGGGTTGCTACCGCCAAATGGAAATTCTCAACACCTTGTGGGATATGGCAGTCCTTACAGCCAGGATTAACGCCTAATGCACCATAGTGTGAAGATTTCTTGAGTTCTTCTTGTGGATAACTCATCGAGTGGCAGCTGGTACAGAATTCTTCAGTAGAAAGTGCTGCTTCTCCACCAAATACTACCGCGACCAGAACTACCCCTACCAATGTCCCTATTAATAAACTACCTATCGATCCTTTTTGTAGTGCTGTCATTACTCTTTTCCTTTTTTATCGTCTTTTTTAGCTACCTTAGCGCTAGCTTGGAATTCATCATGATATTTAAACTTAGGCTCGCCTTCAAATGCACCATCTAATTTGTAATGCTCGTGCATCGCCTTCTCATTTTTTACCATCTTGTCAAATTCAAATTTATATTTCGCATCAACTTCCGGTGTGTATGGTGTATAAGGCGGCTTCGCACCTTTCCATGGCGATCCTTCATAGTTCATGTGGCATGCGTTACAGCTTTCTTCAAATGCAAAGTCTTGCCCTTTTTCTGCCAGTACTTTACGTTGCGTGGTTTTACCCGATTTCTCAAAGGTTTGCCCCGCTTTACGATGATCTCCACGGTATTTCTTACCCGGTCCATGGCAAGATTCACATCCAACCCCAGTTAGGTATTTGTTCGGTGTTTCAACTGTATAGCCACCTTGCTTGCCATAACCATCAACATGGCAACCTACGCAGTCTTTATCTTGCGTATAGTCTTTAGCAGGATCTAGCTTCGCTTTGAGCTTGGCTTCTTTTTTGACTTCCGGTTTTAACGATTCCATCGCTTTCGCATGCGCCGTGTCTCCCCACGATTTCGCTTGCGATTTATGGCATGAGCTACATTTCTTGCGTCCTTCAAATGCTTCTCCTGCCGCTAATACATTCCCTGTATAAAACACTAGCATCGCCACAGCAGCTAGTGCATAAGTGGTTATTAACTTCATGTCCTCTCCTCTCTTCAACTTAATAGATAAAAATATGTTGTTCCTTACCCTAATTGTACGCGATCATCAGATTGTGTAAATGGGTCTATTCGATTACGGTAGTTTATAAACCCAGTAACCACCTTGTTGATAAACCAGTTGCGCTACTTTGAGTTCCGTCGGGGGATCTCTGCCTGTAAACGGAAGCATATGGGCCAGTAGCGTTTGGGTACTTTTCTCATCGGTTAGGAAAAATACGCGAATATCGTTATCGGTGATCGATTGCGGCGTATAGGTGGTATAGCCGTGTTCCTTGAGCTGTACTTTCATGTGGTTGATCATGCCGTGGATGTTCCCTGTCATCGGAAAGTTCTTATACGCAACGCCAAACTTTTCAGGGTACATGAGCCCAATTTTATAAAGATCGGTTACGTGTACGACTAAGAGGGCTTCTTGTTCCGGTTTGATCAAAGCCCGTAGCCGTTTGACCCCTTCTTCCGGTGGTAGGAGCAGTGCTTCGCTAAATTGCTTGAATTGTTCACGTTCCGTTTCGCTGGCCCTTTCCGCTACCATCTGTTGTTCATAGTTCAAAATGGCTTTTTGGTTTTCTTGCCAGAGTGAGGGAACAATGAGTGGTTCGTAAAGGGGGGTCTTAAACAGGGTGTTTCGTCCCGTTAGCAGTTGAATCTGACGGGAGGTGTCCCACCAGGCAAGAATGACGCTCTCGGGTGTGGCGTGCTTACCGATAACTTCAGCTAAGGTGGTCAGTTCCGATGGTTTACGGTCTAGTCCAATCAACGCTTCAGCGGTGTGATTACTCCAATTGAGCATCACGGGTTGTCCTTGGCCGCGTCGTCCAAAATAAGCTTGGGCTAGCGGTTTGTCGATTCCAGTCGTTCTGATTTCATATTTGCTAATCGTCAGGTCCGGCCAGTGTTCTAATTCCAGTTCCGGAAATTGTTTGGCTTCGCCTTCTTTGATGAGTTGGTATTGGTAAGGCGCTTCCCCAGGTGTAAACCATAGGTAAGCAAACCAGCCCAGCAAAATGAGACCTCCCGTTACGAGAGTGATTCCAAGTAACGGGAGTAATTTGTCTGACCAGCGCCCGTCATCCGGGCGCTGACTTTCTGTTGATGCAACCACGCTCTAGCTTTGTTTACGCTTGTTACGCCATCCGATCAATGCAATCGTTCCAGCAAGTAACATGCCTCCACCTAAGCCACCCAGTGAGATCTTTTCACTGGTGCCGTTTAGGTCAAGTAGGCTGGTTTTTCCCGCTTCGAGCTTGTTAACACGCGCTTGCAGTGCAACCATTTCACGAATGCGTGTGTTTTCATCTTGTATTTCAACATACGCACGGTTGATTGGACCCCATCCTTCGGTATAGGTCCATCCACCCGGATTAACGTGCGCCAATCCAACGTGCATCTTGGCTAGGTCATTTTCGTGCATTTCGAGTACTTTCAACTCGATCGCTGCAGGGCTGTTACCTTTCGACCAGAAGAGTTGCGCAAAGTAAGCATAGCCTTCTTTTTCTGGTGCAGGTGGCGCAGAACGGTTGGTTTTTTGTCCTGTTAACAGTCCTTCTTTATAGAGTTGGTGTACAACGTCGTTAGCTTCTTGGTATTTAGCCAGGCCTGCTAAGGTTCCTTTGTCCATCAGTTCTAAGTAAGAGCGTGCAAATCGTTCTGAGTGACATTGGGTACAGGTAACTACCCATGAGTCTAGGCGTGCTTCTGACCATTCGCTGTTGATGTTTTCTGAAATCCCTGGAACAAACGGATAGTTCGCCCAACGGATCTTACGTACCATGTTGTGGGCGTATTGGCCTTCATATTCCATATGGCAGCCCGCGCAGGTCGGTGCATTTTGTCCACCTTTGGCATACGCGTCTTTTAATGGTACTTCCCAGTTCCATCTGTCGCCAAACATTGAAGCCATTTTGCCATGTTTTGACATGGAGTAGGCTTCCCAGTTGTTGTGGTCTACACCGCTATGACAGGTCGCACAGGCTTCTGGTTTACGAGATTCCGCCGCAGAAAATTCATGGCGTGTGTGGCAGGAGTCACATTTGTTTTGGTTGGTATGGCACATTGAGCAGCCTTCCGCAACTTCACGTTGTGGCATCGCAGCCCATACGGTGGTTTCTACGTTTGCTTTGTAGTCCAGCGCGTGTGATGGGCGTCCGTCTGGCCATTGACCATCTTCCCATATCATGGTGTCACGTTCCGATTCACGTTCCGCAAATTCACGTAAGTGACAGGTTCCACATACGTCAGCTGTCGGCATGATCAGGTCTTTGGTGTGGTCCGCTTTTTTCTTCGCGTTCACTTCAACGTGACAGTCGATACAGCCCACTTCTTTCAATTTCTCGTCCGCGCCCAGTTTACCCATCGAGCGCAGGTTACCTTCTACTTCTTCTAACTTCTCTTTCTTATAGTACAAAGGATCGTCCGCTTTCATGTTGCGTACTTTATCCAAGTTAGCATGGGTGCTGCGTTTCCATGCTTGTACCCATACCGGCGATTCGTCTGTATGGCATTCTACGCATTCTTTACGACCAGCCGTCTCTTTCATCGATACCGGCGGTTTGTAAAAGGTCGCAGGATCCAAATAAATTCCATACGGAATCGGTTCCCAGTATTTCGCTAACGTCCCAGGCCCAGCCCCTTGTGCCGGATCCTTATAACGCTTCACTAACGCATCATACGTCTCCTTCGGCGTCGCCTTCGCTCTGTCCAAATTCAACGCCTTGTATGTCTCGTCCGGTACCGTCGAAATGTTCGCTTGCAATACCCCAGCAAACATCACCCCAGCTACCAGCATCATTCCCCTCTTCCATCCCAGGCTCTTCATCTATTCTCTCCTCCTTTTCTTAACTCTTCCCGTTACTTCCTGTTCGATTCACTCTCAAACCTTTAAATTTAGATTAGCTTGCTTGTGGCTTTTTCTTTCTAAACATAAAGGCACCGATTCCACCCACAACCAGCATGAGCCCAATTACAATTTCCATTAAACCAATACCTGATCCATGGCCAGCATGGCCTCCATCACCTCCAACATGAACCGGCACTTTGGAAACTATTCTCACATCATCTTTATCATCGATTTGTTCAAGCAAAATCGCATATTGTCCTAGCTCGGTTAACTCCGCTGCGACCACAATAATTCCAGAGTGATGTTCCATTGGTGGCATATAATGCAGACCAAACTCTCCTGCGCCATGCGTTTCATCGTGATGATGCGCATGATCATCTCCTTCGTTTACAGTACCCGCTGCTTTCTCAGTTGCATTACTTTGAGGAGATCCACTTCCGTGTCCTGCATGCGAGTCATCTTTCACCAGACGAACTGCTAGCGGAATCTCACGAGCATCTGATGGCAACTCGATCGTTACATTCACTTTTCCGGGTTTAGGTACATGATTGCAATATGAATGCATCGGTGGAATATTACCTTCCGGCACCTCATAAATACTTACTGTTACAACGAAAGAACCTGTCTTTACCTCACAGCCGCCATGCCCTGCATGATGTCCTTCATGGGCCAACATCAACTGCGCTTTCAATGAAAACGAAGCCAATACCATGAAAATAACCACGAATCCCTTCGCTATCCAATTATTTTGTAACACCTTTTTCATACACTCCCTTTCAATAATATCTCTAAAAATTAGTCACGCAGTTTTTTAACTACGCGCTTGTATCGCGTGATTGTATAACAAAAAAAAGAAACTGAAGGAATAATGCTTTTAAATTACTATACTAAGCATTATCTAAATCTGTTTTTTTTCTTTTCTAGATCAATAAAATCAAATAATTGGATTTACTTCTCAGCAAGAATTAAAAATTCTTATTTTTCATCTAAATTCTAGACGCCATCTAATATAGAGTTAAACAATCTTTTTGAAAAATTTGAGGACAAGACAAAGTCAAATTATCAATTAAATCTTCCTGATCATCTAGCTTACTATCGAACGAATCCTCTTCCAAAACAGCCAACCAGTCTTCCCAAGCTTTAGCTACAGCCATTTGGAATCTTGAATTATCATCAATCAAAAAAGATCGTGAACTCAACCTTGCTGGATTCTCACATTAACTTGAAACTTATTCGGTTATTTTTTCTCTGGAATAATCGTGCGCAATTCTTGAAAAATGGCGCGGAAGCTTTTAGGTGGTTTCTGCGAAAGTGTTTCTTTATGGGCATTACGAATCAAGGCTCGTAAGTGTTGTATATCAGTTTCAGGATAGTGCTGTTTGAATTCATTAATTGAATTCTCATCAGCCAAGAGCCGCGTGCGCCAGTTTTCCAACCGATGTAACCAAGCGGTATGATTAACGTCACGATTTTTCCAGTAATCGATTTTTTCTTGAATCGGTGCAGCGTCGATATTACGCATCAGTTTACCAATATATTGCATCTGACGTCGTTTGGCTTCATGCTTGGTCAGTTGCTTCGCTTCTCGGATCGCATCGACCAATATCTCTGGTAAATCCAGTTCAGCAATGAATTGGGAATCTAATTCGACAAGCTGCTCACCAATTCCTTGGAGTGCATGCATTGCTTTCTTACGGCGTGTCTTGCTGAGAATTTCTTCAGATTCATTGTCATCATGACTATCGTGTATCATTTCAGATCGATTTATAGCTGTGTGAAGAAGCTGCTATCATAGCGGTTTTGTAAAATTTTTTTTGAATTTCACGCACCGTTGCTTTTAGCGCGGTGCTAATGTATTTCATAGTTTAAATAAGTAAAGGCGGTATGAATCCAGATACTTCGAGCGGACAAAATTTTTCCTATTCTTTTGCGGAATTGCAGCAGGTTGCAAATGATATTTTGAATCACGCTAAGCGAGGCGGAGCAACTGCATGCGAGGCAAACGTGTCAGATGGTTTTGGTTTAAATGTCACTGTACGCCAGAATGCAGTTGAGACGATCGAGCATAATCGAGATAAAGGATTATCGGTAACCGTTTATATAGGTCAGAAACGGGGCAATGCCAGTACTTCTGATTTTTCACCCCAAGCTATCAATGATACAGTTGCTGCAGCATTGTCCATAGCGCGGCATACTGCAGAAGATAATTGTGCTGGCCTTGCAGAAGCTAATTTATTGGCAACCGCATTTCCTGATCTCGATTTGTATCACCCATGGAATTTACCTGTTGAGGCGGCTATCGAACTGGCTCAGCGCTGTGAAGCCGAGGCACTCGTTGTCGACAAGCGTATTACGAATACTGAGGGAGCCTCAGTTTCAGTTGGCACTTCTCAATTTGTATACGCCAATAGCTTGGGTTTTATGGGAGGATATCCTGTTTCACGACATAGTATTAGCTGTGCTGTGATTGCGAGTGAGGCCGATATGATGCAACGCGATTATTGGTTTAGTGTTGCACGAGATGCGCATGATCTGGAGCTGATTGAAACTGTGGGTAAAAAAGCAGGAATGCGCACGGTTGCACGTTTAGGGGCCAAGAAGCTTTCAACGTGCGAAGTACCCGTGTTATTTGAAGCTCCCCTTGCCTCGAGTTTAATAGGACACATGATAAGCGCTATCAGTGGTGGGAGTTTATACCGTAAATCATCGTTCTTATTGGATAGCATTGGTAAACAAATTCTTCCGTCTGATATTCAGCTTCACGAGCGACCCCATATTCCCAAAGGTCTAGCAAGCTGTACTTTTGATGAGGAAGGAATCGCGACGAAAGATCGTAGCATTATTGAGAATGGTGTGGTGCAAGGTTATTTCCTCAATAGCTATTCAGCAAGAAAGCTGGGCTTACATTCAACGGGAAATGCAGGGGGTAATCACAATCTTATATTGTCGTGTGCTGAACCGCTTGGCTTTGAGGCGCTTCTGAAAAAAATGAATAGAGGATTACTCGTGACTGAATTATTAGGTCATGGTGTAAATGGTGTGACTGGGGACTATTCAAGAGGAGCAATGGGATTTTGGGTAGAGAATGGGGAAATAGGTTACCCCGTTGAAGAGATTACCATTGCGGGCAATTTAAAAACCATGCTATCGGGTATCATTGGTGTGGGTAGCGATGTGATTATCCGCGGATCCAAACAATGTGGGTCAATATTAATTGATCGGATGATGGTTGCTGGGCTCTAAATGGCCTTAAGCGTTCATTAGCTAATAATTAGCGCTTTTTTAGGTAAAAAATGAATTCATCGACTGATTCAGTGAAAGATAATAAATCATTCGCAGTTTGTTCGGCAAAAACCTGAAAATCAATTACAGAACCAGGATCTGTAGCGACGATCTTGATGACTTGTCCTGTTGACATTTCTGACAAGGCTTTTTTAGTGCGTAATATGGGCAGTGGGCAGACTAGTCCACGTACGTCTAATTCGCGATCAGCACGGAATGGGTTTTCTCTTTTTGCTAACAATGGTTGTATTTTAGTTAGTTTCATAATTTTCTTATATTGAGTATCTATTTTTAGATTTTCAAAATATCTCAATCGGATTGAGATACGATAACTCATTTTTTTATATTTTAACGTATGCCAGTTAATATTTCGCCACTACTTTCTGAGCAATTACTACCTATTGCTGGAATATCCCTTGGAATTGCTGAAGCGGGGATCAAGCGCCCAAATCGTAAAGACTTATTGACCATCGTGTTAGATGAAAACATCAATGTAGCAGGTGTTTTTACGCAAAATCGGTTTTGTGCTGCACCAGTGATTGTAGCCAAGGATAATTTAGCCCAAGCCTCTTCAATTCGTGCTTTGGTTATCAATACAGGGAATGCTAATGCAGGCACTGGAGAGCAGGGCATCGCAGATGCCCGTGCGACATGTCAGCATCTAGCCAAGCTTTTAAATTGTCATGTAGCCCAGGTTCTACCCTTCTCTACCGGTGTAATTATGGAACCGCTTCCGGTCGAGAAGATTGTGACTCATTTGCCGCAGGCATTAGCAGACCTTAACCCAGATCATTGGTTTAAGGCTGCGCAAGCGATCATGACAACCGATATCGTTCCAAAAGGCGTGTCGCACCAAATTGAAATTCAAGGAAAAACAGTGACCATAACCGGAATTGCAAAAGGCTCGGGTATGATCCATCCCAATATGGCAACCATGCTTGGCTATATTGGCACTGATGCTTGCGTTGCCAAGGCTATCCTGCAACAGATGGTTCGTCATGTAGCGGATCACTCATTCAACTGTATCACAGTTGATGGTGATACTTCTACCAATGATGCGCTAATATTAATGGCGACAGGACGAGCTGGGCACTCAGAAATTACTCAACTAGAAAGCCAAGATTATCTGAAGCTTCAAACAGTGATAACGGCCGTAGCAAGAGAATTAGCACAAATGATCGTACGTGATGGCGAGGGCGCAACCAAATTCATTACGGTTTGTGTGGAAAAAGGAAAGAACCGAGAAGAGTGTTCACGGGTCGCATATGCCATCGCACATTCACCGTTAGTTAAGACGGCTTTTTTCGCTTCTGACCCTAATCTGGGTCGTATCTTGGCTGCAATTGGTAACTCAGGAATCATCGATTTAGATGTAGATTTAGTGCAGCTCTATCTGGATGATGTATTGGTGGCAGAACAGGGTGGTAGAGCCAAAAGTTATCAAGAAGAGGCAGGGCAACGAGTGATGAAACAAGCTGAAATCACGGTACGGGTGGTTTTAAATCGAGGCACCATGAC
>WBZP01005862.1_pt1 | contig 12335 bp, 10 predicted proteins | sample 5204301 | NCBI WGS metagenome assembly WBZP01 (sample SAMN12412401, study PRJNA552823) | activated sludge metagenome | isolation source: activated sludge from nitrification reactor of wastewater treatment plant... | place: USA: Pennsylvania | collected 2017
CAAATAGGCGGTGTCTCGATCAACGGCGACAAAGCGACTCATGGGCTGGGCGGTTGACTCACGGTTGCCGACATTGTCTGGGCCACTACTCCCCTGGGGTAGCCGTGAAAGCCCGACAGGCTCCTAGGGACAGTGCGAGGACAACCCACCGGCATCGACATCGGGCCCTTTGCGAACCCGGGCGACACATTCAGATACGTGCGGCTTGTCGACGCTCTGTCCGGCGGTATGGAGCCACCCTTCGCAGGAGCGGACATAGACGCTATTGGAGCGATAGGAACACGTGCGGTTCCTGAGCCCGGTTCCGCGGAGCTAGTGGCTGCTGTGCTGCCGATTTTGGTCACCGCGAATCTGGGTCGTCGGCGCAGAGCGGCGGCGACGGCTCCGCGAGATCAAGGACCATTCGTACGCACCGCCGACCAAGCTTTGTGATAACCACCAGAGGTTCCCGCAAGGATTCTTGATGCCACCTTGACGATCCCAAAGCAGCATGTCAGCAACGTCCATGTTCTTGGTTGCGCCTGCGGCCCACGCATTGGACATCACAGCGTAGGCGTCGCTGACATACAGGTAGTGCAACGCTGGCATTGCCGGAAGCGATTGCGTGGCTTCACTCACCATTGCCTTGGCATTGCCAATGAGGAACTGATCGGCCGCAATCCTGTCACCGTTCATGTGACACAGCACCTGCGTACCGGCGAGTCTATGAAACAAGAGTGACAGTGACTCATCGGCTTGATTTGCGAGGAAGTACGCCGAAACAGTGTTGAAGCCCATAGGAATGCGCACATGCTCTCCCAAACCACGGCCTCGCCGGGTCGCTTTTCAAGCGAGGAGTCGGGCAGCGATACTACGCATCCACACCGTTGCGCAGCGCTGGACAGCGCGAATCCGAGTGCACTGCTTGGCGGGGCTAGGCCCACGCCCGGCCGATTCAAGATCGGTCGCGGGCGTGTGTGCCCAGTGAAGTTGATGTCTGTCGAGAGGTCGAGTGCGGGCGTCTCAAGGCAGGCCTGGGCCAGTTGCACTATCGTCGCGTTCCTGGCTTGCACCGCCCGCCTTCGCATGCGGGGTTGACGCGTATGTGGCGGCAGTGGCAGCAGTTCTCCCTCGCCACCACAAGGAAGTGCCGTGTCTGATCGTCCCCCATTCATCCGTTCCGCAAACGCGATCGCCGAGTACACGCACATCTACCCGCAGAGCAGCGAAGCGATGGGCCCTGTGCGTCGCCTTGGCAAGGAAGCCGGGCTCACGCGAATCGGGGTAAACCTGCAGCGCCTTCCACCGGGTACACGTTCGTCCTGGCCGCATGCGGAAGAGAACGAAGAAGAATTCGTCTACGTGCTGGAAGGTGAAGTCGACGCCTGGATAGACGGTCATCTGCACCGCATGGTTGCCGGTGAGCTCGCGGCGTTCCCGGCCGGCACAGGGATCTCACACTGCTTCATCAACAACACGGCCCAGCAGGTGCTTTTGCTGGTCGGAGGCGAGGCGCCCAAGCCCGACAGTCGAATCTTCTATCCGATCAACCCATCGCGGCAGCAGGACATGCCCCCTCAATACTGGTGGTCGGATGTTCCTCGGCACGATCTGGGCCCGCACGATGGGCTTCCTGATCGTCTTCCGGACCCTGCTGCCGGAGGCCGGGGATAGACCGCGCATCGCCAGCAGGTCGGGGTGGTGGGTCTCGAAGTCAGGGGTCATGGCGGTTGAACGACAGACCCGGCCGCGCACTATGCTCCGCGGATGCCCGACATCCTCACGCTGCAGCGGCTCTCCAAGACCTACGCCTCGGGCTTCCCGGCGCTGAAGGCTGTCGACCTGGTCATACGCCAGGGCGAGATCTTCGCGCTGCTAGGCCCCAACGGCGCCGGCAAGACCACGCTGATCGGCATCGTCTGCGGCATCGTCAACGCCAGCAGCGGCACGGTGACGGTGGCCGGCCACGACATCCGGCGCGACTACCGCGCCGCGCGCTCGCTGATCGGCCTGGTGCCGCAGGAGCTGACCACCGACGCCTTCGAGACCGTGTGGGACACGGTGAGTTTCAGCCGCGGCCTGTTCGGCAAGGCGCCGAACCCGGCGCACATCGAAGGCGTGCTGAAGTCGCTCTCGCTGTGGGACAAGAAGGACAACCGGCTGATGACGCTGTCCGGTGGCATGAAGCGCCGCGTGATGATCGCCAAGGCGCTGTCACACGAGCCGCAGATCCTGTTCCTCGACGAGCCCACCGCGGGGGTCGACGTCGAGCTGCGACGCGACATGTGGAACCTGGTGCGCGGCCTGCGCGAGACCGGCGTCACGATCATCCTGACCACCCACTACATCGAGGAGGCCGAGGAGATGGCCGACCGCGTCGGCGTGATCCGCAAGGGCGAGCTGGTGCTGGTAGAGGACAAGGCCGAGCTGATGCGCAAGCTCGGGCGCAAGCAGCTCACGCTGCAGCTGCTGCGGCCATTGCCGGCCGTGCCGCCCGAACTCGCCGACCAACGGCTCGAACTCTCAGCCGGTGGCCACGAGCTGACCTACACCTACGACACGCAGGGCGAGCGCATCGGCATCGTCGAGCTGCTCGACCGGCTGAGCGCCGCCGGCATCGTATTCCGCGACCTGCGCACGACGCAGAGCTCGCTGGAGGACATCTTCGTCGGCCTCGTCGCGGAGGCCCGGGCATGAACCAGCACGTGAACTGGCCAGCAATCCGGGCGATCTACGGCTTCGAGATGGCCCGCACCTGGCGCACGGTGATGCAGAGCATCATCTCGCCGGTGCTGTCCACCACGTTGTACTTCGTGGTCTTCGGCGCGGCCATCGGCTCGCGCATCCCGGACGTCGGCGGCGTCGGCTACGGTGCCTTCATCGTGCCCGGGCTGATCATGCTTTCGCTGCTGACGCAGAGTATCTCCAACGCGGCCTTCGGCATCTACTTCCCGCGCTTCACCGGCACCATCTACGAGCTGCTGTCGGCACCGGTGTCGTTCGTCGAGATCGTCGTCGCCTACGTCGGCGCGGCGGCTACGAAGTCGATCATCCTCGGCCTCATCATCCTGGCCACCGCGGCGCTGTTCGTACCGCTGCGCATCGAGCACCCGCTGTGGATGCTGGGATTCCTGCTGCTGACGGCGGTGACCTTCAGCCTGATCGGGTTCATCATCGGCATCTGGGCCGACGGCTTCGAGAAGCTGCAGGCGGTGCCGATGCTGATCGTCACGCCGCTGACCTTCCTCGGCGGCAGCTTTTACTCGATCGACATGCTGCCGCCGGCCTGGCAAACGGTGGCGCTGTTCAACCCGGTGGTCTACCTGATCAGCGGGTTTCGCTGGAGCTTTTACGGCACCGCCGACGTCGGCGTGGGCATCAGCCTGGCGGTGATCGCGCTGTTCCTGGTGGTCTCACTGACGGTCATCTCGCGTATCTTCCAGACCGGCTACCGCATCCGCAATTGAGCTTGCGTACAACCGAAGCGTAGGCTATAGAGTCTGCGCCGTCCTTCGGTGCCGCCGGCACCCGGCCGGTTGAAGGGGTTCGCCGTGCGCAGACCAGGCCTTGGCAAGACGGCAGTCGGGATCGGAGCGATGTTCGTGGTGCTGCTCGGGCTGCAGCCCGCCCCGGCTTCAGCCGCCACGCCGGTGCCGTTCAGCGCTGCCGGCGACTACTCCGAGGAAGCTTTGCTGCGCGGCGTCGAGGCGACCCAGGCGCAATGCGATGCCGTGTCCGGAACGGTCTGGGCCGATGCGGGCGTGCACGGGCAGGCCTGCATCAAGTACTGGTCAGCCGGATTCCCGACGGCGGCCAACGGGCGGGCCATCGTGTTCTTCCACGGCGACCTGCTGGTCGGCATCGGCAAGACCGCGCGGAGCTACCTGACCAACAGCCCACAGAAGACGCAGCGGGATGTCGAGCTGACGGCCCGCAAGCTCGAGGCTCCCTATGTCTTCGTCGGACGACCCGGAACCCATGGCTCGTCGGGCAAGCACACCCAGCGCCGCCGTGCGGCCGAGTCGGCGCTGCTTTCGGCGGCCCTGGACCAGATCCAGCAACGGCTGAAGATCCGCGAACTGGTACTTGTCGGGCAGAGTGGCGGCGGCCACGTGACCGCCGCCCTCTTGACGCGCCGCAACGACGTCGTCTGCGCGGTGCCCACCTCCTCGCCTTCTTCGCCGCGCCAACGCTGGACTCTGAAGGGGCTGAAGAGGGACACCACCGGCTTCGACGATTCCTACGAACCCACGGAACATCTGGAGAAGGCTCGATTGCATCCCGGCTTGCGGGTCTTCGTACTCGGCGACCCCACTGACCGGAAGGTGCCCTGGGCCTCGCAGACCGTGCTGGCCAACAAGCTCGCGGCCATCGGTGTCCCGGTCGAGGTGTTGCAGGGCCAGGGCGCCGGGCCTGAAGCCCACGGCTTGCCGAACTCGGGTCGCGAGGTCGCCAGCTGGTGCTTCCAGGAACTCGGGACCGCGGAGATCGTGCGCCGCGCCAGACAGGGCCTGAAGGGGTAGCAGGCGCACCCGCCACCCTGAGTTCGGGTTGACGCCGCCGAAGCCGCGGCCGAAGAAGCCAAGACCGACCCCACCTAGGCCCAGACCAAGACGGCGCGCATGCGCCATGGGGTGCAGTGGGTGCTGCCGCGGGCCGCGGCATGCACTTGCCGCATCGCCTTCGGTCCACCTGCTGGCCAGAAGGTGCTTACGGTGCAGGGCGTCAAACCCAGGTGTGCGATCTCCAAGCAGCACCTGTGCGCCGAGATGGGTGGTTTCAGTCTGCATGCCTCTACGCGCTGCGGCGCCTACGACCGCCAGGCGCTCGGGCAGCTGTGCCGCTACATCACCGGACCGGCATTGGCCATTGAGCGCGTGCAGACTCATGCTGCGGAGCAGGTGGTGCCATCCGCCTGCGCCTCATGCTTGATGCGCAGCACTCCATCTTCCGAGAGGTCGATAGCGACGCCGAGCGCGATCACTTCACTGGCCGACAGTCCGAACATCCGCTTGAAACAACTGCTGAGGTGCGCGGAGCTCGCAAACCCGGCTTCCAGTGCCGCGGCGGTCAGGCTCTTGCCCTCTGCGATCGCACGCATCACCAGAGCCATGCGTCTCCACAGACGGTAACGCCGAAAGGGCAGGCCCACCTCCGCATCGAATCGTGCCCTGAACCGTGACGATGAGAGGCATGCCAGCTCGGCGGCTGCCTGTATTCGCCCGAACGCTTCCGGCCGCCTCTCGACCTCCAGGACCACCCTTGCGATCCGCGCATCGCCGGGCACCTTGGGCTGCAGACCGAACCCCGCGAAGGCGTCCTGGATGCCGATGCGCTGACCCGTCTCCAGCAAATGAATGCGGCCGGCTTCGAGCTGCGACTGGGTGAGCGGCTGGCGGCGATCCGTCAGCGGGTCCAGGTACAGGAAGGCCATGGGGCCGCTGCTCTTGAGATGGTGGAGCGTCTCCGATGCAATCAGGGCGCATGCGCTGGTCCGCCACTCCGACCAGCCCGCCGGTTTCGTCCAGACCCTCAGCTGGATAGGCTCCGAGAGCGCTACGGCGATCGTCGCGGCGAGGTTCAAGTGCGGCGCCAGTTGGAGCCCAGGTCCGATGTACATGGCCCGTGCAGGCGCCACGCAAATCCGGGGCGACACAGGCGATTCTTGAAAGCGCCGGCCATCGACGGCGGCCAACATGCCTGTCTCGGATTCGCTGTGTTCGACCTTCATGCAAGACCTGTCTGTCTACCTCGCGATCGCCGGTTTGCTCGCGATGGGCATCGGCGTGCCGCTCTTGCCGCGCTTGCTGACGTCCCAGTCCGACACACCAGAACTCAGCGCCGCTGGACGCACCGAAGTCGGCGCAGTCTACGGTGGCTTGGGCGTGATGATTGGCGCCTTGGGTTGGGCCGGGCAAGCCCGAGGTCTGCGTGGCCCGCAGGCGACCTCACGCGGCGGCCCTCAGATCAGGTCCCTCCGCCTTCACTTCGAACCATGGAGCTCGATTCAATGCAGTACGTTTCCGTCATCGCGCTGCTCGTCTGCGCCATCATCCATCTGCTTCCAGTGCCCGGTGTGACCGGCACTGCCGCGCTTGGCAAGCTGTATGGCATCGAGGTGGTGGACACAAACACCGCCATCCTTCTGCAGCACCGTGCGCTGCTGTTTGGCATGCTCGCGGTCCTGATGCTGCTGGCCATTGCATTGCCGAAGCCAAGGGTGACGGTGCTGGCGGCTGGGCTGTTCAGTGCCACCAGTTTTGTCGTCGTAGCATTTTGGGTAGGCGGTTACAACGCGGCCATCGCGCGCGTTGTCATGGCGGATGTTGTGGTGGCAGTTCTTCTGGCCGCCGCGCTCTGCACAGAGTTGTGGCTGGTACGGCGAGGATCCTGATTCCTTTGAATGTTCCTTCCAGCATCCATCCGCCCGCGGAGCCAGACCGCGGCTGCCTCCTGTGCTGTCTCGTCGCTCACATGTCCGCTGGGTGGTCGTTCCCCTGGTGAATGGACAGAGCGGCAAGTCGGTGGGTCATCACAGGCCTGCGTGAATGGATCACTGCTTGCCGCTGCGCGACACGATGGCCCACAGCAGTGCTGCACTCAAGGCGAAGAGCAGGGTCGGAATCCAGCCCCGTTGCGCAGCCACCACCGGCGCCGGCGCGACGAAGCTGACCACGGCGATGCGCGAAAACGCCGCCGCCGCCAGGGCCGCATTGAGTGCGCCACCCATGAAGCCTTCGCGGCCCACCTGACCGAAGAACAAGGCGGCCGAGAACCCGCTCATCAGGCTGACGCCCCACGCCGCGCCGGCCAGGCCTTGCAGGGGCAGCAGCGCCCCCAGTGAGATGGCGTTCCACGCACCCGCACTGCACGCGGCGGCCACCAGCACGCCGCCGGCCATCACAGGCAAGGCGCCGAAACGCTTGACGGCCAGGCTGGCCGGCATCAGCGCCAGATTGAAGCCCACCCAGAACACCGGCAACAGCAGCGGCAGCATCGATGCGGGCGCATGGCGCAGGTACAGCGGCGCGGCCATCAGATTGGCATGCACCTGGGCGGCAGCCGCTGCCAGCAGGGCGGCCAGCAGGAAGCCTGGGATCGGCCCCACACCAGTGCGCCGGGTGTGCGAAGTCGACGACGTCGCCGCGGTCGCCACCCCGACCGCCGGGGCGGCGGCCCGGCGCTGAGACAACGCGCGCTCGGCCCACACCATGCCCGCCGTGATGGCGGCCAGCGACAAGCCGGCCAGAGCAAACGGCAGCCGCGGATCCAGCCCCTTCAGCATCAAGCCCAGGTAGGGGCCGATGGCGGACGCGATGCCCGTGCCCAGCAACACCAGGCTCAGCAGCCAGGGGATGGCGGGCTTTGCCACATAACGGCCCAGCAGGGTCAACGGTGGCGCCCGCAAGGCCGCGCTGCTGGCCGCCCAGAGCGCGGTGATCGCCACGAACAGGCCCGGTGATGCGCGCGGCGCCACCCAGGGCAGCACCAGGAACGCCGCGGTGGACAGCAGGGTGACACCCAGCACCCACCAGCCGATGCGGCCCAGCACGCCCGCCGCGCGGTCCGACCAAACGCCCACCGCCAGGTCGCAGGCCACGAAGATCAGCTGGTCCATCAGCAGCAGCCAGGGCACGGCCGACTTGGGCAGCCCGGCCTGCTCCGCCAGCGCCGGCAGATAGATCACGTAGACGATCCAGCCGACCGCGAACAGGAACTGCACGGCGGCCAGGTACAGGCCAACGGCGGTAGGGGCCTTGGCGGATGGGTTCAACTTGTTGTTCTCCGCAGCGTGGGGTGGTGATGGGCCCGCCGGATTCTCAGGCCTTCCCGCACTGCCGCCTTCGTGCCAGCCAGTTTGGGTGCATCGATGGGCACATCCCTAGGTTCAACACAACGTGGTGATTCGGCTTGTGAAAGGGCAGCTGGATTCATATGCTGCACCTTTGGCTCAGCTGGCCGACAGGGAGATCCGTCATGACTCTGCAACTGCCTGTGGTTCCTGTGGGACGGATCTTCAGGCCCGAGAAGAAGGTCGAGGGCGGCTTCACGATCTTCACGGTCGACGTCACGAACAAGTTCGACGTTCATTTCCCCGGGCGCATCGTGAGCACCGTCAGGGCCACCTTCGACCAGACCAAGACCAAGAACCTGCCCCACGGCGGGTCGACCGTGATCCGCGAAACCATCGACATTCCATGCACGCTCAAGGTCTTCACGCCCAACGGGGTCGAGTTCAAGAAGAAGGACATCTCGCTGCTCGACCTTCGCAAGTTCAGAACGCCGCGCGGGCGGCCGAACGGGCAGTGGTCCTGCAAGCTCGTCGGCCAGACCGCACCCATCCCGGTGGATCCGGTTTCACCGGTACATGACTCCGACGGGTTCTTGTCCCTCAAGATCGTCGAGAACGTGAGTGATGACAGTGCAGCGCCGCTCGTCGACAACCAGCCGATCCCCAAGGCCGGGGCGCGCTTTACGTTCGACCTCTACCGCGTGGGCCTTTTCACGACCGAGATATTCACGGTGCTGCCCTGGAAAGGAACCACACGCCTGATCGACCCGAGTGGGCAGGTCGTCGCCACGACCAGTGGCAAGCGGCTGACTTTCGATGTCGGGCTCCAGCACCTGCGCAAACCCCGCGATGCGGGCAAACTGGCGACCGCAATCCCCAAGTGGACGCTGGAGGTGACGCCGCGGGCGACAGCCCTGGTCACCCAGGCGCGGATATCGGCCACGGTCGTCGCTTCGATGGTTATCCGCACCGCGGCCATCACCGATCGGGTCGGCAAGTTGATCGGGCCACGTGGCAGTTTTGTCAAGGTCTTCGGCGAGAACCGCGAAGGCCAGGCGATCGCGCGCTTCGTGATCACCGACCCGGTGGCGGCCGAAACCATCAACATGCACGGCCTCGGGAAACGATTCATCCTCGACCCAGAGCCCGGTGGCGACATCGTCCCAGGTAAGGCTTACACCATCAGGCGCGCAGCTGAAGAGAAGACATTCAAGGTCAAGACGGTGAGCCTGACCTTGGGCTTCAACGTCAGCCGCATCAAGTTGGGCGCCATTGAATTCGGCGTGGGGCCTGGCGACAAGCTGGGTGCTTCGGTGCCTGCGGTGCGCCTGTCGATCGCGGTGTCCGGTGAAGCCGTGGTCACGTTCAAGGGCGTCAAGGTGGCAACCGCCAAGGTGCGAGGCGGTCGCATCGACGTCGAGATCGGCATCCGGTTCGAACCCGACGGCACCGCGAAGATCGTCAAGTCTTTCCCAGTCAAGCTGGTCGATATCGACATCTCGATCCGGGCGGCGGCGCTGGGCACCTTGTTGGCAGGCATCCCTCTGGCCATCCTCGAAACGGCCATCGAACTGAAGGAGCGCGATGTCAATGCCGGCCTGGTTGAGGTGGTAGACGCGCTGTTTTCAGAACCGACGCTGGTGCCGCTGACGCTGTTGATGATCAATGGCGGGCACTTCAGGTACCTGCCGCCGCGCATGGCCGGTGACGCGATCTTTCTGGACTACGTGGCCCCGGTGGAGCCGGAGCCTCGGCCCGACCCACGGTATATCGGCGCGATCGGGCGCAAGGTGGAGCAGCCACGGCCCGGTGCCGTCAACTTCACGCCCGCCGCGATGGCAGACACCTGGACGGCCGGCAAGCTCGGCAAGATCGAGCATGTGGTCGTCGTCATGATGGAGAACCGGTCCTACGACCATGTGCTGGGCTACCGGGCGCGCCCCCCCATTTCCGATGGCGCTGCAGGCCTAACGGAAGCGGTGGTCAACGCCGTTCAATCGGCTTCCACCGGAACACTGACAGACGAAGCCACCTTTCCTGGCGGAGACAAGGTCAAGGACGGCCCGAGCAGCCAGCCGCCATTTCGGGTTCGCAACCTCAAGGACGCCGGCTTTGCATCAAACAGCAGCGGATTGAAGACACTGTTCCCGAAAAGTGTGGGGCATCGTTTCACCGACGTTACCGAGCAGCTTCGGTTCAAGGCAAGAGGCCCAAGCGGAGCGAGCGACATCAACAGCCCGCGCGGCTTTCGGGACAACTTCAAGCCGCACCTGGGGGCCAACGCCGAAGGCGTGGTCGCCGACGATGTGCTCGGCTTTTACGATGCAGCGAGTCTGCCGTTTTTCGCTTACCTGGCCGAGAACTATGCCTACTGCGACCAGTACTTTTCGTCGCATCCCGGGCCGACCTTGCCGAATCGCTTCTATTCCCTCGTGGGGGACCTGGACCGTGATCGAACTGCGGTACCGGTCCTGGAAAACAGCAATGCGCCCGATCTGTTCAAGCTATCCCGTGCGCACACCATCTACGACTTCCTGACGCGGTTTGGGCACGACTTCCGGGTCTACGAATCCTTCCCTTCACTGACGATGCTGCGCCTGTTTGCGCGTTACGCCACCGACACGGACAAGATCGTCTCGCTGGGCGACAACTTCGAAAGACTGCGCGCCGATGTGAAGAAGGGCGACCTGCCTGCGCTGGTGGCCATCGAGCCGCGCATGCACAGCGCGCCAGAGAACGACGACCACACGCCGGACGCCGACATGTTGCTGGGCCAGCGTTTCATCAAGGGGGTTTACGACGCGCTGCGCGCCAACCCGGCGGTCTGGGCCAAGACCTTGCTCGTGGTCACCTATGACGAACATGGCGGCTTTTACGACCATGTCGTTCCGCATGCTGCGGATGTGCGCGGCGTGGATCGCGACCCGTCGGTGTTGATCACAGACCCGGTGGACGTGGGTATTCCGGGCGCTGGCGGAGACAAGACAAAGCCCGCCGCGTCTCCTGCGGAAATCATTCCCTATGGGGTGCGTGTGCCGACCTTCCTGGTCTCGCCCTGGGTTGCCAGGGGCAAGGTCGTGTCGGAGGTGTTTGACCACTGTTCCATCCTGAAGACGGTGCTGGCGCGTTTCGCGGGCGATGCCAGGCCGTTCATGAGCGACCGCGTCGAGGCGTCACGCTCGTTCAATGAGGTGCTGACGGAAGCTGCGCCGCGCATGAATGTTCCGGACTTTGTTTTCCCCATGCCCGCGCCCGTTCCGGACCCTGCCAAGAAGCGCATCGCACCGAGCCGCACCACCCGGATCGTCACGCCGCCGATCACGCGCCGCCAGTTGGACGAAGGCCGTGTTGACTACCACAGCCTGACCGGCTGGTGGGCGAGGCAGTTGGGCCGCTGAACGTCGGGGACGCGGGAGCGCTTGTGGCGCGCCAGGTCGCGGCAGGTGCGCGCCGTCAGCGGCGGCCCGCAGCAGGGCATGTGCGGCGTCGGGCGGTTTGTCTGCGACGCTCACCTAGAAGGCTGTCGGGCTTTGGGCTTGGCCCCGTGCCAGGCTCACACCAGCCAGGCCTGCCGATGCTCCCGCGCATAGGCCTCGAAGCGCCGCGGTGCCTGGCCGGTGATGCGCTGGACGTTGTCGGTGCTGCGCTCGGCGTAGCCGGCCTTGAAATAGCCCAGGATGAGCAGCAGGAACTCGGCGTAGTCGGCCGGCAGCCCCGCGCCCAGCAAGGCCTGGCGCATGCTGTCCGGCGTGATGTCCTGGTAGCGGATGCGGCGGCCGGTTTCGCGGCTGAGGATGGCGGCCACCTGATCGTGGTTCAGCGCCTCGGCGCCGGTCAGGTCGAAGTCGCGCTTGTCCAGTTCGTGGCTGACCAGCAGCCTGGCGGTCACGGCGGCGATGTCGCGCGTGTCGATGAAGCTGCCCTTGGCCTGGCCCACCGGCAGCAGGATCGCGTCTTGCGTCCGGATGCCGTGCAGCCAGAAGGTGTGGAAGTTCTGCATGAACCAGTTCGGCCGGATGATGTTCCAGGCCAGACCCGAAGCCTGCAAGTGGCGTTCCGCCTGGCGCAGCGGGGCGTTGTCGTCGGCGTTGGCGCCCATGGCGCTCATCAGCACCACCTTGCCCACCCGGGCGGCCACGGCGGCGTCGATCAGTGGCTTGAGCACTTCGTCCTGCCGGGCATGCCCGGGGGGCGCAAGCAGAAACGCCCCATCGGCGCCGGCAAAGGCCGCCGCCAGGCCCTCGCCGGTGGCGACGTTGAGCCGTACCTGGTCGGGCGCGGTGGGGGCGCGGCTGGTGGCCCGGCGCAGGGTGTGGCCGGCTTCGGCCAGCAGGCGGGCCAGCTCGCTGCCGACCTGGCCGCCGGCACCGATGACAAGTTGGGTGGACATGCAGGACTCCTGGAAGTGATTGAGTTGAGGCGTTCATGATGCTGGCTATGCTCAGTACCTGGAATGGCCTGCAGTTGTGGGCGCCGGCTTGAATTTGTCATCTTTCCGCCGGTCTGAACGTGCGTGTTCTTCCTGATCCGTCTTCTTCGGATCACCGTCTCTGACGGTCTTCTT
>WBZP01003033.1_pt2 | contig 12333 bp, 12 predicted proteins | sample 5204301 | NCBI WGS metagenome assembly WBZP01 (sample SAMN12412401, study PRJNA552823) | activated sludge metagenome | isolation source: activated sludge from nitrification reactor of wastewater treatment plant... | place: USA: Pennsylvania | collected 2017
TGGATCTGAAACAGCAGGAAGGCGCTCAGAAAAATGGTCGGGGCATAAATGAGCATGGGGTGCCGCCTGTGGCAATTGCGGGAAAGATGCGGATAACCAAGGGTAGCGCATCCAGTCCGATGAGTAATGTCGGAGACCGCCGTGCCTCGCCACCTCTCAGCGTTCTCCAGGGTCTCATCGGATGGGCGGCGATTGCCAAGGAAGCGGGCCTACGGCGGTGAAAGACCGATCGATAAGGAATGCTGATCTATGAGGGTTTCTTGCAGAATAATCTTGATTAGAAGAATGATATACACCCATTCCTGAGCGGCGTTTCCGAGTCGGCGGATGGTGGGCCAGGATTGGGAACCTGAAGCCGCATTCGGTTCGAAGGAGTATGAGGTTGACAGCGAGAGATAGGAGAGCCGTCATGACAGGCCCCTCTTCTTCCAGCGCTCCGGGCCTGGGCGCTTTTACCCGGTTTTTTGTTCTCTTAATGAGAACAATAACTATATATCTTGTTTAATTGTTCTCATATAAAGAACAAAAAATGGCCATTTTCCGTCGATGCCCGGAATCGTCGCGCCTTCAGGCCCATTCCTATCGAGCCTGTTTCTCTTTGACTGGGTTCGGGACCAGCGCCCGAAACCGCCCGACCACTCCCAGCCGAGGTACTTGATGTCCACGAACCGCGCCAAACCGCTTCTCTTTGCCCTGGTACTGCTCCTCGGGCTGCTGCTCCTTTCCGGTCTCAAGCCCTACGACCGGGCAACCTGGGTGATGGAGGTCGGCCCCATATTCATCGCCCTCCCCGTCCTGCTGGCGACCTACCAGCGTTTTCCTCTCACCAACCTGCTGTATGGCTTTATCTTTCTCCACGCCCTGGTGCTCATGCTCGGCGGCGCCTACACCTATGCCCGGGTGCCCCTTGGCTTCCAAATCGCCGACTTGTTCGGTCTGACGCGGAACCCCTACGACAAGATCGGCCATTTCTTCCAGGGTTTGGTCCCGGCACTCGTCGCCCGGGAGATCCTCATCCGCGGGGCTTATGTGCGGGGCCGACGGATGCTGGCCTTCATCGTCCTCTGCATCGTGCTGGCGATCAGTGCCTTCTATGAGTTCATCGAGTGGGGGGCGGCCTTGGCCCTTGGCCAGGGGGCCGACGAGTTTCTCGGCACCCAGGGCGATCCCTGGGATACCCAATCCGATATGTTCACCGCGCTGATCGGCGCCATCGCCGCACTCTTGTTGTTCGCGGGTTGGCATGATCGTCAGATAGGACACTTGACGGGCCAAGGGGGCGACCCCTGCCGCTGAAAGGATCTCAGGGGCGGCCTGAGGCCGGAGGTGTCCTTCGCCGCTCGATCCTCACGACACTCCTGGCTGTCCCTTGACGGCTCGCCCGACAATTTTGCCTAAACCCGATCGAGCAAGGCGGGACTAGACTCGACCGCGAAACGACTCCAGCAGGATCAAGCCCATCCCCAGGGTGATGGCGGAATCGGCCAAATTGAAGGCCGGCCAGTGCAGACTCGCATCCCAGTAGACATCGATGAAATCGACCACATGGCCATAGAACAGGCGATCCATCAGGTTGCCGACGGCGCCGCCGATCACCAGGGCAAAACCCGCCGCCAACAGCTTGTGTTCCCGAGGGAGACGCCGTAGCCAGCTCACCATCACCAGGCTGATCACCACCGCCAGACCACTGAACAGCCAGCGCTGCCAACCCCCGGCGTCGCTGAGAAAGCTGAAGGCGGCGCCCTGGTTGTAGGCCAGACGGAAATCCAGGTGCGGCAGGATGTTGAGCGGACGGGGACCGACGAGGGCCACCTCCGCCCAGAGCTTGGTGACCTGATCCAGCACCACCACCAGCGCCGAAAGCCAGAGCCAGGACAGCATCTTGATCCCCCTCGCTCAGGCGAAGCGCCGAAGTTCGCCGGCGCCGACCACATTCTCGGCACAACGTCCGCAGAGTTCCGGGTGTTCGGCATGACGGCCGACATCGGCGCGCTGATGCCAACAGCGGACGCACTTGGGCTCGGGCGAGGGCCTGGCCTGGATCCAGAGTCCAGCGAGATCCGTCGCCTGGGCCGTGTCGGGCCGGCTCCCGGCAGGATAGAGGTCCGCCTTGGAGGTAATCAGCACAAAGCGCAGTTCGTCTTCCAGTTGCCCCAGTTCCCGGGAGAGAGCGTCATCGACATAGAGATCCACCTCCGCCGCCAGGGAGGAGCCGATCGACCCCGCCACCCGGAGTCGTTCAAGTTCCTTGCCCACCAGTTCCCGCACCTTCAGCACCTGATCCCAGAAGCCGCGGCTGAAGGGTCCCTGCTCCGCTTCCAGAGGAGACAACCCCTGATACCACTGATCGAGGAAAACGCTGTCCACCCGCTCGCCGGGGATGCAGCGCCAGATCTCGTCGGCGGTAAAGCTGAGGATGGGGGCCAACCAACGCGCCAGGGCCTCAACGATATGGTAGAGGGCGGTCTGCGCCGAGCGTCGTCCCAGGCTGTCGGTCGGCATGGTGTACTGACGGTCCTTGATGACATCGAGATAGAAACCGCCCATGTCCACCACACAGAAGTTGTGCACCTTCTGGTAGATGAGGTGGAACTGATAGTCGCGATAGGCGCGGATCACCTCCTCCTGCAACTGGGCGGCGCGATCCAGCGCCCAGCGATCGAGCGCCAGCATCTCCCCCAGCGGCACCAGATGCCGGGCCGGATCGAAGCCGTTGAGATTGGCGAGCAGGAAGCGCGCCGTATTGCGCAGGCGCCGATAGGCGTCCGCCATGCGGTTGAGGATCTGCTCGGAGACGCCCATCTCGCCCCGGTAGTCGGTGGCCGCCACCCAGAGACGGATGATGTCGGCACCGAGGGTCTTGATCACCTGCTGGGGGGCGACGACATTGCCCAGGGACTTGGACATCTTGCGTCCCTTCTCGTCCACCGTGAAGCCATGGGTCAACACCTGGCGATAGGGGGCAACGCCGCGCATGGCGGTGGAAGCGACCAGGGAAGACTGGAACCAGCCACGGTGCTGATCCGAGCCTTCGAGATAGAGATCGGCGGGAAATCCCAACTCCGGTCGCCGCTCCAGCACACAGGCATGGGTGACCCCGGAATCGAACCAGACATCCAGGGTGTCGGTCACCTTCTCATACTGATCGGCCTCGGCGCCGAGCAGGGTTTGCGGCTCCAGGGCGAACCAGGCCTCGATACCATCCTGCTCCACCCGTTGGGCTACCGCCTCGATCAATCCCTGGGTGTCTGGGTGCAGTTCCCCCGTCTCTTTGTGAAGGAACAGGGTGATGGGCACCCCCCAGGTGCGTTGGCGCGAGATACACCAATCGGGCCGATGCTGCACCATGCCGAGGATGCGGGCCTGACCCCAGTCCGGCACCCAGGACACCCCTTCGATCTCCCGCAGGGCGGCGTCCCGCAATCCACGCTCATCCATGCTGATGAACCACTGGGGCGTGGCGCGGAAAATGACTGGGGTCTTGTGGCGCCAGCAATGGGGATAGCTGTGGCGGATGCGCTCCTCGTGCACCAGCCGTCCCTCGGCCTTGAGCACCTCGATGACGTGTTCGTTGGCATTCAGTACATGCTCGCCGGCGAACAAGGGTGTGGACGGCAGGAAGCGACCGTCGCCGCCGACCGGATTGTCGACGGACAGTCTGTATCTCGCCCCCACCACATAGTCCTCCAGACCATGCCCGGGCGCGGTGTGCACGGCGCCGGTACCGGCTTCCTGGGTGACGTGATCGCCGAGGATGACGGGCACCTCCCGGGGATAGAAGGGATGGGCGAGGCGCAGACCTTCGAGGGACTGGCCCTGGGCATAGGCCACCACCCGGTAGCGCTGGAGGCCGTAGCGCAGCATTACATCCTTCAGCATGGCCTCGGCGACCAGGAACCGCTCCACTCCTTGGGGGCCGTCTTCACAGGCGACCAGGGCGTATTCGAACTGGGGATTGAGGGCCACCGCCTGATTCGCCGGCAGGGTCCAGGGGGTGGTGGTCCAGATCACCACCGAGATCGGCCCCTGTCCCGAGGTCCCAGGTCCATGCTGACAGCGGGCCAGCAGATCGGCCTCGTCCACTACCGGGAAACGCACATCGATGGCGATGGCGTTGCGGTCTTCGTACTCCACCTCCGCTTCGGCGAGGGCCGAGCCACAATCGGTGCACCAATGCACCGGCTTGTAGCCACGGATCACATGGCCGTTGGCGACGATGCGCCCCAGGGCGCGGATGATGTCCGCCTCGCAGGCCGGGGCCATGGTCAGATAAGGTTGTTCCCAATCCCCCAGCACACCGAGACGACGAAAATCCGCCCGCTGTTTGTCCACCTGTTCCTTGGCGTAGGCCCGACAGGCGCGGCGAAAGCCCGCCGCATCCACCTTGTGTCCGACGCGACCGAGTTTCTTCTCCACCTGGAGTTCGATGGGCAGACCGTGACAATCCCACCCCGGGACATAGGGGGCATCGAAGCCGTCCAGCCCTTTGCTCTTGACGATGATGTCCTTGAGGATCTTGTTGACCGCGTGACCGATATGGATCTCGCCATTGGCATAGGGCGGACCATCGTGCAGCACGAACTTGGGACGACCCTGGGCGATCTCCCGCTGCCGTCGGTACAGGTCGAGCTGGGCCCAATGGGCCAACATTTCCGGCTCCCGTTGGGGAAGATTGGCCTTCATGGCAAAGCCGGTCTCGGGTAGGTTCAGGGTGTTTTTATAGTCTGTCACTGCCGAATCGCTCTCATAGATAAAAAATGACTATTCTTGCGTCCCGCTTTCTTCCGCCAAGCCAAGACAGCGGCGGGCGGCCAGGACATCCGTTTGAATCTGCCGCCGCAACTCGTCGAGGGAGGCGAAACGCCGTTCGTCTCGCAGTTTATGCAGAAATTCCACCCGCAGGTGGGCGCCGTAGATCTCCCGCTCCAACCCGAAGAGATGGACCTCCAGCAGAAAGCGCCGCTCCCCCAGGATGGTCGGGCGACTGCCCAGGTTCGCCACCCCGGGATAGGGCTGGTGTTCGAGCCCCTGGACGCGCACCGCGAACACCCCATGCAAGGGACTCGCCCGTCGATGGAGATTCAGATTGGCGGTGGGGAAACCGAGCCCCCTCCCCCGCTTATCCCCATGGGCGACCCGGCCGCAGATGGCATAGGGACGTCCCAGACACTGGGCGGCGGTCTCCAGATCGCCCTGCTGCAAAGCCTCCCGGATCCAGGTGCTGCTGACCCGCTCCTCGCCCAGACGAAAGGTGTCGATGCTCGCCACTTCGTAGCCATGGCGCCGCCCTTCGGCCCGCAGCAGGCCGAAATCGCCGCCGCGACCCTGGCCGAAACGGAAATCGTCGCCGACCAGGAGAAACCGCACCTCCAGACCCTGGACCAGGCACCGGGAGATGAAGTCGCTGGCCGGCATCTCGGCGAGCCTGGGTCCGAATTCGAGGATCAGCACCCGATCGATACCGGCCTGGGCCAGGCCGGACAACTTCTCGCGCAGGCGGGTCAGGCGGGCGGGCGCGGCAGTGGGAGAGAAATACTCCAGGGGTTGCGGCTCGAAAATGATGACCACCGACGGCAACCCCAGCGCCTTCGCCCGTTCCCGCAGGGTGCGAAACACCGCCTGATGGCCGAGATGAACGCCGTCGAAATTGCCGATACTGGCTACGCAACCCTGATGCCGGGGCCGCAGGTTATGTAGCCCCCGGATGATCTCCATAGTGCTGTAAATTGATCCACGCGCCGGAAAAAGATGGCATTTTATACGAAACCGCGCCGACGGCGGGCCGCGGCCTGGGTTTCCTTACCAGTCATCGGTTGGCTACCACCCTTGATCAATGAGGATTTCAGGCTTCGGCTGGGCTGCGTGAAGCCACCACAGCCATCGCTGAACCATGAAGCTGGGGGCGAAAGGCCGATCAGGTCGACCGCCGGAGACAGGGGATCGCTCATAGCGGCTCCCTGTACTTCCAAGGTTTCCGGGCCTGGGCCGTTGGGGCCGATTTATCGTTCTCATATTGAGAACATTAGAGATTATTATTGGCATATTGTTCTCTATAGAAGAACATAAATTGGCCATTTTCGGTCAATGCCCGGAACCACCGGGCGCGAATAGGCTATCGTCCATGGCGCTGGATTCCGGCTTCCCGGACGGAATGACGGCAGAGCCATTTCGAGCCGAGGTAGCTCGCGAATCAAAAACAAAACCGGCCCGATTCGACCGGGCCGGCGGCGCAACATGGATCGCCGTTAAATGTCCACGGCTCAGTGTTTACCGCGGCTCGCTAAGGCTTCGATACGCTCTTCGATCGGCGGGTGACTGGAGAAGAGCGCCATCCAACCGGCCCGACCGTTGATACCGGCGGTGGCTACATTCTGGGGCAGCTCCCCGGCTTCCAGGCCGCCCAGGCGACGCAGCGCCGAGATCATGGGCTTGGGTGAGCCGAGGAGTTTGGCGGCGCCGGCATCGGCACGGAATTCCCGCTGGCGGGAGAAATACATCACGATCAGGCTGGCGAGGACGCCGAAGACGATATCGGCGATGATCACCGTCACCGTATAGGCGATGCCCGGGCCCGACGCCTCTTCCTCCTCGTTCCCCTTGCGCAGGGCGGAGTCCACCACCCAGCCGACCACCCGGGCGAGGAAGATGACGAAGGTGTTGACCACACCCTGGATCAGGGTCAGGGTCACCATGTCGCCGTTGGCCACATGGGCGACCTCGTGGGCCAGCACCGCCTCCACCTCGTCCCGGGACATGGTCTCCAGGAGACCGGTGGAGACCGCCACCAGGGAGTTGTTGCGGCTCGCGCCGGTGGCGAAGGCGTTGGGTTCGCCGTCGTAGATCGCCACCTCGGGCATCTTCAGCCCGGCCTCCGCCGACAGCTTGCGTACCGTCTCCACCAGCCAGCGCTCGCTGGAGTTCCGGGGCTCCTCGATCACCTGGGCGCCGGTGGACCATTTGGCGATGGTCTTGGACATCCACAGCGAGATGAAGGCGCCGCCGAAGCCCATGATGGTGGCGAACACCAGCAGGCGCACCAGATCCAGTCCGGTGCCGGAGAGAAATTTATGGGCGCCGGTCAAGGTGGTAACGACACCCAGCACCACCAGGATAGCCAGATTGGTGCCGACCAAGAGAAGAATACGTTTCATGAGTGCCTCCAATTACATCGATCCAGCGTCGGCGTTCAGCTCCCCGCGCCAGGTGGGAGAAGGGTTGGGGGTGTTACCCCCGCACCCCGACCGCTCCCCTTCAGAGGGCGAGAGAGGTCTGAACGGTTACGGCATCCGTCTGGGGTAATGGACAAGCCGAAGCTGATTTCGAAGTCTGCCGCCAGTCTCGCTGTCGTTCCAGGCGACGGTTCAGGCTGCGCCCGGCGCGGTCGATGGCCCGATCGATGGCGAGATAGAGATCGACCTGGGTGTCCTCGACCACCACATCCGCGACCCGGGCCAGGATGATCCGAATCCGGCAACGCTTGTCCTTCCCGCCGCGTGGCCCGTTTTCATCCATGAGATGAAGGTTGACCCGTTGGACGGGCTGGTCGCTGATACTGAGCCTGAACCCCAGTCGCCGGATGATGTGCCGGCGGAGTGCCTCGGTCAGTTCGAAGCCTTTGGTCTGAATATCAATTTGCATGATCAATTTCCTCGTGGCTGCAATATGGGCTGGGAGTCTAAAACAGCCGAAAACATCCAACAATTCGATTATCATTGATCTTGAATTCGATATTTTCGATGATTCATCGCGATGAAGTCCCTCAACTACAAGCACCTGCGCTATTTCTGGATGGTGGCGAAATCCGGCAGCATCGCCCGCGCCGGGGAGCGGCTACACCTCACGCCCCAGTCGATCAGCGGCCAATTGCGCGAACTGGAGGAGGCGCTCGAAGTCGAGCTGTTCCGTCGCGCCGGACGTGGCCTGGAACTGACGGATGTCGGCCGTCGCGTCCTCAGCTACGCGGACGAGATCTTCGGCCTGGGCGATGAGTTGCTGGAAATGTTGCGGGATCGGACGCTCACCACCGCCCTGCCCTTTCGCGTCGGGATCGCGGACTCGGTGCCGAAATCCATCGCCTATCGACTGGTGGAACCGGCGTTACAAATGGAGGAACCTTTGCGGTTTATCTGTCGGGAAGGGCGTCTGGCCTCCCTGCTGGCGGATCTGGCGGTGCATCGGGTGGATATGGTGATCGCCGACCGCCCCATGCCGACCAATCTCAATGTGCGGGGGTACAACCATTTTCTCGGCGAGAGTAGCCTGACGGTGTTCGGCGTGCCGGATTTGATCGCTCGCCTGCCGGGGGATTTTCCGGCCAAGCTCGACCAGGCCCCCTTCCTGCTGCCAGGGGAAGACGTGGCGATCCGCCCCAAGTTGCTGCAATGGTTCGAGGCGCGGCAACTGCGCCCACGCATCCTCGGCGAATTCGACGATTCCGCCCTGCTCAAGGCCTTCGGCCAGGCCGGGGTGGGGCTGTTCGTGGCGCCAACCGCCATCGCTGGCTATGTCTGCACCCATTACGACGTCGAGGCCATAGGCCGCATCGACGAGGTGAGCGAACAGGTCTACGCCATCACCACCGAGCGCCGCCTGACCCACCCGGCCATCATCGCCATCAGCCGGGCGGCCCAGCAGGAGGTGTTCGGCGGCGCCACCTGAGACTTACCGGTCCTGGCCCCGGCCTGCCTGGTTGTATAATCCCGCTCTCGCCACTGGAATTACCCACCGTGAACCTCATCGCCTGTCACGACTGTGATCTGATCCAAGGGGTGACACCCCTCCCCTCCGGCGGCAAGGCCGTTTGTCGGCGTTGCGGGGCGATACTCTATCGCCACCATCCGGATTCGTTGAGTCGTACCCTGGCCTTCACCCTGGGGGCGGCGGTAAGTTTCGTCATCGCCAATGCCTTTCCCATCGTGGCCCTCGAAGTAGCGGGACAAAGAAACGCCACCACCCTGTTGGAGGCCGTCCTCCGACTGCGTGACCAGGAGATGCCTCTGGTGGCGCTGCTGGTGTTTCTTACCACCTTCCTGTTGCCGGCCCTGGGCCTGCTGACCACCCTGGGGATCCTGCTGCGCCTGCGGCTGGGACGAACCGCCAGCCATCTGGCGCCGCTGCTGCGCTTTGTGCAGCAGGTTCAACCCTGGGGGATGGTGGAGGTGTTCATGATCGGCGTTCTGGTCGCCCTGGTGAAACTCGCCCATCTGGCGAGCGTCATCCCCGGGATCGCCCTTTGGTCCTATGCCTCCCTGGTCCTGTTGCTGGCCGCCGCCTCGGCCTCCTTCGAGCCGCGTCCGATCTGGGAGGCGATGGAGATCCGCTCGCCGGCAACGACCACTCCGCCCGCGGGCACCAGGGGAGCCGGGTGAATCCCGCCCCGACCGCCGCCCGGCTGGGCCTGCTGGTGTGCCATAGCTGTTCCCTGGTGTGCCGGCCGCCATCCGCTTCGGAGCACAACCTCTGCCCCCGTTGCGGTACCCCCCTGCATAGGCGCAAGCCCGAGAGCATCAGCCGCACCTGGGCCTTTCTCATCAGCGCCTACATCCTCTATATCCCCGCCAACACCCTACCAGTGATGGAGAGCCAATCCCTGTTCAACAGCCAGAACGACACCATCCTCAGCGGCGTTGTCTTTCTTTGGCAGACCGGCTCCTGGCCCCTGGCCCTGGTGGTCTTCATCGCCAGCGTCACCGTCCCCCTGGCCAAACTCTTTGCCCTCACCTGGCTGGTGATCTCGGTGCAGCGGCGTTCCACCTCCCGTCCCCGGGAGCGCAGCCGCCTGTTCCGTCTGGTGGAGTTCGTCGGTCGCTGGTCCATGCTGGATATCTTCGTCATCGCCATCCTGGTGGGGCTGGTGCAGCTGCAACCCCTGATGGCGATCACCGCCGGTCCCGGTGCCCTAGCCTTCGGTGCCGTGGAGGTGCTGACCATGTTCGCGGCGATGAGTTTTGATCCCCGCCTGATCTGGGATCCGGTGGAAGACGAAAATGAATGATAGCGGGCCGATAGCGGATATCCCCACGGCGCTGCCGATCCCCCATCGGCGCTGGTCGCTGCCGCTGGTCTGGCTGATCCCCCTGGTCGCCGCCGCCATCGGCGGCTGGCTGGCGGTCAAGGCGATTCTGGAACATGGCCCCGAGATCAGCATCAGCTTTCAGACCGCCGAGGGCCTGGAGGCCGGCAAGACCAAGATCAAGTACAAGAACGTCGACATCGGCCAGGTGAAGGGCATCCGGCTGGCGGAAAATCATGACCGGGTGATCCTCAGCGCCGAGATGGTCAAAGGGGCGGAGGATTTTCTGCGGGAGGACACCAAGTTCTGGGTGGTGCGCCCCCATGTCACCCCGAGCAAAATCAGCGGCCTCAGCACCCTCATCTCCGGCTCCTATATCGGCATGGAGATCGGGACCTCGAACAAGAAAAGCCATGATTTCATGGGTCGCGAGATGCCGCCCATCGTTACCAGCGACGCCCCCGGGCGCTACTTCATCCTCCATGCCCAGGATCTGGGTTCCCTGGCCATAGGCACGCCCTTGTATTTCCGCCGCTTCGAGGTCGGTCAGGTGGTGGGTTACCAACTGGATGAAGACGGCAAAGGGGTCAGCATCAATATCTTCGTCGAGGCCCCCCACGACCGCTATGTCACCGAAGACACCAGGTTCTGGAACGCCAGCGGCATCAATCTCAACCTGGACGCCAACGGCCTGAACCTGAATACCGAATCCCTGGTCTCCATCCTGCTCGGCGGCATCGCCTTCGAGAATCCCCTCGAATCCTCCACCCTGCCGACGGCGGCGGAAAACACCGCCTTCGCCCTCTTTCCCAGCCGTCAACAGGCCATGCAGCGACCGGATACCCAGTCCGAGTCCTTCGTGCTGGTGTTTCGGGAATCGGTACGCGGGCTCTCCCCAGGGGCTCCGGTCGAGCTACGGGGGGTCAATGTCGGTGAGGTGGTCTCGATCGGCTTCGATTTCGATGAAGTCAGAAAGGAATACGCCATCCCGGTGGAGATCCGCGTCTATCCCGAACGGGTGCGATCCCGCTACCGCCAGCCCCAGCGTCGTCCCGCCCAAGCGGATACCAGGGTGGCGATCGACGAGATGGTGGCCCAGGGGTTGCGCGCCCAGCTGCGCACCGGCAGCCTCTTGACCGGCCAACTCTATATCGGGCTCGATTATTTCCCCAACGAGACCAAGGCAACGCTCGACTGGTCCAACAAGCCGGTGGGATTTCCCACTGTGCCCGGCGCCTTCCAGGAGTTGCAGGCCAGCCTCGCCTCCATCGCCGGCAAGCTCGACAACTTTCCCTTCGATACCCTGGGAAAGGATCTGCACCAATCCCTGACCAGTCTCGACGCCACCCTCAAGGAGGCGGGGAAACTCGCCCGACGTCTGGACGAGGAACTGGCTCCGGCGGCGAAGGCGGTCTTGGTGGAGACGCGCCAGGCCATGGCCAGGGCGAGCACGACCATGGGCAGCGCCGAACAGAGTCTCGCCCGGGCCGGACAGACCCTTGACCCCGGCTCGGCCCTGGTCGTGGAACTACGCGCCACCCTGAACGAGATCGGCCGCACCGCCCGGGCGATCCGGGAACTGGCGGATGTTCTCGAACGCCACCCGGAAGCCCTGATCAGAGGCCGCACTGGAGAATCGCCATGAGTCGTCCCGGGAACCTTCGCGCCGCCCTCGCCTGTTTCGCCCTGCTCGGCCCGATCGCCTGCGGCACCCCCCAGGCGTACCGCTTCTACACCCTGAGCGCCGAGGCTGGGAGCGAATCTCTCTCACCGAAGACCAGCGCCTATCGGCTGGTCGTGGGTCCGGTCAGCGTGCCGGAAGACATCGACCGTCCCCAACTCCTGATCCGCCGAGACCCCTACCAGGTCAGCCTCGATGAGGGTCACCGCTGGGCCGGCCCGTTGCGCAACGACATCCCCCGTGTGGTGGCGGAGAACCTCTCCAGCCTGCTCGGCACCCCGAAGGTGACGCTGACCCTGCCGGAACCCGGTGTCGAAGCCGACATCCGGATCAGCCTCGAGATCTTGCGCTTCGAGGGCACCCTCGGCGATGCGGCCCGCCTCGATGCCGTCTGGATCATCAAGCGACTGCACAACGGCCCCAGTCTCAGTGGTCGCACCCAGGTCCGGGAGACTGTGGACAACGCCGAGCATCGGGCCCTGGTCGCCGCCTACAGCCGGGCACTGGCCACCCTGAGTCGCGATATCGCCCGGGGGATTCAGGGTTTGTGATAGGAGTCTCGGCTCACCCGGTCCATCACCTCCCACTACCGATCGGCTTTTATCTGCCTGTTGCCAAGAGGGGTGGTGTTCTGGACTTG
>WBZP01005863.1_pt1 | contig 12333 bp, 8 predicted proteins | sample 5204301 | NCBI WGS metagenome assembly WBZP01 (sample SAMN12412401, study PRJNA552823) | activated sludge metagenome | isolation source: activated sludge from nitrification reactor of wastewater treatment plant... | place: USA: Pennsylvania | collected 2017
ATTTGCGCGGGCCGGTGCCGGCGAACGCGGACTGGATCCGCGCGGGCGCCTACGAGGTGAACGTGGGCGGGCGGCGATACCCGATCGCGGTGTCGCTACGGCCCCTCTACGACTCCGCCAACGCCCGCATCCGTTCCTGACCGGCGAGGATCACAGGCCCGCCGATCAGGGTCGCCAGTCATGCGCAACCGGTTCCGCGAGCTCGCCGGCGTCGACGTCCCGGCGATCGGCGCGCCAATGACCTTCGCGACCGCAGACCCGCTACGTTGGACCGCATGTGTACGCGCGTGGTGTTCCTCGGAGACAATGGGCGGGTTGTCACGGGCCGGTCGATGGACTGGAAGTACGAGATCGGCACGAACCTGTGGGTGATGCCCCGCGGCGTGGCGCGCACGGGGCTGGCCGGGCCGAATTCCGTTGCGTGGACTTCGAAGTATGGCAGTGTCATCGCGTCGGGCTACGACGTCTGCAGCGCCGACGGCCTCAACGAGGCGGGCCTGGCGGCAAACTTGTTGTGGCTGGCCGAATCCAGGTATCCGACGTCTGCGCCGGCCGGCCGGGGCCTGTCGCTGGCACTGTGGGTGCAGTACGTGCTCGATAACTTCGGCACGGTCGCCGAGGCGGTGGCGGCTCTGAGTGCCGAGCCGCTGGAGGTGCTCGGCGCCGCGGTGCCGGGTCTGGACGAGGACGCCACCGTGCACCTGTCGATCTCCGACCGGTCCGGCGACAGCGCGATCTTCGAGTACATCGACGGCACGCAGGTGATCCACCACAGCCGTGATTATCAGGTGATGACGAATTCGCCGGTGTTCGCCCAGCAGCTCGCGATCAACGAGTACTGGAAGCAGATCGGCGGACTTGTCATGCTGCCGGGCACCAACCGGGCGGCCGACCGCTTCGTCCGGGCTTCGTTCTACATCAACGCCATCCCCAAGACCGATGACCCGTTCCTCTCATCGGCGTCGGTGCTCTCGGTGGTGCGCAACGCCTCGGTGCCCTACGGCATCACCACCGAGGCCGAGCCGAACATCTCGTCGACCCGCTGGCGCACCGCGATCGATCACAAGGATCTGCGCTACGTCTTCGAATCGGCGTTGTCGCCCAACACATTCTGGGTCGACCTGAAGAACCTCGATTTCACCGCGTCGGCCAAGCTGGACCTCGGCGAGGGGCAGAAGACCGTACGTGCCGGGGAGGTCAGCGGTGGCTTCGAGGTGGCCGAACCGCTGTCGTTCCTGGCCGTGTCGGATCAGGCCACGTAGCCGTCGGCCACCGTCAGCGCGGCATCGAGGATCTGCAGCCCCTCGGCCACCTCGGCATCGCTGACGTTGCAGGGCGGGCACGCGTGGATCCGGTTGTAGTTCGAAAAGGGAAGCAGCCCACCGGATTTGCAGGCGGCCAGCGTAGCCGCCATCGCCGGGCTGGACCCGCCGTAGGGGGCCAGCGGTTCCCGGGTCTGCTGATTGGCCACCAGCTCGATCGCCCAGAACACGCCCAGCCCGCGGACCTGGCCGACCGACGGATGCTTGGCCGCCAGTGCCTGCAGTCCCGGCCCCAGCACGTCGCGACCGATGCGGGCGGCATTCTCGATCATCTTCTCGTCGGTCATCGCGTTGATGGTCGCCACCGCACAGGCCGTCGCCAGCGGGTGCCCGGAGTAGGTCAAGCCGCCCGGATACGGCCGGTCGGCGAAGGTGGCGTAGATCGCGTCGTTGATCGCCACGCCGCCCAGTGGGACGTAGCCCGAGGTGCTGCCCTTGGCGAAGGTGATCAGATCGGGCACCACCGCGAAGTGCTCGATCGCGAACCAGCTGCCGGTCCGGCCGAATCCGGCCATCACTTCGTCGGCGATGTAGACGATCCCGTACCGGTCGCAGATCTCCCGAACGCCTTGCAGGTAGCCGGGCGGGGGCGCCATGATGCCAGCGGTTCCGGGCACCGACTCCAGGATGATCGCGGCGAACGCCTCGGGTCCCTCCATCGCGATGACGGCTTCGAGATGCTCGAGGGCACGCTGGCTCTCCTGCTCCTCGGTCTCGGCGTGGAACGGCGAGCGGTACAGGAACGGGCCGTGGAAGTGCACCACGCCGCTATCGCCGTAGTCGTTCGGCCAGCGCCGGGTGTCGCCGGTCAGGTTGATCGCCAGGTCGGTACCGCCGTGGTAGGAGCGGTACCGGGCGAGCACCTTGCGGCGCCCGGTGTGCAGGCGCGCCATCCGGACGGCGTGCTCGACGGCATCGGCGCCGCCGTTGGTGAAGAACACCCGATTGAGGTCACCGGGGGTGAGGTCGGCGATCAGCCGGGCGGCTTCCGACCGCGCGGCGTTGACGTGCGCGGGCGCGATGGTGCACAGCTTGGCCGCCTGCTCGGCGATGGCGTTGACCACCTTCGGGTGCTGGTGGCCGATGTTGGTGTTGACCATCTGTGAGGAGAAATCCAGTAGCCGGTTCCCGTCGCCGTCCCACAGGTAGGAACCCTGCGCGGCGATCACGGTCATCGGTTTCAGCTGGGCCTGGGCCGACCAGGAGTGGAAGACATGGGCCCGGTCGAGTTCGTGGGCGCGTTTGCCCTCGGCGATGGCGGAGTCGAGGTTCTGGCCGTTGGGCAGCAGTTCGATGCCGGTCGCATCGGAGACAGAAGTCATGTCGACCACCTTGCCACGCCCGGCGGCCCCGACGCCAACGAGTTGGGTGCGCGACCGGCAAGAGCGGCGGAGTGGTCATCGATCGGCTGGCCGAACGGGAACTGCGCACCGTGATGTGCCTCGTCCGGTTCCCCAAGCTGCTGGTCAGCCTGCACCCCGACTTCGTGATAGCCCACCTGATGCCGCTCGCAGTGGCTCGTCACCCTGTCGTGCGGGCCTACCGGAACGGCGGGACTCAGAGCCGGTAGGCCTCGCGGCCCATCAGGCCGGACTCGAGGTAGCCGTTGCCCGGGGCACGCCGGCGCGCCGCGGTGATCCTCCCGCTGACCCGGGCCCAGCCGCCCCGTCCGGTGGCCAGTGATTCGACGGTGGAGTTCTCTTCGGACATCGTTCTCTCCAATCGGAGTTTGGTCTGATGGAGAGCAACGCTACGAACCGGGCGGGCCGACGGCGCGAGTAGTGCGATACCTGTCCCGCGGGTCAGCGAACCAGCTGGTGTTCGTCGAAGAATTCGAGCAGGTACTTGCTCTCCTCGATATCCCCGATGGTGCGCCGGGCCTTGCGGCGGGTGACCAGGATCGCGACGGCGGCCACCGCCCAGATGACGTACTGGACCGACCAGGCCAGCCGGAACGACTCGAACGAATATCCTCCCGTGGCCCCGATGATCAGGCCCATTGCCTGCATCACCAGCAGCGAGGCGATGAAGCCGCCCATGTTGACCACCCCGGTGGCCGTCCCCAGCGTGGGCCGCGGGTTGAACGTGCGGGCGAAGTCGAACCCGACCATCGACCCCGGCCCGCCGACCGAGATGATCACAACCAGCACCAGCAGGAGCCACAGCGGCGCGCGGGTCGGCAGCGCCAGCACCACCGCCCAGATCGCGGCATTGCTGATGATGATGCCGAGGACGACGCGGGTGCGTCGGTGCGGGTGCCGGCCGGTGAATATGCCGATCAGGATGCCCGACGCCACCGCCGCGCCGACCGACACCGTCAACAATGCACCCGCGACCGAATGTGAAAGTCCTTGCGCCTCGGTCAGATACGGCACACCCCACATCAGCGCGAAGGTGGTCACCGAGAACTGGGTACCCATGTGGGTGAAGAAGCCGAGGCGGGTCCCGGGGCGCAGCCACACGGTCTTCAGATGCGGCCAGATCTCGTCCACCGCGACGGAATGTTCGGGAACTGCGCGGCCGTGCGGCGTGTCCTGGATCAGGGCGATCGCCAGCACTGCCGCCAGCGCGCCGAACCCGGCCGCCGACAGGTAGGCGGTGCTCCAGCCCGCGCCACCGAGCAGCGCGACGAACGGCACCGCCGACAGCACCTGGCCGAACTGCCCGCAGATGCCGGTCAGCTGGCTGATCAGGGGTATCCGGCGCTCGTCGAACCAGTGGGGGACCAGTCGCAGCACCGAGATGAACGTGAAGGCGTCACCGACCCCGAGAACCGCCCGCGCGCCGATGGCCATCGGCAACGACTCGCTGAACGCCAGGGTCAGCTGTCCGGCCGCCATCAGGAACCCGCCGATGACGATCATGACCCGGGAACCGAACCGGTCGAGCAGCAGTCCGGCCGGGATCTGTGCGACGGCGTACATGCTCACCTGGAGCACGACGAACGTCGACAGCACCCCGGGGCTGGCGTGGAACCGGGCGGCGGCGTCCAGGCCCGATACGCCCAGGGTGGTGCGATCCAGAACGGCGACGACGTAGGCCAGCAGTCCGATGGACCAGACGATCCAGGGCCGCACGCCGCTCACCTCCTTCGCCCCACCCGATCAGGGAAATGATGCCAGCCGGAGCGCCTGCGGGCGAAACCGCGAACGGTCACACACGCGTGCTCGCCGGGTCACCACCGACCCGCTGGGCCAGCCACACCGGCACGACGGCGATCAGCGTCAGGGCTGCGGCGACGACGTTGATCACCGGCGCCTGATTGGGCCGGAACAGGTTGCCGAAGATCCAGATCGGCAGGGTCTGCACCGTTGGCCCGGCGGTGAACGTGGTCACGACGATCTCGTCGAAACTCAGGGCGAACGCCAGGATGGCGCCGGCCACCAGCGCCCCGCGGAGCATGGGGAAGGTGACGAACCGGAAGGTCTGCCAGGACGAGGCGCCCAGGTCGGCGGAGGCGTCCTCGAGGGTGGTCCCCAGGCGTCGGAGCCGGGCCTGAATGTTGTTGAACGCGATCACGATGCAGAAGGTGGCGTGTCCGATCACCACCGTCGCCAGACCGAGTGTCAGGCCGAGTGCCGACGTGAAGGTGGCGTTGAGTGCAATGCCGGTAACGATGCCCGGCAGCGTGATGGGCAGCACCACAAGAAGATTGACGGTGTTCTTGCCGAAGAAGTCATACCGCTGCACGGCCAGCGCGGCCATGGTGCCGAGGATCAGTGCGATCCCGGTCGCGGCGAGCCCGATGACCACCGAGTTCGCCAGGGAGTGCCACATGCCCTGGCTGTGCAGGGCCGCCCGCCACCACTGCCAGGTGAATCCCGTCGGCGGGAAGGCGAACGTTCTCGACGAGTTGAAGGCGTTGACGATCACCAACAGCAGTGGCGCGTAGAGGAACACCAGCACCAGCACCACCCAGGCGCGGGCGCTGCGGCGCACTCCACGGGAGAACATCACAGGCTCTCCAATGCGCCGGTGCGGCGCATCGCCAGCAGGTAGGCCACGATGGCGAACAGCGGGATCAGCGACAGCGCCGCGGCCAGCGGCTGATTGTTGGCGGTGACCAGTTGCCCGTAGATGATGTTGCCGAGCAGCTGGGTCTTACCGCCGACGATCTGCACCGCGATGTAGTCGCCGAGCGACAGCGAGAACGTGAAGATGGATCCGGCCACCACGCCCGGGAACACCATCGGCGCCAGTACCGAACGCAGGGTGGCCCAGTTCGATGCGCCGAGATCCGAGCTGGCATCGATCAGCGCATCGGGCACCCGGTCGAACGCGGCGAACACCGGAATCACCATGTAGGGCAACCAGAGATACGCGAGAGTCACGATGGTGGCGGCAAGCCCGTAGCCCGGCGTGTAGCCGGTCGCCCAGGACAGCGGACCCTCGGGGGAGAACATCATCCGCCACGCGTAGGCCTTCACCAGATAGCTGGCCCACAGGGGTGTGGTGACCGCGACGGCGAGCATCAGCCGGACCGCCGGGGAGGCGATCTTGGCCATGTACAGCGCCAGCGGGACGGCCAGCACGGCGCAGATCAGCGTCACGGCCAACGCGACCGCGACGGTGCGCACCGTCGCGGTCCGGAACACCGGGTCGGTCAGTACCCGCACGACGTTGTCGGTGGTGAAGCTCCGCACCACCGCACCGGTGAAGGAATTGGTGCTCCAGAACGCCGAAACCAGCAGGACGGCAAGCGATCCCAGGTAGGCGATGACCAGCCAGGCCATCGGGGGCAGCAGCAGGACGGCCAGCCCGGTCCGGCGGTGATCGGTCCGTGTGCTCACTCCAAGTCTCCGCGAGTGTGCACAGAAGTCCGCACATTGCGGCGTGTCGGTGTACCGACACGCACGCTCGCCGTGAGGCTGAGCCCCCTCACCCCTTGAGTTGCTGCCACTTGTCGACCCAATCCTGGTAGGACGTGCAGTTGTTCCCGCTGCCGTCGACGCACTTCTTCTGGGGCGTGGTCCAGTAGTGGATCTGCTCGGCGAACTTCTGGTCGGTGGCCTTGAAGATGTCGCAGAACGCCTTGTCGGTGGTGTGATCGCAGGCCTTGGCCTGGGCCGGCGCCTCACCGAAATATTCGGCGACCTGGGCGTTGATCTCGGGCGAGGTGATCCAGTCCATCCACTTGTACATGCAGTTGGGGTGCGCGGCCTTCGATGCCAGCATCCAGGTGTCCGACCACCCCGTCGAACCCTCCTTGGGCAGCACCGTGTTCACCTGGACCTTGTTGTCGGTGCCGATGGTGTTGGCGATGACCTGCCAGGTGGTGCCGATCACCGACGTCCCGGACTCGAACGCCTGTACCTGCTTGGTGTAGTCCGACCAGTACTCGCCGACGTTCTCCTTCTGCGCCTTCAGCAATTCCATTGCGGCATCGAGCTGTTCGGACGTCAGCGAATAGGGATCCTTGATGCCCAGTTCAGGCTTGGTCTTCATCAGGTAGAGCGCGGCGTCGGCGATGTAGATCGGCGAGTCGTAGGCGGTGACCTTGCCCTTGTAGTCACTGCCCGGGAACACCGCACCCCACGAATCCGGCGCTCCCTTGACCACGTCGGTGTTGTACATCAACAGGTTTGCGCCCCAGCCGTGCGGGATGCCGTACATCTGGCCGTCCACCGAGTTCCACGCCCGGTCCTTGAGGAACGAGGAGATGGTGGCGTAGTTGGGCACCAGGTCGGTGTTGACCGGCGCCACGTCGCCCGCGTAGATCAGCCGCAGGGTGGCATCCCCGGACGCCGAGACCCCGTCGTACTGACCGCTGCGCATCAGCTGCACCATCTCGTCCGAGGTGTTGCCGATCTTGACGTTGATCTTGCAGCCGGTGTTCTTCTCGAACGGGGTCACCCAGTCGACCTTCGGGTCGTTGGAACCGTTCTCGGCGTACCCGGCCCAGGCGATCAGGTTGAGCTGGCCCTCGCCGGCGCCGACGGACGCGGCCGGGGACATCTTCGGAACTGATTCACCACCGGACCCGCCGGAACCGTTCGAACAGCCGCCCAGAACCAGCGTGCCGATGGCCAGTGCGATGCTCATCGGCCGCAACCTGTTCAAATACATTGTCACTCCTCGGGTTTGGCGTCGAAATCCCTGACTGCTCGCACGGCGTCGTCGGGCCAGGCCAACGTGACCGCCGTGCCGTGCCGCAGCTCGGCACAGGCGTCGGCGCTGAGCAGCGTGGCCGTCAGCTCGAAGCCCCCGGGGTCGCGTGCGGCGACACGGGTGGTCGGCCCGGAATACACGACCTCCTCGACGGTGGCCTCGGCGGTGCGCGTGCCGGCCGGTGCCACGTCGCCGTGGAGGAGCACCTGGATGCGTTCCGGCCGCACGGCGTAGGCGCCGCGACGTCCCAGTATGCGTTCGGCGTCGGCCCCGTCGAGGACGTTGGACGTCCCGACGAAGTCCGCGACGAAGCGGTTGGCCGGATTCTCGTAGACCTCACGGGCCGCGCCGATCTGTTCGATGCGGCCGGCGTTGAACACCGCGAGCCGGTCGCACAGGGTCAACGCCTCGTCCTGGTCATGGGTCACGATCACGAATGTGATGCCCAGCTCGCGCTGGATGCCGCGCAGCTCGAGCTGCATCTGTTCACGCAGTTTGAGGTCCAGCGCGCCCAGGGGTTCGTCGAGCAGCAGCACCTTGGGCCGGCCGACCAGCGCCCGGGCCAGGGCGACCCGCTGCTGCTGGCCACCCGACAGCTGGGCGGGTTTCCGGTTGGCATACCCGGTCAGGCGCACCAGGTCGAGCGCTTCGCCGGCCCGGCGCTGGCGTTCGGGCCGGCCGACTCCGCGCACCTTGAGTCCGAACTCGACGTTCTGCGCGACCGTCATGTGCGGGAACAGGGCGTACTGCTGGAACACGGTGTTGGTGTCCCGGCGGGCCGGGGGGAGTGCGGTCACGTCCCGACCGCCGAGCCGGATGACGCCCGCGGTCGGCTGTTCGAAGCCGGCGATCAATCGAAGGATGGTCGTCTTTCCCGACCCCGACGGGCCAAGGATGGCGAACAGCTCCCCATCGGCCACGGTGAGATCCGCCCCGTCGACGGCGACCACGCTGTCGGCGGGGCCGAACACCTTGCGAACGCCGATCAGCTCGATCTGCGGTTCGACCAGCGGCATGGAGCAAATCCTATGGATTCGGACGGCTCGACGCCCCGGGAAGTGCGGATGTGATCTGTGGGATTGCAGGGCCCATCGATTCCCCCGGCACGTTCTGTGGCTGCCGGCAGCGGCGTACGGACGGCGGTGCGCCCATGGGCCGCCAGCAAACTTTTGATAACCAGAGCCGGAGATTTTCGGCCGTGCAGACGGTGTGCGGCGCCGCGGAGGAGTGAAATTCTTCAGGTAACGATTCGATAACAAAACTATCTTGATCAGCCAAGTTATAGCTACTCAACCGTAACCACCTGCATGCAGGACGTTTGTCCGTTTGGACTGTCGGGACCATTCACCGGGCTGTTAGCTCCGCCACGGTTACTCGCGCGTAGAACTCATGAGTAACCCCCGACGTGCCCTGATGGTGCCAGTTTCTTATGCCACGCTTATTGCCGGCGGCACCGCCGAAGCGATTGATCCGATACGTGACCCACGCCGGCGGCGCACCGTCGGCCCCACCCGGGCCGACCTCCGATCGGGGTTCGACGACGAGCCCGCCGATACGCCCCAGAGCTGCCCGGGGGCGAGACGGCACCCAGTCCGGCTCCATCGCGTCCGCGCGCCGAACGACGACCACAGACCACGCATGACGAAGCACAGGGAGATACAACAAGTGACGATCTTCGAACATGACCAAGTGTCCACCGGCCGCGAAGAGCGTCGGGAGGCCTCCGGCGCGTCGTCCCAGGCCCTGGTCGATCTGCTGAGCGCGGGTGAACCGTACGCGGTGATCTTCGGCGGTCAGGGCGGCACCTGGTTGGAGAACCTCGAGGAACTGGTCAACATGGCCGGTATCGAATCGGAACTGAGCGCAATCGTCGGCGAGGCCGAACTGCTGCTGGAACCGGTTGCCCGCGAGCTCGTCGTGGTCCGTCCGATCGGCTTCGAGCCGGTGCAGTGGGTGCGCGCCCTGGCCGCCGGAGAGCCGGCCCCCAGCCAGAACCAGTTGACCTCCGTGGCAATCTCCGGCCCCGGCATCGCGCTGACCCAGATGGCCGCCATCCGCGCGCTGACCCGGCAGGGCCTGGACCTCACGGCCTCGCCGCCGGTGGCGGTGGCCGGACACTCGCAGGGCATGCTCGGCGTGGAATCCCTGAAGGCCGGCGGCGCCCGCGATGCCGAACTGCTGGCAATGAGTCAGATCATCGGTGCCGCCGGATCGCTGATCTCGCGCCGCCGCGGCATGGTCGGCCGCGGCGACAAGTCGCCCATGCTCTCGGTGACCAACGCCGATCCCGACCGCATCGCCGAACTTCTCGAAGAATTCAGCCAGGACGTCCGCACCGTGCAGGCCCCGGTGCTCTCGATCCGCAACGGCCGCCGCTCGGTGGTCATCACCGGCACGCCGGAACAGCTCAACAGGTTCGAACTGTATTGCGAGAAGATCACCGAGAAGGAAGAAGCCGACCGCAAGGCCAAGGTGCGCGGCGGCGCGGTGTTCCGGCCGGTGTTCAACCGCATCCTCACCGAGGTCGGATTCCACACCCCGCGGCTCTCGGGCGCGATCGATCTGGTCGAAGAATGGGTGGCCCGCTGCCGCGGTATCGACCCGGAGTTGGGGCGCTGGGCGGCGCACAAGATCTTCGTCGACCCGGTGGACTGGGTCGCCCAGGTGGAGGAACTGCACCAGGCCGGCGCCAAGTGGCTCGTCGACCTCGGACCCGGCGACGTCGCCACCCGTGTCACCGCACCGGTGATCCGCGGCCTGGGCATCGGGATCGTTCCGGCCGCGACGCGCACCGGCCACCGCAGCCTGTTCACCCCGGGCGCCATCCCCAGCGTGGACCCCGCGTGGTCGACGTTCGCGCCGACCGTCGAGACCCTGCCCGACGGCGAGGTGAAGCTGTCGACCAAGTTCACCCGCCTCACCGGACGCTCGCCCATCCTACTCGCCGGCATGACCCCCACCACGGTCGACGCTAAAATCGTTGCTGCGGCCGCGAATTCGGGCCACTGGGCCGAGCTCGCCGGCGGTGGACAGGTCACCGAGGAGATCTTCAACGCCCGGATGGACGAGTTGACTGGGCTGCTGGAGCCCGGTCGGGAGATCCAGTTCAACTCGCTGTTCCTGGACCCGTATCTGTGGAAGCTCCAACTCGGCGGAAAGCGCTTGGTGCAAAAGGCCCGTCAGGCCGGTGCGCCGATCGACGGTGTCATCGTCACCGCCGGCATCCCCGAACTCGAAGAGGCCGTGGACCTCATCGAGGAACTCAACAACGTCGGCATCAGCCATGTGGTGTTCAAGCCCGGAACCATCGACCAGATCAAGGCGGTGATCAAGATCGCGGCCGAGGTGCCGCAGACCCCGATCATCGTCCACATCGAGGGCGGTCGCGCCGGTGGCCACCATTCCTGGGAGGACCTCGACGACCTGCTGCTGGCCACCTATTCCGATCTGCGCCGCCAGGCCAACCTGACGATCTGCGTGGGTGGCGGCATCGGGACCCCCGAACGTGCCGCCGAATACCTGTCCGGCCGGTGGGCGGTCGACTACGACTACCCGCTGATGCCGGTCGACGGCATCCTGGTGGGCACCGCGGCGATGGCGACCCTGGAGGCCACCACCTCACCCCAGGTCAAGCAACTCCTCGTCGACACCACCGGTACCGATCAATGGGTCGGTGCCGGAAAAGCGCAGGGCGGCATGGCATCCGGGCGCAGCCAGCTCGGTGCGGACATCCACGAGATCGACAACGCCGCTTCGCGCTGTGGACGCCTGCTCGACGATGTGGCCGGTGACGCCGACGCGGTGGCCGAGCGTCGTGACGAGATCATCGCCGCCATGGCGGGCACCGCCAAGCCGTACTTCGGCGACGTCAGCGAGATGACGTACGCACAGTGGCTACGCCGCTATGTGGAGCTCGCGATCGGTGCCGGCGACTCGACCGCCGACACCCGTAAGGGCGATTCGCCGTGGCTGGACATCACCTGGCGGGATCGCTGGGCCGAGATGTTGCAGCGGGCCGAAGCACGCCTGCACCCCAAGGATTCCGGACCCATCGAGACGATGTTCGATGCGACCGAGGCCGCCGGCGAAGCGCTGCTCGAAGATCCGGCCGGCGCCATCGCCGCGCTGCAGGCGCAGCACCCGGATGCCGATCAGGTCCAGCTGCATCCCGCCGATGTGCCGTTCTTCATCGACCTGTGCAAGACCTTGGGCAAGCCGGTGAACTTCGTGCCCGTCATCGACAAGGACGTCCGCCGCTGGTGGCGCAGCGACTCCCTGTGGCAGGCCCACGATGCGCGGTACTCCGCCGACCAGGTGTGCATCATCCCGGGTACCGCCGCGGTTGCCGGGATCACCCGCGTCGATGAGCCGGTGGGCGAGCTGCTCGACCGCTTCGAGCGGGCGGCGATCGACGATGTGCTCACGACCGTCGGTGGGGACATCCAGCCGCCGCGCGTGATGGCTCGCCGGCACGGTGACACCGGCGCCAGCGGCCCGCTCGCGGTGGTGCTCGACGCCCCGGATGTGTTGTGGGCGGGCCGCATTGCCACCAACCCGGTGCACCGCATCGCGCCGCCGTCGGATTGGCAGGTCCACCCCAACCCCGGGCAGGACACCGTCAGCGCCACCAACCCGTCCACCGGGGCGCGGCTCGAGCTGGCCGGTGAGCAGGTGGTGCTCAGTGTGCCGCTCTCCGACATCTGGATCGAGATCCGCTTCACCATCCCGTCCTCGTGCGTCAACGGCGGTGCGCCCGTCGTGACCACCGAGGACGCCACCACCGCCATGCGTTCGGTGCTGGCGATCGCCGCGGGCAGCGACGTGCCCGAGCAGCTGCCCACGGTGGTGGGTGACGGGGACCTCCGGGTCGCCACCGTCACCGCCGAATGGGATCCCGAGCGCG
>WBZP01005864.1_pt1 | contig 12332 bp, 15 predicted proteins | sample 5204301 | NCBI WGS metagenome assembly WBZP01 (sample SAMN12412401, study PRJNA552823) | activated sludge metagenome | isolation source: activated sludge from nitrification reactor of wastewater treatment plant... | place: USA: Pennsylvania | collected 2017
GAATTGCTTCCGCACAATGAACAATAAATAATATTGATTAAATTAACAACGTGTAGTTAGACGGTGGGATACATTTTGGCTACGCTCCCAGGCGCTGGCTATGTTCCCGGTCAAATTCAAATTTAGTTGTACTTTTAGTCATCGGCAACGGGCGGACGAGTTCTAAATCCCTCGCTTCGCAAATACATTTCGTTGGGCGTCATTTTTAAATAACAATGTATGAAATACTTGCAGACAATTATATTAACATTTGCATATTTTTTATCTAGTGGACAGAATAATTATAATGACTCTATTTCAATTAGTAATGTTCTGATTCAAGGGAACAAAATGGCTAACGAATTACTTAACAAAAATTATGAAGCCTTTGCAAAATACACTTATAAACCAATTATTGATATGGCTGGTGGCGAGAAGCAAATAGTTGAAATTATCGAGAATGGTATGAAAGGAATTGAAGCAGAAGGTCTTTTCTTTACAAAATGCTCAATTGAAAAACCTGAAAATATTATTCATATAAATGAAGAACTTCAATGTACAGTTTTTGAGACAATTGAAATGAAAACTCCCAAAGGCAGAATGGTTACAAAATCTATATTAATCGGTATTTCAATAGACAATGGACAAAATTGGACATTTATCGATACAAGTAATAAAGATTTGCAAAAGCTTAAAGAAGTACTACCAAATCTAAGTGACAAACTTGTAATTCCTAAGAAAGAAAAGCCTTTAATATACAACGACTAAAAACGAACGCCCAACAGTGTATTTGCGCAACTTCGGGCGGACAGTAGTAAATTCAGCATTTTATCGCTAACAATCTTCAGCTACCGGCTGGACGTGTACTAAACCGCCAGCGATTTTGGCTACGCTCCCAGTGCGCTGGCTATGTTCTCGTTCAAATCAAAAATTTCAGTACTTTTAGTTATCGGCAACGGGCGGACGAGTCCTAAATCCCTCGCTTCGCAAATACATTTCGTTGGCATCAACCATTTAACAGGTTCATCCTTATAAAATGAAATCTTTTCGACTTTTTTCTATACTAGCATTATTATTCTTAGGAATCTTCGCATTTACAACTTTCAAACCTAACGAGGACTTATTTCTAACATATCAAGTAAATACAAAAAAACAAGAAGTAAAACTTTACTGGAAAGACGATAAAAACCAAACTTTCAAGAGTATTTTAAATTTAAAAACCTGGCTCGACGGCAAAAGTAAAACGCTTTTATTTGCAACGAATGCAGGTATGTATAAGGCAGACAATTCATCTTTAGGTCTTTTTATAGAAGATCGAAAGATTATTGCTCCTTTAAATAAAAAGTCCGCCAGCGGAAACTTTTATTGGAAACCAAATGGTATATTTTACATTGATACAGAAAATAATGCTGGTATATGCAGGACAGAAAAGTTTGTAAATAATGGTAAGATTAAATATGCTACTCAATCAGGGCCAATGTTAGTGTTTGAAGGAACAATACATCCTGAATTCAAAAAAGGATCAATTAATTTAAATATTAGAAATGGAGTTGGACTTCTACCAAACAACGATTTAATTTTTGTAATGTCCAAGAAAGAAGTAAATCTATACGACTTCGCTAAATACTTCAAAGATTTAGGTTGCATGAATGCGCTATCATTTGATGGTTTTGTATGCAGAACTTATCTACCAGATAAAAATTGGATTCAAACTGATGGAAATTTTGGAGTCATTGTAGGAGTAACTATCAGAAAATAAATGGTCTGCTGCCAACAGCGTATTTGCGCAACTTCGGGCGGACAGTAGTAAATTCAGCATTTTATCGCTAATAATCTTCGGTTACAGGCTGGACGAGTTCTAAGCCGCCAGCGATTTTGGCTACGCTCCCAGTGCGCTGGCTGTGTTAACGTTCAAATTCAAATATTTCAGTACTTTTAGTCATCGGCAACGGGCGGACGAGTTCTAAATCCCTCGCTTCGCAAATACATTTCGTTATTTGCAACCGAAATTCACGAGATGACGCTTCTTCTCAATCTTGGAACTCTCAGCCTTTCTTTTCATGAAGTGCTTACAACTTTGTTACCTTAAACCAAAAATTGCCAACAGGCGACACAATTATTGTAGCTGATCAAAGCGAGCGTTACCGAAACGGCTAGAAAATTGCGAAGATGATTTCGAAGATTATGTTTTGCGCTTTTGCGGCTGAGGAATGCGACTTTTGTTTTCTCTTTTCGGTAAGTTTTTTGCGGTTTGACACAAAACCTGTTTTTCGTTTGACCACTTTTAGGCTTGTTAACAATTTTCCGGACAAGTCAAACATTTTCTCCAAAAGCACAAAACAACCAGGTTTCTGTTAGTTGGCAATATTTTTCGGTTTTCGTTAGTCAATGCATTCATTTTCTTGAAAAGTAATGCTTAGTGCGAACGGCTGCAAATAACAGTGTATTTGCGCAACTTCGGGCGGACATTAGTAAATTCAGCATTTTATCGCTAATAATCTTCAGCTACCGGCTGGACGAGTGCTAAACCGCCAGCGATTTTGGCTACGCTCCCAGTGCGCTGGCTGTCTTCTCGTTAAAATTCAAATTTAGTTGTACTTTTAGTCATCAGCAACGGGCGGACGAGTTCTAAATCCCTCGCTTCGCAAATACATTTCGTTGGGCGTCAGCTTGATTTAAACTATAAAAATTGAAAATCTATTTTAATATGAAGTCTATAATTCTCTTCATTTTGTCTTTGACAGGTATTTCAGCAATAGCGCAAACTAAAGATGACTACATCACTTTTAATAAATTGACAGAAGTTGAAGGAACAGAGTTTGTCGTAGCACATATTGATAATTGGGGGAAAATGGCCAAATTAAAAGCTGGATATTTTTTGTTCATAAATTCTAAAACAGGGCAAGCGACTAAAGTAGATTTTCCAAATTATGACTATTCCCAGAAGTTACAACAAATTAAAATTGACAGTTTGGGTATTAACTGTCTACTAATTTCAGCCAAAACTGTAGATCTAAATGAACGAAAAGGAATAGATTGGAATGATCCTACTCAGATCTTTATATTTTCACCAGACGGTAGCAAAAAAACACAACTAACAGATAGTAAATTATATGTTAGTAATTGGACAGTTAATAAGATAACAGGGACTTTAATTGTCACAGGCTTTGTTGATTCAAATAATAACGGTAAATATGATAAAACTGATAAAAGTGAGATTGGGATTTATGATTTGCGAACGCTAACATTGGTACAAAAAATATGAAAGCCGAACGCCCAACAGCGTATTTGCGCAACTTCGGGCGGACAGTAGTAAATTCAGCATTTTATCGCTAATAATCTTCAGTTACCGGCTGGACGAGTACTAAACCGCCAGCGATTTTGGCTACGCTCCCAGTGCGCTGGCTGTCATCTCGTTCAAATTCAAATTTAGTTGTACTTTTAGTCAGCAGCAACGGGCGGACGAGTCCTAAATCCCTCGCTTCGCAAATACATTTCGTTGGCTGAAATGTATTCGAACTCTCCTCTATTCGAAGTTTTTAAATATTTATTTCCCGTTTCGGGAACTTTTCTTATCTTTGACAAAATTATCCATTGAGAGTTATCGCTAAAAAGATATTAAGAGACTTTTGGGAAAGTCATTCAGATAGTGCGCAACAATTAAAAGCCTGGTATCAGGAAACTTCTAAAGCTGAGTGGACGGGCCCGAAACAAGTAAAGTTAGAATATCCAAGTGCAAGCTTTTTAGCTGATAACAGAGTTGTCTTTAATATTAAAGGGAATCATTATCGATTAATAGTAAGAATAAATTACGACTATCAAATGGTTTGGATTCGTTTTATCGGGACACATGCTGAATATGATAAAATAAACGCTAAAACAATTTAATATGACTATAAAGCCTATAAAAACGAAAAAAGATTATCAGCAAGCTCTAGAAAGGCTTGAAGTGATTTTTGATTCAAAAAAAGGTTCTGCTAAAGGTGATGAACTAGAAATTTTGTCTATGCTCATAGATAATTACGAAAATGAACACTTTCCTGTTGGATTCCCAGATCCGGTTGAAGCAATAAAATTTAGAATGGAGCAACTAGGTTATAACCAATCAGACCTTGCTAATGTAGTTGGACTAAAAAGTAGGGCAAGTGAAATATTAAGTAAAAAGCGTAAATTATCGCTTGAAATGATTAGACAAATTCATGATAGGTTGAAAATTCCTACTGAAGTTTTAATCCAAGCTTATTAATGCACTTCAGCCAACAGCGTATTTGCAAAACTTCGGGCGGACAGTAGTAAATTCAGCATTTTATCGCTAATAATCTTCGGCTACCGGCTGGACGAGTGCTAAACCGCCAGCGATTTTGGCTACGCTCCCAGTGCGCTGGCTGTCATCTCGTTCAAATTCAAATTTAGTTGTACTTTTAGTCATCGGCAACGGGCGGACGAGTCCTAAATCCCTCGCTTCGCAAATACATTTCGTTGGGCACAATTATTTGGGGAATTTCTTAATTATGGCACAGATTCCAGACATATTCATAAATGCAAGATTGAAATTGTTTCCTACTAATGACGGAGGCCGTATAAATGGTATACGAAACTATTATAGACCTAACCATGTTTTTGAATATATAGATGGACAAGTATTAAGAACTTTCATTGGAGAAATTCAATTTGATAATCCAGATATAATTGAACCTGGTGAGGAAACATATGTCAGAGTTAGATTTTTACATATACAAGAACTTCAAAAATATTTAACTGTGGGAAGAAAATGGTGGATTCATGAAGCTGGAAAAAGAATTGGTGAAGCTATAATCACTAAAGTATAACTGCGCCCAACAGTGTATTTGCGCAACTTCGGGCGGACAGTAGTAATTTCGGCATTTTATCGCTAACAATCTTCAGCCACCGGCTGGACGATTTCTAAACCGCCAGCGATTTTGGCTACGCTCCTAGTGCGCTGGCTATGTTCTCGGTCAAATTCAAATATTTCAGTACTTTTAGTCATCAGCAACGGGCGGACGAGTCCTAAATCCCTCGCTTCGCAAATACATTTCGTAAGCTGCAATGCAAATTGAACCTCTCTAAAATTCGAATTATGAATCGACCGATTAGTAAAGAAATTTTGTGGCTGAGTTTGACATTTGGAATTTCAGTTTTGTTACTTTCATTATTATTTGGGGGAAATGTATTTAGAGACTCTTCAAATATAAATTTTCATGACTCCTATTTTGTTATTTCCAATTGGTTAATTTTATTCGTACTTTTTTTATTTTTAACTTTCTTCCTTTATTTTACAAAAGAATTGGCTCAATACTTTAAGCGAGTTATGCCAAATTGGATTCTAACTATTAGCGGATTATTTCTTATAATTACTTTGACTATTCTAATAAGGACATTTTCTATATTTTCTACATTTTCTACATATTCACATAACTTGTTATTATATCCGCCTTCTTCATCCCTTGATTCTGACAAATATGCTCAACTAACCGATAATCAGTCAGTTCAATTCATTATAACACTTCTCACTGTTACACAGACAGTAGTTCTGATAATGTTAGTATTTGCATGTTATTGCTGGGGAGTTCAAAAGTGGAAAAAGGTTGCATATGAAAATATTAATATCTAATCCTAATAATAGCACTGCAGCTTACAAGGCGTTGTCGCAATGCTGGCGGACATTTGTAAATTTAGCATTTGTGCATCATTCATCTTCAGTTAACGGGCGGACGTTTTATCTTTCCGCCAACGGCTTTTTGGCTACGCATTTAGTTGCCGTTGGCTGGTTTTGGTAAAAAGTGTAAAATTTCGTTCCTTTAATGGGTTGACGCGCCAGGCTGACTCAGTGCTAATGCCAGCACTGCTACAACGCCCGGACGTTGGCAGAAATTAAGCGAAACCTTAAAATAATCGAATGACTAATTCTACAACAGATATTTTATCAGACTCCTTTTTAAATGAAGCGAGAATTTCCAGAAAAAAGCTAATCCCTTTATGGATTAAGATATTTGCTTGGATTTTTATTGTATTTGGACTACTTACTCCAATTGCATTAATTGCTGGTATAATAATGCACAATTTTGCACTTAGTTTGTATGGGTTAGAAGCAAATACTCCATATTCAATAATTGGAGCATTAATTATTTTCCTTTTTATGTTTAAAGGTATAGTTGCATATGGATTATTGAAACGTGAAGATTGGGCTATAAAATTTGGAATAATCGATGCTGTTTTAGGAATAATTATTTGTATAGCTATTATGATTTATCCGGCATTCTCAAACAATCAATTTATGTTTCGACTTGAGTTAGTTGGATTAATTCCATATTTAATCAAACTACTTAAAATAAAAGACGAATGGCAATTTGCGCTTAATAATTAACTTCTGCCAACAGTGTATTTGCGCAACTTCGGGCGGACAGTAGTAAATTCAGCATTTTATCGCTAATAATCTTCAGCTACCGGCTGGACGAGTTCTAAGCCGCCAGCGATTTTGGCTACGCTCCCAGTGCGCTGGCTATGTTTTCGTTCACAACTAAAATTTCAGTACTTTTAGTCATCGGCAACCGGCGGACGAGTTCTAAATCCCTCGCTTCGCAAATACATTTCGTTGGGCGAAATTTCCAGTTACTTCTCACTGTTTGTAGTTTATTACTTTGACTTACTCTAGAGATTCATTATTTTTATAAAGAAAGCTGAGATTAAGATACTTTGAATTATTTTTAAAATATAAGCTATAATAACCCTCAATAGTATTTAATGACAGAATTATATTTAGACTTAACATTTCTTGTTTTAATAATTATACTGAACATTATTATCACATTTATATATACAAAATATAAAGCTCAAATGCAAGAGGATAAAAAAAAGGATATAGTTTTGGGCAACATTTCAGCGATAGTTAATACCAAGCCAAATACATTTTCATTTATGCCTCGAGTTCCTTTTTTAATTTTTCGACGAACGAAAAGCAAATCTTTGCGTAGACTAATAATTATCCATAATGTTTTATGTTTTTTAGTATATGGATTATTTACGACGGTAATAATTCTTTTTTGTATGAAAGTCTAAAATAACTTCGCCCAACAGCGTATTTGCAAAACTTCGGGCGGACAGTAGTAAATTCGGCATTTTATCGCTAATAATCTTCAGTTACCGGCTGGACGATTTCTAAACCGCCAGCGATTTTGGCTACGCTCCCAGTGCGCTGGCTATAATTTTATTTAAAATTAAATTTTAAGTACTTTTAGTCATCAGCAACGGGCGGACGAGTCCTAAATCCCTCGCTTCGCAAATACATTTCGTTATGCGCCATTTTTAGACAGACACTGTGAAACGAAGAAAATTATTAAGTCAAAGACATCCATATTTATACTTTTTAGCAGTTTGGACAAGACGGCTAAAGCGGAAATTGGATTGGGTATTTGATAGTAGAAAGTATGCAAAACTGAGAACTGATAATAAGCTTGATTTCAGAATTAAAAAACATCAATCAGTTTTGCTTAAAAAACTTGGGGACAGCAATGAACAATTACAGATTAACAAGGTAACAAATCTCAAAATAGCTGCAAAACGTCTAAATGGTATTATTATAAAGCCAGGAGAAACATTTTCGTTTTGTAAACTTGTTGGTTTGCCGACAAGAAAGAAAGGTTATTTACTTGGTATGGAGTTGTCTTTCGGCGAAGCAAGAGCAGGAATTGGAGGTGGAATTTGTCAAATTTCAAACCTTATTCATTGGTTAGTAATTCATAGTCCTTTGACTGTTACTGAACGTTATCATCACTCTTTTGACCCATTCCCAGATGATGGGCGAGTTTTACCTTTTGGAAGTGGCGCAACTGTTTTTTATAATTATCGTGACTATAAATTTACAAATAACACAGAACATACTTTTCAAATTAACCTTTGGTTTAGTGACAAATGTTTGGAAGGAGAACTTCGTATTGACACAGAACTTGATTATGCCTACCATGTTATCGAAAAAGAGCATCAATTTTTAAAGATAAATGGACAATTTTATCGAAAGAATGAAATTTGGCGAGAGAAAATATTAAAATTTCAAAGCGGAAAAATAATTGAAACAAAATTGATAACTAAAAACTTTGCAAGAGTAACATATATACCGGAAAATTATGTTGACGATCAACAAAACGGCGCATAACAGTGTATTTGCGCAACTTCGGGCGGACAGTAGTAAATTCGGCATTTTATCGCTAACAATCTTCAGCTACCGGCTGGACGATTTCTAAGCCGCCAGCGATTTTGGCTACGCTCCCAGTGCGCTGGCTGTGTTTTCTGTCAAATTCAAATATTTCAGTACTTTTAGTCATCGGCAACGGGCGGACGAGTTCTAAATCCCTCGCTTCGCAAATACATTTCGTTGTGGGAAATGCTTCTTTCAAAATCGAAAGTCTAAAAATTTGTTAGCTTTGGCTGACAAACCAATAAAAGTGCCAAATATATTTATTATAGCAGGTTGTAATGGTGCAGGAAAAACAACTGCATCCTTTACAATTCTTCCTGAAATGTTGAATTGTAAAGAATTTGTAAATGCTGATGAAATCGCAAAAGGCCTTTCTCCTTTTCAACCTGAAAGTGTTTCTTTTCAAGCTGGTAGAATAATGCTTGAAAGAATTGATGAACTTTTGGAAACAGGTGTTGATTTCGCTTTTGAAACAACTTTGACAACATTATCATATATAAATACAATTTCACTTGCAAAAGCAAAAGGCTATACAATTAACCTTCTTTTCTTTTGGTTAAATGATGTTAATTTGGCTATAGAACGTGTTAAAGCCAGAGTTAATGAAGGCGGACACAATATTCCTGAAGAAACAATTCGAAGAAGGTATTTTCGGGGAATAGTGAATTTGACTTCTAAATTTACTAATATATGTGACTACTGGATTGTTATAAATAATTCAAGCAGACCATTTACCTTTGTAGCAGAAGGGCAAAATGAAATTGAACTAAAAATACATGATGAGTTAGTTTGGAAACAAATAAAAAAGCAGTCAAATGGATAAAAATATTGATATTCAAAAATTAAGGGATAAAATTAGTAAAGGGTTAGATCTTACTTTTCAGAAATTGGTTAAGCAGAAAAAGGCACAAAACGGGTTTTTAATCTTATCAGAAAAGGGACAAATAAAAAAAATAAAAGCTTCTGACCTTAGTAATTAACCAACGCACTTCCCACAACAGTGTATTTGCGCAATTTCGGGCGGAAAGAAGTAAATTCAGCATTTTATCACTAATAATCTTCGGCTACCGGCTGGACGAGTACTAAACCGCCAGCGATTTTGGCTACGCTCCCAGTGCGCTGGCTATGTTCTCGGCCAAATTCAAATATTTCATTACTTTTAGTCATCGGCAACGGGCGGACGAGTCTTAAATCCCTCGCTTCGCAAATACATTTCGTTGGGCGACATGCAACGAAGTATTTAATAACTAACAATCTAAATATGAGATATATTACTACAACTCTTATTATGCAACTTTTCTTTTATTCCGCAAATTGTCAAATTACTGATACTCTTAATGCATATAACATAATGAATAAAGCAATAGATGCTATAGGTGGCAAAGAATATTTATCAGGTATAATAACTTTATATACCGATATGAAAACAGAAATGGATGGTAGAGAAGTGCATTGGATAGTTAAAGAGATGAAACCAAATAAAGGTTCATTTCAAATTACATATAAAAATAGAATTATTTATCAAAGTTGGTTTGACGGTAAAAAAGGATATGCAATTGTTAATGGCGAAAAAAAACGAAGGGATGAAGACTTTAAAGACAAAAAATTAAAAAAAAACATATTCGATGAACTCGATTATCTTGACTCAAGTTTATGGAAAATTGAATTATTAGGAGACGCCCAAGTGGACTCAATTTCTTGTTATAAAATTAAAGCTACTCTTAGTACAGGTTTAACCAAGCTTTTATATTATAACAAAAGGAATTATTTACTGATTAAAGATGAAAAAATAATAAAATCAGAACCAGGCCGGTTTACCACATTCATATTCCCTTCTTATTCAAAATATGGACAACTAATTTATTTTAGAAAATTAAAGTATGGCGATGAGGAACCTAATCTAAAAGGTGAAATAGTTGAACTTTTAACAAATGAAAAAGTCAATGATAAAGACTTTAAATAAAATTGAATTCAGCGCACGATCGCCCAACAGCGTATTTGCGCAACTTCGGGCGGACAGTAGTAAATTCAGCATTTTATCGCTAATAATCTTCAGCTACCGGCTGGACGAGTTCTAAGCCGCCAGCGATTTTGGCTACGCTCCTAGTGCGCTGGCTTTGCTTACGTTCAAATTCAAATTTAGTTGTACTTTTAGTCATCGGCAACGGGCGGACGAGTCCTAAATCCCTCGCTTCGCAAATACATTTCGTTGGAGCGCCATTTTGGACACTCTCTAAACATTTCAAATGACAAAAGCTAAATATATTATTTGCACATTATGGTTTACTGTAATGGCCTTAAACATTTATGCCACATGGTCAATTATTGTTATTGACTCTAAAACAAAAGAAATTGGAATTGCTGGAGCCTCGTGCACTTATAGTGTTTATGGAATTGGAGCAATTGTCCCTGGAAAAGGTGCTATAGTGGTACAAGCAATGAGTAATTTCTTTGCTCGAAAAAAAGGAGTGGAAATGATTATGGCTAATGCAGCCCCCGAAGAAATCCTTAACGCAATTAAGGATCCAATGTTTGATCCAGAAAATCAACAATATGCTATAATATGCTTGAATTATATAACAACTCCCATTACTTATACAGGAAGTTCAACCACTCCGAACAAAGGTGCAATAACTGCAAAAGGAATTTCCGTGCAAGGAAACACATTAACCAATTCTGACGAATTACAATCCGTCTTAGATGCAGCCATAAAAGCTCAAAAAGATTCTCTTTCAATAGAAGAATTATTAATGTTTGCTTTGGAAGCAGGTGCAAAATTGGGCGGCGACAAACGATGCGGAGATATAAAAGCTTTAAGTGCCTTTATAACAGTTGCTAAACCAAATGACGACCCTAAAAAGCCATATTTAAATTTGATTATTTATGGAACTAATGAAAAAGTAAATGCAGTTGAGGCATTAAGACAAAAATTCAATAATTGGAAAATTGAAGTACATAAATAACGGCGCCCAACAGCGTATTTGCAAAACTTCGGGCGGACATAGGTAAAATCAGCATTATATCGCTAACAATCTTCGTCTACCGGCTGGACGAGTGCTAAACCGCCAGCGATTTTGGCTACGCTCCCAGAGCGCTGGTTATAATTTTATTTAAAATTAAATTTTAAGTACTTTTAGTCATCGGCAACGGGCGGACGAGTTCTAAATCCCTCGCTTCGCAAATACATTTCGTTGGCTGAAATAATAATGAAACTCTCTAATTGTTGAAGATAAATAATCCCTGTAACATATTACTGACATAAGTTTCTATTAATCTTTAATGATGTATTTCCATAAAAAATCAATAGAAAAATAAGTTCCACTATTCTTGATGTTCTTTGTTTGAGCATACCACTCTCCCGAAACAGTAATTCTGAAATTTTGTGCATTGTAACCTAGCGAAAGAAATTTAGTTCCCCATATATCTTGCGATCCCAATCCTTTCCAATAAAATATTTCTACACCAATTGAAAATACAGACCTGGTATAAAGCCCCATATAAACCGGCAAATAAGTTGGGTTTTTCGACTTGTCGTGTGTTATCATATTGGAATTCGGGTCTCTAAATACAGAATCAAAATTATTTGCTTTGCAGAAAAGATAGCCAGACTCTATTACAAAGTTGATATAACGTTTTTGATATGGACTGAGACTAGATATTTTAATTGGAATATCAAATCTAACTACAGCTTGAAGGCAAATTGAGTTAGGGTCGGTTACATAATAAGATTTGTGGCCATAAATGATTTTACCTTTAATAATCTTAATACCACCTGCTATCTCTGGATTAGGTTTCTCTTCGTAATATTGAGCATGGCTGTACAATGTCGCAAATTGAAACATTGCTAAAAATATTTTATTTCGGAAACATTTTCTTCTTACGATATAATTTTGTTTATCCGTAGATAGTTTATCGTTTTGCAAAGGTTATGTTTTGACGATATATTGCTAAATAAAATTCTTGAAGTGTTTTGTTCTTTATCTAAAATAAGCATTTATGACGATTTGTTGCATACTAATTACTTCAGCCAACAGTGTATTTGCGCAATTTCGGGCGGACAGTAGTAAATTCAGCATTTTATCACTAATAATCTTCGGCTACCGGCTGGACGAGTACTAAACCGCCAGCGATTTTGGCTACG
>WBZP01005866.1_pt1 | contig 12328 bp, 13 predicted proteins | sample 5204301 | NCBI WGS metagenome assembly WBZP01 (sample SAMN12412401, study PRJNA552823) | activated sludge metagenome | isolation source: activated sludge from nitrification reactor of wastewater treatment plant... | place: USA: Pennsylvania | collected 2017
CGGGATGCTCGGCAGTACCGCCGCCGCTTTCTTCTTGCTCGTCTTGCTTGGCATACATGCTCCTTGCTGACATGTTATGCCTCACACACAAAATTTCTGACAGGCTCCTGCTAGCAGTAGTTTGCAGCTGACGAAGTCGTTCAAAATGTGCATCTGGCGTGCTTCCGTCTCGGCGGAGGCCAAAGGGGCCAGGCTCGAATTGATTGCCACATCACAGTTGTTCGAGCCTGGCCCCTTTGCTTCTCTTTGCTTCTAGAACCGGCTTTCACAATCGCTCTGCAATAGATGGCCTCTCAATTCGAGGCCACCAGTTCGTGGCACTATACGCGCGGATTTTCTTCCTTCGTTTTGTGGGTCTTTCCGATGAAAATCATTTTCGGCATCGCCGCATTGTGTGTTCCCGCCGCCGTCCTGACGGCGACGGAAGTCTTTCCCAAGTTCACGCTGGAGACGGAAAATCACGTCGTCGAGATCACTTCACGCTGTCCCGAGGGCTATGTGACTTGCGATCGGGTGATCTACAAGGGCGTCAACAAGAAGACGGGCGCGGCGATCACCTTGCGCGGCGAGACGATGCACCACCCCTGTGCCGATGGCGTGACGCCTTGTCGCTTTCTGGGCTACCGTTTCCGCAATGGCAAGCACGTTTATCTTGTGTGGGAAGACGCGGACGGTGAACAAGGAACGCTGGAAGTTAGAGCGGGCCGCCAGGCTTTGCTGACGGAGCGCGGGACATGGAAATAAGCCCAGCGGCCGCTTCGCCCGAGCCGGCGCAGCTCCCCGCAGACGCTTCGGCACCTCTGGTTTGGCCGCGGCGACTCAGTGGCGCATGGCTGCTGGCTTGGACGGGCCTCACGCTGTGGGCGGCGTATGGCCTCGCCACCGCCTGGCCCTACGAGCTGCATCCCCTCTTGCTCGTGCTGCTTGTCTCCATGTCTGGCCTGGTGTTTCGCGCCGGGGATCTCGTCTTCATGCGACGGCGCGGACGCCGTCTGGCGGGTTGGTGGCGCACGGCCGGCCGACTCGCCGCTTTGCCGCTTGGCGTGGTGCTGGCCTTCTTGCTGTTCTCCAAACTGGAGTCGATCAGCATGACCAGTTTTGAGCGTGAAATCGCGACCTGGGTGCGCCAGATGCACGTCAGCGCACCCACCTCCTGTCCAGCCGACGGCAGGTATGTGGCCGACGCCGCGCTGAACTCATATCTGGAGAGGTCAGGCGCGATACGCAGCGGCACCCTTCATCATGGCGACGGGCGCTTCATTCTGGAACTCAAAGGGCGTTCCATCGACATCGACGGGAGTACGCTTTACTACGACTCGGTCACTCGGAAGTGGAAACGCTTTCACAATGACAACCGGGAGCGGACTGCAGAGTTTCAGGCCTTGATCAACACCATGGCGGAGTGCCGCTTTGTCTTGAAATAGCCCCCAGTTCCAGTGGGTGCGGAGGCGCCACAGCGAAGTTGGCCGGAAGATCACTGCACCACATATGTCGCTGTGGTTTCGGGTGTCAATTCCCGCAAATGGAGCTGGTGTCGATCACTTTGTGGCGTGTCATGCTCGGTAGGGAAAAGGTGATACCCAATCGGCCGTTGATATTCCATTCGGTACACCGCAAAATGCGCGGATGAACAGACACTTTCTTAAGCGTCGTTAAACGACTTCGATCGTCATGAGCATGTCCTCTCTGCTGGCCGCGTTGCTCGGGCTGAACCGGGCCGGACGAATCCTGTACATAGTGCTGTTCGTACTTGCCGTGCCAGCGATACTGGTGTGGTTTGTGATCTTGCCGCGTTTTCAGTTCAGCGACGCCGACGAACGGCTCTTTCGCGCTGCGCGTCATGGGGATTTCGCGGGCGTGGATCAATCCCTGGCCGCCGGCGGTCGGATCGATGCCGCAGCGCCCATCGACGGCAAAACGGCAATTTTCCGGGCGGCCGTGTTTGGCCATGCCGATCTCGTCCGCTACCTGCTGAAGCAGGGGGCAGATTTGGGTGTTCGCGGTACCGATGGCAAGACTGTCCTCGAAGTCGTAGACGCCGCACGTTCAGAGGAGCGCGACGCCGCGCGATTGCGCGCATTGGATGCGGTAGCCGTTGCACTGCGAGCCCGGGAGTCCCAACAATGAGCCGACTGGCGATCAGCTTTGTTTTCATGGCGCTCGTGCTCGGCTGTTCACGCATCGAGACCCCACCCCAGGGCGGCGACCCCGAACGCGCGCTCGTCGCGGCGACAGAGCTGCGCGACGTCGCCAGAGTGCAGGAGTTGCTCTCCTCCGGCGCCGACCCCAACAAGATGATTGAGCACAAGGGTCACTCCCGCTCGGCCTGGAGCATGGCTCTGCAGCTGTTTCGGACGGGTCACCCCGAACAAGTGGAGATCATCCGGGCCTTGCTGAAGGCCGGCGCGAATCCGGATGCGGCGTGGGGCGCGTCCGAGGGCTCAGGCACGGGGGCGCGCGCTCATGCCGTTGGCACCATGGCGCCGCTCTTGGTGGCGATGTTGCACCCGGACCCGCAGGTCGTGCAAGCCATTCTCGACGTGAAGCGCACTGCCGTAGGTGGCGAGACCGCGCTGGTTATGGCGATCGAGTCGGGTCAGACCAAGATCGCGCATCTGTTGGTCGAGGCGGGTGTAAATGTGAACTGTCGCCCGGGGGCCAACACGCCCCTGTTGGCGGCCATCGAGGCCAGGGATGAAGCGATGATGATCTACCTGGAAGAGCATGGCGCCCGCGAGAAACCATAGGCTTTCTTACGGAGCGACGCCGCCGGATCAGTGGTCTTGACCTAAATAGGTGGACACATGAGGATGTCTAATTTTGCCGATAGTGAAAGGAATGGAATATGCAGCTACCTGAGATGATGATTTCGAGATTCCCACTAAATCGCATTGGCATTGGTATCGTCGCGTTGATTCTGCTTGTCGCTTTGTGGCCGTTCTACTCCGTGCCCACAGGAAGCCGAGGTGTCGTCACGCAATTTGGAAAGATTGTCGGCATTGAAGGAGAGGGTCTGGCCGTATTGCCGCCATGGCAAAAGCTGTCCAACTTTAGCATTCGGGCTGAGAAGGCCGATATAGAGAACGCTGAAGGCAGCACCAGTGACACGCAACCGGTGAAGGTGAGCATGACTGTTCGGTATAGCATCGCCACGGATCGGGTCTCGGAGGTTTTCGAAAAATACTCGCACGACGGCAATCTGTCTTCCTATGTTCAGACCGCGACGCAGGAAATTTTCAAGGCCGTGACGGCGAAATACACGGCGCCCGATTTGATCGCGCTGCGCGCCAAAGTATCAAGCGATATCAACTCGGCATTACGCGACAAATTGTCGCTCTATGGCGCTCAAGTAATCAATATCGACATGCGGAACTTCGCATTTTCCGACTCCTACATGCACGCCATCAATGACAAGGTAACGCAGGAACAACTTCGCCTTGCCGCTGAAAACAGACTGAAGACGGTTGAGGCCGAGCAAAAGCAAAAGGTTGCAATTGCTGAGGCGGAAGCAAACGCCAGGAAAGCGCAAGCCGACGGGGAAGCCTATGCCAATCTCACTATTGCCAAAGCGCAGGCCGAGGCACTGCGCGTTCAGAATGCCGCCCTCGCGCAGAACAAGGACGTGCTTGAACTACGGCGTATCGAGGTCGAAAAAACCAAAGCGGAGAAATGGAACGGTGCGTTGCCGACGGCAATCTATGCCGGCGCTCCAATTCCCTTTCTGAATGTTGGAAAATGACGCAAGGGGAATTTCAGTTGGTTGCCATGCGGCCCGTTTTTTGCAGCCGACTGGGGCTAGTCCGACAGGCTGCTAGGCAACCAGCGATTGACATCGGCGTATGCGTAAAAGGATGTCACCCATGTTTTCACGCGCGATCGCGGTGTCGTAGTTGGCCTGCCCGCGCAGCCACCATCCATCGCTTAGCCCAAAGTACCGGCACAGTCTCAGATCGGTGTCGGCAGTAATGGCTCGTTTGCCTGCGACGATATCTCCGATGCGTTGTGGAGGGACGCCGATATCCTTGGCCAGGCGGTATTTTGTCAAGCCAAGCGGCTTCAGGAATTCTTCATAAAGCATTTCGCCGGGAGAAACAGGGGGAACGGTACGCATGTCAATACTCCTTCAGTGGTAATCGACGATCTCCACGTTTTTCGGGCCTTCCGCAGTCCAAACAAAACACACGCGCCATTGCTCATTGATGCGGATGCTGTATTGCCCCCTGCGATTTCCCTTCAGTGCTTCCAGTTGGTTGCCAGGGGGAACACGCAAATCTTCAAGAACCATCGACCAATCCAGTTGCTCAAGCTTTCGCAGGGCTGGCCGCTCAATGTTGACCCAGCGACGCACCCGCTGACCGAGAAAAAGCGCATGAGTGTCTTTGCATTTGAAGCTCTTGATCGGCATGTGCGAATAGTAACGCTATGCGTTAATAACGACAAGCATGAAAACGCTGTCGACAGCAATCAAGTGCATGCACGTGTCCATGGGCTTGCAGTGAACCATGAATTGCACGCCAGAAGGACCACAGACTGGAGCCTTGCTGATTTGTTCAGTCCGCAGCAAGGTGCGCTGGTGAAAGTGCTACTTCCACAACCTCGTTGCGCATCTTGTGATGCTCTTGTGAGCCCGGCCGGGTCGCCGCAGAATGCGTTTGTGAAAACCTTCCTTCGACCGCTCGGTTAATCGACCTCATGCCCACGCTTGGTTTCAGCCACTACAACCTACGATCTTCCCGCGAGCTGATGGAGAAGCTGCGCCTCTTCTACTGTGAAGTCGTTGGCCTTGCGGTCGGCTATCGGCCGCCATTTGCGAGCGCAGGCTACTGGCTCTACGTCGGCGAACGGGACGTCTTGCACCTTACGGAATCCACGCCGGGCGAAACACGATCAACGGAAGCAGCAACCACTTTCGACCACGCGGCGTTCAATTGCAGTGATCGCATGGCGTTTGAGCGTAGGCTGGCCGAACATGGCATTCAGTTCAAGGTGGCCCGCGTTCCACAAACGGGTCAGATTCAGCTCTTTTTCAGGGATCCGGCCAACAATGGCGTGGAACTCAACTTTGCGAGTTGAAGCGTATTTACGCTCCAACTCGCTGCCCAGCTTGGTCATTTTTGATTTCAGGAGAACGTTATGAAACTTACAGGCCAATGCCTCTGCGGGGCAGTCAAATATCAATGTTCGGCTGAGCCGGTGATTTCGGGTAACTGCCACTGCAAGGATTGCCAGAGGGCGTCCGGTAGCGCTTATGCGCCGACGTTCTTTGTTCCGGAAGATGCTATATCGATACAAGGGGAAGTGAAGTATTTCGAAATTGCTGGCGGAAGCGGCAAGAAGGCAAGGCGCGGTTTTTGCCCGCAGTGCGGTTCCCAGTTGTTTGGCAAGCCGGAAGCCATGCCCGGTCTGATTGCCGTTCGTGCCGGCACCCTCGACGACTCGTCTCAGTATCATCCGCAGGTCGATATCTTTGTCAGCAGGGCGGCCCCCTGGGATTACATTCCGCCTTCGGCCACTACATTTCCCGAAATGCCGCCCAATCCAACGGTCTAGCCGATCCACGTTGGACGCCGTCGAAAAACTCGGTCACCCGCGATAGTTGTAGCGTTCGTTGCCGGTAGGCTTCAGTTCTTCTCCTGATCTGTGGTTTTGCGGTCGCCAGCGTCGATATGATATCGCGGCAACAAGGCGCCGCAGTCGCTGCAGAACTTGGCTTGCGCAGGGTGCCCTTCGGTCAGGCATTCGTGGCAGGTGCGCGTGGTGACTTCCGTATGCATGCGTCGTGCCGCGAATTCCGCGCTGACGATGCCGGTGGGCACGGCCAGCGTGCCCCAGCCCATCAACATCATGGCCGAGGAGATCAGGCGTCCGAGATCGGTCTTCGGGGTAATGTCGCCGAAGCCGACCGTGGTCAGCGTTGTGATCGCCCAGTAGATCGAAACCGGAACGCTGGTAAAGCCGTTGTCCGGCCCTTCGACCACGTACATCAGGGTTCCCATGACAACGACGACTATCAGGACGAAGGACAGAAATACGGCAATTTTTCGGTGTGTGGCGCGGATGGCGTTGCTCAGTTCGCCAAATTCGGTGACGTAGGCGCCCAGTTTGAGGATCCGGAAGATGCGCAGCATGCGCAGTACGCGCACATTGATCAAGGTTTGCAGTGACGGAAAGAATAAGGCGAGGTAGGTCGGCAGGATGGAAAGCAGGTCGATCACGCCGAGCACGCTGCGGGCATAGCGTTCAGGATGACGGACGCACAGTAGCCGCAGAATGTATTCGAGGGTGAAAACGGCGGTAAAAAACCATTCGAGGATGGTGAACAGATCGCCCCAGCGGGTGCTGATCGATTCGATACTGTCGAGCATGACGACCGCGACGCTGGTCATGATCATGGACAGCAGCGTCAGATCGAATACTCGTCCAGCGCGGGTGTCGGCTTCGAAAATGATGGTGTACAGACGCAGCCGCCAGCCGGCATGGGGGCGTCCGAAACGTTCGTCTGCTGGGTGGTGTATCGGGTTTGGTTTCAGGGCGTCCATATGTAGTGCTCCAATGCGCTAATTCAGGGCTCAGGATGTCACAGGCATGCGTGTCATTTTATCGCACCCGTTGGCAATGATGCGTGTAGAGTTCAGGCGAAGGCGCTGCGATCCGGGTTTGTGCAGGGCGCAAGTCGGAATTTCGCGCGCCACGCTGACAATGGGGTCAAAGGGAGGAATTGTGTTCGATCGCCAGTGGCCGTGGCCCATCTTCTGTAGCCGTCGGGGAATTATGGTCGCGGGCCTGAGCCTGCTGCTCATCCTGGGCGCCTGCCAGACGACCACGAGCGATGGCAGCATGGCGTTACCGGCACCGTCGGTTCGTCCAGCGCAATTGCCAGCGGCTCAAACAGTCCGTTATGTAATTCGTCCCGACCTGTCCGAACTGCGCTTTCTGGTATTTCGTGCCGGCACCCTGGCCCGGCTCGGGCACAGTCATGTGGTTCAGGCGAACAATATCCAGGGTGAAATCCATCTGGCTCAGGCCATACGCCAATCCAGTTTTTCGCTGGTGTTGCCTGTTGCCGATTTCAGAGTTGATGACGAGAGTTCGAGGCTTGAGGAGGGCGAAGAGTTCGCCAAGTTGCCCGACGCGGAAGCGATTGCCGGCACCACAAGAAATATGCTGGGCGAGAAGGTGCTCGACGCAGCCAGGTATCCGAATATCGAAATCGAGTCGCTGGCCCTGGACGGCCCGGACTGGGGGCCGGATATCGCGGTACGCATCAAATTGCATGGAGTCGAACGTGAAATGACCGTGCCGACCGCCATTGAGCGCAATGGGGAACAACTGGTCGTCACGGCGTTGTTTTCGGTCAATCAGTCGGATTTCGGCATCACACCCCTGAGTGGCCTGGGCGGCGCCGTGCAGGTGGCCAACACCCTACGTGTGCGCATGCGCCTCGTGGCCCGAAAGGCATGAAGCCGGCGACAGGACCATGCTCGATCGAGACTCGCCCACCGCCCGGAGCGGAAATTCGCTGATTCACGAAGACGACGGCGAACTGACGCTGCACTTCAATCTTCCGACCATCCAGAGCCGTATGCTCAAGGCCGAGCCCGAACGGTTGGTGTTGGATTACACGCGGACGATGATGGGCTTTTTGCTGCTGCAGCCGAAACCGCAACGCATCGTGATGGTCGGCCTCGGCGGGGGCTCGCTGGCCAAGTACTGCTGGCGCAAGTTGCCTGACTGCGACTTCATTGCCATCGAGCTCTCCGCCGAAGTCATCGCCTTGCGCGATAAATTCAAAATTCCGCCGGATGGCCCCCGATTCCGCATCCTCTGCGGCGATGGCGCCGACTACATGCGCGACGACAACGCGCCGGCCGATGTGTTGCTGATCGATGGGTTCGAGCCTGACGGACAACCGGCGAGGCTGTGCAGTACCGCCTTTTACGACGACTGTTTCGACAAGCTGAATGTCGGCGGCGTTCTCGTGGTCAATCTGTGTGCCGACGATACCGGTTACGGCAGTTACATCGGCAGAATCGGCGATTCCTTTGCCGGGAAATGCCTTGTCGTCGATGCCGAAGACGGCGATAACAAGATCGTGTTTGCCCAGAAGGGCAATACCTTCCCGCCCGGTTTAAACGAACTGGCCGAGCGCCTGCGCATTCTCGAAGCAGTGCATGCCGTCGATCTCGATAAAACGGCGCAAGGGATGCTCCAGCAGGCCAAAAAACGTCGCTGGGGGCGGAGGGAAGGCAAGAGGAAAAAATGACCGGCTCGGTTGCGATTTAAGCAACAACGGGTATAACACGCGTCGCGCATTCGGTGATAATAGCGGCTGCGTATCGGATGTGTTTGGTAGGCGGCTTGAGCGGCAAGGCGAGTTGAATGTTATTAGTATTGGGAAGAAAGAATGGAAGGCGAAAGCTTCCTCACGAGCACTAAGATCAGAAGAAAACGGAAGCGGCGCATCATTTTCTGGAGAACGGCAGCACTCGTCGTCGTCGCTGTCACGGCAACGGTCGTCTGGCTCGAAGCCCGCGACTCCTCGTTGCAGGCGCATTTCTTCTCCGGATATGCGCGAGGCATTAGCTGGGAAACTCAGGATGGCCCCAGCGCCGATCTCTGGCTGCCCCAGTTCGGCCCCTACAGCACGCGTCTCGGTTATACCCAGATGAAGGACATGCTGCCGCGTCTCGTTGCTGCCGGTTTTGAAATTACCGCGCAGGCTCGGCAGTCCGACGGATTTCGCAACATCACCCGGCGCGGCTATTATCCGATCTACCGCGAAAAATCGCAGGCCGGGCTGACCTTGCTTGACCGCAACGGAACGCCGATCTACGACAGCCGATATCCGGAGCGTCAGTACGCTTCGTTCGAGGCGATTCCGCCCGTGCTGGTTGACGCGCTGCTCTATATCGAAAATCGCGATCTGCTCGATACCGATCACCCGTCACGCAACCCGGCCGTAGATTGGGGGCGATTGAGCCGCGTGGCGGTGGGCCAGACGTTGCGCGCCCTCGACCTCGAAGGCGGGCGGGCGGGCGGCAGTACGCTGGCTACCCAGATCGAAAAATTCCGTCATTCTCCCGGCGGTCGCACGCGCGGTGCCGACGACAAGTTGCGACAGATGCTTTCGGCCTCCCTGCGCGCGTATCAGCAAGGCGAAGATACGCTGCCCGCACGACAACGCATCGTCCTTGACTATCTCAACTCGGTGCCGCTCGCCGGGCTGGCTGGCTACGGCGAGGTCAATGGGTTGGGCGACGGCCTGTGGGCGTGGTACGGCCGCGACTTCGACACCGCCAATCGCTTGCTGTCCGACCCGCACGCCGATCTGGCCGCGCGGGCTCAGGTGTTCAGGGAGGTGCTGTCGCTGATCGTCGCGCAGCGCCGCCCATCCGGCTTGCTACTGGAGTCGACGGAACGCCTCGATAGCCTGACCGACAGTTACCTGCGCTTGCTGAGCAGCGACCGAGGTATTCCTGAAGATTTGCGCGATGCGGCCCTGCACACCCGGCTGGTGCCGGCCCGGCGGGTGCGTGCGGGTGAAGCCGTATCCTTCGTCGAGCGCAAGGCGGTCAACGATGTCCGAGGGACGCTTGGCGACCTCCTCGGTTTCGAGGATCTGTATGCCCTGGACCGCTTCGACCTCAAAGCGCGAACGACGCTGGACGCCGCCGCGCAATCCAAGGTCACGGCTTATCTTGGCCGTCTGGCCAAAGCGGACTACCTGCGTTGCGCCGGTTTCAAGGAGCATCGCATGTTGGACCGTGGCGACCCGGCGGGCGTCAACTACAGCTTTACCCTTTACGAAAAGGCGCCGCTTGGCAACGTGCTGCGCGTCCAGGCGGACAACCTGAACCAGCCGCTCGACATCAATGCCGGAACCAAACTCGATCTGGGGTCGAGCGCCAAGTTCCGCACCTTGATTTCGTACCTGAATATCATAGCCGACCTGCACCGTCGCTATGTCGACCTGGACGCCAAAGCCCTGGCCGGCATCGCCACCAAGCCTAGCGACAGGCTGAGCATCTGGGCGCTTTCCTATTTGCGCAGCAGCGAAGACCGCAGCCTGACGGCCATGCTCGAAGCGGCCATGGAGCGGCACTATTCGGCCAGCCCGCAAGAGACGTTCTTTACCGGCGGCGGCGTACACCGGTTTTCCAATTTCAAGCACGAGGATGACGGCAAGAATCCGAGCGTGGCCGAGGCTTTGGAGCAGTCGGTCAATCTGGTCTTTGTCCGGATCATGCACGACGTTGTGCATTACTACGCGTATGAAGCAGAGGATGCTCCGGCACGCGCGCTGCGCGAGAGCGACGACAAAGGCGGCAAGGAAGCGCGCGAGGCGTTCCTCAACCGTTTTGCCGAACGTGAAGGCATCGGCTACCTGCGCACCTTCTGGCACAAGTACCGCGATGTCGCCCCGGCCGAACGCCTCGATGTGCTGGCCGATTCGGTTCCCGCGCGTCCATCGCCTTTGGCGGCGGTGTTTCTGGGCGTGCAGCCGGAAAGCGATTTCGACGCGTTCCAGGCTTTCATGCGTCAGCGCCTGGGCGATCGGGCCGGTACCGACGCCGGCCTGCGCCGGCTTTTCAACAACCATGCCGTGCGCAACTACAACCTGTCCGACCAGGGGTATCTGGCGCATATCCATCCGCTCGAACTGTGGCTGGTTCGTCACCTGCACACGCACCCGGATGCCGGGTTGCACGCCGTCGTCGCCGCCAGCGTTGCCGAGCGCCGCGAGGCATCGCGCTGGTTGTTCGCCAGCCGTTTCAAGCATGCCCAGCAGGTGCGCATCGATATCATCGTCGAGGTTACTGCGTTCGAACGCATCGCCGCTGAATGGCGTCGGCTGGGTTACCCCTTCGAGCATCTGGTGCCTTCGCTGGCGACTTCGATCGGCAGTTCGGCCGATCGCCCGGCGGCGCTTGCCGAACTGATGGGCATCGTTGTCAATGACGGCATACGCCGCCCGACAGTGCGCATCGATCAATTGCATTTTGCTGCTGCAACGCCCTACGAAACCGTGCTGGAGCGTCGATTCGAACCCGGAGAGCGGGTGCTGCCGGCTGAAATTACCCAGGTGGCGCGGCGAGCCCTGTTGCGCGTGGTCGATAGCGGTACGGCCCGGCGCGTCAAAGGCGCCTACCGCGACGCCGACGACAAGCCGATTCCGATTGGCGGCAAAACGGGCACCGGTGATCATCGCTTCCAGGTGATCGGCGCGGACGGGACGGTCAAGAGTTCGCGCGTCATGAACCGCGCAGCGACGTTCGCCTTCTACATTGGCGAGCGCTTCTACGGCGTGGTGACCGCTTTTGTGCCGGGGGCCAAAGCCGCTGGTTATGACTTTACTTCAGCACTGCCCGTACAGATACTCAAGGAGTTGCGGCCGGCATTGCTGCCATTGGTCAGTGGCAAAGAAGCCGATCCGGGGCGTTGCAGCGAGACACCCCAGCGCATGGTGGAGTCGGCGAAGGGCGAGCCAACACCACCGGTAACGCATTCCGTCGGGATGACCAAGACTGGCGGTTGATCGCGTAGTCCAACAGGAGAGCAGGAGATGAATACCGAGACGATTCAGGAGCCTTACGTCCTGCGCAGTGACTCCGGGGACAATCGCCCAGGCATTGCGACGCTGACACTCAATCGGCCGAATCAGTTCAACGCGTTGTCGACAGGAATGATCGCTGCGCTGCAAACCGAGTTGGATGCAATCGCTGCTGATCCGGCGGTACGTGTTGTAGTGATTGCCGGTGCCGGCAAGGCATTCTGCGCCGGGCACGACCTCAAGGAAATGCGCGCCAACCCCGCCAAAGCGTTCATGCAGGCATTGTTCAAGCAATGCGGGAAGATGATGATGACGATCACCCAAATGCCGCAGCCGGTGATCGCCCGCGTGCATGGCATCGCCACAGCGGCCGGATGCCAGCTGGTCTCGACATGTGATCTGGCCGTTGCGGCCGATGTCGCGCGCTTCGCCACTTCAGGCATCAATGTTGGGCTGTTCTGCTCAACCCCGGGGGTCGCGCTTTCGCGCAATCTCGGCCGCAAGCAGGCGCTGGAAATGTTGCTGACCGGCGACTTCATCGATGCACCGACGGCTCTGCAACAGGGGCTGGTCAACCGGGTCGTTCCCGGCGATGCACTCGACGCCGAGGTCGATAGATTCGCTCAATCGATTCTCGCCAAGTCGTCGCTGGCCATTGGCATGGGCAAGCAGATGTTCTACAAGCAGCTCGAAATGGGGCTCGATGCGGCTTACCAGTACGCGTCCGAAGTGATGGCCTGCAATATGATGAGCGAGGATGCTGCCGAGGGCATCGAC
>WBZP01004265.1_pt1 | contig 12327 bp, 12 predicted proteins | sample 5204301 | NCBI WGS metagenome assembly WBZP01 (sample SAMN12412401, study PRJNA552823) | activated sludge metagenome | isolation source: activated sludge from nitrification reactor of wastewater treatment plant... | place: USA: Pennsylvania | collected 2017
CCTGGCCCACGTGGACGAGCGGCTCAACGACATCGGCTACATCGTTCCCGGCCTGGGCGACGCCGGCGACCGGCAGTTCGGCACGGGCTAAGATGGTTTACCTCGTCGTCGTCCTGGCGTCGGCCGCCGCCGCCCTCGTCGCCACGCCGCTGGCCATGCGCCTCTCCTTCCGGCTGGGCATCGTCGCCGAGCCGGGCGGCCGGCGGCAGCATCACGGCCGCATCCCCAAGCTGGGCGGGCTGGCCGTAGCCATCGGCTGGGCCGTCGGCGTGGCCCTGACCTACTTGCTGCTGCCGCCCGACAACCCCGACGACGCCCTGCGGCTGCGCGGCGTACTGCTAGGCAGTCTGGTCGTCGTGGCCGGCGGGCTGCTGGACGACCGCTACGACCTGCCGCCGTGGGCGCAACTGCTCATCCAGCTCCTCGGCGCGCTGGTGGCCATCGCCCACATCATCTTCATCGAGGTCTTCACCAACCCCCTGCCCACGGCGACGCTGTGGCAGGCGCTGCCGCTGTTCAGCGTCGCGGGGCAGCTGGTGGAGATATGGCGGCCGTTAGCCCTGCTGTTCACCACCTTCTGGATCATCGGCATGATCAACGCCATCAACTTCCTAGACGGGCTGGATGGGCTGGCCGCCGGGGTGTGCCTCATCGCCGCGGCCTTCTTCGCCTACCACAGTTGGCGCTTGCAGCAGACGACCGTGCCCCTGTTCCCGCTGGCGCTGGCCGGGGCGCTGCTGGGCTTCCTGCCGTTCAACTTCTCCCCGGCGCGCATCTTCCTCGGCTCGGCCGGGGCCTACTTTCTGGGCTACCAGATGGCCACCCTGTCCATCCTGGCCCCGGCCAAGCTCTCCACGGCGCTGCTGGTGTTGGCCGTGCCCATCATTGACGTGGCCTGGCAAGCCATCAGCCGGATGCGACAGGGGCGACACCCGATGACCGGCGACCGCGGCCACCTGCACTTCCGCCTGTCCGACAGCGGCCTGCCGACGCCGCGCATCGTCCTGGGCTACTACGGCGTGGCCCTGGTGTTCGGGCTGGCCGCCGTGCTGGCCGCGTCGCCACTGGTCAAGCTGGCCCTGCTGGCAGCGCTGGCCGTGGGCGTGCTGGCCCTGCTGCTGCGCCTCAGCGCGAAAAGCCACCGGTAAGGCGCTGAAAGAACAAGCAACCACAGATTACGCAGATTACACAGATTTAGCTCTGAAATCTGCGTAATCTGCGTAATCTGTGGTTGCTTTCTGCATTAAGTCGTAAATAGTCTCCAATGCCCTTCGGAGACGACTTTGACTGCTCCGTCAACGACCTGGATGGCGGTCTGATCGTCCATCGCGTATGCCGGTGCCCGCATCCCGGCGGCCCATCTTTCCGCGTTGGCCATTGTATTCTCCGGCAGCATCTCATGATCCAGGTGCGGAAACATCGCAAAATCAACAAGTCCCAGCGTTTCATCGCCACCGCTGGGCGGCTGCCAGCCGACGAACTCCGCCCCGATGTTGGGCGCCATGACCATGCTCCCGGCGCTCAGTCCCACGTAGGCCCCGCCCAGCGTCGGCAAGAGGTCGGCCAGTCCCGACTGCCGCATCCAGTAGCACAGATACAGGGGGTCGCCGCCATTCACCAGCAGCACATCGGTCTGCTGGACCACGGGAACCCACAGCTTTTCTTCGATGCTGGGCAGCGCCGTAAGCTCCAGCACGCCCAATGACTTCCAACCCAATTCGCACATGGGGCAATCGGGTTCTCGTCCGCTAATGAAGTCCCAGGCCATGCCGGCCCCGCCGGGCAGGGCATACGACGCCGTGGGAATGCAGAGGGCACTGGCCTCGGCAATTGGTTTGCCCAGCAGGTCGAGCAGCGCCTCGTGGATACTGGCGTTTTTAATGCCGGCCGAAGTAAGCAGCAATTTCATCGTTTCTCTCCTTGGCAATATATAGGAGCCTTTGCGCCTTAGCATTGAATTCATTCGGCGCTCGGCGGCTTGAATCGCCGCCCGCCGGATGTTACACTCTCTGTCATATGGAAGAGCAAGACATCATGCGCGAACAAGCGCAAATTCTAACCGACCGCGCCCAGCGCCACCAGATGCACGGCGAACTGGGCGACGCCATCGCCCTCTACCGGCGCTCGCTGGCCGTCTACCCCACGCCGGAGGCCCACACCTACCTCGGCTGGGCCTACAGCCAGATGGACCGCTACGATGAGGCCATCGCCGAATGCGAGAAGGCCATCGCCCTCGACCCGACCTTCGGCAATCCCTACAACGACATCGGTGCCTACCTGATCGAGATGGATCGCTACGAAGAGGCCGTCGCCTGGCTGGAGCGAGCCACGGCCGCGCCGCGCTACGACACGCCGCAGTTCCCCTACGTCAACCTCGGCCGGGCCTACGAAGAGCTGAACCAGCCCTACCGCGCCCTGGCCTGCTACGACCGCGCTCTGGGCATCGCCCCGCTCTACCTGCCGGCCACCTGGGCCAAGTGGCGGCTGCTCAGCCGCCTGAACTAGTCCGGCCGCGCCCATGCCCCGCGCCATCGGCCATCTGACCGTCGCCGCTGTCGGCCGCCTGCGCGGAGCCTACTGGCAAACGGCGCAGGACGAGTACGCCCGCCGCCTGCGCCGCTACACCGACTTCCAGTTAGTGGAAGTGAAGGATGTCGTCGGCCGGGCGCTGCCCGACGCCGTGGCCGCGGCCCGCGAAGGGGAGCAACTACTGGCCGCCGCGCCGCGTGGGGCGCGCCTGGTGCTGCTGACCGCCGACGGCCGGCAACCCAGCAGCCCCGAACTGGCCGCCTGGCTGCAAACTCAACTGGAGCAGGTCGGCACGCTGGCCTTCCTCATCGGCGGCCCGATCGGCTTCGACCCGGCCACGGCCGCCGCCGCCCACGAACGGCTGTCCCTCTCCCGCCTGACCTTCCCCCACGAACTGGCCCGCGTCGTGCTGCTGGAGCAGCTTTATCGGGCGTTCACGATACTCCACGGGGAGCCGTACCACAAGTAAGCAGTAGGTCAGTAGGTCAGTAGATCAGTAGATCAGTGAGCCAGTATCGTGTACTGACCTACTGACCTACTGTCCTACTGACCCACTGACTCACTGGCTACTCCCCCCAATCACCACCACATACTCCCCCCGCGCCTCCGTCTCGGCCAGCCCGGCGATGAGTTCGGACAGCGTGCCGCGCCGCACAGACTCGAACATCTTGGTCAGTTCATTGGCGATGGCCGCCGGCCGGTCGCCGTAGACGATTAGGGCGTCGGCCAGGAAGTCGGCCAGGCGGTGGGGGGACTCGTAGAAGATGAGGGTGTGGGGCGAGTCGCGGTCAACGGCCAGGAAGCTCTGCCGCTTGCCGCTCTTGCGCGGCGCGAAGCCGCGAAAGGTGAAGCTGTGCGACGGCAGGCCGGACAGCACCAGGGCCATAACCAGCGCCGACGCGCCGGGAACCATCGTCACCGGCAGGTCGAGCGCGATGGCCCGCCGCACCAGCGTGAAGCCGGGGTCGGCCACGCCCGGCGTGCCGGCGTTGGAGACGACGGCCACCGACTGCCCGGCCTCGAGCAGAGCCATGATGCGCGGCCCGGCGCGGTCTTCGTTGTGCTCGTGGAAGGCGATCTGGGGCTTCTTAATGTCGAAGTGCTTCAGCAGCAGGCCCGTCTTGCGCGTGTCCTCGCTGGCCACAGCGTCCACAGCGCGCAGCACTTCCAACGCCCGCAAGCTGATGTCGCCGAGGTTGCCAATGGGCGTCGCCACGAGATACAGCACGTATCCTCCAGAAGGATAATCCGCAGATTAGGCAGATTGGGCAGATTCAAAATCAGAGAAATCTGCCCAATCTGCGGATCGATTTTCTTTCTAATTAGACTCGACCCACTCCATTGCCGCGCCCAATTGGCGCATCGTCTCGACGAAGCCGGGGAAGCTGTCGGCCATACAGGCCGCGTCGTGGATGATCGTCGGCTCCTCGGCCGCCAGCCCGGCCACGGCCAGAGCCATGCCCAGCCGGTGGTCGTCGTGGCTGTCCACACTGGCCCCACGCAGGCGCGTCGGGCCGTGGACGGTGAAGCCATCCTCGTGCTCGTCCAGCCGGGCGCTCAGCCGGCGCAACTCGCCCACCAGGACGGCGATGCGATCCACTTCCTTGACGCGCAACTCGGCCGCGTTGCGCACCGTGCTGCGGCCGGCGGCCTGCGTGGCGGCCACGGCCCACACCGGGAACTCGTCAATGGCCCGCACAACCGTCGGGCCGTCCACGTCTACGGCGTGCAGTTCGGCAAAGCCAACGGTCAGATCGGCGGCCAGTTCGCCGCCGGTCATCTGCTGATTGCCGATACGCACGTCGGCCCCCATCGCCCGCAACACCTGCAACAGGCCGACGCGCGTCTCGTTGACGCCCACGCCGCGAATGGTGATCTGCGAATGGGGCACGATGGCCGCGGCCACCAGCGGGAACGCGGCCGAGGAGAAGTCGCCGGGCACGGTCATGTCCAGCGGCAGCAACCGACGGCCGCCGAACGGCTCGTCGCTCAGCGTCACCCAGCCGTCCTGCGTCGTCACGACTGCGCCCATCGCCATCAGCATCCGCTCGGTGTGGTCGCGGGCCGGGCCGGGCTGGTGAACACGGACGCCTTCAGTGGTGTACAGGCCGGCCAGTAACACGGCGCTCTTCACCTGGGCGCTGGCCACGGGCAGGTGATAGGCCAGGCCGCGCAGCGGCGCGGGGCGCAGGTGCAGCGGCGCGTGGCCGTTGTCGGCGCGAATGTCGGCCCCCATCTGTTGCAACGGCTCCGTCACCCGGCCCATCGGCCGCTTGCGCAACTGCTCGCTGCCGTCCAGCACCGACGGAAACGACTGCCCGGCCATGACCCCGGCCAGCAGGCGAATGGCTGTGCCGGCGTTGCGACAATTGAGCGGCCCGGCCGGCCGCCGCAGCCCGCGCAGCCCACGCCCATCCACGCGCAAATCCCAGGAGTTAGCGTGGTGTTCGTTTACCTCAATACTGATGCCGAGGCCACGCACCGCCTCCAACGTCGCCAGCGTATCGCCGGCCGGCAGCCAGTTGCGAATGACGCTAACGCCATCGGCCAGCGCCGCCAGCAGCACAGCGCGGTGGCTAATGGACTTGTCGCCCGGTACGGTAATCGTGCCCTGGAGCGGCGAGGTCTGTGAATGGACGATCAACTGACTGGGTGACGACATCACGCCTCGCTTAGATCGCCTTGCGCCGCGTCTGGGCCATGTGCGGCACGGTTTCGGCGCGGCTGTTGGGGCCTTTAACACGCACACGACTGTGGCGCGCCCGCTGCCGCACGCCGTCGGGCGTGTGGCGCGGGTCTAGACGAGCCACCGGCGGCCGTCCGGCCTGCTTGGCCTGCTCCAGCGCGTGGTGGATGAAGAGCACGTTGTGGCGGCGCAGAAAGCCGGCGTCGCCGTCGGCGGCCTGGGCCGCGGTCAGTTTGGCCGGCAGGTCGGCGATCTCTTCCGCCGGGATGTAAGCCGGCATCGTAAAGAACTCCAGATGATCCTGGACGGGCACCAGGCGGCCGAGGATGATTGACCCCAGCGGCGCGTCGCCGTGGCCGGCCGGTTCATAGACGTCGAACTCTTGGCCGGAGAGCATCTCGCGCAAGAGCAGCGTCTGTCGCTCATAGCCCAGCAGCTCATAGCCGCTCATCGGCTCGGCGGCGATCCACCGGTCGAGCAGTTCACGGCGCGGCGGGGGCAGCTTTTCGCCCTGTTCGGCGCGGTAAAGCTCCACCAGGCGTTCGCCGGAGGGCAAGACGTGGTCGAAGGCAAACCAGTCGAAGAAGCGTTCGGCCTCCGAGGCGCTCATCAACGGCATCGTCTCGGCGGTGTAGTAGTCGTTCCAGTAATGCGCGGCAATGGCATCCGACGGCTCATCGAAGCGCTCGCTCTCGGCAAACTCCAACAGGTCTAGCCGCAGGGTGCGGGCGGCGTCGGCCCAGGTGCGCTGCGCCTGTTCGGCAGCCAGGTCGGCGGCCATGTGGCACTGCTTATACTTTTTGCCGCTGCCGCAATAGCAGGGATCGTTTCGGCCCGGTTTGTCCATAATTGCTTACTCCGCAGGCACGGCGACCGGCCAGACCGGACGCCGTGTGAGATGAGACGGCATTGTACCAGATCGGCGCTTTGCCGCGTAGGGCAGTGCTAGCGTTCTACACGGCGCGCAGGGCCGCCACCTCTTGCACCCGCTGGCGCAACCGCCGCGAGAGAACGCGAATGATGCCCCGCGCCACTTCGCTGCGCGTGTCAATCAGCTCGAAGAACGGCTCGCCGTCGAGACGCAACAGCAGCGCGTCCGTCTCGGCCGTCACGCTGGCCATGCGCGGCTCCGGCTCCAGCAGGGCCATCTCGCCGAACATCTCCGATTCGCCTAACACGTTGAGCGTGTAGTCGCCGTCATGCACACGCACCCGGCCACTGACAACGATGTAGAGCGAGTCTCCCGGCTCGCTCTTCTGGAAGACCGCCTGCCCCGCCGGCAACTCAACCTCGGTCAGCAGCCCGGCCACCTCGGCCAGCAACTCATCCGGCGTCTCGGCAAACAGATCGGCATCCTTGAGGAGGATCACCTTTTCGATGGTCGTGAGCATAGGTCTCTCTCCGGTCAGCGTGTTGGCCGGGGCCAGGCCGAGGCGGGCGGCCGTCCAGTCAGCCGTCTCGCGCACCACGGGATCGGCGTCCGTCCGGTAGCGGGCCAGCAGGTCAGGCAGGTCGGGGTCGCTACACTGCAACTGCCCAACGGCAAAGAGCTGCGTCGCCCGCAGCCAGCCGCCGGCGCGGTCATCGCCGCGGGTCATCTCCGCCACCCGCTCCGTTGCCGGCAGCGCCGGCAGGTCGTAGGCCGCGCCCAACCGTTGCAGGCGCGTCGCCGCCGGCAGCTCCTCCGACAGCGGCATGACCAGGGCCTTCAGGTCGGCCGGCAGGCGCAGATCGAGGATTTCCAGGGCGTAGGCGCGCCGCGCGTCGGAGGCGTGCTGCCCGCGTCCCAACACCTCGCGCACGTCGCGCATGGCCGCCGGATCGAACAGAAACGACAGCAGCAGATAGATGCGGTCGCGCGCGGCGACGAACTGCCCATCCAACACGCGCCGCAAGTAGGCCAACTCTTCCACGGCCAGACAGTCGCGCAGGCCGGCCAGCAGCCCGGCGGCGTGGGCCGTCTCGGCGGCGATCTGGCGGCGCACGACGTCGGCCGCCCCGCCCTCGGCGCGATAGCCGGCGTGGGCCAGGGCCAGCAGCAGTTCGGTGCGCAACGTGTCGTTGGGCTGCGCGATCTGGCCGGCCAGAACGGTCACGGCCCGCTCGCCGCCGATGCGCCCCGCCGCCCGCGCCAGGCCAACACCCATCTCCCGTGGCAGGTCGGCCCGGCCGAAAGCGGCACTGATGGCCGGCAGGGCCGCCTCGCCCCCGGCGACAAGCGCGCCGACGGCCGCCGTCTGCGTGGCCCGCCACTCCAGCGCGGCCACGACCAGCGGCCACACCGCCGCGCACGACGACCGCCCGGCGGCCGTCAGCGCCGCGCGGCGCACCTCGGCGTCGGTGTCGTTCAACAGTCGCGCCAGCAGGTCACACTCCTCACCGGCCGGCGCTTCCAGCACGCGAACGGCCAGCAGCCGCTCCGCGCGGTCGGCCGAGGCGACCAGAGAGGCCAACGCGGCGTCGGCTTGCGCCCGCGCCGCCGGCGCGCCGTGGCGTCGCAAGCCAACCAGCGCCCCCAGGCGCGTCTCCGGCGCGGCGTCGCACAGCCGGGCCAGTAGCGCCGTTTCGGCCTCCGGCCCGCCGACAGCGGCCAGCGCCCGCCAGGCCGCGCCGCGCACCGCCGGGTCGGGGTCGCCCTCGGCCGCGGCGGCCACAGCGCGCGGGTCAGCCAAGCCGTTGCGCTCGATGTGGCCCAGCGCCTCGCGCCGCACCACTGGCGCGGGATGGGCCAGCAGGTCGGGCAGCGCCTCGGCCAGGGCCTCCGGCCGCCCCTCGGCCAGCAAGCCCAGGGCGTAGAGGGCCGCGCCGGGCCGTGGATTGCGCAACGTCTCGGTCAGCACGCGGACGCTATCGCTGTCGTCGAGAGTGACGGCCACGCCGGTCAACCGCCGCCGGGCCAGCGCCGCGGTCAGCGCCCGCGGGTAGGCGCGCGCCGTCAGAAAGGCGACGACCAGCCAGACGATGATGATCCCCAGCAAGACAAAGGCCAGATGGACGACGGTGAACGAGGGCAGCCGATTGAGCAGCAACAACAGCACGCCGGCCAGCCCCACGGCGGCCATGCGCACGATGCCGTTGTCAATCGTCTGGACGCGCGCCCGCACGGCTGCCGGCAGCGGCTGATAGAGGATGGACTGCGCCGTCTGGTCAACGGAGAACATGAAGCCCAGGTCGAGCACGCGGTTGAGCGTGGCCAGCCAGAACAACAGCGGCACAAGCCCCCAGCCCGCGCCGACGACGCTGAAGGCCAGGGTGACGACGAACAGCAGCGCCGGCAAGATGAACAGACCGCCGCGCACGCCGAAGCGCGTAATCAGCGGCCCGGCCACGAAGCTGTTATTGATCAGAGTGAAGATGCCCAGCCCGGCCAGATAGAGGCCCATGAAGCCGGCCAGGTCGGCCGGATCGGGGAAGCGGGCGCTGATGCGGTTGAAGAAGATGTTGTCAACGAAGAAGAACGACAGCCAGGCGGCGATGGTCAGGCCGAACATCAGCAGGACGTAGGGGTTGCGCAGGTGCGCGCCCAGGGAACTTGCCGCGCCACGGGGGCCGGCCGACTCTTCGACCGCATTCAGCGCGCCGCGATAGCGACCGATGATGGCCCCCAGCAGGACCAACGCGGCGGCGAACCCGACCGCGGCCAGCAGCAGCAGGTTGACTGTGCCGATGGCGCGGACGATGGTCGGGATGAGGAAGCCGGTCAGGACGATAGCCACCCACATGCCCGCGCCAATCGGCCCAAAGAGGCGCTTCGACTGGCGCAACGTCAGCAGCCGCGCGGCCATGGTCCAGAACCCGACCTGGCCAAAATTGACGGCGACCTGAAACAGGACGGGCAGGGCGAACGTCACCGGCCGGCCACCGCCCAGTGTCAGGGCCAGCCAGTAGACAAAGGTCAGAATTGTCAGGAAGGCGGGCAGGAGGATCAAGCCCTGCGTGAAGGTCAGCCGGCGGCCGAGGCGCAGGTAGAGCGTTGACAGTAAGGCGACGACGACGCCGTTGATGACGTAGAGGTAGGGCAGCGTGGCGGCGCTAAACTCGGTCAGGAACAGGGGAAAGACTGCGGTTTCGACGAAGTTAAAGCCGATGCCCAGCAGAAACATCTCGGCAAAGAGCAAAAAGGCCAATCGCTCTTCACCAGGCTGGATGTTGAACAGGCGTCGTATGGTGGCGGACATCTGGCAAGGTGGCCGCGTTAGTTGCCGGCCCGGCGGGCGGCAATGGCGGCGTTGAAGGCGGCGATCACGTCGTCGAGGCTGGCCCCAGGGCCGAAGACGGCCGTCACGCCCATCTGGCGCAGTTGGTCGGCGTCCTCGTCGGGGATGATGCCGCCCAGGAAGACGGGCACGTCGCTCATCTCGTTGGCGGCCAGCAGCTCCAGGACACGGGCCATCAGCGGCATGTGGGCGCCGGAGAGAATGCTCAGGCCGATGGCATCCACGTCCTCTTGCAGCGCCGCCTCGACGACCATCTCCGGCGTCTGGCGCAGGCCGGTGTAGATGACCTCCATGCCCGCGTCGCGCAAGGCGCGGGCGGTCACTTTGGCCCCGCGGTCGTGGCCATCGAGGCCCGGCTTGGCAATGAGTACACGCGCGCGATCGGTCATAGTTTGTCCTCCAGAAAACACAGATTACCACCCCGCCACAGGATAGGTTGGGGCGAAGTTGTGTTTTTGCAGCAGCGGTTGGGCCGCGTCGGCCGCCGGGGCAATGGCCGGGTGGCGGAACAGAGCGGCGATCTCCTCGACGCACAACCGCCCCTTAGCCGTCAGCCGGACGTGGTCACCCTCAACCACCACCATCCCCAACGCCTCCAGTCGCGCGAACCGGGCCGCGAACTGCTCCAGTGGGTCTCTATTATAGGTCGCGCGGAACAGAGAACAATCAATAAAGGGATCGTTCTTCAGGGCAAACAGCACGTCGCGGTGGAACGCCTCGTCGGGACTGAGGGTGTAGCCGCGCCACAAAGGGGATTGGCCGCTGTCAACGCGCCGCCCATACTCGGCCAGGTCGAACACGTTGGCCAGTTGCGTCCCGCTATAGTAGCCATAGGCTCCCGGCCCCACCGGCAGCGTGACCGCCGCCGACGGCAGCCGCTCCGGCCGGAGCGTGGCCGGGTCGCCCCCAGCGCGCGCCCAGAAGTCGTTGGGCAGTTCGTGGTAGCCGTGGGCCTCCAGGTAGAGTTGGGTCATGAGGTGCTGCGTTTGCGCCGCGCGGTGGGTGGGCAAGGCCACCGCGCCGCGCCGCACGCGCTCGTATAGCCCCGTGCCGCGATCCACGAACAGGAAGTAGGTGCTGACTGAGTCCGGCGCGGCGGCCACGGCGTCGGCCAGCGTCATCGCCCAGGCCGCGGCCGACTGCCCGACCAGGCCATACATCAGGTCTAGGTTGACCGTGAACCCCTCGGCCCGCAGCAGGGCCATCGCCCCGGCCAAGAAGCCGGCGTCGTGCCGTCGCTTCGTGGCCCGCAGCAGGTCGTCGTCCGACGCCTGATAGCCGACGCTGACCCGGCCCAGACCGTAACGCCGCAGGACGCGCAGAAAGTGGACGGCCGCGGCCTCGTCGGCGAAGAACTCCGGGTGCAGCTCCAGCGTGCCCAACGCCCCCGGATTCAGATAGCCGCGGTCGCGCAAATGGGCCAGGAAGCGCTCCAGCGCCTCGGGCGGGATGAGGCTGGGCGTGCCGCCGCCGATATAGAGATACGTCAGGTCGAGCGTCGTGTGACGGGCGTGGGTGTCAAACTCGGCGGCGACGCGCTCCAGGTAGCGAGCCACGGCGGCGCGCCGTTGCGGGCTGATGGCGACCAGGTAGTAGCTGCAAAAGTCGCACACGCCGGAGCAGAACGGGATGTGGACGTAGGCATTGCCCACCATCGCCGGATAGGGTGGCGCGTCTCCCTCGGCCAGCGGGCGCATCTCGGCCAGCGAGGGGTAGATGCTCAGGTAGTAGTAGTCGAGGCTATTGCGCTGGAGCGCGGATGGCAGTTCGTCGAGGCGGTAGGCGTCATAGAGGCCGCTGGCTTCAGCAATCAACGAAGTAGCGTCAGACATTGGGAAGAGTATCCACAGATTACACAGATTCTCAAGTTGGCGACTTTAGAATCTGTGTAATGCGTGGATGTCCTTTCTTACGCCTGCTCATAGGCCTGCCGCAGCCAGCCGAGCAGCTCATCGTTTACGTCATCAGGGCTGCCAACGCGCACGCGGTGGGTACACATGGCGTTGAAGCTGCCCGACTTCTCCAGGCGGCCGGCCGGCTCTACGCCCTTCATGTTGATGCCCACGTCAACCCGCCCCGCGCCGGGCTGCACCAGAGCGAACTGCTTCTTGCGCCGCAAACTGACGTAGGTGCGCTTGGGGGCGATCTCCACGTCGTCGCCGAAGCCGGTGACAGCGGCAATGAGCGCGTCGTACAGGGGGCGCAGCGGGGCCTTCTTGCCTTCGTACTGCGCGTCTACAAAGTTCTCCTCTTCGCCGGCCGCGCCCTTCAACCGATCGCGGGCAAAGACGGCCAGCACGTTGGCATTGCCATACGTCAGGCCATAGGTCTCGGTGAAAAACGCCTGTAGCTCTTTGTGCTTGGTCAGGCCCGTTGCCAGCCCGGCGGCGATCATCGTGTCCAAAGTCTGGCCTGTCTGGGCCTCGATGTTGCGAATTTGGGTCTGGGTTGCCTCGTCAACACTGCTCATGTCATTCGACCTCCTCGGAGAGATGAGAATAGGATAGACCGGATGTTCGGTTTGTCAAGAGGCTTTCTTTTCTACGTCCGTTCCACAACGTCCAGCGGGCAGTGACGCCTATTGCTTGTGATTGCACTTTTTGCTATCATGGCAAACGTGAACCGCCAACAGCGTCAGACTTTGAGCGCCATCTTCGCGACACCCATTCCGACAACGGTCGAATGGCGACGGATTGAGACGCTCTTTATCGCTCTGGGCGCAGTCGCCGTGGAAGGGCGCGGATCGCGAGTTAGATTTGAGTTGAATGGTGTGGTCGCGACGTTCCATCGCCCTCATCCGCAAAAGGAAGCTAAGCCATATCAGGTGCGTGATGCGCGTCGTTTTCTAGAACAGGCAGGTATCAAACCATGAACACGATGAGCTACAAGGGTTAT
>WBZP01004246.1_pt1 | contig 12326 bp, 17 predicted proteins | sample 5204301 | NCBI WGS metagenome assembly WBZP01 (sample SAMN12412401, study PRJNA552823) | activated sludge metagenome | isolation source: activated sludge from nitrification reactor of wastewater treatment plant... | place: USA: Pennsylvania | collected 2017
TATCAGCTCTCATCCTATATACAAACCATAGCCGGATTTTTTGAGCGGATCCGCGAGGTTTTGTAACTGCTCTTTATTTATAAAGCCTCGCTCGAACGCTATTTTTTCAGGCGAGCCAATGATTTGGCCGGTGCGTTTTTGCAACAATTTCATAAGAAACTCCAATAATTTTCTGAGTTTATTGTGTAGAAGCTAACATTTGGGTATTCTTTACTGAAGGCAACGGGTAATTTTGCAGTTTTTTTGTATTTACACTCGTAAGCAGTGGTATTTTTTCCAATCTCTTCAACAAGATCTAGCTCATTATTATCCCTAGACCTCCAATAATAATTTCGTACATATGTGTTGTTGCGTTGATGCATTTTTATGCGCTCGGCTAATATAAAATTTTCCCAAAGTTGTCCTATGTCGTTGCGTAAGTTTAGCGGACGAAAATCGTCTATTAACGCATTACGCATTCCAAGATCGTAAAAATATATCTTGCGTAGCCGACCTATTAGAGCTCTTTTATTCTTACGGTATTGTGGCCTGCGAAAGATGATGAATGCTTTTTCTAACAAGTCTACATATCGCATTACGGTTTCTTTGCTAATTTCTAGATGACTTGCTAGTTCGCTATAGCTTACTTCGTTACCAATTTGATGGGCTACTAGTCGTAACAGGTTATCCATAACAGTTTGATCATATATAGTGCCTAGTGCAAAAGCGTCTCTATAGAGGTAGTGGTTTGCAATATTTCTGGTATTTGTTGCAGCTTTTTCATAAGGCATAGTCCAGAGTCCGGGATATCCGCCATATATCAAAATACGCTCCAGTGCCTGGTCTGCTTCTATAAGGTTATTTGCCACCTCTTTTATGCTTAGTGGGTATAGTGTTAGCTCGATCGATCTTCCGGTTAAAGGCTCTTTAATTTTATTTGCAATATCTAGACTAGAACTTCCAGTGAGGAGCAGCTTCTTTTCTGGTAAATTGTCATGCAAAAGTTTTGCAGTAATACCAATGTTTTGGATCCTTTGAGCTTCGTCTATTACGATTAGATCTGCATCACCTACCACCGCTTTAAGATTTGAAAGTGAAGTGTTCTGCAGTCTATTTACAACACCGGGATCATCACAATCAAGGTATAGGCCATTAGTAACTTCCGCGAGTATTTTTTTTGCCAGCGTAGTTTTGCCTACCTGTCGAGCACCATATATTATAGTAACAAGACCATCGTCTAAAGAATCTTTAATTCGTGTCTCTAGATATCGTTTAATCATATGCATAGTATAAAAGACGTTATTATCGCGAGTCAAGTAGCAAAAAAGACGTTATTATCGTAGATGCTTATGCTATAAATATGTGCCGTAGCCGGATTTTTTGAGTGGATCTGCAAGGTTGTTTAATTGTTCTTTGTTAATAAAGCCTTGCTCGAACGCTATTTTTTCTGGTGAGCCGATGATTTGGCCGGTGCGTTTTTGCAAAACGCGTACAAAGTCTGTTGCATCGCTAAAGCCATATATAGTAGAAATGTTCACAGCCGTTAATTAGATTAATTGAGGGGTATGCCCGGTATTTTGGTAGTTTAACAAAAGTTCTATTATTCGCTTATTAGTTTACAGTTACTTGTTTACAGTAAAGTAGTTAGTGTAAACTATAAGCATGATGAACAATACTCCAAATAAAGAAAGTACACTGGATGAGCTGATAGCTTTTCTTGAACTACAGCCAGGATCACGACCAAAAGTAATAGCTGACGCATTGGGGATAAGCCGACAATATGTACAAAAATTACTAGCTAAGCACGCGGGTATGTTTGTTGTAACTGGGGTGGGGCCGAATAGATTTTATAGGTTAAAGCCAACCGAAGTCTTAAATAGTACAGAGCGTGCTAATAGGGATACGGTAGATAGAAAAAAGATTGACGTGATAGAGCGTAATTTTTATAATCTGACACCTTTGGGCGAAGAGTTAGAAGGTCAAGAGGGCTTTGTGCGTTGGTGTAATGATCGTAATCTAGACGTGGATAGTATGCAAAAGCAATACGTCAACATACTAAATAAGTATTATCCAAATGATTTTGCTTCACCTATCGATTTTACGAATAAACTGAAGCATTCTCTTAAAGATTTTAGTTTACAAAAAGTATGGGCGGTTGATTACTATAATTTTGAAATTTTTGGAAAAACAAAGCTTGGAAATCAAGTGATGATTGCAAAGCAGACTGCCGATGAAGTAACTGTCGCAACACTAATTAAGCGTATTGCGGAAGCTTTTTTAGCTATAGAAAGCAGGGTAAAGATAGATGCTGTTGCGCTGGTTTCGCCAACCATACAAAGGCAACAACAACTTATGTCACGACTAGACAATGCAATTGACCAAACAGTCCCCAGGGTGAAAATTTACAAAGTTGGCGCAAGAATTTTAATAGCGCAAAAAACACTCAAGTACTTAAAGGATAGAATATTGAACGCCGAACAAACATTTGTCGTTGAGTCTTCGGGGGTGTATGAATCTGTATTAATTATTGATGATGCACTGGGTTCGGGTGCTACACTTAACGAAATTTCCAAACAGATAGTAAAAAAAGGTATTGCCAAAAAATGTTATGGACTCGTTTTGGTAGCTTCGCCATCTGGTTATGAAGTTATACAAGACGCGTGACTATGAAAAATATTTAGACCAGATACTTGCCGTAGCCAGATTTTTTGAGCGGATCTGCAAGGTTGTTTAACTGTTCTTTGTTAATAAAGCCTTGCTCGAACGCTATTTTTTCTGGTGAGCCGATGATTTGGCCGGTGCGTTTTTGCAAAACGCGTACAAAGTCTGTGGCATCACTTAAGCTGTCTATTGTGCCGGTATCTAGCCAAACATCACCATCTTCTAATGCGGTTACTTTTAGTTTGCCACGCTTTAAGTACTCTTCGTTCACGCTTGTAATTTCTAGCTCGCCGCGTTCGCTTGGTTGTACATTTTTAGCAATTTCTACTACGTCGTTATCGTAAAAATAGAGGCCAACAACGGCATAGTTGCTTTTTGGGTTAGTGGGTTTTTCTTCTATTGAAATAGCATTTTTGCTTGCATCAAACTCTACGACGCCATAGCGTTCTGGGTCAGAAACTTGGTACGCAAACACAATACCGCCGTCTGGATCGGTGCAGTTTTTAAGAGATTCGTCTAGCTCGTTGCCATGAAAAATATTATCACCAAGCACTAGTGCCACTTTATCATCACCAATAAATTCTTCACCTATAATAAAGGCTTGAGCAAGGCCATCTGGCGATGGTTGCACGGCATATTGTAGATTAATGCCCCATTCTGAGCCATCGCCAAGCAGGCGCATAAATTGTTCTTGGTCATGCGGGGTAGTAATAATAAGAATATCTTTGATACCCGCTTGCATTAGCGTGCTGAGTGGGTAGTATACCATTGGCTTATCGTAAATAGGTATAAGCTGCTTAGAAATACCTTTGGTTATAGGGTGGAGGCGCGTGCCGCTGCCGCCAGCTAGGATGATGCCTTTCAATATAACTCCTTAAATACTTTTCTTTACTAGATAATTATAACAGGGTAGAGTAGTTTAGTAATGTTCTAAGTATTCATTTTTTACACCCAACTTTCAGTTGGTATGCAATCTACTTTTTTCTACCAGCTAAAAAAGTAGGCAAAAAAGCCTCTGCGCTTTGTAGTTAATTCTTATTTGTTGGTAGTAATAACATGTCACAAAAAGAACTCATTGGCTTTTAGTTATTTTATAGTTAGCCAATTTTAAACACCTTTTTGCCTTGGCCATGATTATGACTACAACAAATAAATCAATTACTACAAAGATGCAATTATTGAATAATGCAGGCATGCATGCTATAATGTAGGCATGAAATCAATCCAGTATACAATTAGAAACGTGCCACCTAAGGTAGATAGGTACTATAAAAAGTTGGCGAAAATTAGTGGCAAAAGCCTAAACCAGGTAGTGCTTGATAATTTATCTGAAAAATCTGGCCAAGGCAAGAATAAAACTTTGCTAGATTCACTTGATTGGTTTATTGGTAGCAATAGCATTGATGAAGCGACATACCGTGCATGGGAAGAAGATGACAAAATACAAAAAGAGTTAACACGCAAACAGTGGCTAAAAGATGATAATTGATACCAATGTCTATAGCGCGCTAGATAGAGCTGACCCAGTTGTGCTACAAATGCTTGCTGGCGCACCCATGGCGTATATACCAATAATTGTTTTGGGTGAACTAAGGTATGGCTTTACTAAAGGTTCAAGGACTTCAGATAACAATATCAGACTAAAGCGTTTTATATCTCTTGATACTGTAGAGACTATTTATTTAACAGACCAAACAGCAAAAGCATATGGAGAGCTTTCTGTTCTATGTTCAAAAAAAGGGCGAGCATTAAGCAACAACGATATTTGGATTGCAGCATTAGCGCTAGAAAACGACATGCCACTGGTTACTTTTGATAAAGATTTTGAAGTATTTAAAGATGTTTTAGGCGACGGGCTAATAATATTGTGAGCAAACCTAAGTATGACGAAAGTACCAACGATAGAGCTGAGTGGTCAGAGGCAATCCGTAGAGATAAGGAAGTACCAGATAGTGAGCTAGAAGATTGGGACATTACTGTCGGTGACGTTGTAGAATAGCGCACAGCACAGTAAATGGACTATATGTTTGCCGAGTAAGGATAGACCTATAAGAGCTTAAGTGCGGGTAATATTACTTGTTTTGCTGGGTGGCCTGATTTAATACTTTCGATTAATTCTTCTGGGTATAGCCACTCTGCTTTATAAAAATCTTCTTTATTGTATAAGGGGGTTTTTTCGTATTCCACGATAAATATATGGTTAAAGTAGGGTATGCCATTTAATGGCGCTAGAGTACCAATTAACCTAAATGAGCTGGTGTTTAATTGTATATTCAGTTCTTCTGCTGTTTCTTGGACTGCAGCTTCTATATAAGACTGGCCACTAGCAACGTGACCAGCTGCACTAAAGTCGTATGCGCCAGGTAGTAGCTTTTTATGCAATGACCTTGCTGGAACAAATAGTTGTTTTTTAGAGTTTTGTAAAAATACACCTACAGCCCTAACAAAGCCCTTGCTGGTAGCTGCTAATTGCGGTACCTCTGCTCTTAGTATGGTACCTACGACTACATCGTGTTCGTTAACAAGGTCTAATACTTCTTCTGGGTTATCTATGGCTATCATCTATTGCTTGTCTGATGAATATTTATTGACTGCTGCTTGAATGAACGAAAGTTGCGTGTCTACTACGTCTGTTGGTAGGTTGTCAGCATTGTACCATTCACCATTAACCTCTTGAGCGGTTAAGTCAATATAAAATACTTGCGCCATCTCTGCGCCACGATTAACTTGATGAAAAATTGGCTGAACATACTGGGGCTCTTGCCATTCTTCTATACCAAGCTCTTTTTCGTAAATTCTGCTTATGGCAGCAGATATACCATCCGTCACATCAGTTGCTCTTAATACTGTTCCGGGTGTATGTTTCATACCTGGCCAGTTGGGGTCATCTTCTGGTCGTTGTAGCAATAAAACCTGTACTTTACCATCAACAATTCGTAGAGGCACCACCTCTACAATTGACGTTACCCAAAGGCGAGTTATTTCGTGAAAAATCTCAAGGGGTACAACACCCGTTTGCAACTGGGTAAGCACTTTAGCTGCTTGTGTAATTTGTTCTGATGTTGGCATTTGGGTTTCATGATCAGACTGTTCTGACGCTATACCTTGCGTGGTCATGTAGCCTTCTTGTGTCACCTCATCAAACTGGACGTCTTTAATGAAAGCATTTTTTAATTCAGGCACTATAGTATCAACTATTGCGTTATCGCTCGATATATCGTCAAAATTAATCCATGTACTGTGGGCGGGAGTATCTATATTGGTTAAGTCGACGCAATATGTAGCGACATTTTTGGCACCGTTCTCGTCTTCATAAAATGCAGACTGTAAATATTTATAGGGCATAGTATCATTAGAACCTAGCATCGTATGGCAGGCTCGCTGTATTGTCCCGCCCAGACCGTTTTCTGTATCGCCAGGTAGTATCCATGTCTGCGCGATATCAATGCTAGGCATGGTGCTATCTTGTGATGTGCTACAAAGAACCTGTAACTTCCCTTCAGATTGCCGCAGAGGTACAACTCGTACAATTGATGTAACCCAAAGACGCTCAATTTCACGGGAAATCTCTTCCGGTATTTGACCTGTTGGTAGTTGAGCGAGCACATTAGCCGCTTGTGTAATTTGTTCTGATGTTGGCATTAATGATTTATTGTCTGGATTTTGTTCCATTATTAAGCGCTTTCATTTAGTAATTCATCGATGTATTCGTTATAAGCGGTGTGCCAATCGCGTGGTGCATAGCCTGTGTTTGTAATCTTATCAAGGTTGAGCTCGCTGAGTAAGGGACGGGGGGCTATGTTTTCTTTGCCTGCATAATAGTCTGTGGTGGATACACCCGTTACGTCATTTGGATTGTGCCCAGATTTTTCATACGTTAATTTTGCGATATCTGCCCAAGAAACGACATCGCCATTATTGGTGAAGTTGTAGGTTCCGTATTCTTGGTTGGTTGTTAGCAAATGGTGAATAGCACCGGCAAGATCTTCCGCAAAGGTGAGGCGACCCAGTTGATCGTTTACAACATTTGGCTTTACGCCTTTTTCTGCTAGTTCTTTCATTGTTTTTACAAAGTTTTTACCTTTGCCAACCACCCAGCTGGTACGCAGTATGTAATGTTTTTGTATAGTTTCTATGGCAATATCACCAGCTGCTTTACTTGCGCCATAAACACTTAAGGGGCTAAACGGTTCATCTTCTGTGTGTGGTACTTTTGTGCCATCAAAAACATAATCACTGGATACATGCACAACTGTTAGATTATGCTCTTGAGCGGTTTTTGCCATTAAGCCAAGCGCCACGGCGTTGGCTTGCCAAGAAATTACACGCCCTTCTGGTGTTTCTGCGCCATCCACATTAGTGTAGGCGGCCGCATTTATTATTGCTTTATATTGTGACCAATCTTTGTCTGCATAGGCAGTAGGGTCAGAAATATTAAATTCTGCTAAATCTACATATTCTGCACTGGGAAAATACTGCTTTAAAGCATTGCCAAGTTGCCCGTTACCACCTGTGATAAGTATTTGCTTATCGGGCATGGTACCAGCCTCTGCTAAATATGGATTACTTTTGTCTTTATTTGATAGTTCGGCCTGATTTAGTGGAATGGGCCAAGGTATGTTTACCGTTGGGTCGCCCAAGTGCATTGCAAGATATTTTTTGTCTGGCGACCAATGTTCGTTTACCAAATATGAATACACAGTGTTATCTTCTAGCGCTTGATAGCTATTACCAACGCCGCGCGGTACAAAAACGGCTGTGTCTGGCCCAATTTCTGTGTAAAACACATTTGGCTTATGGCCTTCGCGCATATCTACCCACGCCGCAAATACTTTTCCGTGCATTACAGATACATATTTATCCCATGGTTCGTTATGAATACCACGGGTAGCCCCACGCTTGGCATTGTACGAGGCGTTATTTTGCACCGGGTTAAAATCTGGCAAGCCTAAGGAAACCATCTTTTCGCGTTGCCAATTTTCTTTAAACCAGCCACGCGCATCACCGTGTACGGGAAGGTGTACTATTAACAACCCAGGGATATTAGTTTTTTCTACGGACAGTTCTTTTTTTTGATTCATATCTGGCATAGTGCAATCTCCTTATTTATTACGATTGTTGGCGCTTAATAATTGCTAAAGCTTTTTGTAAAGCAGGAAAGTAAAATTCTTCTGGCTGTACCGCAGTTAATGGTACAAAAAATGCCTCTGCTGCGTCGTCATCTGGCTTAGGTGTGACATAATTATGAAGCTTTACATAAAATACTGCAGCACAAACAGCCAAAACCTCTCCGGCTAAATCATAATTATCTATGCCAGAACACACGAATTTGAGCTCAGTATACATATCTGAAGTAATACCTACTTCTTCTGCTATTTCGCGCTTTGTTGCGTCTTCTAGAGTTTCTGCGCCATCGCAAAAACCACCAGGCAGGTCATAGGCGCCCTTGCCAGGTTCTATAGCACGCTTTATTACCAAGACTTCGTTAGCTGGGTTAACGATTATTGCAGCGGTTGCTGGTGAAGCATTTGCATATATGACGTGATTATTGGCGCAAGTAAAGACGTGCTTATTTTGTTGAACAAAGGCTGATCCGCATCTGCGGCAATAATTCATGTCTATATTTAGCGCTGGCACGGTATGCATGTTACTGGCCTTGCGCCGCGTAGGCGGCTTCTACTTTAGCTTTTTCTGCTTGCCACCATGGTTCGTTTGTGGTGTACCAATCTATAGTTGCTTGCAAGCCTTGGTGCAAGTTAGTGTACTTTGGTTGCCAGCCAAGTTCTGTTTGTAGCTTAGTGCTATCTATAGCGTAGCGCATATCGTGGCCGGGGCGATCGTTAACGTGATCGTACCAGTCTTTTGGCTTGCCCATGAGTTCTAAAATGGTTTCTAGTACGTACTTATTGTTTTGTTCACCATTGGCGCCAATGAGGTAAAGTTCACCAAGTGTACCTTTTTCTAAAATTGTGTGTACGGCGGCGTTATGGTCGTCTACGTGTATCCAATCGCGTACTTGTTCGCCCGTGCCGTATAGCTTAGGCTTTAAGCCACTAAGGATGTTAGTTACTTGGCGTGGTATAAACTTTTCTATGTGTTGCATTGGGCCGTAATTATTAGAGCAATTACTTATTGTGGCTGCAATACCAAAACTGCGCACCCAGGCCTTTACCAATAGGTCTGAGCTTGCTTTGCTACTAGAATAGGGGCTTGATGCATTGTAGGGTGTTGTCTCTGTGAATTTTGCTGGATCGTCGAGCTCTAAATCGCCATAGACTTCGTCTGTGCTTATATGATGCAAACGCTTATTGTGCTTGCGGATTGCCTCTAGTATTGTGTAGGTGCCAACAATATTGGTATTTATAAATGGTGACGGGTCGCGCAGAGAATTATCGTTATGTGATTCTGCCGCAAAATGTACCACAATGTCATTTTTAGCCACGAGTTCGTCCATTAGTTCGCGGTCACATATATCGCCAGTTATAAATTCAATTTTGTCTAAAACAGACTCTAAATTATCTGGATTACCCGCATATGTTAATTTATCTATTACAGTGACTTGATGTTCGGGATGATTATTAAGGGTGTAGTGTACGAAGTTTGCCCCAATAAACCCCGCACCACCTGTAACTAATAGTTTTGCCATATACATATTGTACTACCATTCAGTAGCGCTGTTTGTTGTATAAATAGGGGTCGCCAAGTTAAGTATATTTAACAACAAAAAAGAATTTTTCAGGAAGCAGATAGTAAGAAGGCAGAGCTTTAGCAATATAAAGACAAACAGACAATGTATTTGATTAGAAGGTAGTATATAATTTATGCATGTCACAAGATGAATTTACAAAACTATTTACGTTTGTTTCTAAGAAGTTAGATACCATTGAACATAAGCTGGATAGCACCGTTACGAAAACAGACATAGAGACTATATTAAGAAGGCTTGATTCAATAGAAAAGCAACTAGAAATCACAGAAGACGAAAGATTAGTTATGGGGCACCAGCTAGATATGGTAAACCGATGGGACAACGAGGTTGTAGACAAAATTGGGCATAAACTAACCGTCTAGGAGTAGAGCAAGCTATGATTGCAGTAATTATTGCGGGTGGTTCTGGCACTAGGCTATGGCCACTGAGCACCAAAGACTATCCAAAACATCTATTAAGTTTGACTAACGAAAAAAGTCTATTGCAGAACACCGTTGAGCGAGTACAGCGGATTGCTAAAAAAGATCACATTTTTGTCATTACCGAACAATCGCACTCCAAGCACGTTATTAATCAACTAGAAGGCCTGCCTAGTGAAAATATTCTGATTGAGCCTGGCCGCAGGGGCACGGCAAGTTGTGTTTTGATGGGGTTGAACCATGTAAGCAAACTTGGGCTACCTAAAGATGAGCCGGTAATCATTTTATGGGCTGACCATTTGATACGTGACAATGATGGCTTTGCAGCATGTGCGCTACGGGCGGGCGAACTAAGCAAAGATGCAAAAAAACTTGTATTCATTGGTGTTGAGCCAACATACCCTGCAACAGGGTTTAATTACATAAAAAAAGCCGACATGATTGATGATTGGTTTAATACGTTTTATTTAGAAAAATTTACAGAAAAGCCCGATAAGAATCTTGCCCAAAAATATATAGATGGTGGGCAATATCTATGGAATTCTGGGTACCTTGTTGGTTCTTTGAGCACTTTTGTGCAAACAATGAAGGCGGTGGCGCCAAAGCTATATAAATCGTTTACTACGCTTTCTGATGCAGATGAATTTAATGAATCGTATTTATTACTAGAAAACGAGACGATAGACGCCGCCTTATCTGAATATGTTACCGATGGCCTGCTTATGCCGGGGACATTTGACTGGGTAGATGTGGGGAGTTTTGGCGATTTGCATGCCGTGAGTATGACAGATGAAAATGGCAATCATTTACGTGGTGATGACATAGAGTTAGAAAACACAACAAATAGTTATATTAGGAATGAAGATTCTGAACCTGTAGCCGTAATTGGGCTGGATAATATTGTGGTGGTAAACACGCCCAACGGGGTATTGGTTGCTAATAAAAACTATTCGCAAAAAGTGGGTGAAGTAGCCAAAAGAATCCAGTCTTAAACTGGATTCTTGGGGAACGGGGAATGGCAGGCGGTAACTAGGGTAATAAAGAATAAATATATTCTACTTGAAGGGTGTGGGTATAATAGGGTAAAGACAGGAGTACTTATGCAAGAAATTTTAGATGAGATTTTTAAAGCGTATGATGTGCGTGGTAAAGTCGGTGTACAGCTGAATTCAGAGGTCGTTTATAACATAGCGCGAGCTTACGCAGACTGGCTGCCAACCGATGGCCCGGTGGCGGTTGGATATGATATGCGACCTGATAGCTATGAGTTCGCGAATGCTTTTAAAAACGGACTTATCGAACAAGGTCGAGATGTATGGGATATTGGGCGAATTGCTACAGATATGATCTACTATGCTGTTGGAGCCAATAATTTGGCGGGCGGAGCTGTCATTACGGCCAGTCATAATCCTGGAGAATATAATGGTATTAAACTGTGCAAAGAAGAAGCGCAACCCATAGGTGAGGATACTGGATTGCAAGAAATAAAAGCAACTATTAAATCCGATAACTATAAAGATGTAACAAAAAAAGGCGTGGTAAAAAAACAAGACGTTGTAGATGGCTGGATTAATCACGTCCTAACGTTTGTTGATACCGAAGAGTTTAAGCCAATGCGCATAGCCGTTGATGCCGGTAACGGCATGGCGGGTGAAATATTTGCAGAAATCGAACCCTATATGCCATGGGAAGTTACAGAAATGTATTTTGAGCCAGACGGCACGTTTCCTAACCACGAAGCAAATCCGCTAAAATTTGAAACACTCAAAGATATTTGTGATGAGATAAAAGAAAAAAGACTAGACGGTGGTATTGCATTTGATGGTGACGGGGATAGGGCATTTTTGATTGACGAGACAGGCGAACCAATGCCTGCAAGTATTATGCAAGCATTAATTAGTGAATATTATCTTAAGCGAAGTCCTGGCTCTAAGATAGTGCACGAGATACGCACCAGCCGCAGCGTAACAGATACAATAAGAGACAATGGGGGTATAGTAGTTGTTACAAAAGCAGGGCACAGCAACATTAAGAAGGCTATGCGTGAACAAGACGTAATTTTTGGTAGCGAGGCATCGGGGCATTATTTTTTCAAAGATAACTGGTATGCAGACAGTGGCTTAATAGCAGCTATGATAGCGTTGTATGTAGTAAGCTTAAAAAAGAAGAAACTATCTGATATACGAAAAGAATATACAAAATACGCAGCGATTCCAGAAACTAACTTTGAAGTTAAAGATAAAGACACGGTTTTGGCATCTATTAAAAATGCATTTAGGGCAGAAAAGATTGATGAGCTAGATGGGATTACCGTTACATTAAAAGACGGTTGGTTTAACGTGCGCCCTAGCAACACCGAACCATTACTGCGCCTAAACGCAGAAGCAAAAACCAAGCAACAACTAGACGTTATTGTTCAACAGGTGACGAAGTATTTATAACCGGTTATCGAATTAGACGGCACCAATTACACTGTAACCGTTAGGATTTTTTAACTGCCAGTTCCATGCGTCTTTGCAAGCATCTTGTATTGTTTTTTCTGCTTTCCAGCCAATTGC
>WBZP01005867.1_pt1 | contig 12326 bp, 10 predicted proteins | sample 5204301 | NCBI WGS metagenome assembly WBZP01 (sample SAMN12412401, study PRJNA552823) | activated sludge metagenome | isolation source: activated sludge from nitrification reactor of wastewater treatment plant... | place: USA: Pennsylvania | collected 2017
GTTGTCATTACCGAGATCATGGCTGATCCCTCACCCGCCGCAGGCTTACCTGAACTGGAATGGATTGAGTTAAGAAACAGGTCAGACAGCGACATCAACCTGCTGGGCTGGAAATTGGCCAAACCCTCATCGATCAGTGGCCCCATGCCCGATTACCTGCTGAAAGCAGACAGCCTGGTATTGATATGCAGCAGGACTTCATTGCCCGATCTGTTGCCTTTCGGTTCTGTACTTTCCGTCACTTCTTTTCCTTCCTTATCCAATTCGGGCGACAGGATCACGCTGTTGTCTGCCTTGGGCCAGACGGTACATTCAGTCGGTTACCAGGACGATTGGTACCGCAACGAGTTAAAAAAGCAGGGTGGATGGACGCTTGAAATGATCGACATTCAAAATCCCTGCGGAGGTAAGGAAAACTGGACGGCTTCTGAAGACCATTCAGGCGGTACACCTTGTTTACCCAATTCCGTATCGGCTCCCAATCCGGATGTATCAACTCCCCGTTTACTCCGTGCATACCCGGCCGACAGCATCCAACTGGTGCTTGTATTTGATGAACCGCTGGATAGCGTCCGTTCCTCCATGTCCTCCAGTTACCAGGTGGATAATGGTATCGGTAATCCTTTATCGGTCACACTATCTGCCCCATCCTTCGATCATGTAAACCTGCAGTTGCCTGTTCCCATTCGTCGTGGCCTAAACTATACGGTTACCGTTCAGGGTGCAACGGATTGTACGGGCCAGCCAACAGGCATGTATAATACCGCCAGGGTCGCGCTGCCCGATCATGCCGACAGCCTGGATATCATCATCAATGAAATATTATTCAATCCGAAATCAGACGGAAATGATTTTGTAGAAATATATAACAGGGGTGATAAAGTGATCAACCTGAAAAACATGTACCTGGCCAACCGCGATGTTTATGGGAGTATCAGCAATATCAGGCAATTGTCGGATGAAGACCGGTTGTTCTTTCCCGGGGAGTTTATGGTGATCACGGAAAATAAAAACCTGGTGCTAAACCAGTACTTCGCAAAAAATTCCGGTGCATTTATTGAATTGTCGTCCATGCCTTCTTTCGGCGATGACGAAGGACATGTTGTATTGCTTAACGAAGCCGGCCGGGTGATCGACCAGGTTCATTACCAAGACGACTGGCATTTGCCGCTGATCACAGATCCGGAGGGTGTCTCGTTGGAAAGGATAGATTATCTTGAGCCTGCTCAGCAACCGGATAACTGGATGAGTGCCTCTTCATCCAGTGGTTACGGAACTCCAACTTATATCAACTCCCAGCACAGGCCGGCATCGGTGTTACCCGGCGACATGGTTGTTGAACCCAGGGTTTTTAGTCCGGATCAGGATGGCTTTGAAGATTTTGCACTTATACGTTACCGTTTTCCCGCTCCCGGTTTCCTCGCCAACATCACGGTGTTTGATGCCGGCGGTCGTGCTGTAAGGGCCTTGCAGCGAAATGCCGTTTCGGGGATAGAAGGGTATTATCGCTGGGATGGGCTCGACGATAAGGGAAGACGCCTGCCTGCTGGTTTATACATCGTATTTGCGGAGATATTTAACCTGGAAGGAAAGAAGAAAAGATTTAAGCTGGCCGTGGTGTTGTCGATGCGGCATTGATGTACGGGAATTCGCACTGGTTTAAAGAAAACAGGCTGTTTCGATCTGTCGTACTGTTATTTGAAATGAAACAAAAAGGGGAAAAGAAAAGCCACGATGACTGTCCAAATGATGTATACAGGAAGAAACCAGGATATCGCACGCTCAACTGCCCGGATATCCTCTTTTTTATATACATGGCGAAAGAGCCGGAAGCTGATCATCAGGAGATTGACCAGCATGAACAAATTGCCGCCTAAAACCGCAAGCCGGTTGGGGGTTATTCCCTGTTCGGAAATTCTGAAGAGTATGGCAGACAGGGCAATACCGTTTACAACGATGGTAACTACAGATAAGGCAAGCAATAGAACACTTCCTGCCCGGCTTTCATTTTTCTTGAATGATTCAGCTATGGAAAACAAGATGATGGCCATGACACCGATCAGGAGAAAATTAAATACCATTAAAAACTCCCTGTCGTTATAAGGGTCTTTTCCGGAATACAGGATGGCAGACAGATAAGCAACGAGCATGATCAACACCAATGGGCTGAATAGTTTTGCAATGACCGGAGAAACCTTATTGACCAGTTGGGGATTTGTTTGTGTGACATAAGTGGCAACAACGGGCAGGGCGGAAAGTCCGAATATGCCGATATAGTCAAAATAAAATCGTTCAATATGAAAACCAATGACTGAAAAAAGTCCTATGGTAATTCCGGTGAGAATCGCTCCGGCGATGCCAAGCAGGGTAGTCATGATCACCAGGTCGCCGTTGTATCTCAGGAAGTCAATTCTTTTAGGGAGGCTCCCATATTCATCGCCGGCATAAGCAAAGCCCAGGATGGCCCATAAAAGAAATGGTAAATGGATGCAGGACAAGATCAGTGTATCGCTTTTTGTTCCGGCGGGCAGAAGGTTGATAAAAACAAGGGCGGCTAACATGACAACCCCTGCCAATACAGTTTTCTTTTTGGCTATTTTGTTTTTCCAAATGAAATAGGCTGTCAATATCGGGAAAACGACAAACCCTATATTCCGCTGAAAAAACAATTCTTCCCTGAGCTTAAGTATAACCGGAATTTTGGCTATAAGCCCTGCCAACAGGGAGGCAATGATGACAAATGTTATTTCATTTTTACTCCCCCAGGATATGTCGGGGTTTTCATAATTCAGCCGTTCATGCCAATACTCAGCCAGCTTGTTGTCTTTTATACGGGGATACAGAGTGTTGAATTCTTTTTTAAAAGCGCCCTTATTATCACGATATAATTTTTCCAGTTCCTTGGGATTATCCAGGTTTGAAAGGATATCCGGGTTATTCATTTCTTTGGTCATTTTACTTTGTGGTTTGCTCTCACAGGAAGCACGGATGTTCACAGATTATTTTTTTCCAGTTTGACAAATATCTGTGTCGATCTGCGTCATCCGTGAGAAAAATATGATGACTATCTCTCACAGAAGGCACGGATGTTCACAGATTTCTGTGTTAATCTGCGGTATCAGCGAGAAAAAAAATGTACTGGTCTGCACTCACAGATAACACGGATGTTCACAGATTATTTCTCCTTTTAAAAAGACATCTGTGTTAATCTGCGGCATCAGTGAGAAAATAATGTACTGGTTTGCTCTCACAGATAACACGGATGTTCACAGATTATTTTTTACCGGGTTAACAGGTTTCTGTGTCGATCTGCGTCATTCGTGAGAAAAAAATAATGAGTATCTCTCACAGATGGCACGGATGTTCAAAGTTATCTATGTTAGTTTACGTTATCCGTGACAAAAAAACTAACCTTCAAATTCGCCCAGGCCCTGCCTCGTAACGGTCCATTCATCTGTTGTGCAATCCACGATGGTGGATGGTACCATGCCGCCAATGCCGCCGTCGATCACAAAATCAACCAGGTGGCCAAAATTCGATTGAATGACTTCCGGATCGGTGTATTCTTCCACCATATTGCCGGGCAATGAGGCGGAAAGCAGGGGATGGCCAAGTTCGCCGAGGATATGACGGCATATTTCGTTATCGGGTATGCGCAATCCGATGGTTGATTTTTTGCTTTGCAGTATTTTGGGAACCTGTTTACTGGCGGGCAGAATGAAGGTGAAGGGCCCCGGCAGGTGATGTTTTAGTATACGGTACAGGGGTGTGTCGATACTTTTGGTATAATCGCTCAGGTGGCTGAGGTCGCGGCAGATAAACGACAGTTGTGCTTTATGGGGGTCTACCTGTTTGATCCTGGCGATCCTTTCGATACCTTTTTGCTGATATATATCGCAGCCCAGGCCGTAAATGGTGTCGGTAGGATATATGATCACCCCGCCGTCCCGCAGGCATTCTGCCACCTGCTTGATCAATCGGGGTTGTGGGTTATCGGGGTGCACCTGTATCAGCATACTACAAAATAACAGATTTCGGGCCACAGGCAGCCAAAACTTCATTTATTACGCTACTTTTGCAGCGTTTTTTACCAGACAGCATCCATCAAAAATCAGAATTATGTCGATCATTACGGTTGGTACCATGGCTTTCGACGCTATTGAAACGCCCTTTGGAAAAGTAGATAAGATCATCGGGGGCTCCGCAACTTATGTGGCTTATGCCGCCAGTAATTTTATGCCTGATGTCAAGCAGATCTCCATTGTGGGATACGATTTTCCCGAAGAAGAACTGAACGAACTGCGCAAAAGGGGCGTATCCACCGAAGGCGTGGTGGTGGTTCCGGATAAGAAATCTTTCTTCTGGAGCGGCAAGTACCATATTGATATGAATACCCGGGACACGCTGGTGACCGACCTCAACGTACTCGAAGACTTCAAGCCTGTGGTGCCTGACAGTTACCAGGACGCCGAATTCCTGATGCTGGGCAACCTGATGCCGAGTATCCAGTTGAGTGTGATCAACCAGATGAAAAAAAGGCCCAAGCTTATTGTGATCGACACTATGAATTTCTGGATGGATGTGGCGCTGGACGACCTGAAAGAGGTGTTGGGCAAAGTGGACGTATTGCTTGTGAACGATGGCGAGGCCCGTCAGCTCAGCAATGAAGTTTCACTGGTCAAAGCCGCGCGTAAGATCATGCAGATGGGCCCCCGTTTCCTCATCATCAAAAAAGGAGAACACGGTGCCCTGCTCTTTCATGAAAACCATGTATTCTTTGCCCCGGCCCTGCCGCTGGAAGAAGTGTTCGACCCAACCGGAGCAGGAGATACTTTTGCCGGAGGGTTCATAGGCCATCTCGCCAAAACGCGTGATATCAGTTTTGAAAACATGAAAACCGCCATCATCGTCGGAAGCGCCATGGCGAGCTTCTGCGTGGAGAAATTTGGCCCGGAACGCCTGAAGGAAATAACCCGCGACGACATTGAGGCCAGGTTGGATGAATTTGTTCAACTGGTCAATTTTGATATAGACCTGGTATAAATTATTCTGATCATGCTGGAGATACTTGCCCTTATCTTTCTCACCCAACAGATCGGCCAAAAGGCCGCCAGTAAGGGATTGTCTACCTTTAAATGGAAAGCCTTCACGGTCCTTGCCTGGGTATTATGTGAATTCATCGGGATTTTTATTGCCATGGCTTTTTTTGGCCAGGGGAATTATTTTGCCATTTATTCGATCGCCATCATGAGCGCCATCGGAGGTTACCTGCTTGTAAAATCGCTGATCGACAAGCAGCCCGATCCGCTGGATGACGATATAGAGAAGATTGGTCAATAAGGAATGAGTATCGACGCATTTCACGCGCAACGACCTTCATCCGTCTATTAAAACAGTTCCTGCTTTACCGGGTTGATCTGAAAGCTCTTCCGGTGGTATGTACACAGCCCGTATTTCTCAATGGCCCCCCGGTGTACCGCCGTTCCATAACCTTTATTTTTATCCCATCCATAAACAGGAAATTCTTCGTGAAGCTTTTGCATGTAGGCGTCACGGTAAGTTTTGGCAAGGATGCTGGCAGCGGCGATCGATGCAAAGCGGCCATCGCCTTTCACAAAACACTGATGGGGTATACCGGCGAATGGTTTGAATCGGTTTCCATCGATCAGCAACAGCCCGGGTTTTTGCGATAGACCTTCGATAGCCAGGTGCATGGCACGATAAGTGGCCTGCAGAATATTGACCTTATCGATGATTTTATGGTCGGATAACGCCACGCAATAGGCAATGCTTTCCTTTTCAATGACCGGCCTGAGTTCGTTCCTTTGTTTTTCGGAGAGTTGTTTGCTGTCGTTCAGTAAAGGATGACGGAAACTTGCGGGCAGTATCACCGCCGCCGCAAATACAGGGCCTGCATAACAACCCCTTCCGGCTTCGTCGATACCGGCTTCCTGCAGGGTTTCCTGGTAAAATGGTAACAGCATTTGTCAAACAAATATCCGTTAAAGAAACATTATTCTTCAATCTGATCACCAATACATGCCTGCCTGTACTAACTTTGCCTGCCTATGAACGAATGGCAGCAACAGAAAAACCAGCGGCAGGTGGCTAATTGGCTCTTGCTGGGTGTGGCGATGATCGTCATTCAGGTAATATTGGGCGGTATCACCCGGCTGACCGAGTCTGGCCTGTCGATCACCGAATGGAAGCCCATTACCGGAACCCTGCCGCCCCTCAACGATGCCGCCTGGCAGGTGGAATTTGATAAATACCGCACCACCGACCAGTTCAAATACGTTCACCAGCATTTTTCACTCGCGGATTTCAAATTCATCTTTTTTTGGGAATGGTTCCACCGTGTTTGGGCCAGGCTCCTTGGCCTCGTTTTCCTGGCCGGCTTTGTATATTTCCTCGTTACAAAGAAATTCAGGAAGGGTATGATCATGCCCCTCGTTGTCCTGTTTTTACTGGGAGCCTTGCAGGGCGCCATCGGGTGGATCATGGTGAAAAGCGGACTGGTTCCGGAAAAATTCTATGTGGGGCATATTGAACTTACCACTCATTTCATTGCTGCGATGGTGCTACTTTGCTTCACTTTGTGGTATGCCTTGCAACTGCTACCTGCTTTTCGGGAAAAAGTGGTTTCCCCCCCACTCAGGAGCATGCTTGTAACCCTCCTGGCGCTGCTTTTTGCACAACTCATGTATGGCGGATTTATGGCAGGGCTTAAAGCCGGGGCTTCCGCACCAACCTGGCCGCTCATGAACGGGGAATGGTATCCTGTGGGAATGAATGACATTGAACCCGGCTGGCAAAACCTGTTCAGGAATAACCTGGCCATTCAATTTATACATCGTGGACTGGCCTATATCCTGCTTTTTTCTGCTTTTTACTTTTATACCCGGTCTGCTGTATACAAAGGCAACGGACTGTTCAACCGATTTCGTACAGGCTTCATGGTCATGATCATCATCCAGGTTACACTTGGCATCCTCACGGTTGTGAACGCCACGGTTCCTTCCAGGCTCGTTTGGCTGGGTGTGATGCACCAGTTCACGGCCATGTTGCTGCTGATCATCCTTGTATCCATGCTTTACCTTGTCCGCCGGAAAACAGTTCAGGCCGCTATTTAAATGACGGGCTTTTTTCCGTACTTTTAAGTAACCGCCTTGTATGAAATCATGGTTAAAAACAGCCTATCATTTCTTTCCTGTCCAGCTTTTTGTCCTGCATTTCCGTAAGTACCAGATTTTGCTGCTGTTCTGGTTTATCCTGTTCAGTACGATCAACAGCGGTTTCTTGAAAACCTTCGGTGCGGATGCCCTGTTTTTTGCCCCGGAATACCTGGGCAGGGTGAATGTCATCGGCGCGTTGATCACGGGATTTGCCCTGGGCGTATTCATCATGAGCTGGAACGTTACAACGTTTATCCTGCATACCAAGCGTTTTAAATTCCTGGCCACCACGGCCAATCCGTTTATGAAGTACTGCATCAATAATGCGGTACTGCCCCTGGCGTTCATCATCTTTTACCTGGTGCGGCTTTACCGGTTTGATGAATTCAGGGAACTGATGCAGGCGAGGGAGATCATGACGATCATGGTTGGACTGATCGGCGGGATCATCCTGACCCTGTTGATCTCTTTCCTGTATTTTTTTACGGCTGAAAAGAGGATCGTCAGGAATATGGCGCCAATTGTGGCCGACCCCAAGCGATTTCACGAAACATTTGCCCTGAAGGAGCACCCGCACGATGCTTTTGGCATCCAGGTGGATCATTATCTCAGCGGGCGTTTCCATATCCGGAAAGTGAGGAAGGTGAGCCACTACCGGCGGGATTATATCGATACCGTTTTCAAACACAACCATATTGCCGCCATTGCAAGCATCCTGCTGGCATTCTTATTCCTGGTGATCATTGGGTTTTTATCTGAGAACCGTTTTTTTGAAATGCCCGCTGCTGCCAGCATACTGGTGTTCTTTGCCGTGATGATCGCGGTGATCGGTGCGCTCACGTATTTCCTGCAGAGCTGGAGCCTTCCTTTCGCCATTATCCTGGTAGCCATACTGAATGTATTATTCAAACACGAGATCATCGACCCACGGAATAAAGCCTACGGATTGAATTATGAGAAGAGGGAGCTTCGCCCGGCATATGACAAGGGCTCGCTGCAGGCCATCGCCAGCCCTGCCAATATTGAGGCAGATAAGGCCCATATGCTCACGATCCTGAATAAATGGAAGGCAAGGCAGAAGGAGGAGAAGCCGGTCATGATCTTCATCAATGTCAGCGGAGGCGGGTTGAGGAGCGCGGCATTTGTCATGAATACGCTGCAAAAAATCGACAGCATCAGCCAGGGAGAACTCATGCGGAAGACATTTCTCATCAGCGGGGCGAGTGGCGGCATGTTATCGGCTACCTATTACCGTGAGTTAAACAGGCTGAAGCTCAACCGTCGGCCCGGCGTGAATCTGCACGACGCCCGTTACACCGACCGGATCTCGCGCGATTTATTGAACCCGATATTCACGTCGATGATCGCGCGGGATATTTTTGCGCCGGTACAAAAATTCAAAGTGGGCGAACATTCGTATATCAAAGACCGCGGGTATGCTTTTGAAAAGAAGCTGGGTGATAACTCCGGCGGCCTGTTGAACATTCAGCTGAAAGATATGGCCGATGACGAAAGGGAAGCAAGGGTTCCGCTGATCTTCTTTAATTCCGTTATCAAAAGCGACGGTAGAAAAATGATCATCAGTTCACAGCCGGTAAGGTTCATGATGAAGCCCGCCGTGGAAGCAGGGGATACGCTCGCCAGCCCCGATGCGGTAGATTTCAGGGCGATGTTCAGCAACCAGGAACCAGATAACCTTCGCATACTCACCGCGCTCCGGATGAATGCCACTTTTCCGTACGTATTACCCAATGTATGGCTCCCGAGCAGGCCGGTCATAGATGTTATGGATGCCGGCTTAAGGGATAATTACGGGCAGGAAACCAGTCTGCGGTTTATGGATTATTTCAGCGGTTGGTTGAAAGAAAATACGAGCGGTATCATCATCCTGCAACTGCGCGACAGGCAAAATGATAACTGGCAGAACCCTTTTGAAACCAATTCCGTCAGCGACATGATCGTTACTCCTGCCACCATGCTTCAACATAACTGGTTCAAACTGCAGGACTTTTTTCAAAAAGACCAGTACAGTTATTTCAACGATCAGCATGCATTGAATATACAGCGCATCACGTTCATGTATATTCCGGAAACAATCGATAAAGGCGCGGCGCTGAATTTCCATCTCACGGCCCGGGAGAAAAGAGATATCATCCAGTCGTTCCGGTCTCCGGTAAACCAGGTTTCCTTGAAGCAACTCATGCCATACCTGAAACATTAAGGCTGTAAAAGGCGAAGTGCATTGGGCAGTACCTGGATGTCCATGACCTCTTCCGTATGCACAGCTTCCCCGTCGATATGCAACGGGGCCAGGCAAAGATTATGTATCCTCAGGTTACTTGCCTGGAAATAATGTACCGTTTTGTTGCTGAATGACGGGTCGAGTGGTTCATGCAGTTTGCCCATCCTGATCTGCCTGAGCAGGGAATAGACCATCGCCAGTTTGTTGTTCTTCTTAACTACCACCACATCAAGCAAACCATCGTTGAGGCTGGCCAGAGGGGCAATGGTTACGTGATTACCAAACTGGTTGCTGTTGGCTATGCTGATAAAAAAGGCTTCGGTTTCCAGGCGGCGGCCATTGGTTTCAATACTGAAGGGATAAGATTTGCTGCTGAAAAAATTTCTGACCGTTTGTTTGATATAGGTTGTCAGTCCACGTGTGGGTTGTTTGGCGAAATCATGTGCTACCTGTGCATCAAAGCCGAGGCCGCAAAGCATACAGCTGAACCGATGGTTGATCATCATGGCATCAAGAGGTGCGCTTTTTCCCGCAAGGATGATCTGTAAAGCTTTTAAGGGGTTTTTGGAGATGCCTGCAGCCAGTGCCAGTCCATTTCCCGAACCAAGCGGGATGATCCCGGTATTGACGGATATGTTTTTCAGGTGTGAGGCCACCTGGTTGATCGTGCCATCGCCTCCGCAGATGATGACATCGGTGATGCCTTCCGTTTCTATTTTCTCCGGGAGGAAGGAGTAGTCGCCTTTTTTTAATGTATCCATGATCTCATAGAGCATGTGTTGTTTTTCCATGACATCCTGTATGACCTGGATAAGCTTTTTGTTTTTTCCGGAACCGGATATGGGGTTGATGAAGAAGAGCAGTTTTCTTTTCATGGTATGAATAAATAGATAGATAGATGATCACCAGCGGATAAGTGCACTGGCCCAGGTGAAGCCGCTACCGAAGGCGGCGAGGCAAACGAGGTCGCCTTCGTTGACCTTTCCTTTTTCCCATGCCTCACATAAAGCGATGGGGATGGAAGCTGCGGTGGTGTTTCCGTATTTTTCAATGTTGTTATATACCTGGTCGTCGCGGAGTTTGAGTTTTTGTTGAACAAACTGTGCGATGCGGAGGTTGGCCTGGTGAGGGATCAGCAGGTTGATATCTTCCGGGCTAAGGCCGTTTTTATTCAGCGCTTCCAGGATGACTTCAGGGAATTTGACCACGGCCTTCTTGAAAACGGCGGGGCCATCCATGTAGGGGAATATCTGTCCCTTGTCGATCATCTGGTGGCTGAAGAATGTCTGGCCGATGGGGGCGTCGTCAAATGCGGCATAAGGTTCCTGTGCCCAGTGGTTGGCATGTGTGCCGGGATTGTACATGGCCAATAATTCTGCATCCTGGCCATCGCTGTGCAGGTGTGTGCTAAGGATACCCTGCCCGGTTTTTTCGGTTGGTTGCAGTACCACGGCACCGGCTCCGTCGCCAAAGATCACCGATACATTTCTGCCACGGGTACTGAAATCCAGCCCGAACGAATGTTTTTCACTGCCTACCACCAGGATGTTTTTATACATGCCCGTTTGAATGAATTGGTCGGCAACTGACAAGGCATAAACGAAACCGCTGCATTGGTTACGGATATCGAGTGCGCCGATCTCACCCATCTTCATGGCCCTTTGCAGCAATACGCCGCAACCGGGGAAATAATAATCGGGGCTAAGGGTGGCAAAAATGATGAAATCGATATCCTGTGGAGTAATACCCGCCCTGTCTATGGCAATGGCCGCTGCTTTAACGCCCATCGTGGTGGTAGTTTCTCCCAGTCGGTCGGCGTATCGGCGTTCTTTAATACCGGTTCGTTCCTGGATCCATTCATCACTGGTATCCATGAACTGCACCAGGTCTTGATTGCTGTACACATTGGAAGGCACAAAATACCCGATGCCCGCTATCTTCGATCTTGGCATAAGCGAAAGAATATATACTGGAAAATTACAATTTTAAGAACAAACCGCCACCGCGTATTATTTGACCCTGACCATGTTTTTTAAGGTGAATGTTTCATCATAAAAGGGATTAAGCCTGGAAGCATAATGCCATTCGAGCATCAGGCGCAGATCGGCATTTTTTCTGAGGATCTTATTGGTGAAACGTTCTTCAAAGGGATAAATACTAAGCTTACCGTTCTCGTATATGAATTCTCCGATGAAGTTCTGCCCGGCGGCCTGGTAGTTGATCACGGTATGTCCGTTGACATCACTCATGAATGCGGTTCCCCTGATGCTGTCGTGTACAGCTACCCGGTACCGGGCCAGGTCGCGCATGTCGGAAGTAAAGACGAGCCAGTACAGGCTGTCGGTATATTTTTCCAGGCTCATCCGCACGGGGTATTGCCTGTTGAAAGGACCTGCCAGGGTAGTGGCCCAATTTCCCAGGTATTCTTCGTTGATGGCTTGTTGCGGCTCGTCGTCCAAAGTGTATGCAGAGCTGAAAGGACAGGCGTAAAGGGTGCACAGTACCGCCAGGAGGGATAGGTAAACGGTACTTTTTCTGATAAGGTATGGGATGCGGCAGTTAATGGGTATCAGAATTACGTACGCTAAGTTACTGAGATTATAATTATTGACAAAAACTGGGCCATCGTTCAAGGAGAAAAATCGCACAAGAGTACCGTTTAATGTCGTTATTGAAGATCGGGTGATAATGTAATTTTCGGGGTAGAACAGTCTATATTTTCTCACAGATGCCACAGATTAACACAGATGTCTTTTTTAAAGGGAGAAATAATCTGTGAAGATCCGTGTTATCTGTGAGAGCCAAACCAGTACATTTTTTCTCACTGATGGCGCAGATTAACACAGATGTCTTTTTTAAAGGGAGAAATAATCTGTAAACATCCGTGTTATCTGTGAGAGCAAACCAGT
>WBZP01005233.1_pt2 | contig 12324 bp, 8 predicted proteins | sample 5204301 | NCBI WGS metagenome assembly WBZP01 (sample SAMN12412401, study PRJNA552823) | activated sludge metagenome | isolation source: activated sludge from nitrification reactor of wastewater treatment plant... | place: USA: Pennsylvania | collected 2017
GCTCGACCACAGGCGTCGCGGGGACCAGCCTGTGGCGATGCCCGACGACTACCTGCACGGCCATCCCGAGCCGGTGCTGCGATCCCATCGGTGGCGCACGGCGGAGAACTCCTCGGGGCACCTGCTCGAGCACCTGCGCCCGACCGACGTCCTGCTCGACGTCGGCTGCGGGCCGGGCACGATCACCGTCGACCTGGCATCGCGGGTGGCGACGGCGATCGGTGTGGACGCCTCGGCCGACGTGGTCGCTGCGGCTGGTCGGGCCGCGGTTGATCGGGCTGGGCCTGATCGGGCTGGGTCTGATCGAGCTGGGCCCGGGGCCGGGACCGGGCCGGCGGTCAGCTTCGGCGCGGCCGACGTCGCCGGCCTGCCGTTCGCGGACGGCACCTTCGACGTCGTGCACATCCACCAGGTGCTCCAGCACGTCCGCGACCCGGTGGCTGCCCTGCGAGAGGCGGCCCGGGTGCTGCGCCCCGGTGGACTGCTCGCGGCGCGCGAGTCGGACTACGGCGGGTTCACGTGGGCGCCGGAACCGCCGGGCGTGGCCCGCTGGCGGGACCGGTACCGGTCGGTGGCGCGATCGCTCGGCGCCGATCCCGACGCCGGCCGCCACCTGCTCGGCTGGTGTCGGGACGCCGGCCTGGAGGAGGTGACCGCGTCCGCCTCGGTGTGGTGCTTCGCCGGCGAGGACCGGGAGTGGTGGGCGGGGGTGTGGATCGACCGGCTGCGCACCGATCCGCTGCGGTCCCGGCTGGTCGCCGACGGCGCCGACGACGACGAGATCGAGTCGATGGTGCAGGGGTTCTCGGAGTGGGGCGCGTCGCCGGACGGATGGTTCGCCGTTCTCCACGGCGAGGTCTTGGTCCGGATCCCCTGGGAGTGAGGATCTACACTCCCGACCATGTCCGAACGGGGCCTGACCCATCTCGATCCCCTCGGCCGTGCCCGCATGGTCGACGTCACCCCCAAGGAGCCCACCCACCGGCGGGCCATCGCCCGGGGTCGGGTGATCATGAGCACCGAGACCACCTCGCTGGTGGCCCGCGGGGCGATCAACAAGGGCGACGTCCTGTCGGTGGCCCGGGTGGCGGGGATCCAGGCGGCCAAGCGGGCGTCGGACCTGATCCCGCTGTGCCACCCGGTGCTGGTCGGGGCCGTGCTGGTCAACTTCCGCATCGAGGACACCTTCATCGAGGTCGAGGCCAGCGTGGAGACCGTCGATCGGACCGGGGTGGAGATGGAGGCGCTGACCGCGGTGAACGTGGCGTGCCTGACCATCTACGACATGTGCAAGAGCGTCGACCGCTCGATGGTGATCGCGGACGTGGCCCTGTGGGAGAAGACCGGCGGGCGCTCCGGCGTGTACCGCCGCGACGGCGACGAGCTGCTCGCCGAGCTCGACGGCATCTGAGCGGTCCGTCCGGCCCGGGGCGGGGATCGGGGGCGGGCCGCGGGGCGCGTACCTGAATCACAGGCGTGTAGTTCCGTCAAGGACTTGTAACACAAGTCGCGCGACCGTTAAGTTCTCAGGTGAGTTCGTCGCGATGTCCCCCAGGCACCCGGCGTTCGATCAGCAGTCGAAAGGCCTGTCCACCCTCCCATGAGCGTCTCCACACTGGTCCTGCTGGGTCTCGCGGTCGTCTGGGCCATCGTGCTCCTGCCCGAAGTGCTCAAGCGTGTCTCCAAGGCCCGCAGCGGGGACAGCATCCAGTCGTTCAACTCCCAGCTGTCGTCGCTGCAGCGCCGACCGGCGGGAGGCGGCAACGTCATCGACCTGCGCTCCGCTCAGCGGCGGGCCCAGCCCGGACGGGCCGGTCCCCGCACCGCCACCGCCGCCCGCGGCGCCGGACGGCCGGCGCCGGTCCCCGCCACGGTGTCCCCGGCGGTGCGTCGCCGTCGCCAGGAGGTCCTCACGGTCCTCGGCTCGGCCAGCGTCCTGACCCTGCTGTGCTCGGTGGCGTTCGGCGGACCGTTCCTGCTGCTGTTCCTGATCTCGGCCGGGCTGCTGGTGGCGTACGTGTTCGCCCTCTACCAGGTGACCAACGCCGCAGCGGCGTCCGCCGCCCGTGACCCCTACGGACGCCCGTCGGTCGCTCCCGGACCCCGCCCGACCGACCTCCCCGGCGTGCGGATCAGCCCGGTGAGCGCACGTCGCATCGCCAACTGAGCCGACCGCGACCCGGGATCCGGTTCCCGTGACCGACCCCGCCGACCTCAGCACCCGGATCGAACAGGTCCGGGCCGACCTCGACGCCGCCAACCGGGCTCGCGAGCTCGCCTTGCCCGGCTGTCGGGCCGTCATCCGCCACTGCGGCAGCTCGATCAAGGCCGTGCACCGGCTCCAGTTCGACCGGGCCACCGAGCTGGCCGACGCGGCCGAGGCCGAGCTGCGCCAGGTGCAGGCCGCGGTGGCCGATCACCCCGCCATCGAACACGCCGGGTTCCTCCACGACGCCGAGAAGGAGTACGTCGAAGCCCGAGCGGTGAGGGCCTTCGTCGACGGCGTCACGGTCCCATCGGCGTCCGAGCTGGCCGTGGGCGGACCGGCGTACCTGCGGGGCCTGGCCGAAGCGGCCAGCGAGCTGCGCCGTCACCTGCTCGACCGCCTGCGCGAGGGTGACGTCGCCCGGGCCGAACAGCTTCTCGGGCTGATGGACGACACCTACGACGCGCTCAGCACCGTCGACTACCCCGACGCCGTGACCCACGGGCTGCGCCGCACCCTGGATGCCCTGCGGGCCGTGCTCGAACGCAGCCGCGGCGACCTGACGACCTCGGTGCTGCAGCTGCGCCTCCAGCAGGCGATCGAGTCCGACCGTCCCTGACCGGTCCCGGGCCGCTCTCCTTCCTGTTCAAGGGGAACCTCGGATCCGGCGGGACCTGCCTGCGATACTGCCCCGATGGAGCCAGCCCCGGACGGAGTCGAGGTCGTGCTGCAGGGCGGGGTGGCCAACGTCGGCGCGGTGGTGCGGGTGGGCGACCACGTGCTGCGACCATCCAACCCGCACACGGCGGACATCCACCGGTTCCTCAGCGACCTGCGAGACGCCGGCTTCGACGGGGTGCCCCGTCCGGTCGGCGTCGACCCCGACGGCCGTGAACGCCTCGAGTACGTCGAGGGCGACGTGGCCCTCCCCCCGTTCCCCGGCTGGTTCCAGGAGCCTGACGCACTCGCCTCGGTGGCCCGGCTCATGGCCCGCTTCCACGCCGCATCGGCGGATCTCGACGTGTCGGGCCTCGAGTGGAGCTCCGAGATGGTCGACCCGGCCGTGTCCGATGGCGCGGCCGAAGGCGCGGCCGAAGGCGCGGTGCCGGCCGGAGTGGTGGTGTGCCACAACGACGTGTGCCCCGAGAACGTGGTGTTCCGGAACGGCGAGGCGGTCGCCCTGCTCGATTTCGACTTCGCGGCGCCCGGTCGCCCCGTCTACGACCTGTCGCAGTTCGTGCGGATGTGCGTTCCCGTCGCCGATGACGAGTACGCCGAGTCGCTCGGCTTCGCCCCCGGTGACCGGGCCGTGGCGGTGCGGGCGGTGTGCGACGCCTACGACGACGCCGGCGGTGAACTCGGGCCGGAGGGGCGGCAGGCAATGCTGGACATCCTGGACCGCTCGATCGCCCGCAGCGGCGAGTGGGTCCGGGCCAAGGCCGAAACCGGACACCCCGGTTTCGTCGAGATGTGGGCCAGCGTCGGCGGCCAGGAGACCTACGACCGCCGCCGCCGCTGGTGGTCCGAGGAGCGCCACCGTTTCGCTGCGGCCCTCGCCTGAGGCGGCGCCCGTCGTGTGGGAGGGCGTCGGCGGGACCGCTATGCTGTCGGCTCCTGCGGGGGTGTAGCTCAGCTGGCTAGAGCGCCTCGGTCGCATCGAGGAGGTCGTGGGTTCGACTCCCATCACCTCCACCGCAGAAGGGCCCCGACCGCTCCCGGTCGGGGCCCTTCCTCGTTCCTCCGGCTCGTGATTCCGGTGGTTCCTTGGATTTTCATGACTTCTGGCGCCACCAGTGGCGCCAGAAGTCATGAAAACGGAGAAGGCGCCGGAAACGCGGGGCCCGCGCGGGTCAGGTGACGGCGGCGCCGGAGCGGTTGATGGCGGCGGCGTCGGTACCCAGGTACGAGGCGACCACGAGCGGGTGCTCGAGCACCTCGGAGGGCGGACCCTCGACCAGCACCGATCCGAGCTCCATGGCGACCAGGCGATCGCACAGCCCCGACAGCAGCGGCATGTCGTGCTCGATGACCAGCATGGCGGCGCCGGTGTGATCCCGGATGCGTCGCAGCAGCGGGCCGAGCGCCTCGGTCTCGCGCTGGGCCACACCGGCGGACGGCTCGTCGAGCAGCATCAGCACCGGGTCCTCGGCCAGCAGGCAGCCGAGCTCGACGATGCGGCGGGTGCCGGTCGACAGCACCGACGTGGGGGTGTGGGCGTAGCGGACCAGGCCGAGCATCCGGGTCAACTCGTGCACCCGGGTCATCGTGTCGTCCTCGGCCAGGTACGACGCCGGCATCCGGGTGGCGTCGGCGACCATCGACCGGCTGCCCACCCCGCGTTCGCACGCCACGGCGAGTGTCTCGGTCACCGTCAGCGACGGGAACAGGCGGGCCTCCTGGAACGTGCGGCCCATGCCGCTGCGGGCCCGCTCCGACGGGTTCCATGCGGTCACGTCGACGCCCCGGAAGATGATCGCTCCGCTGCTGACGTCGTCGTCGATGCGGTGGAAGCCCGAGATGCAGTCCATCAGGGTGGTCTTGCCGGCGCCGTTCTGGCCGATCAGACCGACGATCTCACCCGCGCTGACCGTCAGGTCGACGTGGCTGAGGGCCTGCACGCCGCCGAAGCGCTTGGTGACGTCGCGGCAGCGCAGCACGGTCGGGCGGGCGCCGCCGGCATCCGCGGTGCCGCTGAAGGCGGCGACGGAACCGGGGGTGTCGAGGCCGGTCAGGTCGATGGCGGCGAGCACCTCGTCCGCGTCGTCCTCGGGGCTCTCGTCGCCGCCGCCGGCACCCTCGATGAACACCGAGCGCAGCAGGTCGGGCCGTTCGAGCAGCTCACGGGTGGGGCCCTCGAAGCGCACGGTGCCCTTCTCCATGAACACGGCCCGCTCGGCCAGGGTGAGCGCCACGTTGACCGACTGCTCGACCACCACGATGGTCATGCCGTCCCGGTTCAGGGTGCGGACCACGTCGCAGAGGGCGGCGACCACCATGGGCGACAGGCCGAGCGACAGCTCGTCGATCAGCAGGACCCGGGGCCGCAGCAGGAGGGTCATGGCCAGCGCCAGCTGCTGCTGCTCGCCTCCGGAGAGGTCGCCGGCGAGCTGGTGGCGGCGCTCCTCGAGGATGGGGAAGAGGTGGTGCACCTCGGCCAGGTCCTCGTCGATGCGGGCGGAGTCCTTGCGGAACGTCCAGCACGACAGGCGCAGGTGGTCGGTGACGCTGAGGGTGGGGAAGATCGCCTTGCCGCCGGGCATCAGGGCGATGCCGTCGCGCACGATCTGCTCGGGGGAGCGGCCGCTGATCTTCTGGTCGCCCAGGGTGATCGACCCCGAGCTGGACGACAGACCGCAGATCGCCTTGAGGATCGTCGACTTGCCGGCGCCGTTGGTGCCGAGGAGGGCGACGACTTCGCCCTCGTGCACGTCGAGGTCGACGCCGAAGAGCACCTGGAGCTGGCCGTAGCTGACGTCGACGTCCTGGGCCCGCAGCAGCGGGGTGGCTCCGGCCGGGGTGCCGGCTGCGGCCGGTGCCGGCTGAGGTGCCTGCGATGAGTCGGCGGCCGGCGCCCACAAGGGACCGGGGACCGAACCGGTGAACGGGGGAGGGGCGCTCGGGGGCAGCGGAGCCGACGCTGCGGCGGGGGCGCCGACCCCGGGGAGGGTGACCGCGGGCGCCTCGGTCGGAGCCGAGGCGGGAGCCGGAGCCGGGGTCGCGGCCGTTGTGGGTGCCTCGGCGGCCAGGGGCTGACCCTCCAGGTCCATGCCGGCTCGTCGGGCGATCGGGGTGACGATGCGGTCCCGCAGGCGGGCGGCCAGACCGGCGAGACCGGCGGGGACGGCCCACAGCACGATCAGCACGCCGATGCCGGCGCCGACCAGGCGGATGGTGGCGTCGAGGTCCTGGGCGCCGCGCAGACCGGCCGCTCCGAAGATGGCGCCGCCCAGGGAGCCGAGGCCGCCGATGGTCGCCCCCGAGAACACCTCGACGGACTGCACCACCTGGTAGCTGCCCTCCCGGGCGCCGTGCAGCAGCAGCACGTGGAGGCCACCGGCCAAGCCGGCGAGTGCACCGGAGAAGATGAAGCCCTGGAGGGTGGCCCAGCGAGCCGACACCGACGCCGCCTCGGTGGCCTTGCGGTTGTCGCGCGCCGCGATGAGCAGACGGCCGGAGCGGGACCGCCTCACGCTGCGGGCCACCAGGATGCACACCGCGAGCCAGGCCAGCGTGAACCACAGCATGGCCCGCTCGTCCTCGAGGTCGATCCGCCCCCACAGGAGGGGCCGGGTGACGGTCTGGGGGATCAGCTCGGGGAAGACGTTCGGGTTGAGGACGTAGCCGTCCAGCACCACCGCGAACGCCAGGGTGACCACGGCCAGGAACGGCCCCTTGATCCGCAGGGCCGGGACCCCGAGCAGCACCGCGACCAGGGCACCGGTCAGCGTGGCGATCGCCAAGACCAGGAACAGGTCGATGTTCCAGCGGGTGACCAGGTTGCCGGCCACGATCGCCCCGGCGCCGACGATGGCGAACTGGCCGAGGCTGATCTGGCCTCCCCAGCCGGTGAGCACCACCAGCGACACCGCCACGATCGCCCACACGCCCATGATCGACACCGAGAAGGCGTCGGAGGGGCCGAGCTGCATCGGCAGCAGCACCGCGCCGGCGATGAGCAGCAGCAGCCCGACCCGCTTGGACCACTTGACCAGCGGAAGCGCGGCCACCGCGGGGGCGAGAGAGCGGACCAGGTCCGCGTTGCGCCAGCCGCCGTCCGCGTCGTGGGCCCGCGACTTGCTGCGCTCGCCGACCAGCAGCGCCACCAGGATGACGATCAGGATCGCCACGTCGACCAGCGACGGCGTGTCGGTGTTCCAGCGGACGACCTGCTGCATGACGCCGAGGCCGACCGCGGCGACGAACGCCTTTGGCAGCGACTCCATGCGGGCGACGATGGCGGCGGCGAGCGCCGGCAACAGGATGGCCGGCCCGGCCGCCGCCGAGGGCGCCGCACCCTGGAACGGGGCCTGCAGCACGAAGGTCAGAGCGGCGAGACCGCCGGCGATCGCCCACACCGCGGTGGTCAGGTTGCGCACCGGGATGCCGAGCAGGCGGGCCCGGTCGGTGTTCTCCGACGCGGCCCGGATGGCGGTGCCGGCCAGCGAGCGACGCAGGAACCAGGCCAGGACGGCGACGACCACGGGCACCACCAGGACGGTGAGCAGGTGGTTGCCGTTGATGATGACGGCGCCGACCTCGGTCTCGAAGGAGTTGAGTGGCGTCTCGAACGCGCCGAGCACCATGCCGGACGCGCCGAAGACCTTCCCGGGGATCATCAGCTCGATGCCGCCGAGCAGCTGGGCCAGACCGATCGTGGCGACTGTGAGGACCAGGCGGGGGGCGTTGGCGAACCGGCGGATGATGGCGATCTCGACCAGGGCGCCGACGACCAGGCCGAGCAGGGGAGCGGCCAGAAGGGTGGTCCAGTACGGCCAGCCCCACGACACGAACAGGTGCACCGCGGTCAGGCCGGCGACGCCGGCCATGGCGCCGTTGGCGAAGTTGATGACCCGGTTGGCCCGCCAGATCAGGATGAGGCCGACGGCGGTCAGCCCGGTGGCCGACCCGATGATGGCGCCGGAGAGCACGACGCCGAGCGGCATCCCCGACGGCAGGAGTGCGCCGAGCACGAGCCACAGCACGCCGAGGCCGACGGCCCACACCGCCACCCGGGCCGCGGTCGGCAGCGACCGGTACACATCGGTGGGGTGGGGGCGTCCACCCCCGTCGCCGCCCCCGCCCGAGCCCTCGTCGTACCACGGGACCTCGGGCGGCGGACCACCGGTGCCGGTCACCGGCGCGGAAGCGGCGCCCCCGGGTTGACCGGGACCGTCGAGGAGCTGGCGGTCGACCTCGGGTCGGGACTCACCTCGCATCGCGTCGGTCACCGGTTCGACGTGCGCGCTCATCCGAGAGCCGATCGGGGCGGGGTGTTGGGCCACTGGCCGATCGGGAAGCGCTTGCCTCCGTTGGGATCCTGGTAGGTGCCCGGGGACCGGGTCTGCACCGAGGCCACCGACGGGTTCCAGAACACCTCGCGGGCGTCGTCGGAGGTGGTGTAGTCACCCGGTCCGAAGCCCCACGTCCCCGACGGTCCGGAGCGGCGGGGGTAGTCGAACATGGCCTTCTCGAAGGTCTGGGGGTTCAGGTTGGGTCCCGCGCCCTGGATGCCGATGGCCAGCAGGTACAGCTGGTTGTAGATCAGCTCGACGCCGATCGACGGCTCGTCGGGGCGCACCGACTTGTAGGCCCGGTAGCCGAGACCCTGACCGGCGGCCTGGGTCGGTCCCGAGAAGCTGACGCCGAACGCCCGGCCCCACTGGTCCTGCTGGAGGATCTGCCCGATCATGTCGTTGTCGATCAGGGCGACGCCGGTGATCACCCACTCGGGCTGGTAGTTCTGCTCCTTGGCCTTGGAGGTCAGGAACGTGAGCAGCAGCGGGTCGCATCCGCACACGACGGTGGTGATGCGCTCGGCCTTGAGCTTCTGGATGAGCGAGGCGGCCTGGTCCGACATGCGGGGGATGTCGATCTGGTACTTCAGCGAGTCGACCAGGTCGCCGGCCTTGCCGGCCTTCTGCAGGATGTTGATGCCGGCCCGCACGCACTCCTGGTACCAGGAGTTCTCGGGGGCGATGATCATCGCCCGTCGGGCCTGGCCCTTCAGGTCGCCGCCGGCGAGCGCGGCGGGTTGACCGGCGAGCTTGATCGCGTAGTAGCTGGCGACGCTCTCCACCACCGTCGAGCAGTCGGTGAACTGGCTCCAGGACCAGGGCTTGCGCTGGGTCATCCACTCCCGGGAGGTGAACGGCACCCCGATGTTGATCACCTGCTTGGAGGCGAGGGCATCGGCGTACACCGGCGACACCGCCGAGACGTCCGCGAACGCCTTGATCTCCTGGGAGACCTTGAGGGCGTCGGCCTGGGCGCCCTCCTGGCCGCCGCCGGTCGTCTCCTTCAGGACGTCGCCCTTGCCGTCCCACTTCACGACCTCGAGCTTGCGGCCGTAGAACTGGAAGCGCTTGTTGAAGTACTCGACGAGGCCGTCGACGGTCTTGGTGATGACCTGCGGGCTCTCGTTGGGGATCTTGGCGTTGGCGACCTTGGACAGGGCGTCGAGCATGCCGTTGGCGAAGCTGCTCACCCGGACCGACACCACGACCTTGTCGGCGGTGACGCCCCGGCTGGTCGCCCCTCCGTTGCCGCCGGAGAACTGCACGCACGGCGGGGAGTACGGGTCGCCGGGGACCTGGGCGGCGCCGCAGCCCGCCACCTTGGGCGGACCGGAGTTGGATCCGCCCTTGGCGTTCGCCCCGCCCGGTCCGCCCGCACCGCCGCCGGCCGTGCCGCCTGCGGTGCCGTCGAGGGAACCGCCGGTGGCGTCGACGCCCGTCTCGGATCCGGGGACGGTCTCGGTCGCACCGGCGACCTCGGCGTCGTCGGAGCTGAGCTCCGATCCACGGCCGGACCCGCCGGTCGCCTCGACCCGCACCTCGCGCTGCTGGCTGGGGACCAGCACCGCCACCGCCAGGAAGATCGCGGCGAAACCGATCAGAGGGCCGTATCCCCTGAACAACCTGTCGCGTGCTCCGTCAGCCATCTCCGCTCCCACTTCTCCTGGTGGACGTTCCCGGCGTTCGACCGGTGCCACGTCGTAGGTCTCGTCTGCTCAGCAGGTGCGTCCAGCGCACCGGTGGAGGCGTCCGTCCGGTCGGATCGGATGCCTCCGGTCGTCAGGGGATCACCCGCCGGGAGCGACGCCCGACCAGCCGGTCGCCGACCGACAGGCCGACGGCACCCAGCAGAGCGAGGATCCCCACGGCGACACCCGCCTTTCCAGCGGTTCCCTCTTCCATGCCGCCGAGCGCCGCGGTGGGCAGGACCGCCTGCTCCTTGGTGGCTCCGCCCGTGGACGGCACGACAGCGGTCTCGCCCAGCCCGGTGGTCATGTCGAGCGTGGTCCCGCTGTCGAGCGGGGTGTCGAACGACGACACGTCACCGAGGTCGGTGCTGTAGTCCGCCACGAACGTGTCGGGCGCGGGAGGGGCCGTGTCGACCGGCGCCGCCACCTCGGGCATCGGTTCGATCGGCGGGATCGAGTAGTCGGTGTCGTGGGTGGAGACGTCGACGCCACCGGCGAGGATCTCGACCGCACCGGAGCCGCCCATGACCCCGAGGATGAGGTCGACGATCGTCAGCGTGGTCGCGTTCTTGCAGTCCGCCGCGACGAGGTCCTTGCGCCACTGCTGGACCTGGGTGTCGATCTGGCCGAGGAACGGGATCAGCACCTGGGTCCCGAAGGGCGGGTTCACGATCCGGAACCCCATCGGGGTGACCTTCACGCCGTCGTCGCGGACCTCGACCCGGGGCAGCTCCAGCACCACGCCGAGCGGAGCGAGGAGCTGCTCGAGCCCGTACTTGAACCCCTCGAGGTCGGCCATGGCGTCCGCCGCGGACCGGGGGATGCCGAGCACGGTGGCGCTGGTGAAGGTGAACGAACCGGTCGAGGAGCTGCGAGCGCCGGACTGGGTGGTGGCCTCCCAGCGGGGCTGGTTGAAGGTGAACAGGCCGCCCATGACCCGGAGCTGGTCGGCTTCCATGACGGCGTGTGCTTCGCGGATCTGGCCCTTGAGCTGGGTCGAGACCTGGGTGCGGCCGCCGTCGATGGCGATGAGGCCGACGTCCGCGGGGGCCGACTCGGTCAGAGCGCTCGACGACGGCAGCGGGGTGGCGGTCGCGTCCTGGAATCCGGTCGAGGGGCCCATCGGCTCGCCGTTGACACCGGGGGTGAAGACCTGGACCCGCCGCGAGTTGTTCGAGCCCTCCTCCGACGAGTCCGCCCGGGTGAGCGGGGGGAGCTGCTTGGAGTCGAGGAGGCCAGGCGTGCCGTCGCACTGGTCGGGGGTGAAGATGACCGGAAGGGCACCGAGGTCCAGGGCCCGGCCCTCGGAGGTCCCGGTCCTGTCCTGGTAGGCGGCGAGGGACCGTCCGTAGGTGAAGCCGATCGCGGCGTTCGCCGCCTTGATGTTGAGCGTGAACGTGTCGGCGCTGGCCTGGGCGTCACCGGTGTGGAACCCGTCGCCCGACGCGGGGCCGAACGACGACCCGAACGCGGCGACCGCCACCACGAGGAACGACGCCCTCAGCACCGATCGGGCCGACGGCGACCGACGGGCGGAGTCCGCGCGTCGACGGCGTGTCCCAACCCGATCCGATCCCCGGACCTCTCCATCCACCACGTTGTCCCCCGACATCGTTGCGCTCTCGCCTCAGCGGCTCTCGAGTGACATTAGTCCTACCGTTGGTAGGAAATCATCCCGACCGGTTGGGTGGAATCACCCAGCAGGGTGGTGCCGGTCCCGCGTCCGGACGTGGATGCCGGACCGGGGACGGCGCGGCGACTTCAATGGTGCGGTGCTGTTCCCGACGATGACGTTCGCGATCTTCTTCGTGATCGTCCTCGGAGTGAGCTGGCACCTGTCGGACCGGCCGCTCGCGTGGCGGTGGTTCGTGCTGGGTGCCAGCTACGTCTTCTACGGGTGGTGGGACGCCCGGTTCTGCCTCCTGATCGCCGGATCCACCGTGGTGAACCACCTGGCGGTCCACCTGGTGGCGCGGGCCCGCAGCGACCGGGGGGCGCGCACCGCGATGCTCCTGGGGGTCGGCGCCAACCTGGTGGTGCTCGGGTTCTTCAAGTACTACGGCTTCTTCGTCGACTCGCTGCTGCAGGTGCTCGAACCCGTCGGCCTGGCTCCGACCGCGCTGCTGATCAAGGTGGGTCTCCCGGTCGGCATCTCGTTCTTCACGTTCTGCGCGATCAGCTACGTCGTCGACGTGTACCGCCAGGAGCAGGAGCCGATCGCCCTGCTCGACTTCGCGGTCTACCTGTCGTTCTTCCCCCACCTGGTGGCCGGACCGATCGTGCGGGTGTCGGAGTTCGAGCCGCAGCTGCGCCGACGCCGCAACCGAGAGCGAGTCGACGCGGTCCGCGCCGCCCGACTGATCTGCCGCGGCATGTTCAAGAAGGTCGTGATCGCGAACTACCTGGCCACCGCGAT
>WBZP01005872.1_pt1 | contig 12311 bp, 11 predicted proteins | sample 5204301 | NCBI WGS metagenome assembly WBZP01 (sample SAMN12412401, study PRJNA552823) | activated sludge metagenome | isolation source: activated sludge from nitrification reactor of wastewater treatment plant... | place: USA: Pennsylvania | collected 2017
GTGTCCAGGCGCGGGCGATCAATTCTGCTGAGACCTTGGCTTGCGTCTCGGCGGCCAGTTCCTGCTGGACCATCTGCCGAGCCTCTACCGGATGCGCGATGATCCATTCAGTGAGTTCACGGTGGGCTTGTGCAAACTTCTTAGCCAGCTCACGTTTAGTCTTGAGCAGCTTCACGCTCGATACCAGAACGGTGATGCTGTCTTTCGATTGCTCAAGAAGGATCTTTCCTCCGGCATCGCGTTCCAGGCGTGAGACCCAGGGTTCGACCGTCCAGACTGCGTCGAGCTTCTTTTGCTGAAACAGCGAGAGCTGATCCGGATTGGGGGTCGGGACGATGAAGGCGTCGCCGCCGGTCTGCGTAATTTTTAACCCGCCGTTGGCCAGCCAGGCCCGGCAGGCGACGTCCTGTGTATTGCCAAGTTGCGGCGTGGCGATGGTTTTCCCCCGAAAGTCGGCGGGCTGTTTGAGTGTGGAGTCAGATTGGACAACCAACGCGGCGCCTCCGGTCGCAGCGCCGGCGATAATCCTGATCTCCTCGCCGTTCGATTTGCTATACGCATTCAAAGTCGGGCTCGGCCCCACATAGGTGAGGTCGATGGAATCAGCCAGGAGGGCTTCTATGGCGCCCGGTCCGGCGTTGTAGATATACCATTCGATCTTCACATCTTTGCCGAGCCGTTCCTCAAACCAACCGTGTCCGGTTCGCGAGAGGTGCTGAGCTACCAATCCCTGGACGTGGGTAACATTCGGAAAATGTCCGACGCGGAGGGTGTCGGCTGCGAGCGCGTTGTGAGTGATGAACGTGTCGATCCCCAATATAAGCGAGAGGAGGGCAAAAGCTGTCGATGACAATTGTTTCATGATGCGTCCTGTTGATTCGAGGTGATGTCGGCCGGGCGCAGATTCTCTCTGCTCCCGGCGGGTGCATATACTGCTTACGGACGTAGCTGACGTCCCTGTTCCAGGCCTGGATAGACGGGAAGGGCTGCCAGGGCTTCTCGGAAACGAATATGCAGTTCTTCCTGTTGATCCGGTGCAAACAGGCGACCTCCTGAACTGACCTTGGCCAGATATTCCTCCGGTTCGAAGGCGGCATCGAAGGCGGCGGATCGCTCCGGCACATTCGGCATCTGCCGGTCGTACTTGCTGATGTCCGGACCGGGGCTATGCCGATCGTGTACTTCATTGAGGGCGAGGACGAGGATGTTTCCTCGAACGGAGAGCCATCCTGCGGTCGTTTCTTCCTCTCCCTGGTCCGTGGCGTGACTCAGGCGGAAATGCACCCGCTGAGCCGCTGTGGCCTGGGCCAACCCCATCGATAAGTGCGGGGCCAGCAGTACGATTTCTTCATCACGGAACGCACGAGTCCGATCGGCTTGACCGCTGAGCAAACGGTGGATCGCATTCCGCCGTTCCCATACCCGCACGTTCCGCAACAGGGTGCCGATTTCGGTCGCGGTGAGTGTGGCCGGGTGCGAGTTCACCGATGAGTCAGGATCTCCTTCCAGCCTGATCGTATTGAGGCCCGACTCATAGATGGCCTTCGGTACCGAAACGGGCTGCGTGGCGCAACCGGCCAAGATGGTGAGGCCCGCGAAGAAGAGTAACCCTTTCATCGCCCAGGTGTTGCGTTGCGATGTTGTCGGGGTGGCGCTGTTCATGGTTTGCCCTCCTGCTGTTGAGCGATGCCGACATTACGGGATGCTTGATCGAACCCATGTTCTTTCAGGTGTGCTTGGATTTGTGGCGTCAGGAGGAACTCGATGAAGTCACCCGATCCGGACAGGTTCTTGGCGGTCCATACTATCGCCACTCCATACCGGATCGGGGTGTGTGAGTCCTCAGGGGCCGTATCGAGAATACGGACATGTTCGTCAGCCACCGCATCGGTCCGGTAGACGATGCCGATTTCGGCTTCCCCTTTGGCAACCAGATCCAAAACTGCGCGCGAGTGCTCGCCGTAAATAAACTGGGATTTCAACTGCGGCTCGAGCTTGCTGTGTTTGAGAAATTGTGCGGCGACTTTTCCCACCGATGAGGCTTTGGGATCACCGATGGCGATGCGCCGGACAGGAACGGTATGCAGTTCTTGAATCGAGGCGACCGGTGCGGGAAGCGTGGTGCTGGTGATCAGTACCAGCGACGTTCCGGCGTAGACGCGCTTGCTGCCTTGAATCACAAGCCCTTTCTTTTCGAGTTGATCGATCTCTTCGGACAGTGACGGCAAAAATACATCCACCGGTGCGCCTTCTTCGATTTGCTTCCGGAGAGTTTGCGACGGGCCATAGATGATCCGTACGTTGATTTCACGGTGCTGGGCCTCGAACAACGGCAGGACTTTCCGCAATGCATCTTTGACGCTGTTGGCTGCGGCGATGGTCAGGGTCTCGGGCTGTGCCTGCACCGATGGCGCTCCGGCGAGTGCAGAGACGATGACGCCGAGTCCCAGCAAGAGCGTTGTGAGATAGGTTCTGTATTTCATGGAGTTCCTCGTAATGGAGTGAATGAGTCGATTCATGGGTTTTAGAAATAGAGCTGGTATTGCACATTGACGCGGTTTTCGATGAGCGCCTGCCCGAAACCTGGCAAGCTTTCGAACGGATACCGGTCCGGGGCGCGTCCGCCGCTTCCCATCGTGATATTGGAGTAGTCGATTACGAGACGGTTATTGTAGGTGCCGTCAAAGCTATAGCTGATGGCGGCGCCGAACTCCTTGGTGAGGTCCTGCTTTTGTTTTGTCGAGGGGTCCATCACGCCATACCGGACGGCCACTTCGAGTTTACGAGGAATGACATACTTCCCCAGCTGTGCATACCAGCCCCAGGCCTGACCGAGGCTGACCGGCGGACCTAATACCACTGCAGTTGCCGGGTCGAAAGGAATACTGCCCACATCGGTATTACGCACCCGCTGGTGACGGAAATAGCCTTCCGCTTGAAGCGACCAGCCTTGGTACTTAGCAATGAAATCGGTTTCATAGGTTTGGAAATCGTAGACCCCTCCTCCGAGGAGCCGTCCGTTGCCGTTCTTAGTGACGGCCTGGCGGTACGCCCGGTCGACAATGTCTGATCGGATTGAACCGAGGTAGTTTTGTGCCGGGTTATAGGCATAGCCGAAAGCAATCGCAACTTGCGGGGTGCGCGAGTTTAAGATGTCGCCTTGGCCATACCCGGGATTGCCGGAGATTTTGTAGAGCAGCCGGGCGGTATACATCATTTCGCTGGTAAAGAGGCGGGTGTCGTAATTGAACGTTCGACGTTGCGAACTCGGAAGGCTTGCATTGGTGTCCAGCGCTTGGCTGATGGCCGTGCCTTCCCGCGCAAGATTGGTTCCGGCTCCGTTCCAGATTCCGACCGCGTAGTTGAGCTTGTATTGATCTTCGTCACTGAGGATGCTGATACCGATATCGCGGCTATTGACGAGGTTTGCAGCGAAGGCGTTTTGCACCCGCATGTTGTCTGCAAAGGTCGATGTGGCGATTGAGCTGATTTGTGAGCGGTTGAACCAGACACGCTGTTGGCCGATTTGGACGGTTGCGAGGGGGATGTGCCAGGACGCAATGTAGGCATCGAGCAGCCTGGACGTTCCGCTGCCGCCCTCCTGATTCCAGGTTGTTTGATCTAAAGCCCAGGAGAAGTTGTAGCGAAAATCCGGATCGAACGCATAGCCGAGGAATTGGAGCCGTGCGCGCGGGACGGAGAATTCGCTGGTGTTGCTCTGGTGGCGTACGGCCCGAAATTCGACCTGGCCTCCCAAGATCTCGGGATTGCGCGAGTCTCCGATGGACCCCCATGCCGCGTTGTACGTGTGGTAGCTATAACGAACTTGGGTGAGCAGCCGGAGTTTCAAAAAGAACTTTTCTCCGACGCGGATATTGAGGCCGTTATTGACGTCGATGTTAAAGTTGGGTCTGGAGAGTCGCTCCTTCGTCTCGATCACTCTAAGGCCCTTATCGTATTCCTCCTGGGTTATCAGTCCTTTCAGGTAGAGATACTTTAAGCCCGGGTCTTCGCCTGAGTAGTACTCCCACTTACCGTCTTTCCTGACCAGCTGGCCCTCCTCGACGGCATGCGCGAATGATGCGCCGGTCAGCAAGGCGACTCCCAGCGCGATGCGAATAAGTAACCGGAACCTTCTCATCGTATTTTCCCCTTCGTCTGATCGGAACTTCCGATCGTACGGTCAGTTCGCTGTATGAATAAAGAATGTGTCGGTGACGGGCCTCCGGTAGTCTGGACGGCCGGTGGTTAGCATGAGCGTCGACAGCGATGTAAGGTCGTCATGGGCATCTCACTGGTGAGGTCGGGTAGAGCTGTTGTCCAAACGGAATTGTTCTTTCCGCTCGATCTGAACGATCTTCGAGTCATGAATGATGATCTCAATGGATCCAAACCGGATGTCCTTGATGGCGTTCCGAAGTGCTTCATCCGCGTCCTTGAGATATTTCCCGTTGATGTCCACACTGTAAAGTCAGACAGATGATTAAAGTACTTAAATCCGATCAAGATTGCATTGCGACTAAATACAGTAAATGGAGCTACATTGTCAACAATATATTTCTTGAATGGCTGATATTTTCTGAATGAGTATAGCTGCATCTAAATATGTCTAATGTTTTTGCTAGGTGATGTATTTAATGCTTGACACTTGGAAAGCATACTTGCTATTTATTTTTCATGACGCAGCGAAGGCCAGTTTCCAATGTTCCTCCTTCCTTTCTAAATCGACTCAAGGAAGTCCGTACTGCCAGAGGGCTCTCGCAGGGAGAGTTGGCGGCGCGGGCAGATGTGACTCGCCAGGCCATTTCATCAATCGAAGCCAATCGGTATCTCCCCACCACGGTCGTGGCACTCCAGCTGGCGCGAGTGCTGAACACATCGGTTGAGGATCTGTTCTCTCTGCAATCCGCCGGGGAGGTGATTGAGGCCAGGTTGATTGATATCCAACAGCAGGCGCTTTCGACGACTCCGCTGTCTCGTATGAAGGTGGTGAAGGTGAACGGCCGGTTTTTTGCTCGGCCTGTCACCGGTCTCGGCGAAGTGTTGAGTTATACGGTCGCGGCCGATGGATTTCTTGAATCGCAGGAAGCGAGTCGACGCGGGCGTTCAGATACACCGGTCGTGCAGGTGCGGCTCTCGCGCGACCGGCAGGCGATTGAGCAGGAGATTGCCGTCGCCGGATGCGATCCCGCGATTTTCCTCGCAGGGGAACACCTGCGACGCCGGAAGGATCAGACCGCGGTGGTCGGGTGGACGATGGGAAGTACCGCCGCACTCCAGGCCTTGCAGCGGGGCGAAGTGCATGTGGCGGGCATTCATCTGACCGACGATTCGACCGGTGAAAGCAATTTGCCGTTTCTCCGCCGTCATTTGAAGGTGAGTTCGTATGAGGTGATTACGTTTGCGACGTGGGAAGAAGGATTGGTCGTACGTCCGGGCAATCCCAAGCAGGTTCGAACGATCGCCGATCTTGTGCGTGATGATGTGACGGTGATCAATCGGGAAGAGGGTGCCGGGGCGCGCCTGCTGCTCGATCAGCGGTTGCGTGCGGCAGGTTTCGCCGGTTCGCAGGTAAAAGGGTACGATCGCACGGCAGCCTCCCATCTCCATGTCGCCCGTCTGGTCGCGGAAGGGCAGGCGGATGTGGGGATGGGAATCAGATCCGCCGCGCAATCCTACGGCCTCGAATTCTTTCCGCTGCAGTCGGCGCGTTACGATTTGGTGGTGCCGAAAGCCTATCTCTCTAGTCATCCTTCTCTCAATCATCTCTTCGACACGTTGGCCAGCCGTCCCTTCCGGTCCGAGATTGCCGCCATCGGCGGGTATGACACGACGGACACGGGCAAACTCCAGGTTTTGTAATGGTGAGGCGGGAGTCTTATGACCCGTAGATGGATGAGTGTTGCGACCATGGGTGTCTGTGTGTTGGCCGGCGCGCTCGCGGCTATCGTGAGTTGTGCGCCGGTACCAGGCCCGGTTCGAGATGCAAAGGCGGCTCGAGTGCTGGTTATCGCCACGTCGCCGTCTGTGGAGGCGGCCATGACGCAACTCGGCCGGGCGTTCGAGATAATCCATCCGGATGTACAGGTTCAACTCTCGGTCGATACGTCCCTCGATCTTCGGCGGACTGTCGCCGCAATGGAGAATCGAGGCAAAGCCTTCATCGGCTCAGGGCCTATGCACCTTGTGGCACCTGGGGGCGATGAAGTCATCACCCGCATGGAGCAGAAATACTATCTGTTGCCGGAGGCGAAAGCCCTGTATGCGACGGAACGGCTGGTGCTGGTGGCGCCGGAATCTCTGAGCGAGGCGCCGGAGTCGTTTGAGGCATTGGCCAGGATGCCGACAGTGCGGATCGCGATTGCCGATCAGAAGACGCGACTGGGCGTGGAAACTAGTTGGCTGCTGTCCGCTTTGGGACTCAACAGCGCGGAGGGAGCCCGCATCGATCTGGCCAACGATCCGGCAGGGATTCTGGATCATATGCTGAGCGGTCAGGCCGATGTCGGCATTGTGTTCGGTCAGGATGCGGTACGGGTTCAGCAGCGCGTGCGCATCGTGGCCGCGGCTCCGACCGGTCTGTACAAGCCGATTCCGCATTCCATTTCGATGGAGCGGTACTGCCCGGATCGTCCGCTCTGCGAGGAGTTTTTGCGTTTTGTCACGAGCCCGGAGGGGCAGTCGGTATTGAAACGATTGGGGTATGGACCCGGGAAATCGCCTGAATCCCCGGTGCGCGTTCCTATTCTCTCAGTTGGCGGTGAGGTCAGATCGTCGTCAGCGGCGTCTTCTTTTATATCAACGGAGTGAAGTCTATGTGTCATCAATCTCGTGCCTTCATATATTGGCGGATGGTTCTCTGTGTCGCTGTCATGGGCTTGTCCTCCTCCTGTGCGCGTCTGCCGTATACCACCAAAGTCGTGCATGAAGACGCTCGTGTGGTTGTTGTGCTTCAACAGGAAGTTGAAACCTCGGCCTATTCTCACCCGGTACAACTGACGCCGTCGGAGTTGAGGGACATTTTGCAGGGGTTCTCATTCCGGCCCAAGCAGCGCGTGCCATTGCGCTGGTTTGCAGAAGAAAATGTTCCGAAGCCTGTCTTTCGCCCCGATGAATTAGACGCGCTGGTCGGTCGCCTTTCGGAAGGACTCCGTGCTGCGGGACCGGGGGAGCGCGTGCATTTCGAACTCCGGGCGCCGGGTTTCAATCCCAGCGTCCGCCGCGATGTCGTCGGCGGATGGGTGGCGGTCCGTGAACCCTATCTCTATCTCACGCTTGACTATGTGCATGTGCAGATTCCGACAAGGAAGGCGGATCTCTACGATTATAACTATCCCACCCCGCCGCCACCGCCTGCCGAGTACCTGCTGTATTTTGAGCCCGGTCGCTTTTGGATTGCCGACAAACAGGGGATGCCGGTGCTGGACTATCGCGCGTTCTTGAACGCGCCCAAGATCAGTATCTCTCCAGGACCGTAACTATCATCTTTGTTTCTCATTTCATCTGGTCTTATTGAGGAGATCGTTGTCATGTCTCATCGAATTCGATGGTTCTTGGCTGGAGGTATAAGCCTGCTGGCTCTGTGCATGAGTTCAGCGTGGGCGGCGGATACCGGCAAGCTTGTCGAGAAAGACGGGCGCTATGTATTCGTCGAAAGTATGGATCCGGCCACCAAGCTGCTGCTGCAGCGAGCGGTCAAGCAGGGCACGATTACACAGGAAGAGTATGACAATGTGGCCAGGGAGTCGCAGGAGCGAACGTATCTCCTGCAGCCCAGCTTCAAGGCCTGGTACGACCGGGGCTTCAACTTTTCCATGAACGACAATGATTTCTTTCTCAAAATCCGGGGACGGTTTGCCGCGCGATTTACCCAGCGCTATCGCAACGAGGCCTATCGGGATTCCGGTGATTCGAAGAACTTTCCTGAGCTGTTGGGAGTCTTTGGGGATTATCGTGCGGCCCGCTCCAGTGACCAGGCGTCCACCTTTAGTTTGAGAACAGCCAGAATTTATTTCATGGGGCATCTCTTCAACCCGGATTTCAGATATTACCTTCAGCTTGCCGGAGAGACGGCGGAGAATGCCCAAGCGCCCGGTGCGGTGTCTGTGCTCGATATGAATGTCACCAGCACGCACATTCCCTGGTTGAACGTACAGGTCGGTCAATACAAGGTCTACTTCAACCGGTCGCAGATCAATTCAACGGCGTCGATGCAGTTCGCGAATCGCGCGCTGGCGATGGATGCGTTTACGGCGAACGGACTGAACCGGCGCGACGTCGGCATCACGATCATGAACGACGAAGAAGTGTATCCGGTGACCTATTATCTGGGCGTGTTCAATGGCGCCGGCCCGTTGGTGAACCGGTTTGCGCAATTTTCCAGTGAGGAACCGACGGCGGGGTGTCCCGGCGGGCAGACCGGCGGCAATCCCTTTCCCTCTCCCGCCGGATGCCCGGCCAATCAGCGGAGTCTGAATGCCAACCTGCGCAGCAACGTGAGCCAGCTCATGTATGTCGCCCGGCTCCAGGCCAATCTGATGGGACGGGCCGGATATGGCGAAGGAGACATGGCCTATTCCGAAACGCCGCAGATGGTCGTCGGGGGCGCCTATGCCTACAATCCCTCCATCGACACCAGCACCAATAACGCCTTTGTCGGGATCGATCTGGCCAATCTCAGTGTCCGGCGCCAACTCGCCGCGCTAGGTAACGGACGGATGTTGGGGCAGGGGGTGGTCGATTTTTCCACCTGGACGCTGGACTATGCCTTCAAGTACCGTGGTTTCTCGTTGCAGGCCGAATACTGGTTTAGAAACGTGATCCGGCACAATAAGGAGTTGCCCTGTATGCAGACGGCGGTCATTGGGGGGGCTTGCACGGTGTTTGCGCCGGGGCAGTTCGGCAATACGACCGGGTGGTACGTGCAATCCGGCTATTACCTGATCCCGCGGAAAGTCGAAGTGGCGGCCCGCTATGCCTGGTGGGATCCGGATACGCGGTCGGGCGGAGATCTGATCAAACAAGTCGATGTCTCGTTGAACTGGTTTCTGAGCGGGACCTACGATCACCAGATCATGCTGACCTATAGCAACGTTGCGATGGGGCAGGGCGGATTTGCGATCGGGCGTAGCGCGCCGTTGCCGGCGGTCGGGGCCACGTTCCCGTCCGGGACGGTGCCGCTCGATGCGCGCGCGGGGACGCTGATTGAAAATGCGGTGCGCATTAATTATCAAATATTCTTTTGAGGAGCCGGCTCTATGTTGCGAATCATTGCCATCATCTGTGCGCTCGTTCTCTCAGGTGTGCACCTGGTCGGCGCAGAGGACATGACGATTGCGGCGGCATCGGATCTGAATTTCGCGTTCAAGGAACTCGTCGTCGAGTATGAAAAGACCACGGGCAACCATGTGAAGCTGTCGTTGGGGTCGTCCGGAAACTTCTACGCGCAGATTCAGAACGGCGCGCCCTTCGATCTCTACTTCTCCGCCGATATCGGGTATCCCAGGAAGCTGGAGGAGGCCGGGCTCACCGTGTCGGGATCGCTCTATCGATACGCGGTAGGAAGGATCGTGTTATGGGCAGGGACCGCGTCGCGTCTGGATGTGTCCAAGGGGTTCGACGTTCTGCGGGAACCCGGTATCAGGAAGATTGCGATTGCCAATCCCAAACATGCTCCGTATGGTCGCGCTGCGGTGGCGGCGATGGAATCGTTCAAGGTCTATGAATCGGTTAAAGACAAACTGATCCTGGGGGAGAATATTTCGCAAGCCGCGCAGTTCATCGAATCCGGGGCTTGCGAGATCGGAGTCATCGCCTTGTCGCTGGCTATGGCGCCTGCCATGAGCGGGAAAGGCGTATACTGGGAAGTTCCGGTTGAGGCCTATCCTCCGCTGGAGCAGGGCGCGGTGATTTTGAAACAATCCAAGAATCAGGAAGCGGCCAGGCGTTTCCTGGAATTCATGCAAGGCTCGCAGGGGCAGGAAATTATGAGGCGGTATGGATTTCTGTTGCCGGGGTAATGCGGTCAACGCGGCGGTGGTTGTCACACTGTTGTGCATAAGCGCCGGATGTTCCGATGCCGTTACGCTGGTCAAAGAAACGGCGACGAGCGGCGTGGTCAGCTATCTGTTTAAGGAAGAGCGTGGAGGGCCGATGGGTTCGCCCCATCGGAAAGAGGCATTGAAGGTGATGGAGAAGAAGTGCCCGTCCGGCTATGTCGTGCTGAAGGAAGGGGAAGTGCAGGGCTACGGCAGCATGTCCAGCGTGGAAGGTCAGGAGGGAGAAGTGACTGGCCGGCGCTGGGGGATGCAGTTCATATGCAAGTAGGACGCGCCTTCAGATGAACTGGATGGCCATCTGGGTCACCTTCAAATTGGCAAGCCTCACGGCCGTCTCGTTGTTGGTGATCGGACTGCCGATTGCCTATTGGCTGGCCTATTCCACCTGGCGATGGAAATTTGTCGTCGAATCGATTGTGGCTTTGCCGTTGGTCCTGCCGCCGACTGTGCTGGGTTTTTATATTCTCGTGGCCATCGGTCCGCATAGCCCGATCGGCCGGTTCTATGCAGATCTTGTCGGCCATCCGCTGCCGTTCACGTTTGAAGGTCTCCTCCTCGCGTCGATCTTGTACAGCCTCCCGTTTGCCGTCCAGCCGTTTGCCACCGCGTTCGAACAGGTCGATCGGAAATTGATCGAAGCCTCGTGGACCCTGGGGCTGTCAAAGGTGAAGACCTTCTTCAAACTCATCCTGCCGTTGTCGACAGCGGGGCTTATTACCGGCGCGGTCTTGAGTTTTGCTCATACGTTGGGAGAGTTCGGGGTGGTGCTGATGGTGGGCGGCAATATCGAAGGGGCGACGCGTACCGTTTCGATCGATATCTACGATGAGGTGCAGGCGCTGAACTACGCCGGGGCGGCAAAGACCGCCGCGTTTCTCCTCGTGATTTCCTATTTCGTCCTGTTATTGGTCTATGCCATGAATCGAAAGGTCTGGGCGGTATGGCCGCAGAAATAATCGTCGAGGTGACGAAGACCTTTCCCGGAAGAAAACCCATTCGCGCTGGCTTTCGTTATCCGGTTGAGTCCTCGACCGTATTGATCCTGTTTGGGCCGTCCGGGTCCGGCAAGACGACGATCTTGCGTTCGATTGCAGGTCTGGAGTGGCCTGAGGCAGGCACGATTCAGTTTCTCTCCAGAGTCTGGCTGGATACGGCCGCACGCATCAAAGTCTCGCCGCAGGACCGGCAGATCGGCTACATGGCGCAGGACTATGCGCTGTTCCCCAATTATTCCGTAGCCGGGAACATTGCTTATGGATTGAGCGATCTCGCGCCGGCCGATCGGATACAGCGCGTGCAGGAAATGGTAGAGCTGTTTCATCTAGCCGGGCTTGAAGCTGCCAAACCGCGTGAACTGTCCGGAGGACAGCAGCAACGGGTGGCGCTGGCCCGCGCTGTGGCCCCCAGGCCGCAGTTGCTGTTGTTGGATGAACCGCTCTCCGCGTTGGATGCGCCGACACGGGCGCAATTGCGTGGAGAGCTGAGAGGGCTCCTGAAGCAATTGGCGCTTCCCTCAATCATTGTGACGCACGATTGGGCCGAAGCGCTGACATTGGGCGATGTTATGGTTGTGATGCATGAGGGGACGATTCTACAAATCGGAACTCCGCAAGAAGTGTTCAGTCGGCCGGCCAACGCGGATGTCGCGCGTGTCGTCGGTGTTGAAACGGTGGTGCAGGGGAAACTGATTGATGCGCGTGAAGGGCTGGCGACGGTGCGAGTGGGGGAAATCTCTCTGACGGCGGTGGCCGTCGAGAATGTCGGCTCCGATGTGTTCGTGTGTATCAGGGCCGAAGATGTGACGCTCGAACCAGCGGGTACCGGGCTCACCAGTGCGCGGAATCATCTCCATGGAACAGTAGGCGCCATTGCCTCGCTCGGAGCCCTGGCGCGGGTCACGATCGAATGCGGGTTTCCGCTCGTCGCAGTCATTACGCGATCGGCGCTGACAGAGCTTGGATTGACCGTCGGCGCCTCGGTCCGAGCGTCATTCAAAGCCGGTTCGGTGCATCTGATTTCGCGTCAGTGACGGCACTGTTCCGCCCTCATTTCTCTTCCTAGTCGATCTCCCCAGCTTCTGTGGATAACTCTGTTCACAACGTTGCCTTTGCTGCGTGATGGGCTTGAATCCACCATTCAACTGACAACTTGCCTAGTTTTTAGTCATTGAATCCTGACATCGGGATACCACTAGATATTGGGCCTTTCGGCCGACTTGTTTGAGAAATCATCCAATTGTGGATTAGGGCCTGA
>WBZP01005873.1_pt1 | contig 12311 bp, 6 predicted proteins | sample 5204301 | NCBI WGS metagenome assembly WBZP01 (sample SAMN12412401, study PRJNA552823) | activated sludge metagenome | isolation source: activated sludge from nitrification reactor of wastewater treatment plant... | place: USA: Pennsylvania | collected 2017
GTAATCGTCGATGCTGTCTACCTGCCAGACAATGTTGTCGCCCGCCATCACCCCCCGAAAGACCCGGTCCAGGCCCACCAGCCCCGTGCTCACCTGTGCGTCAATCGCCGCCATCACGTTCTCCCCAATTCTTTATACTGTCTATCCCGGTTATGCCGGTTACCGTGGTTGCAACACGCGCGTAATCATAACCCATACGGCGGGTTATCACTGTCCACGCAAATCCCCAATCCGTGAGAAGGCCGATTCTGTTATGAGCATCCTTCCGACTTCCATCACTCCATCGGTCGTCGCCTCCTACCCCCTCCCTCCTCCCCTGCCCCTGGAACGACTGCGCCTGCCCGACGAACTCGACGGTCGCGTCGGCGGCAACCGGGCCGGGCCGGACGTAGTCTGCCAGTTGGCCGCCGGCAACGATCTGGAAGCCGTGCAAGCGTGGCTGGCCGAGTTCCACGACTCGCCGCAAACCCTGCGCGGTTATCGCAAGGAAGCCGAACGCCTGTTACTGTGGGCGCTGCTGGAATGCGGCAAACCGCTGTCCAGCCTGACCCGCGAGGATTGCATTCTCTACGAGCTGTTTCTCGCCGATCCCCAGCCCCACGAGCGCTGGTGCGGGTCCAAGGCGCCCCGCTTCAGTCCGCGCTGGCGGCCATTTGTGGGACCGCTCAGTCCCGCCAGCCGCAAGTTGGCCATGCTGATCGTCAACTCCCTGTTCAGCTATCTGGTCAAGGCGGGCTATCTGGCCGGCAACCCGCTGGCCCTGACTCGCCGCCGGGGGCGCGGCCATCAACCCCTGCGGCAGGTGGAACGCTTTCTCGAACACGACCAGTGGCAGGTCCTCCTCACCACGGTCGATGCGCTACCCCGTGACAGCGAACGGGATTGCCAGCACCACGCCCGGGCGCGATACCTGGTCGCCCTGCTCTACCTGCTCGGTCCCCGCGTCAGCGAAGTCGCGGAACACACCATGAGCAGCTTCGTCCAGATTCGCGGGCGCTGGTGGTGGCGCGTGATCGGCAAGGGCCGCAAGGAAGCTCAGGTGCCGGTCAACCAGGACATGCTGCAAGCCCTGCGCGACTACCGGCGCTTTTACGGCCTGCCGCCCCTGCCCGCGCCGGACGAAACCACCCCGCTTATCCTCAACCTCAAGGGAACGGGCGGCATTGGCGACAACATGATTTACCGCATTGTCAAAGACCTGGTGGCGAAAGCAGCGGCGCGACTGGAAACGGATGACCCCCATCAGGCCGAAAAGCTGCGGCGAGCTTCCACTCACTGGTTCCGCCACACCAGCATCACCCACCAGGCCGACGCCGGCATCGACATCCAATTCCTGCAGCGCAACGCTCGCCACGCCCGCATCGACACCACCGGCTTGTATTTGCACGCCGAGGAAAAGGAATGGCACGAAACCATGGAGCGGCATCGCCTCAAAGAGTAATTTCCGTCAGGCGCCATCCCACGACCCGGCACCCTTCCCGTTCGTAACACTCCTCCCCACCAAACACCAGGATCGGGGGCAGGGCGTCGTTCCCAGCCAGAGTCCGCCATTTTTGGGCGGCTTGCGGCCAGTCCGCCGCAAATGTGCTGCCCGACTTGATCTCGATGGCTTGCAGTCCTCGGGGTGTCTCATACAGCACATCCACTTCATGGCCGACGTGATCGCGCCAGAAATACAGGTCGGCCGGGCGGCCCGCATGGAATCGCCGTTTGACGAGTTCGCTGACGACGTAGGTTTCGAACAGCGCACCGCGCGAAGCGTGCGTTTCGATGTTCGCCGCGTCGCGAATCCCCAGCAGCCAGGCCATCAGCCCGACATCCAGGAAATACAGCTTCGGAGTTTTCACCAGCCGCTTGCCGAAATTGCGGTAATGCGGTGGTAAGCGCATAACCAGGTAGCTCGCCTCCAGCACTGACAGCCAGTCGCGCGCCGTCACCGCCGAAACCCCACAATCAGCGCCCAGGGCGGTCAGGTTGAGCATCTGACCGGATCGCGCCGCGCACATCCGCACGAAACGCTGAAACTGCGTCAGATCGCGGATAGCGATCAATTGCCGGACATCGCGCTCCAGATAGGTCGCGACATAGTTGGGAAACCAGTCCTCCGGCGACAGATCGCGGTCGTACAGCGCCGGATATCCACCCCGCCACAACATCGCTTCCAGCGAACGCGGCGGCCGATCCACCCCCGCCAGTTCGCTCGCCGACAAGGGCAACAATTCGACGCGCCCCACCCGGCCAGCGAGGGACTGGGTCACGCCGGACATCAGATCGAACTGAGCGGAGCCGGTTAAAATGAAATCGCCCATCCGGCCTCGTTCATCGACCAATCCCTGCACCCAGGACAGCAGCGCCGGACAACGCTGCGCCTCGTCCAGAATGGCGCCCTCGGTAAATCGTTGCAGAAACCGGCGCGGATCGCGCTCGGCAAACTCGCGCTCGTCCGGGTTTTCCAGCGAAACATACGGCTTGTCGGCGAACGCGGCCCTGGCCAGGGTCGTTTTGCCGGACTGACGCGGTCCGGTCAAGACGATAACCGGGAAGCCTTTCGCCAGACGATGCAAGGTGTTCATCGCGGTGCGGGGAATCATTTTACAAATCCTAACCAAAATTATTGATTTGTAATTTTATTGAAATTACAAATAGTTGTTCAAGCCTTTCGCAGTTGGAAATTTGAAGGGGCGCGATCTCTTATTTTCCATCCCGTGCCCCAGCATGGTATTCCTGGACGCCGAGGAGAAGGAATGGCACGAAACCATGGAACGGCATCGCCTCAAAGATTAAACTTCCGCCGCTTCGAACCGGGCGGGTTTGTCCGGCGGAGCGAAGGTTCGCGACCAAAATCCAAATCAAATCAAATCAAGGAAAAAATCCCGTTATGTCTTCCTATATCCACGACACGATCAACTACCTCCGGCAATCCAGCCCGGCCCAGGACGAGTTCTACCAAGCCGCCGAGGAAGTGCTCTCCTCCCTCAAGCCCCTGCTCGACCGCAATCCCAAGTACCAGAAGCACAACATCATCCAACGTATCGTTGAGCCGGAGCGGCAGATTCTATTCCGGGTCGCCTGGGTCGATGATCGGGGCAACGTGCAGGTCAACAAGGGCTATCGCATCGAATTCAATTCCGCAATTGGCCCCTATAAAGGCGGTCTGCGCTTCCATCCCAACGTCACCGCCGGCACCATCAAGTTCCTGGGCTTCGAGCAGATTTTCAAAAATTCCCTGACCGGCTTGGCCATCGGCGGCGCCAAGGGTGGCTCCAACTTCGATCCCAAGGGCAAGTCCGACAACGAAATCATGCGGTTCTGCCAGTCGTTCATGACCGAGCTGTTCCGCCACATCGGCGCCACCATCGACGTACCGGCGGGCGACATCGGCGTCGGCGGCCGTGAAATCGGCTATCTCTACGGCCAGTACAAGCGCCTGACCGGTCGCTACGAAGGCGTGCTGACCGGCAAGGGCCTGAACTGGGGCGGCTCCCTGGTGCGCACCGAGGCCACCGGCTACGGCGCGGTCTACTTCGCCCAGAACATGCTGGCCGAACGCGGCGACTCCTTGGAAGGCAAGGTCTGCGCCGTTTCCGGCTCCGGCAACGTCTCCGTCTACACCATCGAAAAGCTCTACCAAGTCGGCGCCAAGCCGGTTACGGCCAGCGACTCCAACGGCATGATTTACGACGAGCGCGGCATCGACCTGAACCTGCTCAAGCGCGTCAAGGAAGTGGAACGCGCCCGACTGACCCGCTATGCCGAGCAACGGCCAAGCGCGGCCTACACCCCGATTGACGATTACCCCGCCGGTCGCAACGGCGTCTGGAGCGTGCCCTGCGACGCCGCATTCCCCAGCGCCACCCAGAACGAAGTGGGCGATGAAGACGCCGCCGAATTGTTGAAGAACGGCTGCATCTGCATTTCCGAGGGCGCCAACATGCCCTCCACCGCCGGCGCGATCGACAAATTCCTGGCCGCCGGCATCGCCTACGGTCCGGCCAAGGCCGCCAACGCCGGCGGCGTCTCCACCAGCCAGTTGGAAATGAGCCAGAACGCCAGCATGTTGCAGTGGACCTTCGAGGAAGTGGACGCCAAGCTCAAGCGGATCATGGAAAACATCTACCGCACCGCCAGCGAGACCGCCAAGGAATTCGGCGCGCCCGGTAACCTGGTGCTCGGCGCCAACATCGCCGGCTTCCGCAAGGTCGCCGATACCATGATCGATCAGGGCGTCGTTTAAACCGCTCAATCGACCTTTTTGTCGCCGGTTCGGCGGACATCCGGGCCGGCAACGCGGTCATCGCGGCGGTTGCGCGAACGGTCATCGGGTCGGTAGTATCCAATATTCCGATTTTTCTAGATTATGACGGTCCCGGTTTCAACCCGCGGACTCGGGAATCCGTTTGGGCAGGGATGCTATCAGCCGCTGTTATTGAGGAATGACCATGAGTATGACCCGCCTGCCTGCCTCCGCAGGACTCTACGATCCCCGCAACGAGCACGACGCCTGCGGCATCGGTTTCGTCGTCGATATCAAGAACCGCAAAAGCCATCAGCCCGTTCGTCAAGGTCTGGAGATCCTCGCCAACCTGGGCCATCGCGGCGCGGTCGGCGCCGACCCTCTGGCCGGCGACGGCGCCGGCATCCTGGTGCAAATTCCCGACGCCTTTCTGCGCGCCGAATGCGCCGATTTCGGCCTCGACCTGCCCGTGCCTGGCGACTACGCGGTCGGCATGGTCTTCCTCCCGCGCGACGCTCACACCCGCGCTCAGAGCGAGGCCGCCCTGGAGCGCACCGTCGTCGCCGAGGGTCAAATCTTCCTGGGCTGGCGCGACGTGCCTACCGACAACTCCTGCCTGGGCCGCAGCGTGCGCCCGTCCGAGCCGGTGGTCCGCCAGGCGTTCGTCCAGCGCGACCCGAACTGCCCGGATACCGATGTCTTCGAACGCAAGCTGTTCGTGATCCGCAAGCAGACCCATCACGTCATCTGGGACCGCGAACTGCTCGATAGCCAACAGTTCTACATCGCCTCTTTGTCGTCCCGCACCCTGGTCTACAAGGGCATGATCCTGGCGCGCAATCTCGGCGTGTACTACCCGGACCTGCGCGACGAGCGGCTGGCATCGGCCCTGGCCCTGGTTCACCAGCGTTTCTCCACCAACACCTTCCCCTCCTGGGCGCTGGCTCACCCGTTCCGCTACCTGTGCCATAATGGCGAGATCAACACCCTGCGCGGCAACATCAACTGGATGTTGGCCCGTCGCCACAACATGAAATCCGACCAGCTCGGCGCCGATTTGGACAAGTTGTGGCCGCTGATCGGCGACGGCGCTTCCGACTCCGCCACCTTCGACAACGCCCTGGAACTGCTGCTGGCCGCCGGCTATTCCCTGCCCCACGCCATGATGCTAATGGTGCCGGAAGCCTGGGCCGACAATCCGCTGATGGATCCCCAGCGCCGCGCCTTCTACGAATACCACGCCGCCCTGATGGAACCTTGGGACGGCCCCGCTGCCATCGCCTTCACCGACGGCCGCCAAATCGGCGCCACCCTGGACCGCAACGGTTTGCGCCCAGCCCGCTATCTGGTCACTGACGACGATCAGGTCATCATGGCTTCGGAAATGGGGGTACTGCCGATCCAGGAAGAGAAAATAGTCAGGAAATGGCGGCTGCAACCCGGCAAGATGTTGCTGATTGATCTGGAACAGGGCCGCATCGTTGGCGACGACGAGATCAAGGCTCAACTGGCCGCCGCCCAGCCCTACCAGACCTGGCTGGACGCCACCCAAATCCGCCTGCAAGACCTGCCGGCCGAGGTTGGCCCGATGGCGCCCGACCAACCCACCCTGCTGCGCCGCCAGCAGGCTTTCGGCTATACCCAGGAAGACCTGCGCGCCTTCCTGAACCCGATGGCGCTCACCGGTGAGGACCCGATTGGTTCGATGGGTCGGGACATCCCGCCAGCGGTGCTGTCCGACCGGCCCAAGCTGCTCTACGACTACTTCAAGCAGAAGTTCGCCCAGGTCACCAACCCGCCGATCGATCCGATCCGCGAGGAATTGGTGATGTCGCTGGTCTCCTTTATCGGCCCCCGCCCCAACCTGCTTGACCCCAACAGCGCCGGTAGTCAGAAACGGCTGGAGGTCAGGCGGCCGATCCTGGCCAACGTCGATCTGGAGCGCATTCGCCGCATCGAGTACCATGTGGACCGGGCCTTCCGCACCCGGACGTTGAGCATCTGCTACCCGGTGGGACGCAGCGCCGAGGGCATGGCCCGGGCGCTGGAAGATCTGTGCCGCGAGGCCGCCGACGTGGTGCGGCGCGGCGGCAACATCCTGATTCTCTCCGACCGGGGCATGGATGCCGACCACATTGCCATCCCCGCCCTGCTCGCGACCGCCGCTGTCCACCACCATCTAATCCGCACCGGACTGCGCACCGAGGTGGGACTGGTGGTGGAAACCGGCGAGGCCAAGCGGGTTCACGATTTCTGCCTGCTGGCCGGCTATGGCGCCGAGGCCATCAACCCCTGGCTGGCGTTCGACACACTGTCCGCCAGCCTGCCCCGCGCGCCCCAGGCCCTGACTGAGGCCGAGGCTCACGAGCATTACACCAAGGCGATTTCCAAGGGCATCCTCAAGGTGATGTCCAAGATGGGCATCTCCACCTACCAGTCCTACTGCGGCGCCCAGATTTTCGAAGCGGTGGGTCTGGCCAACGAATTCATCGACCGCTACCTGACCGGCACCCAAGGTGTCATCGAGGGCGTCGGTCTCAACGAAATCGCCCGTGAAGCCGTCAGCCGCCACCGCCAGGCCTTTGGCGATGCCCCTCTCTACCGCAACGCCTTGGATGTGGGCGGCGAACTGGCTTTCCGCATTCGCGGCGAGCGCCATGCCTGGACTCCGGAAACCGTGTCCCTGCTGCAACACGCGGTCCGCTCCGGCGACTACGAGCAATTCAAACACTACAGCCGGGTGATGAACGACCAGCGTGATCACCTGCGCAATCTGCGCGGCCTGTTCGAGTTCCGCTTCGTCAACCAGCCGCTGTCGCTGGACGAGGTGGAGCCGGCCAGCGAGATTGTTAAGCGTCTGGCCACTGGCGCGATGTCGTTCGGCTCGATTTCCTGGGAGGCGCACACCACCTTGGCCATCGCCATGAACCGGCTGGGCGCCAAGTCCAACACCGGCGAAGGCGGCGAGGATCCGGTGCGCTACATTCCACTGGAAACTGGCGACTCCAACCGCTCGGCCATCAAGCAGGTCGCCTCCGGCCGCTTCGGCGTCACCGCCGAATACCTGATCAACGCCGATGCTCTCCAGATCAAGATGGCGCAAGGCGCCAAGCCCGGCGAAGGCGGCCAACTGCCCGGCCACAAGGTCAACGACTGGATCGCCCGGGTGCGCCACTCCACCCCCGGCGTCGGTCTGATCTCCCCACCCCCGCATCACGACATTTACTCGATTGAAGATCTGGCGCAACTGATCTTCGATCTGAAGAACGTCAATCCGAAAGCCGCCATTAGCGTCAAGCTGGTGTCTGAAATCGGCGTGGGTACAGTGGCGGCGGGTGTGGCCAAGGCCCATGCCGACCACGTCACCATTTCCGGCGAGGACGGCGGCACCGGCGCCAGCCCGCTCACTTCGATCCAAAATGCCGGATCGCCTTGGGAAATCGGCTTGGCCGAAACCCACCAGACTCTGGTGCGCAACCACCTGCGCGGCCGCATCGCCGTCCAGGTGGACGGGGGGATGCGCACCGGCCGCGATGTGGTCATCGGTGCGTTGCTCGGCGCCGACGAGTTTGGCTTCGGCACCGGCGCGCTGATCGCCGCTGGCTGCGTGATGATGCGCAAATGCCATCTCAACACCTGCCCGGTCGGCGTCGCTACCCAGGATCCGGAATTGCGCAAGCGCTTCCCCGGTCAGCCGGCCCACGTCATCAACTTCTTTACCTTCCTGGTCCAGGAAGTGCGCGAATTGATGGCGCAACTTGGCTTCCGCACCTTCGACGAGATGATCGGCCGCGCCGACCGGCTCGACATGCGCCGGGCCATTCATCACTGGAAGGCGCGCGGTCTGGACTTCACCCGGCTGCTGGCCATGCCCCCCGTTCCGCCCGGGGTCGCGGTCTACCACTGTGAGGAACAGGATCACGGCCTGAGTAACGCGCTGGATCACCAATTGATCGCTCAGGCCAAACCGGCGCTGGAGGCACGGCAACCGGTGCGGATCGAGACCCCGGTGCGCAACAGCAATCGCACCGTTGGGGCCATGCTATCGGGTCAGGTCGCCCGCCGCTACGGTCACGCCGGTCTGCCCGACGACACGATTCATATCCACCTGACGGGCAGCGCCGGCCAGAGCTTCGGCGCTTTCCTGGCCCGCGGCGTGACCCTGGAACTCGACGGCGAAGCCAACGACTACGTCGGCAAGGGCCTGTCCGGCGGCCGGATCGTGGTCCGCCCCCCAGCCGCCAGCCGCCGTCGCGCCGAGAAACACATCATCGTCGGTAACACCGTGCTCTACGGCGCCATCGCCGGCGAATGCTACGCCCGCGGCGTGGCCGGCGAACGCTTCGCCGTGCGCAACTCCGGCGCTCTGGCGGTGGTGGAAGGTACCGGCGACCACGGCTGTGAATACATGACTGGCGGCGTGGTGGTGGTGCTGGGGCCGACCGGCCGCAATTTCGCCGCTGGCATGAGCGGCGGCATCGCCTACGTGCTGGACGAAACCGGCGACTTCGACTGCCGCGCCAATAAGGCCATGGTAGCGCTGGAACCGTTGAACGATGTCGATGAAATGCTCGATGTCCGGGTGCTGGACGATGACTGGAGTAGTTTGGCTCAAGCCGAACTTCCGGAAGACTGGCTCCGTCACGATGCCCGGCGGCTGCAAATCCTGGTCGCTCGCCACTACCTCCATACCGGCAGCGAGCCCGCCCGCCGAGTGTTGGAACATTGGCGCGAGATGCTGCCGAAATTCGTCAAAATCATGCCGCTGGATTACCGTCGGGCGTTGCAGGACATGCAGGCCAAGGCCCGCGCTGCCGCCCGGTATAACGATGAAAAAACCGGCTTGGCCGTGGGAGCGTGAATCATGGGTAAGCCAACTGGTTTTTTGGAAATCATTCGTCACGACCACGGCTATGCGCCGGTCGAGGAACGGGTCAAGCACTTCCATGATTTCGTGGTTCCCCTGCCCGAACCCGGGATCCGCGAACAAGCCGCGCGCTGCATGGATTGCGGCATCCCCTACTGCCATCGCGGCTGTCCGGTCCACAATATCATTCCCGACTGGAACGATCTGGTCTATCGGGGTAATTGGCGCGAGGCGTTGGAGGTGTTGCACTCCACCAATAACTTCCCGGAATTCACCGGCCGGATTTGTCCGGCCCCGTGCGAGGCGTCCTGCACTCTCAACTTCAACGACCAACCGGTGACGATCAAGGATATTGAATGCGCCATCATCGACCGGGGCTGGGCCGAAGGCTGGGTCACGCCGCAAATCGCCGCTCACCGCACCGGCAAACGGGTTGCCGTGATCGGCTCGGGTCCCGCTGGCCTGGCCTGCGCCCAGCAATTGGCGCGGACCGGACATGACGTAGTGGTGTTCGAGAAGAACGACCGGATTGGTGGCCTGCTGCGCTACGGCATCCCCGATTTCAAGCTGGAAACCCGGCTGATTGATCGTCGCTTGGCGCAACTGCGGGCCGAAGGCGTCGAGTTTCGCCCCAACAGCCATGTTGGCGCCGACATTCCGGCCCGCCAGGTGCTTGCGGAATTCGATGCGGTCGTACTGGCCGGCGGTTCCGAGCAGCCGCGTGACCTGAACGTGCCCGGCCGCGAACTGCGCGGTATTCACTACGCCCTGGATTTTTTGACCCAACAAAATCGCCGGTTGGCTGGACAGAAAATCGCGGACGAGGAAATCCTGGCCACCGATAAGAACGTGGTGGTGATCGGCGGCGGCGACACCGGTTCCGATTGTGTCGGCACCTCAATCCGGCAGGACGCCCGTTCGGTAACCCAGTTGGAAATCATGTCCCGGCCGCCGCTGCATGAAAACAAGCTGTTGACCTGGCCGAACTGGCCGCTGAAGCTGCGCACTTCTTCCTCGCAAGAGGAAGGCTGCGAGCGCGATTGGTCGGTGGCCACCCAGGCTTTTGTCGGTCAGGACGGCCAAGTCGCGGCGATTCGGATCGTGCGGCTGGAATGGCGGGAGCAGGGAGGTCGGCAGGTCATGGTCGAAATGGCCGACAGCACCTTCGAGATCAAGGCCGATTTGGTGTTGCTGGCGATGGGCTTCGTTCACCCAGTCCACGCCGGGATGCTGGGAGAACTGGGCGTGGCGCTGGACTCGCGCGGTAACATTCGCGCCGGGGAAGACGACTACCAGACCTCGGTTAACAAGATCTTCACCGCCGGCGACATGCGGCGCGGCCAGTCGTTGGTGGTTTGGGCGATCCGCGAGGGCCGGCAATGCGCCCGCGCGGTGGATGAATATCTAATGGGCAGTTCGGAATTGCCGGTCTGATGGGATGTAGTCCTCTCCTGCCGGCAGGCAAGCAAGACCGCTTGTAGGAGAGGTTTTTCAGCTTATTCCTCAGTCAGTTGCGACAGCACGCTCAGGGCTTGCGCCTTGCAGCCGCTTTTCGCCATCCAGGCCGCCAGCGCCGCCTGATTGCTTGGCGCCGCCGCCGCCTTGTGGATGCGCAGGCTAACTGACTTGTCAGGCCGTTGCAGCAGATAAGTCTTGCCATCCTCGAAATAGCGGCCCGGCGTCGGCAACCGCGCCTCGCCGGCCGACCAGGTGAAGCTGGCGAGTCGGGCGCCCTGCGCATCGGTCAGCGTGACCGACTCCAAATCAGCGGCATTACCGCGCCATAACACGACCGGATCGCTGTTCAGGCAACGCTCGCCCGAATGATCCACGTTGATGAGATCGGCGGTCGACGGTTCTCGCGAGCTATTGCCCCGCATGGCGCCCAGCGTCGAGGTCGATTGCGGGTGTCCCCGCAAAAGACTGGCGATCGCGGTCAAGTTATCGGTCCGGGCGCCTGTTGCGCCACCACTCCCTGGAACGCCCGAATACGGCCCGGTCAGCTTGAGGGTTTTGCCATCCTCGGCCAACAGGGTCAGTCGTGCGCCATCGGCCAGCTTCACCGGTTGCTTGCCATCCAGCAATGCACCCGGCTGCAACGAAGTCTGCTCGGCGGCGATCACCACCCACTGTCCCGCTTCGACCTGTGGCGATGTTCCCAGCAAGACCGACCCAATCAACACCATCAAAGCCCTGCCCACGCCTTGCTTGTTCACTGTATATCCTCCAAGACGCTGATTTAAAAGATGGTAGCTATCTAAAGCCACTTATCGACATTGATGCTGTTTTCTCACGCTTGCCATTGGATTATGACTATTCTTGATGACAAGCCTAGCCGTTCCGCGCCGGATTTCAACCGGAAACTCTTAATGAACCAACACCACGATTGGCTCCTGTTCGCAGCCGCCGCTCTGTTGACCGCCACGCTAGCTTGGCTAGTGGTAGAGCACGGCCCGTTGCGCCAGGCGGAAAACTGGGTCGGCGACTTGCGGGTGGCGCTGATGACCCCGCGCCAGCCGCCGTCCGACGACCTGGTGCTGCTGACCATCACCGAGGATACGCTGCGTCTGTTTTCCTACCGGTCCCCGGTCAACCGCGCCTTTCTTGCCGAACTGGTCGCCACCCTCAATCGGCAGGGTGCGCGCGCCATCGGCCTGGACATCCTGTTTGACCGACCGACCGAACCCGCCGCCGACCGGGCGCTGGCGCAAGCCCTGCGTGATTCCACCACGCCGGTGGTTGTAGCCTACACCGACCGGGAATACCTCACGCTGGAGCAACAACAATTTCTCGATCAGTTCACGAGCGGGTTGCAGCGGGGTTATGTCCACCTGCCGGTGGATAACGTGGATGGCGTGATCCGCCGGCTATCTCTGGGTCGGATCGCACCTGATGGCCAGTTCGTACCAGGATTGGCCGCAGCCCTGGCTGGCATCACGGTCACGGATGCCGAGACTCCCCTGCGCTACCGGGGCTTGGCGCCCGGCGCTGCGGCAGACGATCTGGCCAGCGCCTTCAAGCGCTACCCGGCCCACATGGCCGCTGTACTACCGGCGGCCTGGCTGGCGGGCAAGATCGTGCTGATCGGGGCGGATCTGCCAGCGAGCGGCGATGACATGCGCAAGACGCCGTTTGCCACCCTGCTCGGCAATCAGAAAGGACAGATGCCCGGGGTCGCGATCCAGGCGCATGCGGTGGCGCATTTGTTGG
>WBZP01004657.1_pt2 | contig 12310 bp, 11 predicted proteins | sample 5204301 | NCBI WGS metagenome assembly WBZP01 (sample SAMN12412401, study PRJNA552823) | activated sludge metagenome | isolation source: activated sludge from nitrification reactor of wastewater treatment plant... | place: USA: Pennsylvania | collected 2017
ATCGCCATCGCCCACGGCCAGATGCCCGAGCGCGAGCTCGAGCGAGTGATGCGCGACTTCGTCGCCCAGCGCCACAACCTGCTGCTGTGCTCGACCATCATAGAGACCGGCATCGACGTGCCGAGCGCCAACACGATCGTCATCGCCCGCGCCGACAAGTTCGGCCTCGCGCAGTTGCACCAGCTGCGCGGCCGGGTCGGCCGCAGCCACCACCAGGCCTATGCGTACCTGCTCGTGCCCGACGTCGAGGCGCTGCCCAGGCAGGCCGCGCAGCGCCTCGAGGCGATCCAGCAGATGGAGGAGCTCGGCAGCGGCTTCTACCTCGCGATGCACGACCTGGAGATCCGCGGCGCCGGCGAGGTGCTGGGCGAGAACCAGAGCGGCAACATGATGGAGGTCGGCTTCCAGCTCTACAACGACATGCTGGCCGAGGCGGTGCGTGCGCTGAAGGCAGGCAAGGAGCCGGACCTCTTCTCGCCACTCGCCGCGACCACCGAGATCAACCTGCACGCACCAGCGCTGCTGCCCGACGCCTACTGCGGCGACGTGCACACGCGGCTGTCGCTGTACAAGCGGCTGGCGATCGCCGAGAAGGCCGAGCAGATCGACCGGCTGCTGGAGGAGATCACCGATCGCTTCGGCAAGCTGCCGGCGCAGGGCCAGACACTCTTCGACACGCACCGCCTGCGCGTGCTGGCGCGCGGCTACGGCGTGCTGAAGATCGACGCCGGGCCGAAGCAGATGAACGTCAGCTTCCGCGCCGACGCGCCGATCGAGCCCCAGCGGATCGTCGAACTGGTGCAGAAGAACCGCGCCGTCAAGCTCGCGGGCAACGCCAAGCTGCGCGTCGAGCGCGAGATCGCCGCGCCGGCCGAACGCGCGCAGTACCTGCGCGACGTGCTGCGTTCGCTCGGGCAGCCGCGTGTCGAGCCGGTATCCTCCACCTGATCGTGGCGCTGCATCCCGACCTTCCCCAATCGCCCTACGTTCCCCTGCGGCCGGACCATCGCTGGTTTCCCGCCGACGAGGCGCTGCGCGCGTCGTCTTACGAGCGGCTGTTGCCGCCCCTGGTGGCGCGCCTTCGGGTCGAAGTCGAGGCCTGGCGAGAGGCCGGCTACCCAGGGGCTTCGGACACTTCGCGTGCTTTGCTCCATTGGTGGTTCCACACGGAACACGGACGCCAGAGCGCCGACGGACTCGCGGAACCTTTCCGCTGGTACTTCGCGCAGCAGGAGGCAGTCGAGACGGTGATCTTGCTGTTCGACGTCCGGCGCGCGCGCGACAAGTTCGATCTGCTGCGCTTCGACGCGTCGGGTGCCATCTCCGCGGGGATGTTCCCGGAGGACTGGCCACGATATGTCGTGAAGATGGCCACCGGCGCCGGCAAGACGAAGGTGCTGTCGCTTCTGATGGCATGGAGCTACTTCCACAAGCTGTACGAACCGGACTCCGCCCTGGCGCGCAACTTCCTGCTGGTGGCACCCAACATCATCGTGCTCGACCGCCTGCGCGCCGACTTCGACGGATTGCGCATCTTCTTCAACGATCCGGTGTTGCCCGACAACGGTGTGGCAGCGCGCAACTGGCGTGACGACTTTCAGCTCGCCGTCCACCTGCAGGACGACGTGCGAGTCACGCGCGATGCCGGCAACCTGTTCCTGACCAACATCCACCGTGTGTATCTGGGCGAGCGTCGTCCGCCGTCGCTCGACGACGACGACCTGACGGACTACTTCCTCGGGCCGTTCGGTGAGCGCCCCTCCGGCAAGACGACCGACAGCAGGACCGACCTCGGGGAACTGATTCGCGAGATCGACGAGCTAGCGGTCTTCAACGACGAGGCCCATCACATCCACGATGAGCGCATGGCCTGGTTCGGCAGCATCCGAGACATCCACCACCGCATGCTGCAAAAAGGGCAGCGCCTCGCGCTGCAGATCGATGTGACCGCGACGCCGCGCCACAACAATGGCGCGATATTCGTCCAGACGGTCAGCGACTACCCGCTCGTCGAGGCCATCCACCAGTGTGTCGTGAAGCACCCCGTACTGCCCGACGAAGCCAGCCGTTCGCGACTGCGCGAGCAGCCCAGCGCCTTCTTCCACGAGAAGTACGCCGACTACCTGACGCTCGGCATCGAGGAGTGGAAGAAGAGCTACGCGGAGCACCAGCGCCTGGGCAAGAAGGCAGTGCTCTTCGTGATGGTCGACGACACCCGCAACTGCGACGACGTCGGCGCACACCTCGAACGCGTCTGCGCCGATCTTCAGGGTGCGGTGCTCGTCATCCACACCAAGAAGAACGGCGAGATCGCCGAGGCCGCCAGCGGCAAGGACAAGGATGAACTCGAAGCCCTGCGCCGCGAGGCCAACCGGATCGACAGATGGGACAGCCCCTACAAGGCCATCGTCTCGGTGCTGATGCTCAAGGAGGGCTGGGACGTGCGCAACGTCACCACCATCGTCGGCCTGCGTGCCTTCTCGGCCAAGAGCGACATCCTGCCGGAGCAGACCCTCGGCCGCGGACTGCTACGCATGTACTTCGGCAGCGACGTGCCGGAGACGGTGTCGGTCATGGGCACGGCCGCGTTCATGGAGTTTGTCGAGAGTATCCAGACCGAGGGCGTCGAACTGGAACGCGTGCCGATGGGCGGTAGGGCGCGGCGCGAGGACTCGCTGGTGGTCGAAGTCGAGCGCGACAACCCAGCCAAGGACATCGAGGCCCTCGACATCGCCTTGCCCCGGCTCGCCCGCCGCTACCAGCGCGAATACAAGAGCCTCGACTCGCTCGATGCGTGCGCGCTGGAGCGTGGCAACCTGCCGTTGAAGCCGTTCACTCCCGAGCAGACGCGCGAGATCGTCTTCAAGACCATGCTCGACGGCGAGGCACATCACACGCTGACGCTCGATGGCACCGGCCCGGCGGACGGGCGAAGTGTGATCGCCTTCTTCACGCGCCAGATCCTGCGCGACCTGCGGCTGGTGGGCGGCTACGAGGTGCTCTACGGCCAGGTCAAGGGCTACGTGCAGAGCCGGCTCTTCGATGGCGCGGCCGTCGACATCGACGACCCGGTCGTGCTGCGCAACCTGAGCGAGAGCGCCCCCGCCGCGCGCCTGCACCAGGTGTTCAAGGCGGCGATCAACGCGCTTACCGTGCAGGACACCGGCAACGCCCGCATCGAGGACTACATCCGCCTGCGCGACGTGCGTCCCTTCCGCACACAGTACCGGGAGTGGCTGCCTGCAAAGCGCAGCCTGTTCAACCGCATCGTCGGCGAGCCGGGCGCGGGTGGTCTCGAGCTGCGATTCGCCCGCTTCCTGGACGACGCCCCGGACGTGGCGGCCTTCGCCAAGAACTATCTGGCCGTCGGCTTCAAGCTCGACTATGTGAAGGCCGATGGCGACCTCTCGACCTACACGCCCGACTTCATCGTCAGAGCCGCCGATGGCCGCGTGCTGCTGATCGAGACTAAGGGCCGCGAGGAACTCGACCTGCCTCGCAAGATGGCCCGCCTGGCGCAGTGGTGCGCCGACGCCACGGCCGCGAGTCTGGCCGCGGACGGGCCCCACTACGGATTCCTCTACGTCGATCAGGAGGGCTTCGAGCGCCACCCGCCCGCGAGTCTGGCCGAACTGGTCAGCCGCTTCCGCGAATACCAAGCCGCCGCCTGACCGCTGCCGCAGAATTGCGCCATGGCCACGCCACTCACCGATGCCGAACTGGAAGCGCTGCTCGCAGACTTGGAGTCCGATCGAAGCGAGCGCAAGGCGGCGTGGGCCGGAGACGCCCCCGAGAAGACGCGTCAGGCCATCTGCGCATTCGCCAACGACTTGCCGGGGCACGGGACGCCCGGCGTGCTGTTTGTCGGCGCTCGGGACGACGGCAGTTCCGCGGGGATCGAGGTCACCGACCAGTTGCTGCTCACGCTGAGCGACCTGCGCACCGACGGCAAGACCGTGCCCCCACCCACGCTGTTCGTCGAGAAGCGAACGCTGCGCGGATCCCCGATGGCCGTCGTCACCGTCGTGCCGGCCGATGCGCCGCCGGTGCGATACGACGGGCGCATCTGGGTTCGCTTCGGGCCGCGCCGGGGGGTCGCGACGGCCCAGGACGAGCGTGTCCTCAACGAGCGCAGGCGTTTCCGCGATCGGACCTTTGACACCCACCCTATCGCGGGTTGCGCACTGGGCGAACTGCAACGCCAGGTGTTCGAGGACGAGTACCTTCCGCAGGCGGTCGCCCGCGATGTGCTCGCCGCCAACGAACGCAGCTACGAGCAACGGCTCGCCTCCAGCGGCATGATCGCGACGGTGGACGACCCGACGCCCACCGTCGTCGGCGTGCTGACCCTGGGCAAGAGTCCTCGCACCTGGGTCCCCTGCTCGTACATCCAGTTCCTGCGCGTCCGGGGTACCAGCTGGGGCGACCCGGTGGCCGACGAACAAGAGATCGACGGCACTCTCGGGCAGATGCTTCAGCGGCTCGACGACAAGCTGCGCGCCACGCTGGCCACGGCGGTGGACTTCACCTCGGGCAGCACGGTGGAAGAGCGGCGCAACGCCTATCCGCTGGTCGCCCTGCAGCAACTGGCACGCAACGCGGTCATGCACCGCACCTACGAGCACACCAACGCCCCGGTGCGCATCTACTGGTTCGACGACCGCATCGAATTCACCAACCCGGGTGGCCCGTTCGGCACGGTCACCCAGGCGAACTTCGGCAAGCCGGGCTACGCCGACTACCGCAACCCGCGCATCGCCGACGTTCTGAAGACGCTCGGCTTCGTGCAGCGCTACGGTTTCGGTATCGCCGACGCCCGCAAGGCGCTGAAGGACAACGGCAATCCCGAGCTCGAATTCCAGGTCGAGCCGACCCAGGTGCTCGCCACGCTGCGGAGGGCGCCATGAGCGTGCCCGTCATCACCTTCTTCAACAACAAGGGCGGCGTCGGCAAGACCTCGCTCGTCTACCACCTGGCCTGGATGCTGGCCGAGATGGGAAGGCGGGTCGTGGCCATCGACCTCGATCCGCAGGCCAATCTGACCTCGGCCTTCCTGTCCGAGGACGACCTCGAGGTGCTTTGGGACATCGACGCCGCGGGCGAGCGCAACGGCACCGTCTACCAGTGCCTGCGCCCGCTCACGCGGGTGGGCGACATCCGGCCGCCGCAGACCCAGCGCGTTCAGCCTCGCCTGCACCTGGTGCCGGGCGACCTGAGCCTGGCCGGGTTCGAGGACCTGCTGTCGCAGCAGTGGCCCGCGGCGATGGGCTCGGGCGACCAGCTCTACAAGCCGTTCCGCGTGCTAAGCGCCTTCTGGCTGCTGGCGCAGATGGCGGCGAGGCAGAACGATGCCGACATCATCCTCGCCGATGTCGGCCCCAACCTGGGTGCGATCAACCGCTCGGCGCTGATCGCGTCCGACCACGTCATCATCCCGCTGGCGGCCGACCTGTTCTCGCTGCAGGGCCTACGCAACCTCGGGCCCACGCTGCGCACCTGGCGCGCCGACTGGGCCAAGCGCGTGGCCAACTGGCCGGCGGCGGAGTTCGACCTGCCGCCCGGCGCGATGCAGCCGCAGGGCTACATCGTCATGCAGCACATCGACCGCCTGTCGCGCCCGGTGCGCGCCTACAAGAAGTGGATGGACCGCATCCCGGCCACCTACCGCGAGAGCATCCTGAACGAGCCGCCGACGGCGGCGTTGCCGCCCGTGGACTCGAACTGCCTGGCGCGACTCAAGCACTACCGCAGCCTGATGCCAATGGCGCAGGAGGCGAGGAAGCCCATCTTCCACCTGACCTCGGCCGACGGCGCCATCGGCAGCCACGCCGCCGCGGTGCGCGACGCCTGGAGCGACTTCAAGGCGCTGGCGGTGGCGATCCTCGAACGCACCGGCCTGGCGGCAGAGGCCGGCACCGCATGAGCCGGGGCGAGGCCGCCAAGGGCTACGAGCTCAGCGACGCGGAGAAGCGCGACCTGGCCGCGCTCATTCAGGCCGGCAAGCCGCTGCCGGAGAAGTACCGCTTTATCCTGTTCGAGGACAAGCGCGAGGTCGAGCTGGTGTGGAACGGCAAGACGCGCGACGTCTGCACGACGGTGCTGCCGTTCCAGACGCTGGAGCATGTCGACGAGCCGCGGCCCGAGGCGGCCTCATCACCGCAGGGCGAACTCTTCGACCCGCGCGGCCGCCAGGTCAAGGGCTGGACCAACAAGCTGATCTGGGGCGACAACAAGCTGATCCTCAGCTCGCTCAAGAGCGGCCCGCTGCGCGAGCAGATCGAGGAGGCCGGCGGCCTGAAGCTGATCTACATCGACCCGCCGTTCGACGTCGGCGCCGACTTCTCGATGGACATCGAGATCGGCGGCGAGACCTTCCACAAGGAGCCGAACATCCTGGAGCAGATCGCCTACCGCGACACCTGGGGACGCGGGGCGGACAGTTTCATCGCGATGATCTACGAGCGGCTGATTCTGATGCGAGACTTGCTGGCGGAGGATGGTTCGATCTACCTTCACTGCGACTGGCGCGTCAATGCGTTCGTACGCTTAGCGTTTGACGAAGTGTTCGGACGCGAGTTCTTCAGGAATGAATTGATCTGGTCGTATCGAAACTTCGCACGGACAGCCAATCAGTTTCCGCAGAGCCACGACGTGATCTTCTTCTTCACGCGCTCGGTGCGGAACACGTTCAACCACCAGTACGTGCCGCTCTCTGCAAGCACATTGAAGCGGTGGGGCGGCAACAAGCGAGGAGGGAAGGATCCCAACAATCGCTTCATCACAGAGGAGGCAAGCCCAGGAGCCGCGATGCCTGACGTGTGGGACCTTCCACTCGCCATTGGAGCGAATCCCCAAGGCACCGGGTACCCGACCCAGAAGCCTGAAGCTCTCCTCGAACGCGTCATCAAGGCCAGCAGCAACGAAGGCGACCTCGTCGCCGATTTCTTCGTCGGGAGCGGCACCACCGCCGCGGTGGCCGAGAAACTCGGCCGCAAGTGGATCGCCACCGACCTGGGCAAATTCGGCATCCACACCACGCGCAAGCGCCTGATCGGCGTGCAGCGCCAATTGAGCAAGGAGGGCAGGCCCTTTCGCGCCTTCGAGGTACTGAACCTCGGCCGCTACGAGCGCCAGGCCTACCTGCACATCGGCGGCCGGCTCACGCCGGAGCAGAAGGAAGCCGCGCTGGCGCAGAAGGAGCGCGAGTTTCGCGAGCTGATCCTGCGTGCCTACAAGGCGCAGGCATTGCCCGAAGCGGCGAGCAGCTTCTTCCACGGCGCGGCCAACGGCCGGCTCGTGGTCATCGGTCCGATCAACCTGCCGGTGGGGCGCCTGTTCGTCGAGGAGGTGATCGTCGAGTGCCGCAAGCGTGGCGCCTCGCGCGTGGACCTGCTGGCCTTCGAGTTCGAGATGGGCCTGTTCCCGGCCGTGCTCGACGAGGCGCGCAGCAAGGGCATCGAACTCGCGCCCAAGCAGATCCCGCCCGAGGTGTTCGACAAGCGCGCGGTCGAGCGCGGGCAGGTGGTGTTCCACGACATGGCCTTCATCGAGGCCACGCCGCGCTATGACAAACGCGACAGGCACACCGTGGCCCCATCGAGCTGACCGACTTCTCCGTCTACTACACCCAGGGCGCGATGGACGCCGTGATCGCCGCGTTGCGCGAGGGCAAGAGCCAGGTGGTGTGCGACAGCGGCCAGCTCTACAAGGTGAGCAAGAGCAAGGCCGGCGTGGTGAGCCGCGAGAAGCTGACGAAGGTGTGGACCGACTGGGTGGACTATTGGGCGGTGGATTTCGACTACGGCTCGCGCAAGGAGATCGTCAAGCGCCCCCGCAGCCTTGCCTTGCAGGGCAGCCTGGTGCCGCCGAGCCAGGGCGAGCTGGTCGAGTGGGAAGACTGGTGGACCGGTGGCTACATCTTCGAGAACGAGTGGCAGAGCTTCCGCACCCGGCAGGAGCGCAAGCTCGAGCTGAAGTCGGTGGTGCATACCTACGCCCGGCCGGGCCGCTACACGGTGGCGGTGAAGGTGATCGACATCTTCGGCAACGACACGATGACGCTGGTGCCGGTGAGCGTGGGGTGAGGCCCTCGTGACCGCGACCGCCATCGAACCCGGCCTCTACGTCCGCGGCTTCAACCCGCCGCTGCGTCTCGCCGACTACAAGCTGATCGCGTTCGACATGGACTCGACGTTGATCAACATCGAGTGCATCGACGAGATTGCCGGCGCCGTAGGCTGCAAGCCCGAGGTGGCGGCGATCACCGAGGCCGCGATGCGCGGCGAGATCGCCGCCTACAAGGACAGCCTGCGGCGCCGCGTCGCGCTGCTGGCGGGCGTGAGCGAATCGGCTCTCGCGCAGGTCTATAGGGAACGCATGCGGCTCAACCCCGGCGTCGAGACATTCGTACGGGCCTGCCAGCTCGCGGAACTGAAGACGCTGCTGATCTCCGGCGGCTTCACCTACTTCAGCGAGCGCGTGCGGCGGCGGCTCGGGCTCGACTTCGCGCGCGCCAACACACTTGGGTGGCAGGCGGCCGCCTCACCGGCACGCTGTTCGACCGCCCATGGGGCGACATCGTCGACGGCGCGGAGAAGAAGCGCGTGCTGCTCGAGGTGGCCGAGCTGATGGGCATCGGGCTCGACCAGTGCATCGCGGTGGGCGACGGCGCGAACGACCTGCCGATGATGCATGCGGCGGGCCTGTCGATCGCGTACCACGCCAAGCTCGCCGTGCGCGAGCAGGCGTCGATCACGATCGAGAGCGGCGGTATGGACCGCGCGCTCGCGGTGCTGCGCGGCTGACCACGAGTCCGCCCGCACGCTGCCTCCCCGGCGCTGACAGGCACCTAGGGGCGGCCCGACCAACTCAGCTCAATTGCGCAAGACGGCGCAGCGGCGCCGTGGCAGGCGCCGGCGGACGCGGCTCGTCGGGCGATGGCAGCGCGCGAAGCGAGTCCAGCGCAGGCGGCGCCACCGCCAGCGCCGCGGCCGGCAGCGGCGCCAGCCATTCGACCGGCTGCGCGAGGGCCGGCCCGAGGTCGGCGGGAAACTGGATGATCGTGACGATCGCCGGCGCCGGTCCGGTCGCCGCTGCAGCGCTCGTCGCAGCGGTGGCGCTCGCATCGCCGGCCACGGCATTCGGCGCCCCCGCCGACGCCTGGGCGCGCGCCGCCGACGATGACCTGGCGCCCGCCTCCCTGCCCTCGGGCGCCTGCGCCCGGCGGCCGAGCCGGGCCGCCTCGGCAATCGCGCGCATCGGGCCAACCGCCAGGCGCTGGGCGCGATCCATGCGGACGGCGTCGGTGGCGGTCGCGTCGGTGGCCGACGGAAGGACGGCGACGGCCTGCGCGCCCGCACCGGCGGGGGCGAGCAGGCCCAGGACGAGCAGCAACATGCGGAGCGATGACATGACGGGGCCCCTTGCTCGAGCCACCCCGCGGCAGCGGGGCGGTGTACGGCGGTGTGCGACGGTGTGCGTCTTTGCACGGCACATCGACCGTGTCGAGGAGATCTTGCGCCGCCGCCCGCGCCCGGCGGTGACGGCGCGTAACCGGGCGGGGCAGCATGCCCGGACCCGATCTGCTGGAAAAACCGGGGCCGGCCGGCCGCCGGGGCTCTACGATGCGCCCGGGATCTGTTTCCCTTTCCCCACCCGACCCCAGGAGGAGTCCCACATGACCGCCACCAAGTACCTGCTCGACGAGTCGCGCATGCCGACGTACTGGTACAACATCATGGCCGACCTGCCCGTGCCCGCACCGCCACCGCTGCACCCCGGCACGCTGCAGCCGGTGGGCCCGGATGACCTGGCACCCCTGTTTCCGATGGAGCTGATCGGGCAGGAAGTCAGCAGCGAACGCGAGATCGCGATTCCCGAGCCGGTGCGCGAGGTCTTCCGGCTATGGCGCCCCTCGCCGCTGGTGCGCGCGCACCGGCTCGAGAAGGCGCTCGGCACGCCTGCGAAGATCTATTACAAGTACGAGGGGGTCTCGCCCGCCGGCTCGCACAAGCCGAACACCGCGGTGCCGCAGGCCTGGTACAACGCCCAGGCCGGGATCAGGAAGATCGCCACCGAAACCGGCGCCGGCCAATGGGGCTCGTCGCTGGCCTTTGCCGGCGCGCTGTTCGGGCTGGAGATCACCGTCTTCCAGGTGCGGGTCTCGTACGACCAGAAGCCCTACCGGCGCGCGCTGATGGAGACCTACGGTGCCACCTGCCACCCGAGCCCGAGCAACTTGACGAACTCGGGCCGCGCCATCCTGGCCAAGGATCCGAACCACCCCGGTTCGCTGGGCATCGCGATCAGCGAGGCGGTCGAGGTGGCCGCGACGAACGACGACACCAAGTACGCGCTCGGCTCGGTGCTCAACCACGTGCTGATGCACCAGACGATCATCGGCCAGGAGGCGATGCTGCAGCTCGAGATGGCGGGCGACGACCCCGACGTCATCGTCGGCTGCACCGGCGGCGGCAGCAACTTCGCGGGCATCGCATTCCCCTTCGTCGGCCAGCAGCTCCGCGGCAAGGGCAGGACGAAGAAGCGGCGCATCGTCGCCGTCGAGCCGGCGGCGTGCCCGTCGCTGACGCGAGGCACCTATGCCTACGACTTTGGCGACACCGCGCACCTGACGCCGCTGACCAAGATGCACACGCTTGGCAGCACGTTCACGCCGCCGGGCTTTCACGCCGGCGGGCTGCGCTATCACGGCATGGCACCGCTGGTCAGCCATCTCAAGCAGCTCGGGCTGATCGAGGCCACGGCCTACCACCAGAATGCCTGCTTCGAGGCCGGCGTGCTGTTCGCGCGGGCCGAGGGCATCGTGCCGGCGCCAGAGGCCAACCACGCCGTCAAGGGGGCGATCGTCGAGGCGCTGCGCTGCAAGGCCGAGGGCAGGTCGGAGGTGATCCTCTTCAACCTCTGCGGCCATGGTCACTTCGACATGAGCGCCTACAGCAACTACGCCGCCGGCAAGCTGGTCGACCAGGAGTACGACGAGAACGAACTCGCGATGGCGCTGGCCGGTCTGCCGAGCGTGCCGGCACCGGCCTGAAGGAGCTCGCCCGCCGGGTTACTTGAAGCCCACCCGATCCAGCATCTGCTGCACCTGCGCGGTGCTGGCGCCGACCTTGGCGATCGGCACCGTCTCGGCCCTGAAGTCGCCAAGCGACTTCAGCGCCGGGTTGTCGGTGCGCACGCCCACCGCCACCGGGTACTCGTTGTTGCCGTCGGCCAGCATGCGCTGTGCCTCGGGGCCGGCCAGGTACTCGAGGAACTGCACCGCCGCGTCGCGGTTCTTCGCGTTGCGCGCCACCGCCGCGCCCGAGATATTGACGTGGGTGCCGTCACCCGCCTGATCGGGGAACATCACCGCCACCTTCTCGGCCACCGCGCGGTCGGCCGGGTTGGCCGAGCGCATCAGGCGCGCGAAGTAGTAGCTGTTGGTCACCGCCACCGCGCACTCGCCGGCGGCGACCGACTTGATCTGGTCGGTGTCGCCGCCCTTCGGCGCGCGTGCGAGGTTGTCGACGACGCCCTTGAGCCAGGCCTCGGTGCGCTGCGGCCCCATGCGCTCGAGCATCGAACCGAACAGGCTCAGGTTGTACGGGTGCGATCCCGAGCGGATGCAGATCTGGCCCTTGAGCGCCGGTGCGGCGAGCTTCTCGTAGGCGTCGACATCGGTCGCCTTGACGCGCGACTTGTCGTATACCACGACGCGGGCCCGCGTCGAGACGCCGTACCACTGGGCGCCCCGGCCTGCGTCAGCGCCGCGATACTGGGCCGGAATGCGCTGCTCGAGCACGGCGGACTTGACCGGCTGGAACAGTCCGTCCTGCTCGCCGCGCCAAAGGCGCGCCGCATCGACGAGCAGGATCACGTCAGCCGGGCTCGCATTGCCTTCGGCCTTCAGCCGCGCCAGGATCCCGGCACACGCTCCTGTGCGCCCGCCCCTGGCGCGCCAAGGAAGCCGGCAGCAGTGAGGAGCGGTGCCAGCAGCGTGGCAAGCAGTCTTGAGTTCATCGTCGGGGGCGATTCAAGTTTGTGGAGCATGGATCATAACTCTATTGCGAATCATTTCGATTTGCGTCGGTTGACCTTGATCAATGACCAGCAGGCGCCGCGCGGCCCCGCGGCGCAACAATCCTACGAATCCAACAAGCCCGGGAGACCCGATGTTCCGCCGCAAGTACCTCAACCATGCAGAGCTGATCGCCCAGCTCACCGCCTGGGCGAACCAGTTCCCCGGCCTCGCGCACCTGTCGAGCCTGGGCACCAGCGCGGAGGGCCGCGAGATCCCGCTGCTGACCCT
>WBZP01005876.1_pt1 | contig 12306 bp, 6 predicted proteins | sample 5204301 | NCBI WGS metagenome assembly WBZP01 (sample SAMN12412401, study PRJNA552823) | activated sludge metagenome | isolation source: activated sludge from nitrification reactor of wastewater treatment plant... | place: USA: Pennsylvania | collected 2017
GCATGTAGCGCCACGGCTTCTTGTCGGTGGTCTGGGTAAAGTCGCTGGCATGCTGACACCAGACGCGGGCAGCCTCAGCCTTGGCAAGCACTTCCTTATCCTCCACGAGATCGCCGCGCTTGACCTCGACCATGTAGCGGCAGTCATCGGTCTCGACAACGAAGTCGGGCTCATACAGATCGCCGCCCTTGAGGGCGATCTGGAAGTTTCCTCGGGCTGGCTTAACCCACTTCTGGACAGGCCCATCGTTTTCCAGCAGCACGGCGAAGCGGCGCTCGGGATCGGAATCGAACTTCTGGATGGGGTATAGGCACTTCTTAAATCCGCCGAAGACGACCTGGGCTATGGCCCGCTTGTCATCCACGGGCGCACGGAAGTTCCGAGGCGGCTCGCCTGGCCGCGCCGAATAAGTTGCTGGCTTCAGCGGGCGGTGACCAGCCGTGATCTTCACCTCGAAGCCGGACTGCCGCTCCCAGCGGTGCTCCTCCATCTGAGCGTGGACAAGTTGGGCGAGCCGCGACTGGTAATAGAGCAGTACGTTCCGAGCGCTGTCGTCATCGGGCAGGTAGCTGCGCAAATGCGTGACGAGCTGACCGGCCAACTTGTATAGGAGGTCAGCAGTCGCATCGTAGTCTATGTCATCGAACGCCAGCAGGGCGCTCACGACGTAATCCTCCAGCCTCGCTTCTTCGACCCCGCCGCCGATCGCGGCAACATGCTCCTGCTGGTTCGAGTGCAGATGCTGGATGAGTATTTCTTCTTTGACGGGCTGCAACCTGATGGTGCCAGGGTTGAAGTCGAAGTCATCGAAGCCCACCGTGACTTCACCTTTCGGCACAACTGTGATCGTCGGGATGTCGATAGACAAAGCGACGTAGGCTTCGGTTGCTTGCCGAACGCACGTCGTTACCAACTCCGAGAGCCCTGGCAAGCTTGGGGCCTCTGGCACGGCCACCCGGACTGCTTCGACAATCTTCTTCTGCACTTCAGGCTGTAGCAGCGCGGAGGCGGACGGGAGCCGACCTTCCTTGCTGATGATTTGCAGCGTTGCTGCTGCCACCGCCTTCTGTGTCGGACTCGCGAAAGACGGTCGTGGCATTGGGGCAGCCGTGCCCTGATGACCTGTCGATTGGGCAGGCGCAGCAAGAAGCGGCACGTCCGCCTGCGACAGCTCGCCCGTGAGCACCTGGGCGATGATGGGCATCACCTCGACAGCCTGGGCTGCCTCGCCAGGCCCATCCTTGTCGAGTACGATCGTGTCTATCCGCCGGATAATCGAGTCGCCTCGGTTCGCCTCGTCCACGATCTCCTGAAACTTGTCGTGGGCGACGATCGTGAGCCGGTCCACAGGCTTGACCCCTGTGCGCTTGCCAAAAGGCAACCGGAGCCCACGTCCGATGGACTGCTCGATCAGCGTGCGGGCGTTGGCCGCTCGCAGGGGGACAATCGTATAGAGGTTGGTGACATCCCATCCCTCCTTCAGCATGTTGACGTGGATGACAATCTCGGTGGGTTCATCCTGCTGCTCAACAGCCAGCAACCTCTGAACGGTCTCCTCTTTCTCCTCGCCGCTCTGGGCCGAGTGAACCTCGATTACTCGATCGGCGTAACGCCCCTCGAAGAAACCATCCGACTTGATCAGCTCTAGCAGCTTCGAGGCGTGCTCGGTGTCGCGGGCGATGACCAACATGAAGGGCTTGACGATGGCCCTATCATGCTCGCTGGCATAGATACGAAGGTCGGTCTTGACCTGCTCATGGAGGCGAACGCCATCCTCCAGCTTGATCCGCTCCAACTGCTCATCGCTAAGTGCCGCCGCCTTGAAATCCTTGCGGGTGGCGACGGCAAGCTCCTTTACGAATCCATCTTCGAGCGCTTGGGAGAGGCTGTAGCTGTAGACGATGTTCTTGAACCAGACGGGGCCGCGTGAGGACTCCACGAAGGGCGTGGCCGTTAGCTCCAAGCCGAGGATCGGACGCAGCTCGTTAATGGCTCTCATTCCAGAATCGGCCCGGTAGCGGTGCGCCTCATCCATCAGCAGCACGAGGTCGGGCAGGCCAGCTAGGTAGTCGAAGTACGACTCGCCAATGTACTCCGCCAAGCGCTTGATGCGGGGCGGCTGATTCCCCTTCTGGGATGCGCGCACCTCAGAGTTGATCTTCGAGATGTTGAAGACATTGACATGGACAGCGTCCTCGCCGCCGATGCGGAAGAGCCCCGGTTGCCGCTGCTGGTCGAGCCGGACACCGAGCCCGGTTTCATAGTTCTCGCCGGTAATTACAACGGGCGGTGCGGTAGCGAACTCCGAAATCCCCTGGAAGACGTATTTGGGTGTGCCCGGCGTGAAGTCGGCAATGAGCTTGTTGTAGATGGTCAGATTCGGAGCCAGGACAAAGAAGTGACGACTCCTTTTTGTGATGTACAGGTAGGCAATGAAGGCACCCATGAGGCGAGTTTTGCCAACGCCAGTTGCTAGCGAAAAGCAGAGGGACAGAAACCCTCGCTCAAAATTCTGAACCGTTGGATACTCCTCGCTAACCACCCGAAGAGCTTCGGCGAGATCCAGTTCCTTGGAAAGCGAAACGATCTGGCAAATCCGGGCCAAAATCTCCAGGGAACCGCGTTGCGGTTCACGTAAGCTCAATCGTCCAGCAATGGCATTGACTTCACGACTCACTTGTCACCTCGCGTGAAAAAAGTGAAAGCTCCTGGACCGCGACCTTCTTCTTTTTCTGTCGGGTGGATATTGGTTTGGCTTGAGAGGAAGACGGTTCGTCAGACTCGGCTTCTTCGGCGCCGCCCATGACATTGCTGACGTTCAGGCTGTAATCATCCCTTCTCCACTCACAGCGAGAAAGCACTGCCGCAGGGATTTTCTTCACGGTGAGGTTAGGAAAGGCATCGACCTTGGCCCGGAAGGCGGAACAGCAGATCAGGAGCGTCCGCTCGGGGCCGACATCATCGCTGATTGCCTGAAGTTGCTCGTGCGTGAGCGTCTGAGTCGTGACGTAGATGAAGTCTCGCTCGGTTGACTGGCCATGTTGCCAGAATACTGTTTGGCTCGGGGCATAGCGAAAGCCCTCCAGCTTACACATGGCTTCAGCGAGCATCTCCTTGTTGAATGCTATCGCAATAATCCAGTTGCCCCACCTGTCACGTTCAAGTAGCGATGGGGCAAGTCGGCAAAAACGAAACCCCCCCCCTCCCTTCCAGTCCACCGATTCAGTGATTCCTCCGGGATCGGTACCATCAATGACTCGCATGAGGCGGGGAACGCAACAGGTGATGGCATGGGTTCCTAGTTCCACGCCAATCCAGCGGCGCCCCATTTTTTGGGCAACCGCAGCGGTAGTTCCTGAGCCGAGGAACGAATCAAGAATGATGTCTCCACGGTTGCTGGCGATGTGTATGATCCTAAAAAGTAGCCCTTCAGGCTTGGGCGTATCGAATTTTACCTCTCCGCCGAAGAGATCGATTAGATGCTTCTTCGCATGGTCGTTCGTCCCGACTTCAGAAGCCCTCCAGAGGGTCTCTGGGGTCAGTCCGGCACCGTCGCTGTCGCGGAGAAACTTCTTGATGCGGGGTGCGCCGTTACCATCTGTTCCGAACCAAATGTTACCCGCTCTGATCTGCTCCTTCATCTTCGACTCAGTGTAGAGCCAGCAACGCCCTTCAGGCGGGCGATGCCGCTTTCCATTCGGTGCAATGAGATCGTAGAACTGCGACGGAGTAGCATGTCCTGCTTGGGCATTTGCAGAGACAGATTGCCAAGGCCCTCTAGGATCGTTATCGGGGTTCTTGTATCGCTTCAGAACTTCGTCATTCAGTGGCAGCAGATTGCGTTCAACATCAAACTTAGAACGATTCTTTGCGTACACGAGAATGTGATCGTGGTTAAAGGAGAATACGCGGCGGTTCTCGCGCGTCATCCTTTTTTCCCAGACGAGATTGGCCACAAAGGAATTCCTGCCAAAGACTTCGTCACACAACACCTTGAGATAGTGAGCTTCCACGTCATCAATGGAGATCCAGATGGAGCCATCGTCTCGTAGGAGGTGATTCAGGAGTTCCAATCGATCCCTCATCAAGGAGAGCCAAATGGAATGCTCAACGCCATCATCGTACTGCGTGAATGCGGATCCGGTATTGTAAGGTGGATCGATGTAGATGCATTTCACCTTGCCGGCGTATTCTGCCTCTAGCGCCTTCAGTGCGAGTAGATTGTCGCCCTGAACGAGAAGATTATCGAAGACGTCCGTGTCGCTTATGCGCCGCACCACACGATACGACAACTCGGGTTCTTCCAGTAGAATCCTTGGTTCTAGCCGTGGCCGGTTTTCCTTGCCGATCCAGGTCAGCTCTAGCTTCGTCTTCTTCTGGGACATGTGAGTTCTCAATTGTTCATCCTGCAGATGTTAGCAATAAGCTCTGTTCGCGATTCACTGGGCACGACCTTAGCTTTGAGCTGTGGAGCGTCGGCATCTGTACTAGTCCTCGACGCGAAGCCGCCCAAGTGGGCACGTCTTCCATCCGGTCATCAGGGCGTCGAGAGAGATGTGCTCGCGGCGTATCCGACCTGGTGCGTCCACCGATAATAGGCGGCTGACCAGCGAATAGCCAAAGTCGCCCGGAACCAGCAGGAGATAAGCAAAGTGCCTTGCTTTAAGCTCTCGAAAGACGGCGATGGGGCGTCCACATGTCGGATAGTACTCTCCATTATGTGCGCGCAGTTGGATTCGCAGGTTCCGACTCTTGGTCAAGACGCATGGACGAATTTCATTGGGCCCAAGTGAGCCGTCGGCGTTGACCTCGTTAAGGAATACCAGGCGCTTGGTCGGCGAAGCGGCGTCTGCTCTGAAAAACGACGTGATTGTTGGGCCATCGAAATTGGCCTGCTGCCAACGATCCCCGCCCTTCGGTAACTCAGCGATCAGAACTCGATCTTGCGACGGGTTTCTTATAACACCGCGGTGAGTGAAATTTTGGTCAGGTTCGATGTCTATGGCGCTCCTGACACCCCTCTCTCTCTTGTTACAGGCTGCCCGGTCGAACGCCTCTTTATCGATGGCACGAATGGAGCTTCGATGCCTCTCTTGAAACGCTAGCAATTCCTCAACCATCGGCCCCATAGCGGTGGGGGTGCCAGTCGTCACCGTGTACATCTCGAAGTGATCGCGCAAACCGCCGGGCGTCAGATTTCCCGACCCAACGACTGCGGTATGGCGCTTGGGACCTCGGAAGTAGCAGACCTTTGGATGAAAAAGGGCCGATGTACTATTCCAGAAGACGCGGACTTGCAAATTGCTGCTTTTTGATGAGCACTCCTGAAGGTGCTTCAGCGTGGCATGATCTGTAACGGCGTCGATGCCGACGACCAGGGTCAGCCGCCCATGGCCGAGCAGCCTAATTAGAGTCGGCTCGCTAAGCAGCATGTCCACGCCGCGCCGGCTAGCGAACGCGAAGACGCCGACTGCATCGTTTGCGTCGGCTGCCGCTTCCGCAATTGATTCCAACAGGTACGACGTTGCCTCTGAAGTTGGATCCTGAACACGGACCTGATGCTGAACATTGATCATCTTGCGTGACAAGGCACTTACCTCAACCGCCAGTTCAGGGTGAACAGGGTGTCGTACCGGAGAGTCGTGGCCAGTTGCCGCTCAATACTGGAGATCAGCGTGGCCCGCTGCTCATCGATCCGATCCTGCTCCTCGAACAGGTCGCGCCGCTTGCGGTTGCGGTTCTGTTCGAGTGTCTTGATCTCCCGCTGCGCTGCCAGTTTGTCCACCAATGCCACCGCTACGGCAGACTGTTTCCTCGCCTCGCGGATTGCGGCATCGAGATCCTTCAGTTCACGTTCGAGACCCAACTTCAGATCGTCTGACCAGCGATCGAGCTTCGCAACTTCTGCATCGAAGTAGCGGCTGTTTCGAACCTCTACTGCCTTAAGACACCTGCTCACTTCGGCCTCAACCAACGTACTGAGGTCGGGTGCATTCCCGGCGGCGTCGAGATCCTGCGCATTGAGGCGAAACAGTCGATGACACCAATCGGCATTCAAGGCCTCACCGTCATCGCTCTGCGCAGCCAAGACCAGGAACTCCTCCTGGCTGATCGAGTTGACCGTGAGAAGGCCGAGCGACAGCCATCCCGAGCGACCGACAAAAGGTTCGAGGACCGAGATCGACGCCCCATAGCCCCGATAGTCGAAGTCTAGGTGGCGTGGGCGAAGCTGGCGCTGCCTTGCGCGGGCAACGAGCTTCACAGCCAAGGGGTGATCGACGCGATAGAAGGTGTCGCCCCGGTGCTCAGCGTCCTTCCAGTCGAGGTTGTACCAGACGGCCTGGGAGTCGACTTCTTGGTATTGGAAGCGAGGGGCGTCCGGCTCGAATCGAGCGAATTTACCCAACTCAAAAGAAGTCAGGTTGAGTAGCCACCGCCCGCGCTCATCAAGAGACGCCTGGGCCTGGTCTCGATGCACTCGCAACCGAGCATGGACATCCTCATCGAAGTGATCGAGGAGCCGTCGCCGGGTCTCCGCCAACTGCGCCTGAATTTGCTGCTCCAGATCGGACTGGAGCCGGTCGAAGGACGCCATGATCTCGGAGGGCGTCCGACAGGTTTGGTAGACCTCGGCGATTCTTCGCTCGATGTCCACGCCCGACTCGACCGCGCCCAGGATCTCATCGCTGGCACCGAATACGCCGTCAAACAGCTTGAACTTCTCCGATAGCAGATCGAGTACCCGACGATCTGCGGCATTCCTCTGGTTGAGGAAGTTGACCACCACCACGTCGTGCTGCTGCCCATAGCGGTGGCAGCGACCGATGCGCTGTTCCACCCTCTGCGGGTTCCACGGCAGATCGTAGTTCACCACCAGCGAGCAAAACTGAAGATTCACGCCCTCCGCCGCAGCCTCAGTTGCCAGGAGGATGGTCGCGTGGTCCTTGAACGCCTCGGTAATGGCTGCGCGGACATCCACCGGACGAGAACCCGTTGGGGTACCGTCGTCCCTGTGCCGCTCCTTCCAATCGTCGTAAATATGTTGGGAGGTCGCGTCGGAGTTGGAGCCGTTCATCATTACGACGCGACCGGCATAGCCGTTGTCGGTGAGGAGCTTGAACAGGTAGTCTTGCGTCCGGCGCGACTCGGTGAACACCACGGCTTTGCGAGGTGTCCCGACGCGACCGACCCGCTGGAACGCCTCCGCCAATGCACGCAGAAGCGCATCCCCTTTGGTGTTGCTGCGGATTCGGTGGGCCAGCGCCAGGTATCCCTCGACGGCGGCGATCTCCTCGGCAAGCAGCTTCGGATCTAGCTTCTTTTCCTCAGCCGGAGCGTCGTCTTCCCACTCGTCCGTTACTTCGTCGATGGCGTCGAAGTCAGCTTCCACCTCGTTGAGAGTTGCTTCTGCCTCGGTGGCCCTGAGCCGCTGTAGCAGGGCCTCAAGCGTGCCAGCGATAGCAAACGACGAAGAGGCCAACAGCTTCCGCAACACCATCGTGATGAGGGAGCGCTGGCCCGATGGGAGCGCGTACAACTCCTCCCGACGCAAGTAGTCAGATACCTGCTCGTAGAGCTGCTGTTCATCGTCGGTGGGGTAGAATTCTTGCGTGACAGGGATGCGCTGCGTAAATCGGACATACTCTAGTACCTGCTTGCGCAAGGTCCGTTGGCAAACATCGGCGAGCCGCTGGCGGAGGGCGCGGTTGCGAAGCCCATCCTCCTGGGCACGAAGGAACTGCTCGCGAAAAGAAGCTTCATCGCCGAAGACATGGGGATCGATCACGCTGACGAGCCCGAAGAGTTCCATCAGCGAGTTCTGAAGCGGAGTGGCGGTGAGCAGCAGCTTTGGACTGTTTTGGGTGGCAGCGACCAACGCTCTCGCCGTCTTCGCGCCCGCCTTGTAGACGTTGCGCAGTCGGTGGGCTTCATCGATGACCACAAGATCCCACGGCACGGCAGCCACCTGCGCCTGGTTCGTCGCGGCGAAGTGGTACGAGCAGATGATCAGCCGGTCTTCGAGGTCAAAGGGGTTGGGCCTACCCTCCGCTTGTAGCTTCTTCCATGCGCCGCTCTCCAGCACCACAGAAGGCAGAAAGAACTTGTCGTGCAATTCCTGCTGCCACTGCTTTCGCAGGGCGGCGGGTACCACAATGAGGATATGCCGCCGTCTCTCGGCCCACCGCTGCGAGATAACGAGCGCCGCCTCGATGGTCTTGCCAAGTCCCACCTCATCGGCGAGCAGTACGCCTCTCGATAGCGGGGATCGGAGAGCGAATAGCGCGGCATCGACTTGATGCGGGTTTAGATCGACACGGGCGTTGGAGATAGTTCGGGCCAGGTGCTCGACGCTATCCGATGCGCCTCCGACGGTCAGCGCGTAGGCCCAATATTGGGCATGATGCGAGGTGCTCATGGACGCAAGGCAAGCATCATCCAAAGACACCGGTTCGAGGACTTCGCGGGTCGCCTGGCAGGCCCTGCCGCCAGAGCGGCGGCTGAGAGCAGGCAAAGCGTTGGCGGGAAGTTCTGCGGCGTCATCTTGGCCCGTGGTTGGTTACTGTTTTCGGCAGCCTACTACAAGCCGAGCCGACCGGGGGAATTTCCACCCAACCCCTCACAGATCCCCACGCACTTCCTGGGACCAGCCAGGAACAGCGCTCACCGGTACATCGCACAACCGCATCGAGCTGCGACACTGTAGCGAAGTCGGTTGGATCTATCCTCCGAGCACGGGCCAGGCCAACGCAGAGGCTGACGAAGGTTCCTGCCGATCTCAATGTTGGGTCCGCTCGCTTCGGAGTTAGACGATGGACCGCAACACCCTCCAACTCGCCTGCCACCTATCACATCCGAAGAAATATGCAGGCTCGACCGTCGGTGTTGGTGTCCGCTTCCGTACATTCTGACCCCAAACCTCATCAAGATCCGCTTCTTGATCTCGCCCTCCGTTCCACAGCGTTAACTGCTGTGTCGAGCATGTGACTAGCCAACGCGCCGACCCACAATTCGTGGCGGCTGAGTTGCGGAAACAGAGAGACAACCGAGTCTGTGTTGATTGTGCTAAAGAATCCTGTTCCGACACCAATTCCTACCTGAAAGAGAATCCTGGCCGTAGCGTGTGTGGCCGTTATTCGCCCGTTCCGATAGTCCCCGGCGATTGCTTTCATCGAAGAAAAGGCGCGGTGCCCGACGTCTAACATGATAGCACCTGCGAGGCTGCTCAGCAGAGTCCCGCCTAGCCAAGGCGTCAGCACCTGTTCATTTAGTACCTCATCGATTACAGTCTTTCCAAACTCCGATGAGAAATGTATGAGCCGGTCCGCAACAGTACTGATATCAAAACTGTTGCTGACGACAGAATTGTTGGTGGTGTGCGTTGTAACGTCAGCCTTGGAGACAGCGCCGTTCTCAAAACGCATTCTGAGGTACTCTTCAAGCGGTCGGCACCGCCGTTCTACTTGGTGTGCCAGCAAACCGAGCACTTCTAGTGTATTAGTGAGGTTGCTCAGGTCAATTCGTAGTTGATCCCTAAATTCAGAATAGTGACTATCGTACCATGCGTCGGAAAGAGGGCCATCCAGGTGGCTGAGGACGCGGTCAATATCTTCAAAGATGTTAGTCTGTAAATCCACAATGTGGCATGCCAACTGCGCCATCGCCTCGGGGCTGGCATGTACAGTCGGCAATTAAGACCTGCGCTGCAATGTGTGAGGTCGCTGTGCTCTGTGATTGATGAGCTGACTATTGGCATCATTCAGTCGCGACTGAGCGTCAAAATAGTCAACCCGTTGGACAGCGATATCTCTATCTGTGCCCTGTATGTCGTCAAGCTTAATCAGATATCCGATCACACAGAAGATTAATGCCCCAAACAACCCTCCGCCGAGCGTTCCATCTTTGGCTGTTGAAGATGATGCTACACACCCGTAAAAGCAACCACCAAATCCACAGAGAAGCAAACCTATTAACCCACCCCATGCTGCTGATATCCATGCTCTTTGACGAAGGAAGTCTCCCAGGCTCATGCCAGATTCCAGTTTTTCTCGATTAACTGCAAGTGATTTCTCGGCATGCTGGACTGCTTTCTCTAATCTGTCTTCAGTTATCTTGAATTCGCTAATAAGTAGTCCATGCACCTCTATGTGCGCCTTGAGTGCGGCAAGTGCATTCGGCGCATTCGGACTTCGTTCGGCAAGACTTATTTGAAGTTTGCGTAATAATTCTGAACCTTGACAATTCCAATCAACAAGTGCTGGAAGTCGTTCTTTGTTTGGAGTATATAGTGAAACAAAGGCATCGACTGCGTTGATACACTCAACAATCAATTGAAACCATGACTGGAGATCGTCAACTATATGGTCAAGTTCCTGGATCACTTGGCCAAATCTTCCTTCATTGACATTTATAGATATGCCTTGAGGCAGGCTGAATCCCAGCAGATCGAGATGCTTTCGTCCAATCTTCTCTTTATTGAAGAGAGCTTGCCTTATGGTTTTTACACTCTCTATTGAGAGTCTCAATCCGTCGGTCGCAGAATATATACCAGCAATGCTTGCCGTATATTGATCAAATGGCGTATCGGTATGAATATCTGCATCTGATACTGTTTTCATGTAGAGCACCCAGTTGGTCGTTAGCTTCCTCCGCGAAGGTACTCCTCAAGCCGTTGTGCAATTTTATATAGATGCATTGGATGATTCTGATGGATTCCATTAATCACGATATTGATTTGTCCTGATACTTCTTCAAACTGCTCCAGGTAATCTCTGTATACAGAATCACTCCAGGTCGAGTTCCCCATTTCGCGCAAATTTCCTCTGACCTTGCTTAAATGCTCTTGTGTAGACTCGCAGAATTCTGCAAGTAGCTTAGCGAACGCGCGAATAGACTCTGGATCCCCGTGGGCAACATTAGACATGTGACGTATTCCCGTTGTGATGAGATCTAAGCCAACTAACAAGGCTCAAATCATAGCACTTGAATTTACGCAGGATATCTGGTGTTTCTGGCTCAAAGAGCACTCCATAGGCAGGCTTCAGTTTGAACCCATTAGAATGATCACCCAGTACCCGGCCAGCATCTCCACTGGAGAAGACGGCTCGACCATCAAATTCGTTTAGGTCTTTCTGTTCTAAGCAACGGAGCAATCCCGCATGTGTGTCGACAGTGATGATTGAATGAACAGCAAAGTCCGGACCATCGCGAAGGATAAGCGAGAGCTTCTTCCCAGCATCAGGAGCAGTAAATCCGTCACGATATAGATCTCTTGCTCGTTGGATCCCAAAAATCGCAAGCAAGATCGGAGACAGCCGGCTCTCATCGCTATTGATTATTTCGCGACGGCCTTTCAGAATATTATAGAGTGTGTCAATTGTCTTGATGATATGTATACGCCCCCCAAGATGAATCCTTTGGTCGAATTCTTTACATATGTTAACAACATCATGAGCAGGATCATCGACATTTGCCAGATTAAGAATATAGATATCAGCAGATTGTGGCGGAAGACCAATTGAAAAGCTTGCAAGCGCAGCGAGAAAGGTGCTTAGAGTCTCGGCTTCGTTCTGACCCAAAATTAGTAAGTTAGAGCGACTTTGTCGACGTAATCGAAACGAAATATGCCTTGCTTGAATCGTGCTGGGTTCGCCAATAAATAGCGACACAGCTCGCGGAAAATCTGATAGGCGAGTTCTGGTAAGAGCAACTAACTCGTGGTTATTACTCATTTGAGCATGACTGTTTCCTTCAAAGACAATGGGTTTGCGATTAAATTCAGACTGTAGCGCATCAGTGCTAATCGAGCTAATTAGACTTCGAAGTTCTGCTCCGCTGATGTATGCAACCTGAAATCTACTATTCGCACCGATATGACCTGCCTTATCGTTATAAATGGCTTCGCCTGGATTTTCTAAGTGCCATGCAGCATCATTGTCACTTGATAAAACCCTGTACGAGTCTGATTGATTTAAAGCAAGTGCAATTCGCAGTCCTATTTGAGATAGTGTCGATTGTTCAATGCCCTGCTCGTTACTTGACGAGATTGTCTGTGATGACAGAATGATATGAATCCCAAACGAGCGTCCACGCCTAGTAATATCGTCTAATAAAGCCGCGGCTGCTCTGCTAATTTTATCGCTATTCTCAAAAAACACCTGAAACTCATCGACCAATAGTATAATTCTAGGAAGTGGTTCTGTGGATCGCTTCCTAAAATCCGACAGATTGGCGACTTCAGCGCGCTTAAATCGTTCACCGCGAATGTTCAGTTCATCGCGAAGTCCTTCAAGAACACTCAGTCCAAAT
>WBZP01005877.1_pt1 | contig 12305 bp, 5 predicted proteins | sample 5204301 | NCBI WGS metagenome assembly WBZP01 (sample SAMN12412401, study PRJNA552823) | activated sludge metagenome | isolation source: activated sludge from nitrification reactor of wastewater treatment plant... | place: USA: Pennsylvania | collected 2017
TGGGCTGCGAGACTGGAGAGCGATGACATCACGACCTGCCTTCCTCCGAGGCCGAGCCGAAGCCCTGGCCGATGAGCCAGCGGCCGACGCCGACGGCTTCCTTCTCGACGACCTGGACCGCGATGGCGACCAACTCGATCGCGAGGAGCGTGCCGCGCTGCGCCGGATCGGCGGCCTGTCCACCGAACTCGAAGACGTCACCGAGGTCGAGTACCGCCAACTCCGGCTCGAGCGGGTCGTCCTGGCCGCGGTCTGGTGCGAGGGGAGTTCGGAGGACGCCGAGAACTCGATGCGCGAGTTGGCCGCATTGGCCGAAACCGCCGGCTCGGAGGTCTTGGCCGGGGTGATCCAGCGGCGCTCGAACCCGGACCCGGCGACCTACCTGGGCAAGGGCAAGGCCGCGGAATTGCGGGATCTCGTCATCGCCGAGGGCGCCGACACCGTGGTCTGTGACAGCGAACTCGCGCCCTCCCAGCGCCGCGCACTGGAGGACGTGGTCAAGGTCAAGGTGATCGATCGGACCGCGCTGATCCTCGACATCTTCGCCCAGCACGCGAAGTCCAAGGAGGGCAAGGCGCAGGTCGAGCTTGCCCAACTGCAATACCTGCTTCCCCGCCTGCGTGGCTGGGGTGAGTCGATGTCCCGGCAGGCCGGTGGGCAGGTCGGTGGCGCCGGCCAAGGCATGGGATCGCGCGGGCCTGGTGAAACCAAGATCGAACTGGATCGGCGGCGGATCAACACCCGGATCGCCAAACTGCGCCGCGAAATCAAGGAGATGAAGACCGTCCGGGACACCAAGCGAGGCTCCCGGCACGCCAACCGGATCCCCAGCGTCGCGATCGCCGGATACACCAATGCGGGCAAGTCCTCGCTGCTCAATCGGCTCACCGGGGCGGGGGTCCTGGTCGAGAACTCCCTCTTTGCCACCCTGGACCCCACGGTTCGGCGCGCCGAGACCCCGGACGGCCGTGAGTACACCCTGGCCGACACGGTGGGCTTTGTGCGCCAACTGCCGACCCAACTTGTCGAGGCATTCCGATCCACGCTGGAGGAGGTTGGCGACGCTGACCTGCTGCTGCACGTAGTCGACGGCTCGCATCCCGACCCTGAGGGGCAGATCTCGGCCGTGCGCGCGGTCCTCGCGGACGTCGATGCCACGGACGTCAAGGAGATCATCGTCGTCAACAAGACCGATGCCGCCGACCCTGAGGTCATCGACCGACTGCTGCGCAACGAGCGTCACGCCATCGCGGTCTCCGCCCGCACGGGCGAGGGCATGGACGCGTTGCGTGAACTCATCGCCGTGGAGTTGCCCCAGCCCGACATCACGGTCGAGGTCCTGGTGCCTTATGCGCGCGGGGATCTGGTCAGCCGGGTGCACGAGTCCGGCGAAATCCTGTCCTCCGAGCATGTCGCCGAAGGCACCCGCATCAGCGCGCGCGTCGGCGCCGACCTCGCTGGCGAGCTCGCGGCATACGTGCTCTGACCTGACATGGAGATTCGCGAGCAGCGCGCCGAGGACCTCGATGAGGTGCTGGCGCTGACGCGGCTGACCTTCGGCGACGAGGGCGATGAGGTGGCCGCGATCGTTCGGCTGCAGGTGGAGGAGCCGGTCTATGGCTCACGGGGTTGGGTCGCGCTCGATGGCGACCGGATCATCGGGCACATCGCGCTGACCGATGGCTGGATCGACGCCGTGCGTCGCCTGGTGTCGGTGCCGGTCCTCAGCCCCCTGACCGTGCATCCCCAGCATCAGGGGTCCGGCATCGGCGGTGCCCTCATTGCGTATGCCGTCGCGGCTGCCGATGCTGCCGGTGCGCCCGCCGTGGTGCTGGAGGGCGACCCGGGGTACTACTCGCGGCATGGCTTCGAAGCAACGGTCGACAGGGGGGTCCTGCGTCCGTCCACCGCCATCCCCGAGGCGGCTTTCCAGTGGGTGCGGCTGGCGGCATACGAGACCTGGATGCGCGGACGGTTCGTCTATCCGGACCTGTTCTGGCGCTGTGGCGCTGTGGGGTTGCGGGACCAACGCGCGGCGCGGGCGACCGGGGTTGAGGTGACCACGGTGACGCTCGGGGCCCGCGATCTGCTTGGTCTGGCCCAGTTCTATGCCCGGTTGCTGGGGCTCCCGGTGCCGAGTGTCGAGCCGGAGGATGACTGGGTCTCGATCGGTGGGGGAGAGGGCTGGAGCCTGGCCATCCAACTCGAGCCGAACCAGGAGCGGGCCACCTGGCCGGCCGCGGCGGGGGAGCAGCACATGCAGATCCACCTGGAGATTCGGGCGGACGATCTCCTGGCCGCGCAAGAGCATGCGCTCGCCTGCGGGGCCACCTTGGCGTCGGTGCAACCTCAGGACGATGTCCGGGTGATGTTCGATCCCGAGGGGCACCCCTTCTGCCTCTGGGTGGAAGAGGCGCCGGGGAACTAGAGGCGGCGAAGCGCAGTCGTGGTCAGCACCAGGTCACCGGCCGAGTCGGTGGCATCCAGATCCACCTCGGCGTCGATGACCCAGTCGTGATCGCCCCGCGGGTCGGCCAGGCCCTGGTGGACCAGCCAGCGCCGACCGCCTTCCGGGTGCTCGCCGATGCGCAGGTGGGCCGGACCCCGGGCATCGGCGTCGAGCAGGATTTCGGGGTGTTCGTCCCAGTACTCGCCCAGGGCGTCGTCCCAGGCAGCGTGGTCCATGACGATCTCACGTGCTGGCTCAGTGACCTCGGCATTCTCGCGCTCCAGGCTGGCCAGGCCATTGAGGTCGTCTCGCGCAGCCAGCTCCACCCGTCGCCACATGGCCCGGCGCACCATCGTGCGCAGGGCGCCCTCGTTGGCCGACAAGGGCCGGGGAGGACGGACGTCGGTGCCGGCCAATGAATCGCGCGGGCTCTCTGGATGAGTCAACGCCTCCCACTCATCCAAAAGTGAGGAGTCGGTCTGCCGGATGCTCTCGCCGAGCCACTCCACCAGCTCATCCAGATCCGCGCTCCGATAGGTGTCGGGGACGGTCTGGCGGAGCGTGCGATAGGCATCGGAGAGATAGCGCAGCACGAGTCCCTCAGAGCGGGCCAGTCCGTAACGCGCGACCAGATCGCGGAAACTCATGCCCTGCTCCCACATGAGCCGCACCACGGACTTGGGCGAGAGCCCCTCGTCCGGCAGCCACGGGTGGCTCTGCCGATAGATCTCGTATGCCGCCCGCAACTCTTCTCCCAGCGGCTGCGGCCAGGTGACCTCCTCGAGGAGCTCCATGCGCTCCTCGTAGTCGACGCCGTCGGCCTTGAGTTCAGCGACCGCTTCGCCCCGGGCCGCCCATTGTTGTTGCAGCAGAACCGGTTTCGGGTCATCGAGGACGGACTCAATCACCGAGAGGACGTCGAGGGCATAGGTCGGGGAGGCGGCATCCAGGAGATCCAGCGCAGCCAACGCGAAATGCGCGAGCGGCTGGTTCAGGGCGAAGTCGTCCGGCAAATCAACCGTCAAGGCGACCACGCGGCCCTGCGCGTCCGGCTCCGGCAGGCGTACGATCACCCCGCTGTCCAGCAAAGACCGGCCTAGTCGGATGGCGCGGCGAGCCAGACGGGCCTGGGCGCTGGCGGGCTCATGATTGTCGCGAGTGAGCCGCGAGAGGTGGCGCACGGCACTCCCCGGCCGGTCGAGGACGCTGATGATCATCGCGTTGTCGACCCGCATCCTGGATTGCAGGGGTTCCGGAGCGGCGGCGACCAACTTCTCAAAACTCGGCTCTGACCAGACGATCGTGCCGGGCTCGGGCTTGACCCGCTGCACGCGCTTGATCTTCACCGGGTCATCACCGGCCCGCGCCAGGCGGCGGGCGTTCTCGATGATGTGTTCCGGCGCCTGCACCACCACTTCACCGCTGGAGTCAAAGCCAGCCCGACCGGCGCGGCCCGCGATCTGGTGGAACTCCCGTGCCTTGTAGAGCCGTTCGCGAGAGCCGTCGAACTTGACTAGCCGGGTGAAGAGCACCGTGCGGATCGGCACATTGATCCCTACGCCCAGGGTGTCCGTCCCGCAGATCACTTTGAGTAGCCCGGCCTGCGCCAGTTGCTCCACGATGCGCCGATATCGGGGGAGCATACCCGCGTGGTGCACCCCGATACCCTTGCGCAGCAGCCCGGAGAGGGTGCGGCCGAAGCCGGCCGCGAAGCGCACATTCGCGATCCGCTCGGCAATCTCCGCCCGCTCCGCTCGGGTGAGCAGGGCCATGCCATGTAGGGCGCGGGCCTGGTCGGCGGCCTGCGCCTGGCTCGGGAAGACCACATACACCGGCGCCCGGTGGGTGCTCACGATCTCCTCGAGGGTTTCACTCAGTGGGGTGAGCGCCCAGGTGAAGCTCAGTGGGACCGGACGCGTCGCGCTGGTGACCAGAGCGACGTCGCGGCCGGTGCGCTCGCTAAGATCGGTGGCGATCGCGCGGATGTCCCCGAGGGTGGCGCTCATGAGGATGAACTGGGCATCAGTGAGTTCCAGGAGCGGAACCTGCCAGGCCCAGCCTCGCTGTGGGTCGGCGTAGTAGTGGAACTCATCCATGACGACGAGGCCGACGTCTGCGGTGTTTCCCTCTCGTAGAGCGATATTGGCCAGGACCTCGGCCGTGCAACAGATGATGGGAGCGGTCGGGTTCACGCTCGCATCGCCGGTGAGCAGGCCAACTTGATCCGCGCCGAAGACCTCGCACAAGGCGAAGAATTTCTCGTTGACCAGGGCCTTGATGGGTGCCGTATAGAAGCTCACCCGGTCGGTCGCGAGGGCGGCGAAGTGCGCCGCGGTCGCAACCAAGGACTTGCCGGAGCCGGTCGGCGTGGACAACACCACATGCCGCCCACTGACCACCTCGATGATGGCTTCGTCCTGGTGGGGGTACAGCGCCAACCCGGCGGATTCCGCCCAACCGACGAAACCGGCATACAACTCGTCGGGATCCTTGGCCGCTGTGCTGCTGAGCGCGAGGTCAGTGAGCGGGTAGGCAGCCATGATTCCCCCATCCTAAGTTGGGCGTCTGGGCCGCGGGCTATGGCACTCTGGCGGTATGGCAACCATGGTGCGCACTCTGTTTGCCGTCTCGACGCTGATCTGGGCTCTGGTGGCCTGCACGTCGGACACCCCCGCTCCGACGGCGACGGCGACCACCACGGTGTCGGTCACGCCCGCAGCGACCACCCCTGCTCCGGCCGAAACGACACCTTCCCCGACGGCCACTCCCACGGCTACCCCCACGGCCAAGCCGACTCCCAGCGTGGCGCCCTCCCCGAAGCCCAACGCCTGCCCGAAGCAACCGGCCGAGGCGGCGGTCTGCCATTTCCTCAACTACGTGGCGGGCTTTGAGACCCGACCGCTCACGGCCAAAGAGAAGACCTTGGCGTCGGCGCTCACCGTGAAAGACCGTGCGGCATACCACTTCTTGGGCTGCGAGCTCGTGGGTGACGTGACCGCGGAATGCCACTACACGGTCAAGGGCAAGAACCTCTACCTCGTCGTGCAGCCCGAAAAGATCACGCCCGAGTACACTCCCGTGCCCGGCTCGCCCTATCGGGTGATCGAAGTCGCGGACGCGCCCAGCGCGCCCTAGTCGGCGAGCGACTCGACGCACCGGTCGTACAGTCAGGTCATGCCCACCGACGAGCAGGACCGCCTGCGGCAAAGCCCCAGTGATGACGATGCCTGGCGTCTGTGGGGCCCGTATCTGAGTGCCCGCCAGTGGGGCACAGTCCGCGAGGACTACAGCGAGGACGGCGACGCTTGGGCCTACTTCCCGTTCGACCAGGCGCATGCGCGGGCGTACCGATGGGGCGAGGATGGCATTTCGGGGTTGACCGACCGTTACGGATTCCTGAACCTCGCGGTCGCCATGTGGAACGAGCGCGATGACCGGCTCAAGGAGCGCTTCTTCGGGTTGACCAACCCCGAGGGCAACCATGGTGAGGACGCCAAGGAGTACTGGTGGGCGTTAGACGCCACCCCGACCCACTCGTGGGCCCGATACCTGTACCGCTACCCGCAGGACGCTTACCCGTATGCCGCACTGCGCCAACGCAATGCCGAGGCCGGCATCGCGCGGCCCGAGGTGCAACTCAGCGACCTGCTCCCACTGGATCAAGGGCGCTTCTTTGACGTCATCACCACGCACGCCAAGGCCGGCACTGACGACATCTGCATCGTCATCGAAGCAACGAACCATGGCCCAGAGGCAGCCCCGCTGCACCTGGTTCCCCAACTCTGGTTCCGCAACACCTGGGCCTGGGGGCGCGATCCTCGGGTGCCCGCTCTCGTTGCGGTCGAGCCCACGGACACGCTCGACGCCAATACCACCGTCATCCAGAGCACCCATGCATGGCTGGGTACCTATGTCCTGATCGCTGAGGGCGAACCGGATGTCTTCTTCTGCGACAACGAGACTCACGTTGCAGAGGTGTTTGGGGCGGGGGAGGAGCGCACGGCATACCCCAAGGACGCGGTGAACCGAGCCATCGTCGAGGGCGACCTGTCGGGAGTGAATCCTGCCCGGTCCGGTACCAAGGTGGGGCTGCGCTATCACTTCCCGTCGGTCGCGCCGGGGGAGACCGTCACCGTGCGCCTGCGGCTGCGGGGAGATCACCAGGTGGAGAACGCCTTCGGTGAGGGCTTCGCAGCGGTGCTAGCCGATCGTGCCCGGGAGGCCGACGAGTTCTATGCGGCCGTCATCCCCGGCCCGGTAGACGACACCGATCGCCTGGTGGCTCGCCGGGCGTTTGCCGGCCTGTGCTGGGGCAAGCAGCTCTATCGCTACTCGGTCAAAGAGTGGCTGGACGGCGACCCGGAGTCACCGCCACCCCCGGCGGCACGTCGCGCCCGGTCGGGTCGCAATGCCGGTTGGGGTCACCTCTCGCTGGCGGACGTCATTTCGATGCCTGATGAGTGGGAGTACCCGTGGTTCGCGACCTGGGATCTGGCATTCCATTGCGTAGCGATCGCGCATATCGATCCGGCGTTCGCGAAGAGCCAGTTGATGTTGTTGGCGCGCGAGTGGGCGCAACATCCCAACGGGCAGCTACCGGCCTACGAGTGGGACTTCGGCGATGTCAATCCGCCGGTCCATGCCTGGGCCGCGTGGCAGGTCTATCGGTTGGATGGCAAGACCGACAAGGCCTTCCTGGTGCGGGTTTTCACCAAGCTCCTGATCAATTTCGGCTGGTGGCTCAATCGCAAGGACAGTGACGACTCCAACCTCTTTGAGGGTGGCTTCCTCGGCATGGACAATATCTCGGTCTTCGACCGGTCCAAGGCAGTGCCGGCCGGCTGGCGGCTGGAGCAGTCGGATGCCACCTCCTGGATGGCCTTCTTCTCGCTGTCGATGCTCCGGATCGCCCTTGAACTCTCGCGGGAGTACCGGGCCTTCGATGGCCTGGCGACCACCTTCCTGGAGCACTTCTTTTCGATCGCCGAGGCGATGGAGACCTTTGGCACCGATGACGTCTCGCTCTGGCATGAGGACGACGGCTTCTTCTATGACGTCCTGGTCAGTCCACAGGGTCAGTCCTGGCCGCTGCGGGTGCGTTCGCTGGTCGGCTTGTTGCCCCTGATCGCCATCACGAATGTCCCGCGCTGGGCGTTCCGCGAGTTGGGCGACTTCACCGCCCGATTGCGCTGGCTGCAGCGCCGACGTCCCGATCTCACAGACGCCTTGGTTACCTCGTGGCCAGCGGACCGCCGCCCCGTTGTGACCCTCTCCCCGCTCGTCGACGATCGCGAATCCCGGCTCTACTCAAGGCTGTTCGACCCGGCCGAGTTCTTGGCGCCACACGGCATACGGTCCATGTCGGCCGCACACCGAGGCGGCGTCGATGTGGACATCGCGGGCGTCGACATGAGCCTGAGTTATGTGCCGGGGGAGTCGGACTCGGGGATGTTCGGAGGCAACTCCAACTGGCGCGGGCCCATCTGGTTCCCGATCAATGCGCTGCTGCTAGACGCATTGCGCGAGCATGCCGAGGGTCCTGGGCATGATCGCGCCGTTGAGTACCCGACCGGCTCCGGTCACGAGGTCCCGCTCGATGAGGCCGCCGACGACATTGAGCAGCGCCTGATCAGTCTGTTCCGGCCGGGTTCCAGCGGTCGCCGTCCGGGCACGCCACGCGATCACCTCAGCGGTGAGCTATGGGACGCACATCCGACCTTCGCCGAGTACTTCGACGGCGACGACGGTCGGGGCTGTGGGGCCTCGCATCAGACGGGCTGGACGGCCTTGGTCGCCCATCTGATCTGTCAGCGCGGGCGCCGGCTGGAGAAACTCGCTCCGACGCCCAGCACCGAGGTCAGCTCAGGCCCGTGATGCGGCCTTCGTCATCGATCTCGATGTTGTCGCTGGCGGGCACCTTGGGGAGTCCGGGCATCGTCATGATGTCGCCGGTAACCATGACCACGAAGCCAGCACCGGCCGCGAGCCGCACTTCGCGGACGTTCACCGTGTGGCCGGTAGGGGCCCCGCGCTTGGTCGGATCGGTCGAGAAGGACGACTGGGTCTTGGCCATGCAGACAGGCAGGTGGCCGTAGCCCTCGGCTTCGATCTGGTCGAGCTTCTTCTGTGCCTTGGAGTCGAAGGTGACGGCGGCGGCGCCGTAGACCTTGGTGGCGATCGCGGTGGCCTTCTCGGCCAGGCTCAGGTCGTCCTCATAGACGAATTGCATTGAGCCCGTGGACTTCTCGATGGCATCGATGACGCCACGCGCCAGATCCTGGGCACCCGCGCCGCCATTGCTGAAGTGGGTCGCCTCGTATGCCGTGAATCCCTCGGCCTCGACCAGCCGGACCAATTCGGCGACCTCGGCGTCGGTATCCGAGGGGAAGCGGTTGATCGCCACCACCGGCGGCAAGCCGTAGACATCGCGGACATTGAGCAGGTGGCGGCGCAGGTTGTCCATGCCGCGGCGCATGGCCTCGACATCCTCGGTCTTAAGGTCGGCGACGGCATTCCCGCCGTGGTACTTCAGCGCCCGGACAGTGGCAACGACGACCACGGCCGAGGGTCGCACCCCGGACTTGCGGCACTTGATGTCGATGAACTTCTCGGCGCCCAGGTCGGCGCCGAAGCCCGCCTCGGTGACGACATAGTCCGCGAGTTTGAGGGCAGTACGGGTGGCCATCACGGAGTTGCAGCCGTGGGCGATATTGGCGAACGGGCCGCCGTGGATCATCGCGGGGGTGTGCTCAAGGGTCTGAACCAAGTTGGGCGCCAGGGCATCTCGCAGGATCACCGTCATGGCAGCGTCGGCCTTGAGATCCCGCGCGGTCACCGGGCGCTTGTCTCGCGTGTACCCGATGACGATGTCGCCGAGGCGCTTGCGCAGGTCGGCCAGGGACTCGGCCAGGCAGAAGATCGCCATCACCTCGGAGGCGACCACGATGTCGAAGCCGTCCTCCCTCGGGAAGCCATTGGCGACGCCACCCAGGGAGATCACGATGTCGCGCAGCGCCCGGTCGTTGAGGTCGACGACGCGCTTCCAGGTGATCGTGCGGGGATCGATGCCCAGCGCGTTGCCATGGTGAATGTGGTTGTCGATGAGCGCTGCGAGCAGATTGTTCGCGGCGGCGATGGAGGCGAAGTCACCAGTGAAGTTGAGGTTGATATCCGTCATCGGCACCACCTGCGCGTAGCCACCACCGGCGGCGCCGCCCTTGATCCCGAAGACCGGCCCCATCGAGGGCTCCCGCAGGGCGACGACGGCCTTCTTGCCCAGACTCGAGAGCGCATCGGCCAGACCGACCGAGGTCGTGGTCTTGCCTTCGCCGGCCGGAGTCGGGCTGATCGCCGTGACCAAGATGAGGGTGCCATCGGGGCGGTCGGCCAGGGAGCGCACGTAGTCCAGCGCAATCTTGGCCTTGGTGTGGCCGTACGGGGCGAGGGCGCTGGCGTCGATGCCCAATCGCTCCTGGGCGAGTTCAAGAATCGGCCGCATCGTTGCGGCTTCCGCGATCTCGATGTCGGCAGGGACGGGGGCTGCGGTCGGGGCGTCGGTGCTCACGCGCTCATAGTGGCACCACGGCGCACGAGTTGTCAGCACGTCTGGTGCAAATAGTGCAACCTGTCGCGCCTGACGCAACACCTCCCTGACCCCAACTTTCCCGCCTGATGCCGGAACCTTCCGGTTCAGGCCCCTTACAACGGGCCCCAACTGCAAGGTTCCGACACGAAGCGGGGCCGCCGCGCCCACGGCATAGGCTCGTCCGGTGACCTCCCCGACGCTCGACGCCCTCCTCGACGCTGCCATCAGCGGCATCGGCGGCGTGCCACGCGAGGGGCAGCGGCAGATGGCGTATGCCGTGGAGCGCGCGATCAACGAGGGCACCCACCTGCTCGTTCAGGCGGGCACCGGCACGGGCAAGTCCCTGGCTTATCTGGTCCCGGCCATCGCGCATGCCCGGACGAGCGGTACCCCGGCCGTGATCGCCACCGCCACCCTGGCTCTGCAAAGTCAGATCGTCGACCGTGACCTCCCCGTCCTCGCGCAGGCCTTGGCCGGGGTATTGGGCCGCCGACCGACCTTTGCCCTGGTCAAGGGGCGGGCCAATTACGTGTGCCTTCACAAGCTCGAAGGTGGCTTCCCCGACGAACCCGATGACGGCCTGATCTCGGTGGAGAAGGTCGACCAGGCTGCATCCCGCCTAGGCAAAGAGGTCGTCCGCGTGCGCGCCTGGGCCGGTGAGACCGATCGAGGCGATCGCGACCACCTCGTGCCCGGGGTTTCCGATCGCGCCTGGCGCCAGGTCAGCGTGAATGCCCATGAGTGCCTAGGCCAGCGCTGCCCGATGGTCGGCGAGTGCTTCGTGGAGAAGGCCCGCGCCGAGGCCAAAACCGTCGACGTCGTGGTGACCAACCACGCGTTCATGGCCATCGACGCCTTCGAGGGCCGTGCGATGCTGCCCGAGCACGACCTCCTCGTCATTGACGAGGGTCACGAACTGGTCGACCGAGTGACCTCCACCATCACCGACGAGCTCTCCGCCTCGATGATTCGAGTGGCCGGACGCAAAGTCGGTCGGCAGGCCGAGCAGACCGAGGAATTCGAGCGTGCCGGAGAACTGCTCGAAACGACCCTCGACGCGCTCCCGGAGGGCCGGTTGAGGGCGCTGCCGGACGCGCTGGTTCAGGCGCTGACCATCGTTCGGGATACGGCTCGCGGGGTCCAGTCGGAGCTCAAGGGCGGCGGCGATGAGTCCGATGGCGCCCGCCAAGTGGCCCGCGCGGCCGTGGACGAGGTGTGGGAGAACGCGGCTCGCGTCCTCGAGGAGCGCCCGCTGGATGTCGTCTGGGTGAGCAAGGACCAGCGGCGAGGGAGCATCCTGCGGGTGGCGCCGATGAGTGTGGCGACGCTGATGAGGGAAGCCGTCTTCGAGGACCGCACCGTCATCCTCACCTCGGCCACCCTCGCCCTTGGGGGCAGCTTTGACGCGGTGGCCGGCACCATCGGTCTGCGCGGCGAGGGCTCACCGCCGTGGACCGGCCTGGATGTCGGCAGCCCCTTCGATTACCCGCAACAGGCGATCGCGTATGTCGCGGCGCACCTGCCGCCGCCCGGGCGCGATGGCACCGCGCCGCAGACGATGGACGAGATTGAGGCCCTGGTGCGCGCCGCGGGAGGCCGCACGCTGGGGCTCTTCTCCTCGATGCGCGCCGCGCGGGAGGCGGCCGAGCACCTGCGCGACCGGCTCGACGGCTCGGGGATCAGCGTGCTCTGCCAGGGGGAAGACCAACTCGCGACCCTGGTACGCGAGTTCTCGCGGGACGCAAGGGTCTGCCTCTTTGGGACCTTGTCCCTGTGGCAAGGGGTGGACATTCCCGGTTCGGCCTGTCAGCTGGTCATCATCGACCGGATCCCGTTCCCCAGGCCCGATGACCCGCTGGCCTCGGCCCGTACCCAGGCCATCGCGGAACGTGGCGGCAATGGCTTCATGGCGGTCTCGGCGACCCACGCGGCCCTCCGACTCGCTCAGGGAGCCGGCCGCCTGGTGCGCCGCGCCGAGGATCGGGGCGTCGTGGCCTTTCTGGACTCTCGCATGGTCAACGCGCGTTATGCCAGTTTCCTCCAACGCTCGCTGCCGCCGTTCTGGCCTACCACTGATCGGGCGTTGGTGTTGGGCGCGCTGGAGCGCCTTGACCTGTCCGCGCCCCCCATCAGGGACGTTGACGAACCGGCATATGCCGCCTCGTCGCCACCCGCGCCATCCGCCGATCCGCCTGCCCCGCCACCGGATCCCACGCAGGTGCGCACCGCTGTTACCGCGGGGGAGGCGTGGACCGAGGAGGAGGATGAGGA